>Ga0207700_10000023_pt1 | contig 152285 bp, 164 predicted proteins | sample LARL82metaG_FD_184348 | JGI IMG/M metagenome (GOLD analysis project Ga0207700, IMG submission 184348) | Corn, switchgrass and miscanthus rhizosphere microbial communities from Kellogg Biological Station, Michigan, USA - LAR L8-2 metaG... | ecosystem: Host-associated > Plants > Roots >...
CTCGCGGCCGCCGGCGCGCCTGAAACGGGCGCAGTGAACGACGACACGCGCGCGACGATCACGGCGATCGACTGCCACGCGCACGTCATGCGCCGTGACCTGCCGCTTGCCTCCGAGCGGCATTCCGCGCCGAAGCGCGACGTCAGCGTCGAGGAATATATCGCGGTACTCGATGCGAACGCGATCTCGCACGGCGTGCTCACTGCGCCGAGTTTCTACGGCACCGACAACCGTCTGCTGCTCTCCGCGCTCGACGCCTTTCCCGCACGCCTGCGCGGCACGGTGATCGTCGATCCCTGCATCGACGAGGCCGCGCTTGCCGACATGAGAGGGCGCGGCGTCGTAGGCGTGCGGCTCAATTGGGTACGGCGAGCGACGTTGCCCGACGTCACGGCTCCCGCGTACCGGGCGCTGTTCGCCAAGGTGCGCGCGCTCGGGTGGCATGTTGAAATCTTTCTCGAGGGCCCGAAACTCGCCGACGTGCTTCCGCGAGTTCGCGAATCGGGCGTGAACGTCGTGATCGATCATTTCGCGGCGCCGGACCCTGCGCTGCGCGAAGCCGATCCCGGCTTTCGGGAAGCGCTGAAGGGAATCGCCACGGGCGACACCTGGGTCAAGCTATCGGCGCCGTATCGCCTGGGCGGCGTGGACGCGCAGCGCTATGTCGATGCATTACTCGCGGCCGGACCCGCCCAGCTGGTATGGGCGAGCGACTGGCCCTTCGTATCGCACGAGGACGATGTGACGTACGATCAGTGCACGCGCTGGCTGCGCGCATGGGTGCCCGACGAGCCGACTCGCCGTATGATCATTGCGGATACGCCGGCCGTGCTATTTGATTTCGGTCGCGCGCGCGAAACTGACACTGTGTGCCCGCGCGCGACCCCGTAACGCAGTGAGCGCGTCGCAGCCGCTGCGCACCTACTTTCGGGAGGAGCAACCGTTCATGAATCGCGCAAGCCTTTTCGCCTTTTTCATCTCGCTGATCGCCGCGCTGGTTGGCGCGACCTCTGCCTTGGCCGCCGAGGCGCTGAAGCTCATCATCCCGACCGCGCCGGGCCGCGGCACCGACGGCTACTTTCGCGTGCTCGCGCGCGAGGTCGAGCCGCTGCTCAACGAGCCGGTGGTCGTGGTGAATGTCGCCGGCGCGGGCGGCACGATCGGCGTATCGCAAATGGTGCGCTCCGCGCCCGACGGGCAGACGGTCGCCGGCGTGTGGCTCGGGCCCGTCACCGTGAGCCCCAATACGATGAAGGTTCCCTACACGCCCAACGACTACATCCCCGTCATCCAGGTTTCGAGCGCGCCGTATGTGCTGTGCGTGCATCCGGATTTTCCCGCCAACAACGGCCGGGAGTTCATCGCCGAGCTCAAAAAGAACCCTGACAAGTACACGTACGGCAACGACGGCGCCGGCGGCCCCGGGCAGCTCGCGACAGCACGTATCTTGCGTGCTACGCAGTCCTCGGCGCGCGACATCCCGTACAAGGGGGCAGGCGAGACCCTGACCGCGTTCCTTGGCAAGCACGTCGACATCTACGTCGGATCGATTCCGCCGATCCTGCAATACCAGCAGCTTGCCAAGGCGAAGTGTCTACTGGTTACTTCCGCCGAGCCTGTCGCATCGCTGCCTTCCGCGGCGGGGCTCAACGAGCTCGGCATTCCCAACGAAGAAACGATTTTGTGGCGCGCGCTGATCGCGCCTAAAGGCACTCCACCGGAGCGCGTCGCGAAGCTGGAGAGTGCATTCGAGCGCGCGGCGAACTCCCCTGCGGCGAGAAAGTTCCTCGAGGACGCGGGCGAGCAGGTCGCGATCAGAAAAGGCACCGCCTTGCGCCAGTACATCGACAACGAGTATGCGGCGATGGCGGTGCTCGCCAAAGCGCTCAACCTGGCGCCCCAATGACACGCGCCCCTTCGACAGGATTCGCCATGTTCATGAGCCAAAACATCGTCCCCCGTTTGGCGTCGGCTCTGGCGTGCGGCGCCCTCGCCGCCTTACTGCTCACGAGCTGCACCACGGTCCCACGTGCCGACACCCGCACGGCCGAGCGCGAGGTCGCCGACACCGAGCGCGCTTTCGCCAAGACGATGTCCGATCGCGATCTGGCTGCGTTCTCGAATTTCATCGCACCCGACGCCGTGTTCTTCTCGGGACCCGAGCCGCGACGCGGCAAGCAGGCGGTCGTCGAATTCTGGAAGCGCTTTTACGACGAACCCGAGGCGCCGTTCTCGTGGCGGCCAGAAACGGTCGAAGTGCTCGACTCAGGAACGCTGGCACTCTCTTCGGGACCGGTGTTCGACCCCACCGGCAAGCAGATCGCCACCTTCACCTCGATCTGGCGGCTCGAAGCCTCCGGAACATGGCGTATCGTTTTCGACAAAGGCAACAGCGTCTGCGACTGCGCGAAGACGCCCTAACCCTTGGTGGCTACTCGCTAATTGAATCGCGCAGCGTTGTCTTGAGCACCTTGCCGGTGTTGTTCTTGGGAAGCTCCGCGACGAACACGTAGGACTTCGGGCGCTTGAATCGCGCGATCCGTTCGAGACACAATGCGTCGAGGTCGCGCTGCAGACCCGCGCGGTCGGTGCCGTCGCGCGCGACGATGCACGCGACGACTTCCTCGCCCCAGTCCGGGTGCCGGCGACCGACGACGGCGACCTCGCGCACCGCCGCGTGGCGCTGCAGCACCTCCTCGACCTCGCGGGGATAGATGTTCGAGCCGCCGCTGATGATGAGGTCCTTGGAGCGGTCCTTGAGCGTCAGGAATCCATCGGCATCGAGCACGCCGACGTCGCCGGTATGCAGCCACCCATTCGCCAACGTCGCCGCGGTCGCCGCGTCGTTGCGCCAGTATTCGCGCATCACGGTCGGTCCTCGTACGAGCACTTCGCCGAGTTCGCCGACGTCGAGCGCGCGATCGTCACCCCCGCCGATGCGCAACTCGATGCCCGTCTGCGCGCGTCCCACCGACCCCAGGCGCGCGTCGTCGCCGCAATGCACGGCATCGGCGACCAGCGTCCGCGACATCGCGGTGATGGTCATCGGCGACTCACCCTGACCGTAGATCTGCGCGATGCGCGGTCCAAGCGCCGCGAGCGCGGCCTTGCAGTCCTCGACGTAGAGCGGCGCGCCACCGCAGACGATGCTTTTCAGGTGATCGAGCCGTGCATGGGCGCTCGCGGGATGCGCGATCAGGCGCTTGAGCATCGTCGGCGCGGCAAAGAACGTCGCGCGCGACCAGTGGTCGATCATCTCGAGAGTCTCGGCGGGATCGAAACCAGCGGAGTCGGGAACGACATTGACTGCGCCCGCGAGCACGTGGGGAATCACGTAGAGTCCCGAGCCATGCGACAGCGGCGCCGGATGCAGCAGCGCGTCGCCGGGCTCGACCGCTTCGACATCCGAGATGAAGCAGCGGCTCATCGCCAGCAGGTTGCCGTGCGTGAGCACGACACCCTTCGGTCGCCCCGTCGTGCCGCTGGTGTAGAACAGCCACGCCGCGTCGTCGACCGCGACAGCCGTCGGCGGCATCTCGACCTCGCCATCGAAGCAACGCGCGTACTCGCGACTGGCCAGCTCGACGACGCGATCGAGCGCGGCGAAGCGGCTCGCGATCGGTGATAACGCGGCGTGCCACGATGCGTCGACGAAGGCGCAGCGTGCCCCGCTGTCCTCGAGCACGAACGCGAGCTCCTCGGGATGCAGCTTGCTGTTCACCGGGACGGCGCACGCGCCTGCTTGCCAGCACGCGAACAGCGCCTCGATATACTCGGCGCAGTTCGTGGAGACGATCGCCACGCGGTCCCCCGGCACGACCGATGCGCGCGTCAGTGCTCCGGCAAGGCGTGCGACGCGCGTTGCGAGAGAAACATAGTCGTTGCGCACCCGGGTTCCCACCGCGAGCGCCGGAAGCGCGGGATGGCGCCGCGCGCTTTGCATCAGCAGGGTGGACAGGTTGTGCGAGGGCGACGCGCGCATCGAGGGGTCGATTTCCGTGCAGGTGTATCGAGCGCATTCGATTCTAGCAGCGCTCCGGCCATCGCTTACAATGGCGCGATCTCTTGTCGCAGGAAAGCCCATGTCCGTTCCCACGACCATGCGTTACGTCGCCGTGCGCGAGCCCGGACCGCCGGATGTGCTCACGATCGGCGAGACCGGCGTGCCTTCGCCCAAGCCCGGCGAGGTGCTGATCGAGGTTGTCGTTGCCGGCGTGAATCGCCCCGACTGCATCCAGCGAGCAGGCTTGTATCCTCCTCCGCCGGATGCTTCGCCGATCCTCGGTCTCGAAGTCGCCGGCGCTGTGGTTGCGCTCGGCGATGGCGTCGCGTCGTGGCGCATCGGCGACCAGGTGTGCGCGCTCACGCCGGGCGGCGGCTACGCGCAATACTGCACGGCGCCCGCGGGGTGGTGCCTGCCGTTTCCGGCGGAATTATCCGCACTGGAAGCAGCGAGTCTGCCCGAGAACTATTTCACCGTGTGGAACAACGTGTTCGACCGCGTCCATCTCACCGCAGGCGAGACCATCCTGATCCACGGCGGCAGCGGCGGCATCGGGCTCACCGCGATCCAGCTCGCCAAGGCGTTCGGCGCAAAGGCGATCACCACGGTGGGAAGCACCGACAAGGTGGCGTTCTGCACGAGCATCGGCGCCGATCACGCAATCAATTACCGCGAGCAGGATTTCGTCGCCGAAGTCGCACGCATCACCGACAAGCGTGGGGTCGACGTCGTGCTCGACATGGTCGGCGGCGACTACATCGAGAAAAACATCCGCTGCCTGGCGCTCGAGGGCCGCATGGCGATGATCGCCTTCCTGCAGGGAAGCAAGGTGATGACCGAGTGGCGACACGTGATGATGAAGCGCCTGACCATCACCGGCTCGACGCTGCGTGCGAGCCCCGCCGCGCGCAAGGCTCAGATCGCGGCGAACCTGCGCGAAAAGGTGTGGCCGCTGTTTGCATCCGGCAAGCTGAAGCCGGTGATCCACCGCGTGTTTCCGCTCGCGGAAGCGGCGGAGGCGCATCGATTGATGGAGTCGAGCGCGCACATCGGGAAAATCATGCTGGACGTGAGGACCTGACCGCCCGCGCAGCCATGCGGCGCGTTCAGCCTACAGGACTGCGCTAGTACGTCGCCCGCCCGCCCGACAGGTCGAACACTGCCCCCGTCGAGAATGAGCAGTCCTCGCTGGCGAGCCACGCCACCATCGCGGCGATCTCCTCGACCTTGCCGAAACGGCCGAGCGGAATCTTCGATAGCATGAAGTCGATGTGCTGCTGCGACATCTGGTCGAAGATTGCGGTCTTCACTGCGGCTGGCGTGACGCAGTTCACGCGAATGCCGGTTTTCGCGAGCTCCTTGCCCAGCGACTTGGTGAGACCGATGACGCCCGCTTTCGATGTGCTGTAGGCGCTGGCGTTGGGATTGCCCTCCTTTCCCGCGACCGATGCGATGTTGACGATGCGTCCGTAGTCGTTGGCGAGCATCATCGGAACAATCGCCCGGTTGCAATAGAAGAGCCCGTTGAGATTCACGTCGATCACCTGGCGCCAGGCGTCGAGCGGATAGTCGGCAAGCGCGACGTTCGGTCCGGTGATTCCCGCCGAGCACACCAGCACGTCGACGCGCGAGAGCACCGTTGCCGTCGCACGCGCCGCGGCCTCGACGTCGGCCGCATCGGCGACATCGACGACGCGCGCGTCGGTGGAACTGCCCAGCGCGGCCTTCGCACGATCGAGCGCTGACGCATCGCGGTCCCACAGGCTCACGCGCGCTCCACTGTTCACGAGACGCTGGGCGACTGCGAGGCCGATGCCCACCGCGCCACCGGTGATGATCGCGGTGCGGTCTTTGAAATCGAGTTGATTCATCGTCGCTTCGTCCCGCTTTTGCCCATCGGCGGGCAAGCCATCGTAGCACGCCACCCCGCTCGTGCTGGACGCGGGCTACCGGCCCGCGCTGATGCTGTCGACCAGCTTCCGATACGCTGCAGAATTGCGCAGGAGGCTCGCTGCCGCGGCACGCAGCCGGTCGATCGCTTCGGGCGGAAGCGACAATGACGTGGGCAGGTTGAGCAGATATTCGCGCTCGCTCGAGTCGGCAAGATCGTCGAAGCTCACGTTGATCACCGAGAACTCAAGCGGCGTGATGGCGTCGGCGGGTACGGGCTTGCCCGCCAGCTTCGCATCGCTGACCTCGAGTTGCCGGCGCAGCTTCCACTCGGTCACGATGTCCTCGAGCGCATCGACCGACTCGTAGGTATAACGGTCGATCGGAACGCTTACCGCCTGCAGCAGCATTTCCAGCGCCGACGGCGATGCCTCTCGCTTGCTGTATCCGAAGGACGGCGACGATGCCGCATTGACGATGACGATCGCGACGTGCCGCACGCGGTCGACGCCGACCGACTCGCGGTAGCTCGGATCGGATTCGAGCTCCTGCAGCGCCTCGATGATGCCGGTGACACCGAGGTTGCCGGAAAGGCCGCCGTCGACGAGGTGAAGGTACGGACGCTCGCCCGGCTGCTGGTACGAGCGCAGATCGCGGTAGCGCTCGAGCGCGCGGTTGCCGACCCACGCACGCGAGCGCGGCTGGATTGCCGCCCTCACCCACGCCGGGTCGGAGTAACCGCAGCTGCCGCCGTAGTTGTTGAGGGTGACGGGAGAAAGGACGACCGGCACCGCGGACGATGCGGCGGCGGCGCGGGAGAGCGGCATCTTATTGAGGTTCGAACAGATCACGTCGAAATCGGCCTGCGAGAATGTCCAGCGCAATCCGGTCGCGATGTCGGTCGCGGAGACGAGCGACGTCGGCGTCGGCTTGCCCTGAAGATCTGCGAAGGTCGCGCCGTGGAACAGAATCCCGTCGTAGTACTGCTCGGCGAGCTCGGAGCGTCCGTAGCCTGACGACAGCGTGCTCGGCCAGGTCACGGGATCGAACAGCCGACCGAGCAGCGCGGACTCGACATCGCGATAGAGAAAGTCCTGGGGATAGCTGTCGAACACGCGCTCGCCCTCCAGCGCGTAGGCGAGCGCGGTGAAGCTTCCTCCCGACACTCCGCTGATGAGATCGACCTCGCTCAGCATGCTGTGTCCCATCGCCGGAAGCCCGACCGGAGTGCGGCGAAGCTCCTCGAGCACACCATAGGAAAACGCCGCCGCACGCATGCCACCGCCCGAAAATGCGAGCAGCAGCAGGGTTTCGCGGTCGTTCCTCGGAAGGTCGGGCCGATTGGCCCAGCGATAACCCGCGTGCGGCTCGAAATGCGCGAGCGGCGGATTAATCGGACGCGTCGCGCACGCGGAAAGCGCGAGGCCGATCGTGGCGACGACGAGCGCGCGATACGCAATCAACCACCGTGCTGCATCCAGTCCCCCGCTTGGCGAGCGCTCGGCACGACCGATGCGCTCGCAGCGCACGGGTGCGAGTGGCTTACCCTTGCGGTTCGATCGCCGGTCAGCGGCGCCCGCCGCCACGGAACCCGCCGAAGCCGCCACCACCGAACCCTCCACCGCCGAAGCGATCTCCGCCGAAGCCGCCCCCACCAAAACCCCCGCCACCGAAGCGATCGCCTCCGCCGAAGCCGCCACCACCGAATCGATCGCCGCCACCACCGAACCCGCCAAAACCTCCGCCGCCGAAGCCGCTGCTGCCTCCGCTGCGCGCCTGCGATTCCTTGTCACCCCACGACGAAGCGCTCGATGAATTCGACCAGCCCGACGACGAATGCTGCTGCCAGCCGTCGCCGGTGTTCTTGTACACGTTGCCGTTCACGTCGGCGTAGTGATTGTTGCCCACGCTCGCGGTGCCCCACGTGTTGGTCTTGCCGGTGGCGGCGTTGTAGGTCGAACCGCCGCCGACGTGCGCATTGCCCTCGGGGCCTGCGGTCGTCGCGCCGGCGCGGTTGTACGAGCTGCCTCCGGCACCGGTCGCCGATGCCGCGTTCGCGGTCGAGCGCTGGCCGGTGTACTCGTTGTAGTTGGCGCCGCGCGCGACGCTGGCGCTTCCGCCCGCGGCTCCGTTCGCGGTGCGGTCGTATCCCCGCGTGTAGTTGCCCGTATTCGCGTTGTACTGCCTGCCTGCGTTGTACGACCCGCTGGTGCCGGTGCGCGAGTTGTAGTAGTTGCCGCTCGCGGTCGTGCCGGCCACGCCGCCGCCCGCGTACCACGAACGCGTTCCCGAGTACGTCGTGCTGCCCCAGTGGCCGTAGACGTTGGCGCTCGCCGTGCCGCAGCACGGATATGCGCCCCAATACGCCGGGTGATAGTACGCGCCGTAGTAGCCGCCGTAGTACGGGGCATACCACGCCGCGGTCGCGAGTCCCATTGCGAAGCCGAAAGTGAATCCCACGTACGGGTTGTAGATCGGGGCCGCCGCCACGGTGTAGGTCACCGGTGCGGGATACCACACCGAGCCGATCCACGGCGTGTAGGCATAACCGGTTCCGTACACGATCGTGCCCGTAGGCTCGACGACCACACCGAGGTAACCGGGCGTGTAACCTTCGTAGACGACCGTCGGCGTCGCCTCGTAGATCTTCACGTAGGTCACGTAGTAGAGCGGCGACGATGGCGGTATCGTGTAGATCACGCCGGGAACCGAGCTCGCAACCACCCACGATCCGGTCAGCTGCGTCGAGGTGAACCACACGCCAGCGGTCGCCGCGTAATAGCTGCTCGGGCTTACCTGGATCACCGGCACCGAAGAATTCGCGACGTAGGTCAGCGGCGTGCTCGGGATCGGCGAATATTGCGGCGGACCGTCGAAGCTCGGCGTGAACTTCGGGCCGTTCTTCAGCGGCACCGTTGCGGTCTGCGGAATCGTGTTGGCGATCGCCGCTTCCTGCGCCTGCGGCGTGCCCGCGACCGATGGCAGCACCGCTGCGGCGGCCGTCGTCGGGGGAATCTGCCCGAACCCAGGCGGCAACGCATTGCTGGCGACGAACGTCCACGGGCCGCTGAGCGACGTCGATTTGAACCAGCGTCCGGCGAGCAGCACGTAGTAGTCGTTGTTGGTCGTGTCGATGAGCACGTCGTTGGTAGTGTTCGATGCCCACAACAGTTGCGTTCCGGTGATCGGCACGAAGTCGGGCTGCCCCTTGAACTGGATCAGCTCCGCAGGACCCTGCACGGTGTAGATCGTCGGAACGCCACTGGCCAGCGACGGCTTCGGGTCCGCCTTCGGGCCGCCGTCGAGCAGATCGACCGTGCCGGCCTTGCTGAGTTGCTGCGCGATGTCATTCATCTTCCTGAGCTCGAATGGTCCCATCGTGCCCTGCGACCACGGGCCGTTGATCGTGCTCGACGTGAGCCAGCCGTCATAGACATGGATGTAAAAGTTGTTCCCCAGGCCGCCTTGCAGAATCAACGCTCGCGTGTTGATTACGCGTTGAGCAAGCGAATGACCGGGCACCGGCTTCAGCACCGGCGCGCCGTCGATCGGCACCAGAATCGCCGGCGAGTAACTGACGATGACCTGCGGTGGCGTGTTGGCGACCGGCACCGTCGGCGGCTTGATGCCCGCCGCCGCGAGCGACGACTGCAGCCGGTCCAGCGAAATCGTCTTCACATCGCTCGAAAGGCGCGCTTGCAGCGCAGGCAGGTAGCTGGCGCCGTGATCGGGCAGCGTCGGAAAGTCGAGCTTGGTGATCTTCAGGTTCTCGAAGACGACCGTGCGCTCGACCTTGTCGACCTGCGTGCGCGCGGTGACGAACACCACGCCAAATGTCTCCTCCTTCGCGCCGGTGGGCTTGATCGCAAGCGCCGAGCGGAAATCGAGCTGGTTGTCGTTCCACGAATTGACCTGCGGCTGGTAGATGAGGAGTGCCGCATTAGAAATGCTCACGTCGCGCGGCCACGGATCGGCCGGGAGCGAAGGAGCGCCTGCAGGCGCCGCGCTTTGCGCCAGCGCGCTACTTGCGGAAACGACGAGCATCGCGACGATGGAAGCGGCACGAAGTAAAGCGTTCGATGTTTTCATGAATAGTCCTCGTAGCGGATGCGCCGTTCTTGGGAAACGCGAACAGCGCGCTCTACCAGTGGAAGGAAGCTCCCAGAGCGGGCCCGGCGAGGCTCATATTGTGGATCGGCCCGTCGCTTCCCATGTTGTAGTACAGATAGCGGTAGGCGAGAACCAGATCGCCCCAGCTGTACTGGTAGCCGATACCGATGATTCCGTTGGACGTGGTGTTGCTCTTGTTGCCGCCGCCGACGTCGAGCTCGAAAGGAACGTTCCACTTCCCGTCATCGCCGAAGCGCACTTTGCCAAGCACGCCGATAATGCCATCCGTCAAATTGATCGTCTTGCTCGCGCTCCCCGATTTTCCCAGCAAGCCGACGGGACCCTCGAAATTCCAGTCCACCGAAGTCTTGAGGCCGGCATAGCGCAAACCGCCGAACACGTCCACCTGGGCTGATTGGTTACGCAGGATCGTGTAGGTCCCCGCCACCGTTGCGATACCCGACCGCAGGCCGGTATTCACGTCGCTGGTCACCGGCAGCGAAACCTCGCCATTGGGACCACGCACGTCGTGCACTTGCGACTTGAGTCCCGAGAGGTCGGCATAGACGAAGTCGTAGAAGACGCCCCAGGCGCCCTTGCGGGCGGTGCCGGCGACCATCGCGGCGAACTGCAGGTCGGAGAGATAGCTGCTGGGGTTGATCTTGACCACGGGACTGGCGCTCGATCCTGGAGGAATGTCGAAGTTCAAGGTACCGTGGATGCTTGGAAACCACGCGTATGGCGTAATGCCATATTCCCACTTGTCGCTGAGATCCATCGACTGCGCAGATGCGCCTGGCGATGCGATCAACACCGAAGCGCTCGTCAGCGCCGCTGCCGAAATCCGGATCCATCTACTGGGTCTCATGCTTCACCTCGTTGTTAGCACGCGGGACGCGCATTCCGGACGAAATGCCGGCCCACGAGCGACGCTACTTCGGGAACATCAGCTGCACCTGCGCCCGGATCTGCCAGTTCGGCCCGAAATCGGGTTTCGCCACGTTGTAATACGCCGAGATCTGCGTGTTTACGGGGAGCTTGCCGAAGTGAAAGATCTTTCCCACGCCACCGCCGATGGGTACCGTCCACTGCTGGCTGCCTTCGGCTTTCCAGTTCACGGTGGCGATTGGCGCGCTGGTGAGATACAAGCCGCCTTCGAAATTGTAGTTGATGAACGGCTGGATCAGTCCGTTGCTGTAGCTTCCGCCCTGCTTGTTGCTGGTGGTCGACCACACGTTGTTCAGCAGCACGCCGTAAACCCAGGGGCTGCCATGCTCCAGGTGCAGGACGACGAACGATGGTCCGAGGCCCCAATTATCGTTGCCAAGCTTGTTATTGCTGTTGGTGGGCGCCTGGATGATCGGGCCGGCGCCCCAGATCCATGCGCCCGGCTTCGCTGGCGACAGGAACGCTGTGAACTGCACATCGCCGAGGCCACTGACGGCGCTGTCGTCCGGGCCGAGCGAAGGCTGCCAGATCACCGGCAGGATGGTGCGCGTGATGATGTTCCAGTCGTCGCTGATCGAGACCGGGATCACGGGCTGGATGTTGAGGATGTTCTGCGTGCCTTTTTCCTGACCGAAATTCAGATTGGTATTGTTCTGGAAGGGCACGCTGATCAGATTGCCGACCGGATTCTGCGCAAGCTTGGCGAGTTCTTCCTCGCTCATCTCGGCACTCGCTGGCGCCGCCGCCAGCATAGCGACCACTGCGAAGATGGGCACACAAGATCGATATTGCATCGCTTGCCTTCCGTTCGTGCGATAGCGGCAGAACGCCAACTAGGGTTACGCTCGCGAGCGTTGTCGCCGTGAGGTGCAGTGGTCCGACGGACACCGCATTGGCGGGTCATTATATCCACCGCGGCACTGCGCCGTCACGCGAGGCGTGACTCCAGCACGAGCTTCCGGGATCGACGATAATCGTGTCGACGCGCCCGCACCTTCGCGCACCTTCACGGTGTATCCAAGGTCACTCAGCCGGTCAATCCCGTGCTGTCGAGCGGACAGAGGGTCTACGTCGCGGATCGGGCTCCAGCGCGCGCGTGATTCCCCGCTAGACCGCGACGCAGCCACCGTCGACCGCGAGCGTCTGGCCGGTGATATGGCGCGATGCTTCGCTCGCCAGGAACACCACGCTGCCCTTCAGGTCGTCCTCTCCGCCGAGCCTCGCGAGCGGCGTAAGCGCGATAACCTTGTCGCCAATGCGGTCGAGCGTCACGTCGGTCATCTTCGAACGAAAGAACCCCGGGCAGATCGCATTCACGTTGATGTTGTGGCGGCCCCACTCCGCGGCGAGCGTGCGCGTCAGCTGCACCAGCGCGCCCTTGGAGGTGTTGTAACCCACGGTGAACATGCCCCAGTCCGGCGGGTTGCCGACCATGCCGGCGATCGAGGCGATGTTGATGATCTTGCCGCCGCGCCTTGGGATCATGCTGCGCTTGGCGACTTCGCGACTGAGGAAAAACTGCGCATCGATGTTGAGGTCCATCACCTTGCGCCAGCCCGTGTCGGGATAGTCCTCAGCAGGCGCGCCCCAGTTGGTGCCGGCGTTGTTGACCAGCACGTCGATGCGCTGCCAGCGCGCGAGGATGGCCGCGACCAGCGCGGGAATGCTCGCGCGATCGGAGAGATCGCAGGCGTGTGTCATGACCTCGGCGCCGGACGCCTCGAGCTTCGCGCGCGCGGCGTCGAGCTCGTCCTGCTTGCGCGCGGTGAGGACCACGCGGGCGCCCATCTCGGCGAGCGCTTCGGTCATCTGCAGCCCGATGCCGCGCGAGCCGCCGGTGATCAGCGCCACCCGGTCACTCAGGTCGAAGAGTTCGCGTACGCCCATGCCGGTCTCCCGCTCATAGCAATTCCTTCGCGCTCACGATGGCAGCTTGTAATCCTTGAATTGCTCGCGAAGCTTGTTCTTGAGCATCTTGCCGGTGGCGCCCATCGGAATCGCATCGACGAAGGCGACGTCGTCGGGCATCTGCCACTTGGCGACGCGGCCTTCGTAGAAGCGAAGCAGCTCGTCGCGCGAGACCTCGGCGCCGCCTTTTCTGACGACCACGAGCAGCGGCCGCTCGTCCCACTTGGGATGGAACACCCCGATGCACGCCGCCATCGCGACCGCGGGATGTCCCACCGCGATGTTCTCGATTTCGATCGAGCTGATCCATTCGCCGCCGGACTTGATCACGTCCTTGCTGCGATCGGTGATGTGCATGTAGCCATCGGCGTCGATCGTCGCGACGTCGCCGGTGTGAAACCATTCGACCCCGCTGGCGTCGCGGACCAGAGCGTCGTCTTGCTCGCGGAAGTATTGCCTGACCACCCACGGGCCGCGCACGTAAAGATCGCCGAAGCTGCGCCCGTCCCATGGCAATTCCTCGCCCGCGGCGTCGACGATTTTCATGTCGATGCCGTAGACCGCCCGGCCCTGCTTCGACTTCACCTCGTGCAATGCCTCCGCAGTGAAGTCACGGTGCTTCGCACGCAAAGAACACGCGGTCCCGAGCGGCGAGAGCTCGGTCATACCCCACGCGTGCAGCGCCGCCACACCGTATTTATCCTCGAACGTGCGCAGCATCGCCGGGGGAAGTGCGGCGCCTCCGATGATGGTTCGGCGCATCGACGAGAAGGCGAGGCCTTGCTGCTCCATATGATTCAGCAAGCCCTGCCACACGGTGGGCACGCCCGCAGACAACGTCACCTGCTCGCCCTCGATCAGCTCGTAGAGCGATTTGCCGTCGAGCGCGGGGCCCGGAAACACGAGCTTCGCGCCCACCATCGCGCAGGTGTACGGCAGACCCCAGGCGTTGACGTGGAACATGGGCACGACGGGAAGGATCACATCGCGCGACGATAGATTCATCGCATCGGGGAGCGCCGCGGCAAACGTGTGCAGCAGCGTCGAGCGGTGGCTGTAGAGCACGCCCTTGGGATTGCCTGTGGTGCCGGAGGTATAGCAGATCGACGAGGCGAGGCGCTCGTCGAGCACCGGCCAGTCATGTTGCGCGCTGTGCGCGGCGAGCAGGTCCTCAAAGCAGCGCAGGCTCGCGATGGCCGTCTGCGCCGGCATGTGCGCGCGGTCGGTCATCGCCACGAAATGGCGCAGCGTCGGACAGCGCTGCGCGATCTTCTCGACCATCGGCAGGAAAGTCAGGTCGAAGAACAGCGCGCTGTCCTCGGCGTGCCCGAAAACCCATGCGATCTGATCGGGCGCCAGCCGCGGATTGACCGTGTGCACGACCGCGCCCATGCCGGCGACCGCATAGTAGAGCTCCATGTGACGGTGCCCATTCCAGGCAAGCGTCGCTACGCGCTCGCCACGCTCGATACCGAGTGCCTCCAGCGCCTTGGCCAGGCGCTTGGAGCGCTCCTGCAGTTCGCGATAGGTGATGCGGTGAATGTCGCCTTCCACGCGCCGCGAGACGATCTCGACGTCGCCGTGATGACGCGCCGCGTGCGTGATCAGGCTGGAGACGAGCAGCGGCACGTCCTGCATCAATCCATGCATGGCACTCCTCCAGTGATCTGCGGGGGCCCGTCTCGCGCGGACCGCTCGCGTGCAGCTCGTGCCGGCCGACGGCCGGGACTTCCTAGAACACCTCGGTCCGCCCCGCGCCCGCGAAGCAGCTCGACCCATCCTGCGGACAGATCACGATATACGTCGCGCGCTTGCCGCAGCCGGAGACACCGATGGCGTACTCGGCGCGCTGCGTCCGGATCATGTCTGTTCTTTACCGTCAGCATCGACTCATGCGAAAGCGCGGATACGGCTTCGTCGCATGAGCCGATCGTACCGGTGCGCGCGCAAGAATTATCGCGCAGTTTGAAGGTCACGCGCTACCTTGCAGCGCGAGGCTTCCCTCAATACAGTCTGAAGTGAGGCACGGCCCGTGGCACAAGGCAGCGCGGCGGCATGCCGATGACTCGCGCTTTACCGAACCGGATCGATCGCATGCTCGAGTGGCGGGTTGAACATGGCAAGAAAAAACAGCGCCGGCATCCTCCTCTTCCGCATTGACGCAGGCGTCCTCGAAGTGTTTCTCGTTCATCCCGGGGGGCCGTTCTGGGCGCGGAAAGACAAGGGCGCGTGGTCGATTCCCAAGGGCGAATTCGACGACGGCGAAGAGGCGCTGGCCGCCGCGCGACGCGAGTTTCGCGAGGAGACAGGCTCGACTATCGACGGCGAGTTCATCGCGCTCGAGCCGCTGCGCCAGCCGGGTGGCAAGACAGTCCACGCGTGGGCGGTGGAGGGCAACATCGACGCCGCCTCGATCCGCAGCGAAGTCTTCGCGATGGAATGGCCGCCTCGCTCAGGGGTGCAGCGCGAATTCCCGGAAGTCGATGCGGGCGGATGGTTCACCATCGCACGCGCCATTGAAAAAATGCTTCCCGGCCAACGTCCTTTTCTCGAGCAGCTTCGGGACAAGGTCGCGAAGGCCAAACGGTAAACTCATCCTGTGTGCATTCATCCGGTCGGGCGAGATGACCGGCCGTGCGCCTGCGTATAATCGTTCGCAGCTGCCGCGCCCACATCGGACCGACCGATCGAATGACAACCGCGCCCACCAGGTCCCTGCGAGAGCTCCAGCTCAGCGATCCACCCTTGTTGTGCAGACCACGCAGATCGCGACCATGAGCGTATACGAGACGGTGCATATCGCCGCAGACGCCAACTCGGCGGCCAGCACCGCCAACACGCTGCCGCGGGCGGTGCAATCCGGAGTCAGCGGTCTCGAAGCGCTGCCGCACGATCTGCAGCAGTTGCCGGTGCTGCAGCAGCTGGGCGACGTCATTCCAGCGGCGGACCTGCTCTATGGCGGAGCAATGCTGCTGTTCATTGTGCTCATTCACGCGGCGGGCGTTCGCTTCGTCACGGGGCATGTTACACAGCGCTCGATCGGCATTCTCGAGCACCCGACGACGTGGCGCGCCGACCTGCTGATGAGCAGCGCCGTGTTCATGCTGCTCGCGTTGCACCTGGCGGAAATCGTGGTCTGGGCGGCGGCACTGGTGTACTCGGGACTCGTCGCCGACTGGCGCGCCGCCGGCTTTTTCGCCGGCAACACCTACACCACCGTCGGGTATGGCACCTTCGTGCTTCCCCTTGGATGGCACATGCTGGCGCCTATCATCGCGATTTCGGGCCTGTTCACGTTCGGTTGGTCCGGAAGCGTACTGGTCGACCTGGTGGGACGCTGCCAGAAAATCAAGGACGCCGCCCTGCTCCGACGGGAGCAGAACGATCGGGTAAAGAAACCACGATGAAGTACAAGGACTACTACGAGATTCTCGGCGTCAAGCGCGATGCCAGCGCCGACGACATCAAGAACGCGTATCGACGGCTCGCGCGCAAGTACCACCCCGACGTGTCGAAGGAGAAGGATGCCGAGGAGAAATTCAAGGAGATGGCCGAGGCCTACGAAACGCTCAAGGACACCGAAAAGCGCGCCGCCTATGACCAGCTCGGCCGCCACACGCAGGGCGAGGAGTTTCGCCCGCCGCCGGACTGGGGACAGTCCTTCGGACAGGGCGCTGGATCGTTCGAGGACATCGATCTGGCGGACCTGTTCGCGGCGTTCGGCGGGGGCGGTCCGAGCGCGCGTCGACCGGATGCACCCCGCCGCGGACACGATTACGAAGCGGGTGTGAGCCTCACCTTCGACCAGGCCTTCAACGGCGCCGAGATTGCTCTGCAGATGAACGGGCTCGAGTGGGACGAGCAAGGCAACGGACGCCGCGTGCCACGCACCATCACCATCCGTGTTCCACGCGGCGTCACCCACGGCGAGAAGTTGCGGGTGCCGGGCAAGGGTGGACCGGGTTATCGCGGCGGCCCCGCCGGAGACCTCTATCTCGACATCGAAGTTGCCGACCATCCGCTGTTCCGCATCGACGGTCGCGATCTGTACATGGACCTTCCGCTCGCTCCATGGGAAGCGGTACTCGGCACCGAGGTGCGCGTGCCCACACCCGCGGGCGAAGTCTCGCTGAAGGTTCCCGCCGGCACGCGAGGCGGCCAGCGCCTGCGCCTCGGCGGGCGCGGACTCGCGCGCGGCAGCGGCACACCCGGCAACCTGTATGCGGTAGCGCGCATCGACGTCCCCGCCACCGTCGACGACGCGCAACGCGCGCTCTACCGCAAGCTCGCCGAAGGCTCGACCTTTAACCCTCGCGCGCACCTGCAAACGGAGAACCGATCATGAGCACGATCGTCGAACATGCGCTGTACATCGAAGAGCAAGGCACAGTGTCGTACACCGAGCTCGTCACGGTCGCCGGCATGTCCGAGCAGGACGTGCGCGATCTGGTGCGTTACGGCGCGCTGGAGCCGATCGACGAGTCGGCGCCGCAGTGGCGATTCGGCGCCGAGGCCGTGATGATCGTGCGCAGGGCGAGTGGGCTGCGTCGCGAATTCGACCTCGACACCCACGCGCTCAGCATCGTATTGGGATACGCGGAGCGTGTGGACGCGCTCGAGGCCGAGCTGCGTTCGCTGCGCGCCCGCCGCGGGCGCTGATTCGCGACCTCAGGCAGAAGCGGCTGGCGGCTTGCGCTCGCCGTCGTGCACCATGTCGAGCGCCGTGTGCAGCGTCGGCAGTATGCGCGATGCGCCGAGCGCATCGACGATGCCGTGGCGTTGCATGTCGGCACGCAGATACACGCTCACGCGGGCGAACACCACTTCCACCCCCTTGGCGGCGAGATCGGCGCAGGCATCGAGCAGCATTCGCGACGCCGAGTAGTCGATCGCCGTGATCGCGCCCGCGTCGATCACCAGCCAGCGTACGGCCGCGGGAGCGCTCGCCACCAGCGCACGCACTTCATCGCCGAAGCGATGCTCGTTGGCATAGAAAAGGTCGGCGCCGAAGCGATAGACGATCAGACCCGGCTCGGTCTGCATCCCCGGCCTCGCCGGCACCGGCTCCCAGCGACCGCTGGGGCCGGGTGCAAGCACCGTCGTGTGCGGGCGATAGCTTTGACGAACGTGGCGAAGCAGTGACAACGCGATGGCGGCGATGATGCCCTGCTCCACACCGAACCACGCGACCAAAGCCGCGGTGCCGATCGCCAGCGCGAACTCGCCGGGGCTCTCGCGCCGCATGTCGGCCAACGTGCGCACTTCGATGAGTCCGATCGCGAGGCTGAACACCAGCGTGGCGAGCACGCAGCGCGGCAGGTACTGCAGCCACGAGGTGAAGAACAGCAGCACGGCGACCACGACGCACGCCACCGCCACCTGCGAGAACTGGCTCTGCGCGCCGGCGCGCTCACCCATCGCCGTCTGCGTCAGGCTCCCATTGACGACGAATCCGCCGGTGAAGGCGGCCGCGGCATTGGCCGCAGCGAGCCCCGCGATGTCGGCGTCGGCGTCGACGCGCTCGTGGTGACGCAGCGCGAAGATGCGTGACGCCGCGGTGCTCTGCGCCACGATGATGACGAAGCACGATCCCGCGATGGGCAAGAGCGCCACGATGTCGGACGCGCTGATGGCCGGCACGCGCAGCGGCGGGAGTCCGGCCGACACCGCACCGATCAGCGCGATGCCGCGCTCGCCAAGACCCGTCGCTGCACTCAGTACGATTGCAGCGACCACCACGCCGAGCGCGACCGGCACGCGCGGCGTCCATCGCCTCCCCACGAGCAGGCACGCGAGCACTCCCGCGGAAATCGCCACGGTGGCTGGATGCACGGCTGAGCGATGGTCGTAGAGCGCGGCGACCTGGTCGGCTGTGCCGGGCGCGCTGGCGGTGATGCCCAGCATGTCACCCAGCATGGCCAGACCCACCTTCAGCCCAACGCCAGCGAGAAAGCCGACGAGTACCGTGCGCGACAGGAAGTCGGCCAGGAATCCCAGCCGGAATGCGCGCGCCAGCAGCAGCATCGATGCGGCGAGCAGCGCGACCATGCCGAGCATGAGCACGTAACGCGCGCTTCCCGGTTCCGCGAGGCGGGACAACCCCGAGTGCAGGATCGCCGCGGTCGCGGAATCCGCGGCGACGACAAGGTGACGTGACGAGCCCACCATGGCGTACGTAAGCGGCGGCAGGAGCAGCGTGTAGAGACCGGTGACGACGGGAGCGCCGGCAATGCGGGCGTAACCGAGCACTTGCGGAATGCTCATCGACGCGAGCTCGACACCTGCCAGACCGTCGCGAAGCAAGCTCGCGCGCGACAGCGGACGCATGCTCTGGAAAAGCTTCACGCGGCCGATCCGCCCAGCGGACGTGCGGGCCGGGGACCGGTCAACGCGGATTCGGTTGGCTGTATCATCCTGAGGCGAAACGCGACCCCTGAGTCAGCATCGCGAGGCATGATCTCACACGATCTCGCGCGCGCAAATCAGCAGGTAGCACTTGGCGGGAGGAAGGCATGACGGCACTTCGTGAGCGCTTCGGACGTCCGTTGCGACTGGGAATCATCGGCGGCGGTCCTGAGTCGTGGATCGGACGCATGCACCGCGGCGCCGCCGAGTACGACGGTTGGTGGCACGCCGTCGCCGGCGTTTTTTCCAGCGACGCGCAGCGCTCGCGTACCGCTGGCGCCGCCATGGGTTTCGATCCGGCGCGAAGCTACGGCGATGTCGCGACTATGCTCGCCCAGGAAGGCGCGCGCACCGATGGCCTCGACGCGGTCGCGATCATGTCCCCGAACGACACGCACTACGCCTATTCGGCGGCCGCGCTCGATGCCGGTCTCGACGTGGTGTGCGACAAGCCGGTCACGCATGATTTCGCGCAAGCGTGCGACTTGGTCACGCGCACGCGCACGCACGAGCGTCTATTCGCGATCGCGCATGGCTACTCGGCGTATCCGATGACGCGCTATGCGCGCAAGCTGGCGACCGGCGGTGCGCTGGGCGCGCTGCGCCTCATTCAGGTCGAATACATCCAGTCGGGCATGGCGACCCGCCTCGAGGACGCACCGAGGACCAGCCGTCTTCAATGGGTCCTCGACCCGAAGCGCAGCGGACTCGCGCTGGTGATGGGCGCGATCGGCTGCCACGCGCAACATCTTGCCTGCGCGACCGTCGATCGCGCCATCACTCGCGTATGCGCCGACGTCGGCGCGCTGTTCCCCGGCCGCCAACTGATCGATTATGCGTCGGCGCTGCTCGAGTTCGAAGGCGGCGTACGCGGCACCTTCACGGTGACGCAAGCCGCGGCCGGCGGCGAGAACGATATCCGCCTGCGCGTCTACGGCGAACTCGGCATGCTCGAATGGTGGCATCGCGAAGCGAGCTACCTGCGCGTGTCGATGCAGGGCGAGCCGGCGCGCGTGTTCGGGCGTGGCGACACCTTTCTGCCCGAAGACATCATCGCCCTCGGCCGCACGCCGCGAGGCCATCCCGAAGGATTGCGCGAGGCGTTCGCCAACATCTACGCCGAGGTGGCGCACGAGCGCATGGCGCGCGCACTCGGTGAAGCGATTCCCCGACTGCCGTACCCTCGCATCGAGGACGGCGCGCATACCATGGCGTTCATCGAGGCGTGCCTCGCGTCGCAGGAGTCCGGCACTTGGGTGAACGTGGCGCGGATTCCCCCCGCCTGAGGGCGAACATCGTGCGCGTACGCAGCGCAGGATCGGCGCTCGCGACGGCCGCGCTCGTACTGTGGGCAGCCCTCGCGCTCGCGGCTTCGCAGGATGTGTTGCTGTACAGCGAAGCGCTGAAGGCCGATCAGCGCATGTTCGACACCGCCCAGGCCTTTGCCAACGCGTTGCGCAGCGCACTCGGACGCGAACGGCTGTACCGGGTCGATTGATTCGGACGAGTGCCGCACCCGCAGTGACCCTCATTTCCCCGAGTATCTACGCAGCGCGCTGGGTTCGCCTGGCTTCGGGACCGAATGCAGCCTCCATGTCGCGGCGCACGCGGTACGCCGACAGCGCTGCGTCGACGCGCACGTCGGCCCACGTCAGCGACTGTCCCTGCCGCACCGCGCGAGTCAGCCGCAGGTTGTGGGCGAGCCCGAGCGGGAGGCCGCCCAAGTCCAGCGAAGTGACCGCCGGCAGGAGTTTCCCCCACACCGTGTAACCGCCTTCACCATCGAGTGTCTCTCCGGCCGCCAGATCGCGTTTGGCGGTAGCGACCACGTCGGCATTGAAGCAGGTGGGACTGCCGGTGGCTTCGCCGCGCAAGCCCACCGAAGCGACCGACACGCCGACCTCCAGCCCGATCAGGTGCCAGCGCTTGTACAGGCACGCGTAGCGTCCGCTCGAGTCGGTACGCACCATGTATTCGCGAAAGCAGTTGCGGATGTATTCGCAGTCGCCTTCGAAGACGACGAACACGCCGAAGCGGATGTCGTAGCCGATCGGCGTTCCATCGCGCTCCAGCGACGAGATGACCTCGACCTGTCCCTTGCGCTGCAGCACACCGCCCTCGGCGACCGGCCTGCACACGTTCGGGATGTCGTCGATCGACGCCGGCGGATACGCCAGCCCGTCATCAGGGGGCATCAGTCCGGTGGCGTTGCATACGGCGGTGCTCTCGATGGCCGGCTTGGAACCATCGAGAAACGAATTGAACATCTTCGGATTGAGCCCGCCGATTTTCGCCTGCTCCGGCGTGAGCCCGTAATGGCCCCAGACGGTCTCCGGGGTCGACTGCGCGAAATGCGGCAGCCACTTGTGTCCGCGCCCCGCCGCGACCACCGGGAAACCCGCGGCGCGCGCCCAGTCGACCAGATCGCAGATGAGCGCCGGCTGGTCGCCGAAGGCAAGGCTGTAGACGACGCCGCACTCGGCGGCCTTGCGTGCGAGCCACGGACCACAGAAGGCATCGGCCTCGACGGTGACGTTGACGACGTGCTTGCCTTGCTCGAACGCGGCCAGACAATGCTCGACTGCGGCGACCGGATTCCCAGTGCACTCGACGACGATGTCGAGTTGCGGATGGCGCACCAGCGCCTGCCAGTCATCGCCGACGTGGGTGATTCCGCTCTTCAACGCGTGATCGAGCGAAGCGGCGCCGTAGCGCTCGGCGTTCCAGCCAACGCGCGCGAGGCTTGCGATCGCCGATGCCGGAGAGAGGTCCGCGATGCCGACCAGGTGCACACCGGGCGTCTTTGGAACCTGGGCGAGATACATCGCGCCGAACTTGCCGGCGCCGATCAGGCCGACACGAAGCGGTTTTCCCTGCTCCGCTCGAGCCTGCAGCTTCGCGTAGAGGCTCATACGAGACCTTCGCGCTGCGCGCTCCGGTGTTCGCGCTCGGGGCGGCCCGTCGCGCTCACGCGAAACCTCCGCGCTGCGTGCTCCGGCTCATTGCGCAATCCCGTGCTCGGGGTGGCCGATGGTGCTCACGCTACGAGCGCCGGCCTGAGCGCGTCTTCCGGCGTGCCATCCTTCCACGGCAGCGCGACCGGGTAGTCGCGCAACAGGCAATCGTCGGGCAGGCACTCGATCGGCGCAAAGTCGCGATGCGCGATGTATTCCGGGCGCTTGAACCGGCGAATGTGGTTGGAGACCGCGCACAGGCTCAGATACACGCTGACGCGATTCCACGGAGACAGGTTCGACGTCGACGCGTGAACCAGGCAGGAATGGAACAGGATCATCGAGCCCGGCGCCCCCTTCGGGGCGACGATGCCCCCGCGCGCGACCAGCTTCGCGATCGTGTCGTGGTCGATGGTCCACAGTGGATAGCTGGTGGTCGAGGTGTCGTGCGCCGCGTCGATCACACCCAGGCGGTGACTGCCCGGGATGAACATCAGCGGCCCGTTGAACTCGTTGACTTCGTCGAGAAAGATGGCGACGTTCATGGCGCGCGGCGCGGGCATGTCGTCGTCGTTTTTCCAGGTCCCGTAATCCTGGTGCCACTGCCAAACGTCGCCGTCGAACGCCATCTTGCCGTTGATCTTGAACTGATGCATGTACACCGCTTCGCCGAAAAGCTGCATCACCGGCAGCACCATGCGCGGATGGCGGGCGAGGCGCGCAAACGGCGCGCTGTAGAGGTGCGCCGCGAAGTTGGTGCGCACGACGTCGCCATTCTTTTCACGCACGTTCTCCGGGCGACGCTGGGCGTACAGCGCCGGCACCTTATCGGTGAGCGCTCGGATTTCGTCTGGGCGGAACAGCGATGGAAAGAACAGGTAGCCGTCGCGCTCGAACTGCTCGATCTGTGCAGAGTTGAGTTTCATGGTCGCCTCCTGGGGCCCTGGGATCACACTCCGCCCAACCGCATTTTACGCCAGCGCGAACGGCACAGGCCGTGAGTGGCGCGGCGAGCCGGAAGCATGCGAAACTTGTGCAATCCACCGTTTTCGGACCCTCCGGGGTGCACGATGCGCACACAGAGTCGAATGAGCCAGTCGTGATCACAAGGCGAGGACCGGCACAGGCATGGGGCGAGGCCGTCGGGGTCGCATTGGCGGCGACGCTCGCGATTTCATTGATGGGATGCGCGTCGATGAAGGAGCATACCGACGCCGATTACGACCGCGGCAGCGCGACCAGCGATAAATTCAGGAGCGACGCGCGCGCGTGCGAAAAGCAGGCCGAAGCCCACGGCAAGGAACACGGGTACGGCCCTTACGATCCCACGCACGGCGCGTACAACCGCATGTTCGACGCGTGCATGCTCTCGAGCGGTTACCAGCGAAGGCCCGCGGTCGAGTAGATTTCCGCGGTTGCGCAAATGCACCGGGCGGCTACCCGCACCGCCCGACGCAATACAGCAAGCGATGGAACTGCCGAGCGATTACTTCGGCTTGGCGTTGTCTGCGGCTTTCTCGACGGCAGAGCCAGTGGCCTTGACGTCCTTGCCTGCGCCTTCCACGGTGTTGCAGCCGGCCACGGCGGCAAGGAACGCGACTGCGATGATCGTTGTGAGCGTCTTCATTGCGATGATCCTTTGACGGTTGTCGACGGAAATTGCCTTGCTGCAACCCTGATAATGCACTTCGCGTGCCAGCCTCGACGCTCCTGATCAACTGTTGAAAATAAAGCGTTTATTGACGAAGCACGACGTGCCCCGCGTTGCATTGTTTACATCGTGCTGTAGCGCTTACCGCCTTAGGTCGGACGCGTAAGCGCTTCCGCGGGCGTCGGCGGCACAACCCAGTTCGGTGGCATGACCGGATCGAAATTGGTCCACGTTCCGTCCTTCCACTCGCCCTCAGCCTGTTCGATCCCGCGCGCGCCCTGACGTTGCAGCACATCGATGGCGGCTTGTCGGCGCTCTGGCGCAAGCGTGTGTACCATCACCATCACGCCCGCGGGGCGCGGCGACGCCGCGCCTTGCGTCGTTGCATCGGTCATGTTGTCGAGCGCACCCGCCAGCGAGCCGGCGTAGGCACCGATCGCGGTCGTTGCCACCGCGCCAATCGGTCCAAGCAACGCTGCAGCGGCCACCCCCGTAATTGCACCGGCGACGCCGCCCACCGCCGCGCCGGTGAGCGCGCCGCTGCTGCCACCGGACGCGCCGGCGTCCTTGTTTTCGTCGCCGCCGATGGGAAAGGCCGCGTTGCGGCCGGGCGCACTCAAGACCATGCATGTGACGTCGGATGCTGCGAAGCCAGCCTCGATTCGCAGTGCATGTATGGCCGCATCGGCGTGGGCGGATTCGTCGAACTGCGCAGCGATGATGTTCATTGAATGCTCCTCGGTCGGTTCGATGCTATGGCGTGCAAGTGGCATGCCATGATCTCGATGTGGCGAGCAGATGGCACATTGAATGAACAAATCGCGTAAGTCCGCGTCCTACGCCGCACGCGGACAGTCCTACCATTTAAACCGGGTAGCGCCGCTTGCGCAGATCGCAAAGCAAACCGATCATGGTTACAGGGGTTTCGGTGGCGTGCCGGAGCCCAATCCATCGCCATCGGCGTACGATCCGCCAAGCAAGGAGAGATAGCATGACCCCCAACCGCAGCGTCGGCTTCGTCGTCCGCCATTCGTCGGCCAGCCTCATCGGTGCCGAAAGTGTGCTTGGATGGACGATCGTCGACAGGCAGGGCCAGAAAATCGGCGAATTGCGCGACATCATGCTCGACATCTCGACCGGCCGCATCGCCTATGCAGTTGTCGAACTAAGCACCGCCAGCGCGTCAGACCAGCTCGTCGTCGTACCGTGGAACGCGGTGTCTGCCGACATCGACGTCAACCAGCTTCGCATCAACGCGCACGCCGATTGGATCGAACGGGCGCCTGCAGTTCCGGGCGATCAGGCGGACCGCTTCGTTCATGAATGGGGCGCGTTCATCCACAACTACTTCGGCACCCGGCCGTATTGGGAGGCTGCGCCCGTCGCACAGCATTCCTGATCGAGTTCTGTAGCAAAGAGGCCGCGCCCCTGGCGCGGCCTTCCTACGTCTATTGCCTAAAGCGTCTATACCCTTCTTCAGGACGACTTGACCGTCAGCTGATCGACGACGTTGGACACGCCCGAAACCGACTGAGCGACTTGCTTGGCCTTGGTGCGCGAGGCGTCGCTATCGACGTTACCGGACAGTGTGACCGTGGCGTTATTCGTCTTGACATCGATGCTGAGCGATTTGAGTCCGGGCTCGGCCAACAGCGCCGACTTGACCTTCGCCGTGATTGCCGAGTCGTCGACCGCAGTTGCTGCCTTTTCGCCGGTGCTCGGTGCTGTGCTACCCATCGTAGATGACGAAGGCGCCGGTGAGGTGGTCGCCATCGACGAAGTGGTCGAAGACGGTGCGGTGCTACTGGTGCGCGACGTGTCGTTCCGGTCGCAAGCGCTCAATGCGAAGGCGGCGGCCACCGCCGCGGCGATCGCGGGTACGCTCATCGAGAAATTTCTTTCCATGTCATTCTCCTTGTGTGTTGGCTTGGCACTCAAACTATGCAATCCGCATGCCATGCTGATCGGCATGCCCTGCCGGCGCGCCCGGGCAACGAGGGCGCCCGATGCGTTGCCGTGACGAAATCCGGGTAAAACTTTCCAGTTGCGGGTGATTCCATCGGTAGTTGCTACGCTGCCAGCAAAATTCCTGCGCCTGGCTGCTGCAGCGACACCAGCGAATTGGCGGCCTCCCACTCGCTCGCCGGCTCGACCAGCGGGCTCAGGTAGCGCAAGCGAGCGGCGCCGAAAAAAGTTGCGAATGCCACTTCGGATGCATCCCGACCAGTGCCAATGCGCACCAGATGTTCCACCGGAGATAACCTGGTCGGATCGAAAACGTACCAAGCGTTGTCCAGATAGGCCTCGAACACGGCGTGGAAATCCGGGGGCGGATCCGCGTATTTCGCATAACCCGTGACCAGCCGCGCAGGAATATTGAGCGCGCGACACAGCGTGATCGCCAGATGCGCGAAGTCCCTGCAGACCCCGGCGCGAAGCGCCAGCGTGTCCCGAGCGCCGGAGAGCGGATTCGACACCCCCACGCTATACGCGATGTTGTCGCGGATCCATAGATCGGACGCTTCGACACGCTGAATGCCACGCGGCAGGTGGCCGAATTCCCGGACCGCGAGGGAGAACAGCTGGTCTGCTTCGCAGTAGCGGGTCGCAACCAGGTAAGGAATCACCTCCGCCGGAAGCGAGGCGACGGAGACTTCGGCCGCGTCGGGCGACGGCATCGCCCGCTTAACATCGACGTTGGCAAGGTAGCGGATCTCCAGCGGACCGGGCGGAGAGTCGATGCGCAGCAGGCGATTCATCGAGTCCCGCGCCTGCAGCTGCTCCACAGGAAGCTCGGGAACGGTGGTGATGGACTCGGCGCAGACATGCTGGTCGTCGAGGGTGGGCACCGCGATGTTCAGCAGGAAAAGCGTCTGCTGAAGAACGTCGTAGCGAAGCTCACAATCGATGTGAAAGGTTTTCATTGAATACCCGGGAAGCGCGGCCAATGAGCGCGCGAACGAGAAGGATTTTAGCGGGCCATATCGATTGGAGATAATCAGCCCCGGTCGGATATCGCTGTAGGAATCGTACCGACATCGCGTCGGTGTGCGTTTCGCGACAGGGCTGCTTGGCCCCGTCGCGAAATGCAGGAACGCTAGATTATTTTCATCAGAAGCAGAACCACCAGCACGAGGACAATCACGCCGGCAATCCCGCTTGGTCCGTAGCCCCAGCCGGAGCTGTAGGGCCACGCCGGTAACGCGCCGATCAAGACGAGTACCAGGAGGATCAGAAGTATCGTGCCGATGCTCATGTCGTTTTCCTTATCGGTTGTTTATTGCATCAGAACGTGGGAGGACGCGCGGCGCGATGCAGAGGTGCGGGCCACGGATGCGCACACCCACAGCTCCTCGACGGTTCCACCGAAGCCCAGGATCCTGACTTCGCCCGGAACTGCACTCTCGGCCACTTCGCACGCGAACTCGACGGCAGCGTCGCGGCCGGGAAAGGTCGAGAGCGGCGGCTCGATGCCGGAGCCGAACACGGACCAACCGCCTCGCGGCGCTGGACACACGTAGAAAACGTTCGCCTTCATCATCGAGCCCCCGACGCTGTTACTGGTGATATTTGAGCTTCGCACTGCTGATGCAGCTGTCCTTGGCATCGCCGCTCAGCGTGTCGCAACGCTCCTTGGCGACCTTGTAGTCGGCGTCCATCTTGGTTTCGTGTGCGTCAGTCATCGCGTTGTGCGACTTGCGCATCGCCTTGGCGTCCGCCTTTGCCTTGTCACGTGTCGCCTTGGCCTCCTGCATGCACACGTCCTTGTCGTTGCCTTGCCGGGTCTTACATGCATCCGTTGCCGCCTTGTACTCCGCGTCGGCCTGATCCACCGCGGCGTTGTACTGGTTCTTGATCGTCTTTTCCGCGTCGGTAGCTGCATATGCGCCAAACGCGAAAGCGCTCAGCGTCGCCATGCAAAGAGCTTCGGTCATGGTGAGTTTCATGGTTTCTCCTGGACAATTGATGAGCGCGCTGAGTGCGTTTGGCGCGTCTTAGTTGAGGCGTTCCCAGTCGCGCACTTGACGGTCGGCCTCATCGCGGCTCACGCCATAGGCTTCCTGAATCTTGCCGATAAGCTGGTCGCGCTGACCGTTGACCTGCGAGAGCGCGTCATCGGTGAGCTTGCCCCACTGTTCCTTGACCTTGCCTGACATCTGCTTCCAATTGCCTTCAACACGATCCCAGTTCATGGAGACTCCTCGTAGGTGAAATGCCATTCGCAGAACGCTGCGCTGGTATAGCTGATTCAGCAACGCGTGTGCCAATCAACTGGTCTTGCTGAAACAAGGACTTGCGTGGGTAGCGCCGGCTCCGACGGGCGGTAGTGCGGTAAATCTTCCACTGCTGCCGTGTAAATCTGCGCGCTGGGCGGGACCTCGCAGGGAGCCGAAGCGAATCCGAGTTGGCGTTTTAGGGCCCGAGGAGCTCTGCGACGGGACGAAGCTTTTCCACGCGCTCGCAGATTGTCTTGATGGCAACGCTTAGCGGCACCGCGAGCAGCAGTCCCCACCCGCCCCAAATCATTCCCCAGAACAGCAGAGAGACGAACACGGACGGCGAATTCATGCGTGCAGCGCGCCCCATGAGCCACGTCTGCAGGCCGACGCCGAGCGCTCCCGCGATGACGATGGGGAGGCTGCCTGCGAGCAACGCCGCCTGCGCCGTCCCGAACTGACCGTAGCCGACGAGCGCCGCGCCCGCTGCGACGATGCCCGGGCCAATATAGGGAATGCTGTGCAGGACCGCCGCGGCGATGCCCCAGACGTCGGGACGGTCGAGCCCGATCGCATAAAGCGCGAGGCCGGTTGCGATGCCGACCGCCAGATTGATCGACAACACGACCGCGAAGTAGCGTTGATTCTGCCGGTCCACTTCGTTGAGAATCGACAGAATGGTCTTGCGTCGGGTGAGTGACGGTCCGGCGACGTGGACGAGCTTGCGCCGGAAAAGATCGCCCGCGCAGAGCAGGAAGAAGGTAAGGAACAGCGCCGAGAAAACCTGCCCCATCGCAATGAAAATGCTGCTGGTGCCCACCAGCAGCAGCGAGCGGAAGTCGATCGCCGTTTCCGATGGCGGCACGGCAACGCGCGGCGGCGGCGTGGTGGCGGCCGCAGGCGCGGAGGGCTCCGGAGTTGCAGCCTTGGCCAGTTTCTCGAGCTCGTCGGCGGTGCGTTTGACGTGCTCGAGCGTGCCGGTGTGATCGCGCTGCGCAATCATCAGCGCCACGCGCAGCCTTTGCACGGCGGGGGGGACCTGCTCGATGACCGCGCCCGCGTCGTTGTAGAGACGGTAGACTGCCCCGCCGAAAATCAGGCCCACGAGTGCCACCGCAAATGCTGCGCCGATCGGACGCATGATTCCGAATCGCTCGAACCGGTCGACCAGCGGGGCCAGCGCGTAGTTCAGAAACAGGCTTATCAGCAGGGGAATGAAAAACGCGGCGCCGGCGCGCAATGCGAACGCGGCGAGGATGACTGCCACAAGGACCAGGGCAACGCTGCGGGCGGACACCGAGGTAGAAGCAGCGGCCTCCGTCTCGGCCGGCGCCTCCTCCACCGACGGCACTGGCGCGGGCCGACGCGGTGCGGGCGGCGCGTCATCGACGACGCCGTCGGCATCCACGCGACGCCCGGTCACACCCGCAGGCACGTGTCCGCTTCGAAAACACAGCGGCGGGCTGTGTGGCCCGCCGCTGCGCATGAACGACTCGCAGTTCGCCGCAATCTCATCCTCCCGGATACGGCGACTACAATGATGCGGGAACTCCGCATCAGCGTCCCATGCGACCGAACAGGTAGCCCGCCAGTAGCGCCACGCCGACTACCACGATAGGCCGCTCACGCACATAGCCACGGCACGATTCGAGCAGCTCGTCCTGCTGCTGCCTGAGTTGATCCGCGCTCTGCATAGCCCATTGCGCAGCCGGCACCGCCGCCCCTGCGAGTTTGTCGACCGTCTGATGCGCCGCCTGCGCGACGCGATCGATCGCAGGACCTGCCTTGTCGGCTGCCCGCTGCGCGACATCGTCGACCGCCATGTGCGCCTGATTCGCCTTGCGTTCCACCGCCGAACCCGTGTTGTCCATTGCCTGCTCCGCTGCTCGATGACTGTTGGATCCCGCCGCAGGTAACGTGCCTCCGGTGGGTGCTAAGGTGGCATGCCCTGCACGCCGTTCCTACCGATCAAAAAAGTGTTTTCCCGGCGATGACCCCGAAAATGAGCACGATCAGGAACAGCACCAGGAACAGGAAAAACAACAGTCGCGCGATCGATTGCGCGCCTGCCGCCACGTTGCTAAAGCCGAAAAACGCGGCGAAAACCGAGATGAGAAAAAAGATGATCGCCCATTTCAGCATGCGTCGCCCCTAGAACTTCACGAACCGCCCTTCGCCTGAAGCCTGCCGCGCTCGTTTCCCTGCGCCGCCGGATATACCTGGCGGCCGGTGACCGGTGCGCAGCTCCGGTCGCATCCAGCGCAGGTGTGGCCGCCTACGTACCGCGTCGGAACAGCCCGGCGATTAACGAGACGATGAACAGGATCAGGAAAATGACGAACAGAACCTTGGCGATTTCCGCCGCGCCTGCCGCGATGCCCGTGAATCCAAACACGGCGGCGATGAGTGCCACTATGAAAAATACGAGCGCATAGTGCAACATTTGCAATCCTTTCCGCTCCTGAGAGCAAGAGTTACTCGAAGCCGGCGACGAAACCTCATCAAGCCGCGGTATTTCGCCGCTGCACCCACATCTACGGGAAAGAATGCAATCGCCATGCCACCGCAGTCACGCGAGAGCTCTGCGAGGCCAAATCGTGAAAAGGGGGAACGAGCCACGGCGAGACGGCGAACCGTCCGACGAAACGAAGTTACTGGACGGTGTGCAACAGCTCGAGAAAGCGATCGTATTCGGACGACTTGTCGAAGAACTCGTCGGCGCCCGCGACCGAGCATTGATGCTTGTATTCCGGGAACGCGTAGTTGGTGAGAACGAAAATGCGCGGCCGCGGCGTATAGGCGTTCGCCCGCATATGACGAACGACTTCGATGCCGTTGCCTTCCTTGAGTCTGATGTCAGTGATCACGATGTCGGGGTGCAGGCGATCGATGGACTGGACCGCCTCGCCAGCCGACTCCGCGAAGCCGACGACATCGAAACCGCCGATCGAGCGCACGTTGTCCACAATGCGCTTGCGAATGAGTTCGGAATCCTCGACCACGAAAACCCGCAGCGGTACACGTCGCCTGTTATCTACGGGTGGATTCACGCTGAGACCGGGGCGCATTAGCTCATCAGGTTGTGTCGCAGCGCATAAGCGGTCAGCTCCGCATTGCGCGACAGGTTCATCTTTTCCAGTATTCGCGTGCGATAGGTGCTGACGGTCTTCACGCTCAGGCAAAGCTCATTGCCGATATCGGTGACGGTCTTGCCCGCGGCAAGTTGCACGAAAATCTGGAATTCACGCGTGGATAGCTGCCGATGCAACGGCTCGGGCGCATCGCCCGCGGCCTCCATGGCCAGCGCTTCGGCGAGTGTCGAGCTGATGTACTTCTTTCCGTCGGCGATGGTGCGGATCGCGTGGAGCATGTCCTTGGCCTCTCCCGCCTTCGGGAAAAATCCGCTCACGCCGGCGCGCAGCAAATTGACTGCGTATTGCTCCTCCGCGTGCATGCTCACGACCAGGATCGGCAGATCCGGATGGCGACGGCGCAGCGTACTGACGGTTTCAAGCACGCTGGCATCGGGAAGCGATATGTCCAGCAGCACGACATCGTACTTTCCAGTCGCCGCTTCCTTGAGTGCGGCCGCAGCGGTCCCCGCCTCGCCTTCCGCGTGCAGGTCGTCGGTGCCTTCGAGCAGTTGCCTGAAGCCGGCGCGCACTACAGCGTGGTCATCGACGATCAGAACACGTGTCTTCTGTGTCACCACGGCGGCGTTACCTCCGTCCGCCCCGGTAGAGAGGCGTCTTTGGGTGTGCGCATACATGAGAGTAACCGATCACATTATAGAAAAGAGGTTTGCCAAAGTCACGATACACATCACGCAGCCAGCGCAGCGCAGGGAGGCCGCGCGGCCTTTCGTGCGATGTCTCCCTGATCGTATGCATGCAGGCGGTTATACAGCGTCTTCAGACTGATGCCCAGCACTTGCGCCGCCTTGACCTTGCTGCCATCGACCGAGTCGAGCGTCGCCCTGATCAGCGCCTGCTCGGCATCATCGAGCGACATTCCCACCGGAATGCACACCGAGAAGGTCTCGCCAAATCCCGACGTCGTGGCTACCGCCACGCCGACTGACGTACCATTGGAAACGGTGATGTCCTCGGGAGTGCGCGCCGCGTCGATGTCGACGTCGACCTCGTCGTCGGAAAGGACGAACGCGCGATGGATCACATTCTTGAGCTCGCGTACGTTGCCAGGCCAGCGATACTCGCGGATGCGGCGGATGGCAGCGTCGCTCAGGCTCTTTTTCTCGGCATGCTCGTGGTTGAGCGTATCGAGGAACATCTGCGCGAGCAGCACCGAATCTTCGCCGCGATCGCGCAACGGCGGAACCACCACTGGAATCACGCAAAGGCGATACATCAGGTCCTCGCGAAGGCGTCCGGAAGCGACAGCCTGCGACAGGTCCCGGTTGGTCGCGGCCAGCACGCGCACATCGGTGGAGAGTTCCTGATCACCGCCGACGCGGCAGAAGCGGCCGGTCTCGAGCACGCGCAACAGCCGCACCTGCATTTCCAGCGGCATCTCGGTGATCTCGTCGAGGAAAAGCGTGCCACCATCGGCGCGCTCGAAGCAGCCGCGGTGCGTGCGCAGCGCACCCGTGAAGCTGCCCCGCTCGTGACCGAAAAGCTCGCTCTCGATCAGGTTTTCGGCGAGCGCGCCGCAATTCACCGCGATGAAGGGTGCTTCCGAGCGCGCGGAAAGATGATGCAAAGTGTTGGCGACGAGTTCCTTGCCCGCTCCGCTTTCACCGAGCACGATGACGGGCGCGTTCGATCGGGCCAGGCGCTCTATTTTCTTGAACATTTTGCGCATCGATGGGCACGCGCCATAGAGCGAGCCGAAGTGCTCCAGTGCGCTTCCCGCGGGGACGGCGCGCCCCGCGTTCTGGCGTACCGTTGCCGACGCGTCCGCAGGCGTGCCGGTCGATGGATATTTTGCTAGATTCGCCAGACTCTGGATTTCACCCAACATGACCTGCTCCATCCGTTCGCGAAAATGCGACGAGCCATGTTGGCGGCCGGCGCCCCCCTGCGCTATCGGCCGAAAGCTTTTAATACTGTAGCTGTTAGCGCAAGGGCTCGTAGGCGCTGGTCCTACAGACGTAGCGCTCGCTGGCGGCGCGGCACCCGGCCTCAGCGTACCGGGTGGACGGCGCCGCCCTCGTTCTCCCAGTTCATGATGGCTTCCTTCTTGGTGCGGGCCGCGTGGTGTCGAGCTCGAAAGCGCGCGATGTCGACGAGAGCAGCTGCAGTGAGCACGTAAAATGCGAATTTGGCTAAAGCTCGGGTCATCGAAATTCCTGCAATGCATCGTAGAAGGGCAGGGGCACTGAAATATGAAAGCGGGCCATGGGAGGGATGGTTCCGATCTCGACATCTCGGCCCCTGCGGATCGACTACTCGCAATCCCCATGCCAGCCCCAACACGGTTGTGCGTACGACGGAAACCGCACCGAACGACACCGGCCGGCTCCAGCCCGCGGCGAAGAAGTTTCAAAAGGCCGAGGAAATTTGTACAAAGAAATCGCAATACGGGCGGCAGGCCACGCGCACAAGCCAAAGCCTCAAATGGCACGGTGATTGCATTCGCGAGCGCAATGGGTACCATCCCGTGATGCAAACCTTTTCTCCGCCGATGCACGCTCACACGCCGAGGACGCCGCACACGCCGGTGAAGGAGCCGCTGGAGCCCGAGGAACCTGGCGGACCCATCGATCCGGATGACGGCGAGCCCGACGATCCCGTCGAGACGCCGGAGCGTTCCCGCCTTCCCGGCAAGCACGCCTGAAATTGTCGGCCTGCGGTGCAGGCAGGCCGCACGCGGCAGCGCATTCAACAGGCGCGACGGTGGCGAAGCCGAGGCGCGCGGTATGATGGACGGCGCGGAGATATAGCGAACCCCGGGAGCAGCGCAGTTCATTCATGCCAATATCCGATCCTGCCGCCAATCCCGAATTCAAGCGCACCGACAACCTGATCGCGGCACTGCTGCTCGCGGTCGGCGCGGTCGTCGCGGCATTCGCCGGTGCAACGCTCGTCGCGTATCACCAGGGCCCGGAAGCGCTTCGCATCACCGGGGCGCCTCCGATGCAATACGACACGGCATGGATCGTCGAACTCTACGGCGCCGGATTCATGCTGTACGCGCTGCGTGTGCGCGCTGTGGCGAGGATGTGCGCGCTCGCAGGGACGTTCGTCGGATTGCTCGGCATCGCGGCGTTTGCATTCCCGCGCGCGATCATGCGCAACCCGCTGCTCGACAATCCCTGGCTGCGTGATACAGCCGGCTACGCGAGGATCGGCGTGCTGACCGCATTGGTTGCGGTCATCCTGGGCGTGGCGCTGTTCCTGCTCGTCCCGCGTCCGCGGCGCAGTCCGCTTCGCGCCGTCACGCTCGCCGCGTTCGCTTCGATCGCCGCCGCGCTCGCGCTTCTGATCGCATTCGGCGCGTGGAGCGGCAGCGACCTGGCCGCGCAGTCGCTGCGATTCGCCGGCGACGAGCGCGTGAGCTCGCTGGTGCTCCTGCTGCTCGGGGTGGCAACGCTCATCTATGCCCTCATGGGACGCCAGGATGAGCGCGCCGCATTGTGGCGATCGGCGCCATTGATCGTCTGGCTGGCGGCCATCGCGTGCGCGTTGGTGGTATGGCGAGCCGCGCTTGCGCAGGAGGCGCTGTTCATACGCCACGGCACCGAGGTGGTGGCCAAGTCGGCGGGCATCGAGGTGCGCCGCGCCATTGAATCGCGCATCGATGCCCTCAAGAGCCTGAGCGACCGGATGCTCATCCACAAGTACACCGCCGACAGTTGGCAGCTCGACGCGGCAACGCTGTTGCGCGATCTCGACGAATTAAAGGCGATCGGCTGGTCGGGACCGGATTTCAAGGTGCAGTGGACCGCGCCTCCCTCCGACACGCCGGGCTACAGCATCCGCGACAACCCGGAGCGTAATCCCGCGATCGACCTGGCGATCCAGACGCGCGCGCCGACGATCAGCCGCTTCGCCGATCTGCGCATCGGCGGCAGCGGAGCGGTCATCTATGTGCCAACGTTCCAGGGCGACGCCTACATCGGCATGATCGCCGGCGCGCTTGCGCAGCCCAACTGGCTTACCCTGCTGATCGACGGGCGCTACACCGACCATAATTTCGAGCTCCTGGAAGACGATCGCATCGTCCAGAGCATGGCCATGCCGGAGCCCAAGGCGTCCGATGAATGGAGCTTCGACGTGCCGATCACAGTCAGAAACGCACACTGGGTGCTGCGGGTGACGCCGACGCAGACCTACGTCAGGCAGGCACGCTCGGCGCTACCCGAGGTCGGGTTGCTGCTCGGCACGGCACTGGCCACACTGCTCGCGCTGGTAACGTACCTTTTCCAGGAAGCGCGCGTGCGCGCGCGCGAATCCGCGAACGCGAACCTGCGCTTGATCGCCGACGTCGCGCGCAGGCAGCGTGTCGAGCAGAGCCTGCGCGAAGCGGAGAACCGGACCCAGCTCATCATCAATTCGGTCAGGGACTGTGCGATCTACATGCTAGACCCCGAGGGACGGATAGCCACCTGGAATCCGGGGGCGCGCCTGCTCAACGGCTACGAAAGCGACGAGATCATCGGCAAGCCGTTCTCGGTGCTCTACCCGTCGGACCGCCAGTCGCCCCCGGAGGGCGAGCTGATCATCGCCGCGCGGCGGGGCTGGTTCGAGGAAGAGTGCTGGCACCAGCGCAAGGACGGATCTCAATACTGCGGCGACGACATCATATCGGCGATTCGCGACGAGCCGGGCGCACTGCGCGGATTCGCGGTGGTGACGCGTGATGCGACGCCGCGCATCAAGCTCCGAGAGCAGACCGAGCGCGCCCGCGATTATTACCTGTCGCTGTTCGCGAGCTTCCCCAACCTGGTCTGGCGATCGGACGTCGAGGGCAACTGCGAATATCTGAATCAGGCTTGGCTCGACTACACGGGACGCTCGATGGAACTGGAGCGCGGCGGCGGGTGGCTCGAGAACGTGCATCCCGACGACCGCAAGATCTGGCGCGAGACGATCGAGCGTGGCTTTCCGACGCGGCAGCCTTTCGAATTCGAGTTCCGCCTGCGACGAAGCGATGGCGGCTTCGGGTCGATCATCTGCAGCGGTCGGCCCTATCATGACCTCGAGGGCGCGTTCGCGGGCTATCTGTGCTCGTGCTTCGATAACACGGCGCGTCGCAAGACCGAGGATGCGCTCAAGGAAAGCGAGGAGCGCTATCAGCGCATGACGACCAATGTGCCGGGCATGGTGTTCAAGCTCGAGCGCAACAACGAAGGCAAACTTCGCTTTCTCTATGTGAGCCAGGGCGCGCTGTCGGTGACGGGCGAACAGCCCTCGGCGCTCACGGAGGACATCGAGACGTTGTTCTCGCTCCTGTCCCCCGCAGACCGCGCCAGCGTGCTTGCGACATTGAGCGATTCGGCCTCGCGCCTATCGACGTTCAACTGGACCGGTCGGCTGGAGCCGCGACACGGAGCGAACGAGCGCTGGATCAGCATTCGCGCCAAGCCGCGATTTGCCGACGACGGAAGCACGCTATGGGATGGCGTGATCTTCGACGACTCGCAGGCGCGCCTCGCGCAGATCGAGCTCGAGCGCTCGCGCGAGGAGCTGCGCGCGCTGTCGAGCCATCTCCAGTCGGTGCGCGAGGACGAGAAGGCGCATATCGCGCGCGAGGTCCACGACGAGCTCGGTTCCACGCTGACGGGCCTGCGTATCGACCTCGACTGGCTGATGGAGCACAGCGCCGGCGTCTCCGAAGCCGCACGGCGCAAATACGAGGGCATGCTGGCGCTGGTGCGATCGGCGGTCGCATCGACGCGCAAGATCGTGACCGAGCTTCGCCCCAGCATTCTCGACGACCTCGGGCTGGCGTCGGCGCTGCGCTGGCAGGCGGGCGAGTACCAGAAGCACTCCAACATCCGCTTTCAGCTCGACCTGCCCGAGTCGGAAGTCGTCGTCGACCGCGAAGGTGCGCTTGCGCTCTTTCGCATTTTCCAGGAAACGATCACCAACGTCGTCAAATATGCGAGCGCGACCGAGGTGCATGTCAACCTGACGCAGACCGACCGCGGACTGGTGCTGCAGGTGGACGACAACGGCGTCGGCATCGACGCAAGTGATCTGGTGAAGGCGACATCGCACGGAATACGCGGCATGCGCGAGCGCGCGCAGGCGCTGGGCGGATCGATTACGGTGTCGGGCGAAAAAGGCGCGGGAACACGCGTGGTCGTGATGCTGCCGCCGGGTGCACCCGCTGCGGCAGCGAGCCCCGCCCGAGTCAGCGCTTGATGTCCTTGCTGATGTGCTGCAGCAGGTCCGCCAGGTCGTCGGCGTGTTCTTCCTCTTCGGCCTGAATGTCTTCCAGCAACCGTCTCGTGGTCGAGTCGAAGCCGGCGAAGTAAGTCGCCATTTCCCTGTAGCTGTCGATGGCGATGCGCTCAGCGACCAGGTTTTCCTTGATCATCGCCACCAGATCGTCGCCGGCATCGACGTACTCGGTGTGGCTGCGGCTCAGCAATCCATTTGGCGAGAGGTCGGGTGCGCCGTTGAGCTGCACGATGCGCTCGGCCAGCCGATCGGCGTGCGCCTGCTCTTCATTGGCGTGCTCCAGAAATTCGTCGGCCACCGGACCCGCGTGGATCCCCTTGGCCATGAAATAGTGACGCTTGTAGCGAAGCACGCACACGATCTCGGTGGCCAGCGCGTCGTTGAGCAGCTTGATCGCTGTTACCGGGTCGCCGCCGTAGGTTGCGGTGATGGCGCCCTCCTCGATGTGCTGGCGCGCTCGCTCGCGCAGAGTTTTCACGTCGGTCAAAAAAGGTTGGGCGCTCATCGTGGTTCCTCGGTGGGTTGAATGCGAGACAAAATCGATTTTTCGTCGCACTACAGCTCCATATTATGCAGCAACGCTCAGACCGTGGGACCCGCATGCTTCGTTTTGTAATTCTTACACGGCTGCGCGCCGGCACTGGCGCGACCGGCCGCATTCCTGCCCTGACGCGCTTGAAATCTGAAAAAGGGAACGCTATATTTTTGCCGTTGCAATTAGCGAGCCATGGACTCATGACCAAGGATTCGGATCCCGTTCATTCCTATGCCAGGGCCGAGACGTACCTGAATTCGACGCTGGCCTACCAGGCGGCAATCGCCGTGCATCATCTTCGTGAGGCGTTCGGGCTGTCCGTGAGTGAGCTTCGTCTGAGCGTCGCTCCCGAGGATCCGCTGCACCCGCGCGTCGTGCTGGTGACGTGCACGATAGCCAGCCTCCAGGCCGGCGCCAGGGAAGTGAAGGTGCGCGTCGATCCCCTCACCGGCGCAGTGCAGCCGGTCGACGGCCACTCGATGGAGAATCGAGCCGACTGACCCGGCAGGCTGTCTTCGAGAGCACGCCAGCGGCTCGCCAGTGCACGAGCCGCGTGCTAAGGTCGCGTCGCTGCCCGGAAGGGGCGATCGGCCGATCGCACCCGCGGCCGCCGCGAGCTCATTGCTTGGAATTCAAACTCGCCGTCCCCGCCACGCTGGCCATCGCGGCGCTGGTGCTCGTCAGCGGACGCGCGCTGGTCGAGCGCACCGCGCTGTTCAAGAAGTATTCGATACCCGAGGCGGTCGTCGGCGGCTTGCTCGCCGCGATAATCGTCGCCGCGCTGCACTTCGCCGGCGTCGGCATCGCGTTCGACACTGCGCTGCAGCCCTCGCTGATGCTCGCCTTCTTTGCGACCATCGGCCTCGGCGCGGACGTGCGCATGCTCGCGCGCGGCGGGTTCGCTCTGCTGCTCTTCGCCGCGTGCGTAGTAGGGATGCTGTTCGTGCAGAACGTGGTCGGCATCGCAGCGGCGAAGGCGATGGGCATCGATCCGCTGATCGGACTCATCGCCGGCTCGGTGACCATGTCCGGCGGGCACGGCACGGGCGCCGCGTGGGGGCAGAAGTTCGCGGAGTCCTTCGGGCTGACGGCGGCGCCCGGCATCGCCCTCGCTTCGGCGACCTTCGGCCTGATCATGGGCGGCCTGGTTGGCGGGCCGGTCGCGGGAAGACTGGTCGAGCGGCTCAAGGCCGCGGGGAAACCGCTCGGCGTTCAGGAGTCGGCAACGCGCACGCAGGACGCCGCCGAGTCCAACGCTCCCTTCGGCCCGCAACGGCTCACCTTCACGATCTTCCTCATCGCGGCCTCGATGTCGCTGGGTGCCGTGCTCACCGGGTTGACCGAAAATCCGATCTTCACGCTGCCTTCGTTCGTGTGGACGCTTTTCGTCGGTGCGTTGCTGCGCAATCTGCTGGCGCTGGCGAAGCTGCATGAGGTCGATGGGAGCGCGCTTGCGTTCGCGGGCAACGTTGCGTTGTCGCTGTTCCTGGCGATGGCGCTGATGAGCCTCAAGCTATGGCAGCTGGCGACGCTGGCGCTGCCGATGTTCGTGATCCTCGCGTTGCAGGCGACCTGTGTCGCGCTCTATACGACGTTGGTGACCTTCCGCGTGATGGGGTCGAATTATGACGCGGCGGTGCTGGTCGCCGGCCAGTGTGGCTTCGGCCTCGGGGCGACGCCGACCGCGATCGCGAACATGCACGCGATCTCGGAACGCTATGGCTACGCACCGCAGGCGTTCATCCTGGTGCCGGTCGTGGGTGCATTCCTGATCGACCTTGCCAACGCCGTGGTGATCAGTATCTTCGCGGGGCTGCTCCCCGCGCTTCGCGGCTAGCGCGTCGCCGTCCGCCGCCTACCTGGCGCTGTCACGGCATCATGCCCAGCAGCCACTGCAGCGCTTCCGCGGGGGAAGTGAAGACGTCGCTCTTCAATCCCGCATCGTTCGCGACTTTCACCCCGAACTTGCCAGGGTGGATTTGCTCGGCGTGCGCAACCAGAGCAAGAACGAGGGTGCCCTTGGCGGCTGCCGCCCAGTCCTGTGCCATCCAGTAACGGTCGTCGAGCGTCGGCGCCGCGTAGCCGGTCAGCAACGTGAGGTCAACAAGCAGCCGTGGGATGCGGGAGTCGCGGCAGAAGGCGATCGCCTGCGTCACCAGCTCGACGCCCTCGGTCAACGAGACTTCGCCCTGAGGATGATAGTGCCCGTGGCTATCGACGAGGTCGAGGTAGGCTAGCGTGTTCTGGTCAAGCATGGCAACGTATCGGACGACTTGGCAGCACGCGGCATTCGGCGAGGGGCGGTGTCCACCTAGACTAGGGGACGACGCGCGCAGCGTCAATTGTTTCCGCCACACGGGCTCACGATGGAGCATTCATGACGACCAAACTCGAGGGAACGCTCAAACGGGAACTGCTGATCGCGCACCAGCCGTACACGCTCACGCTGTCGGCCGAGGGCTTCACGCTCGCGCTGAAGGGCCGGCGCAAGGGACTCGACGTCGCGTGGAGCGACCTGGTGAGCGGCGACGCCGCACTGGCGACCGCGCTCAACGCGTCGCTGAAGGCGAACATCCAGCCCCCTGCGGTCCAGCCTGCACCGCAGCAGCCAGGACGGGCGACGTGCGCACGCGCTGCGCGGCGCAAGAAGGCATGACCGCAGCGCAGCTTATGGACACCGCGGATACGTTGCGATCACGTTCGGCACCGCGTCGATTCGACCGTTTCGAACTATACCCCGCCGAGCGGCTCCTGCTTGCCGATGGTGTGCCGGTGCCGCTTGGCGCGCGCGCGTTCGATCTGCTCGTGCAGCTGTCCGACAGTCCCGGAACGCTGATCCTAAAGGACGATCTGCTCGCCTCGGTGTGGCAGGGGCTCGTGGTCGAGGAGAACAACCTCCAGGTCCAGGTGTCGACATTGCGAAAGATCCTCGGCCCCGGCGCGCTCGCGACCATCCCGGGGCGAGGTTATCGATTCAATCTACCCGTTGTGGTGGAGGATGCCAGCGCGCTTCGGCAGGACGCGGCGCAGCCCGGGCTTGCGACTCGCGGAGATGACGCAGAAACGATTGCCAGCGCGCGCACCAACCTGCCCTCGCGGCTACCGTCGCTGTACGGCCGCGACGAGGATGTCGATGCGATCGTCGCCTTGGTGCGTGAGCACGCGGTGGTCACTATCACCGGTTCCGGCGGCATAGGCAAGACGCGTGTGGCGCAAGCGGTCGCTGCCCGTCTGGTGACCGAGGCCGCGACCGACTATCCTGATGGCGTATGGTGGATCGAGCTGGCCGCACTGACCGATGGCGCGCTGGTCCCGTCCGCGATGGCTCAGGCGATGGGCATGCGCATCGAGGGCGAGCGCGCCACGGCGCTGGCGTTGCGCTCGCAGCTCGCGGGGCGTCGCGCGTTGCTGGTACTCGACAATTGCGAACACCTGACGGACGACGTCGCGACGGTGATCGAAACCGTGACCGCTGCGGCACCGGTACTGAGCGTGCTCGTCACCAGTCAGGAAACGATCAAGGCGGCCGACGAGCACGTGTATCGCCTGGGCGGCCTGAACATCCCGCCGGCAGGCGATGCGCAAGGCGCCTCGCGCTCCGGCGCGGTGCAACTTTTCGCGGCGCGCGCACAGGCCGTCGATCCACGCTTTCAGCTGACGGAAAACAAAGTGCAGGCAGTCATCGAGATCTGCCAGCGCCTCGATGGCATTCCGCTCGCCATCGAGCTCGCGGCGGCGCGGGTCCCGCTGCTCGGCGTCGAGGGATTGCGCACGCGACTGCATGAGCGTTTCAATCTGCTCACCGGCGGCGCGCGCGTGGTACTGCGCCGGCACCAGACTTTGAGAGCTACGCTGGAATGGAGTCACGGTCTGCTCACGACGGATGAGCAGACCGTGTTGCGGCGATTGGGAGTGTTCGTCGGGGGCTTCACTCTGGAGGCCGCCCAGCATGTGGCGAGCGACGATCGGATCGATTCATGGACGACGCTGGATCATCTCGGCGCGCTGGTGGACAAATCGTTGGTGCTCGCCGAGGGTAATGCCATTCCTCGTTACCGGATGCTGGAGACGACGCGCGCGTACGCGCTGGAGCGACTTGCGGACGCTGGTGAAATGCAGACGACGCTGCGCCGTCACGCCGAAGCGATTCTTTCCCTGCTGCAGGCATTCGAACATTACGACGCGCGCTGGCGCGTCACCGGAGACATCGAGCCCGCGGCGAAAGTCGAACTGGACAACGTGCGTGCCGCGCTCGAGTGGACGCATAACGCCACGGAAGGAGCGCTGGCGGTGGCGCTGGCGGGCGTGTCGTACAGCGTGTGGTGGTCGTCATCGCATATGGCGGAAGGTCTCGAGCGCTGCCTCGCCTTGCGCTCGTACGTCGACGCCGGCGTGCCGACGGATGCGGCAGCACGGTTCTGGCTCACGGTAGCCGACCTCGGGATCTACTCGACCCGGCGCGAAAGCTATGATGCCGCGGTGCGAGCAGCCGCGCTGTACCGGCAGCTCGATCACCGCCAGCGGCAATTCGGCGCGTTGACGTTCGCTGCCGTCCAGGGCACACGCTTCGCCACGATTGTTCAGACCCAGGCGCACATCGACGAGGCCGCGCGACTCGAGCAGCCCGAATGGCCCGCGCGCCAGCGCGCCAAGCTGCAATTCGCGCGCTGCTACTGGCTGGCCCGCCAGGGCCGGCTCGACGAGGCTCTCGCATCTGCGCAGCGACAGGTCGACATCTGTAGCGACGCTGGCGCTGAAGTTGCTGCGCTGTATTCGATGTCCAATGTCGCGCTGGTGGAATCACTGCTGGGTCGACCGCTCGAAGCACTTGAGCACTCCCGCGAGGCCATCGCGCGCCTTCATGCGATCGGCGCGGATGCCGGCGCGGGCCACCTCTATTTCCCCGAGTTGATCGCGCTGCTCATGTTGGGTCGGACCGACGAGGCGGCGGTCTCCGCGCGCAATGGCTACATCCGCCTTCTGCACGAAGGTGACCAGCACCGGATGCTTTTGCCGATTGCGCTGCTCAATGCGTTAGTCGGCCGCCTGGATATCGCAGCGCGCATCGTGGGATTCGACGAAGCCCTGCACGCGCGCACCGGTGAGAACATCAGCATCTGGGCGCCGCTGCTCCACGGTCGTCTCGATCCGCTGCTCACGGCCGGGCTTCGCGCCGACGAGCGAGCGCAACTCATCGCCCAGGGAGCGGGGCTGCGCGAGGACGAGGTGTTCAGACTCGCGTTCGGAGATCCTGCATAGCGTCTGTGGGGCGTCGATCCTGACAGTTGAGCCCGGCCGCAAAACCGCTCAGTATGGCGGTGAAGCCGTAATCAGCACTATGGCGCGGCAATCTGCAAGCCGGATCGGAGATTTGCATGCCTATCACCCTTGACGTCAACGGCACGCCGCGTACGGTTCCGGCTGCACGCGACACACCGCTGCTCTATGTGCTGCGCAACGACCTGGAACTCAGTGCCGCCAAGTACGGCTGCGGATTCGCACAGTGCGGCGCATGTACCGTAGTCATCGACGGCGAAGCGGTCAGATCCTGCGTCACGCCGGCCTCGGCAGCGGTCGGCAAGAAAATCGTCACGCTCGAGGCCTTGGGCACTGCCGAAAATCCCGGAGTGCTGCAGAAGGCCTTCATCGAGGAGCAAGCGGCGCAATGCGGCTACTGCGTGGCCGGCATGATGATGAGCGCCAAGGCGCTGCTCGACCGCAACCCCAGACCGACGGAGGCTCAGATCCGCGAGGCGCTCGCCGGAAACCTGTGCCGTTGCGGCACGCACAATCGTATCGTACGGGCAGTGCAGCGAGCGGCGAAGGAGATGGCAGCGTGAACGGACCCGCTCTCGCGCTTCCCAACCGACGTCGTTTCCTTCAGCAAGGTGCGGCGCTCACCGTCGCGTTCTCGCTCTTCCCACTGACGAGAGCTGCTGCTCAGCCTGCCGTTGGAGCATCGCTTCCCGGCAGTCTCAACAACAACCGCCGCTTGGATGCGTGGCTGCGCATCGGATCCGATGGCAAGGTGACGGTTTTCACCGGCAAGGTCGAACTGGGCCAGGGCATCACCACCGCGCTCGCGCAGATCGCCGCTGACGAACTCGACATCGATTTGCAGCGCATCGAGATGGTATCGGGCGACACCTCGCGCACACCGAACGAAGGCGTGACTTCCGGCAGCCTCTCGATCGAGCAAGGCGGGACTGCCGTTCGCTTTGCGGCGGCCGAGGCGCGCGAAATCCTGCTCGACACCGCGGCGGCGAGGCTCGGCGCGCCCGCACACGATCTTCGCATCGAGGATGGGACAATCATCGGGCCGACGGGTGAAACCATCAGCTATTGGGCGATCACCACCGACGCGACACTCGCGCGCGAAGCGACGGCAAAGGCCAAGCCCAAGCCTGCGTCGCAGCGCACCTATATCGGCAAGAGCGTTCCGCGCCGCGACCTTCCCGCCAAGGTGACCGGCGGCGTCGCGTACGTGCAGGATCTGCGACTGCCCGGCATGCTATTCGGCCGCGTGGTGCGACCGCCTTCGTATCGCGCCAAGCTGGTCGCGATCGACGATCGGCCAGCACGCAAGATGCCGGGTGTGGTCGTGGTCGTGCGTGACGGCAACTTCATCGGGGTCGCCGCCGAGCGTGAGGAGCAGGCGATCGCCGCCGCGCAGGCGCTAAGCAAGCACTGCAAATGGCAGACAACAGCCGATCTGCCGCCGTCGGGTCCGGCGCTGTACGCGCACATGAAGCGCAGCCCGACGAAGGATTCGATAGTGGGCGAGAAGCTCGACGCCGAGGCGGCGGCACGCGGGGTGCGCAAATTCGAGGCGAGCTACACGCGACCGTTCACCGCGCACGCGGCGATCGGGCCCTCGTGCGCAGTAGCGCAATGGCGCGCCGGCAAACTCACGGTATGGAGCCACACGCAGGGCGTGTTCCCGCTGCGCGGCGATCTCGCAAAGGCGCTTTCACTTTCGCCCAGCGACATCGTGGTGATTCATCGTGAGGGTTCTGGTTGCTACGGCCAGAACGGCGCCGATGACGTCGCACTCGACGCGTCGTTGGTGGCGCGCGCGGCGAAGGGTCGGCCGGTCAAGCTGCAATGGATGCGCGACGACGAGTTCGCGTGGGAACCCTATGGTTCGGCGATGGCGATCCAGCTCTCTGCGACGCTTGATGCGAGCGGAAACGTGGTCGACTGGCAGCACGAGCTTTGGAGTCACACGCACAGCATGCGTCCTGGCGATCCCGACGGCTGCAACCTGCTGGCGAGCTGGCACCTGGAACAGCCACTGACTCCGGGGCCTGGCCGCAACATTGCGCAGCCCTCGGGTGGCAGCGACCGCAACGCGGTGCCCCTATATGCGTTTCCGCAGTACCGGACGATCAATCACCTGCTGCCGCAGATGCCGCTTCGTGTCTCGGCGTTGCGCACGCTTGGCGCGTACGCGAACGTGTTCGCGGCGGAATCGTTCATGGACGAGCTCGCGGCGGCCGCAGGTGCCGATCCGGTCGCGTTCCGGCTGCGCCAGCTTGCCGACCCGCGCGCGAAGGCGGTGATCGAAGCGGTCGCGGCAAACGCAGGCTGGAACGCCGGCGAAAAGGGCGACGGGCGGCGCGGCCGCGGCTTTGCGTTCGCCAAGTACAAGAATCTAGCGGTGTATTGCGCGGTGATCGCGGAAGTGGAAGTCGACCCCGGGACCGGTGCGGTGCGGGTGCCGAAGATCTGGGCGGCGGCGGACGCCGGAATGATCGTCAATCCGAGCGGGTTCGCGCTTCAGATCGAGGGGGGCTGCATCCAATCCACCAGCTGGACGCTGCGCGAGTCAATCGCATTCGACGCGCAGCAGATCCTGACCCGATCATGGGCCGACTACCCGATCCTGCGCATGACGGAAGTCCCGGCAGTCGACGTGCGGCTCATCGACCGGCCGGAGGAGAAGTCCCTCGGCGTGGGTGAAGGCGCGCAGGGCCCCACGGCGGCGGCGATCGCCAACGCGTTCGTCAATGCGACCGGCCGCCGCATTCGCGACTTGCCCTTTACGCCGGCGCGCGTGAAAGCCGCACTCGCCTGAATGCAAGTTGCGGTGTGGGTGCCGGATGGGGTCGCCTGAGGACAGGCCTGTGAGTCGCATCCTGATCGGCACGGCCTCGTGGACCGACAAGAGCCTGATCGCGTCGGGTCGCTTCTACCCGCCGAAGTGCAACTCGCCGGAGGATCGCCTTCGCTACTACGCCTCGCAGTTTCCGCTGGTCGAGATCGACAGCAGCTATTACGCGATGCCGGCGCCTCAGGTCGCGCAGCTGTGGGCGGAGCGAACGCCGCCCGACTTCACCTTCAACATAAAAGCGTTCCGCCTTTTCACCGGACACCAGACCTCACCAGGTGCGCTGCCGAAAGACCTCGCCGGAGCGCTCGGCCCCGTCAAGGGAAGACATCTCTACTACAAGGATCTGCCGGCGGAGATTACCGCCGAGATGTGGACGCGATTCCGGGAAGGTATCGCGCCTCTGCGTCTTTCCGGAAAGCTGGCGGCGGTCCACTTTCAATTCGCCCCGTGGGTGGCCTTTCACCGCAGGAGCTTCGCCCACATCGAGCACTGCCGCGAGCAGCTTGCCGGCTATCAGCTGAGCGTGGAGTTCCGCAACAAGACGTGGTTCGAAGGAAGCCATGAGCAGAGCACACTCAAGTTCGAGCGCGCGCTGGGATTGGTCAACGTCATCGTCGACGAGCCGCAGGGCATCGCGAACTACATCCCGCCCGTCTGGCAGGTGACCAACCCGGCGCTGTCGATCGTGCGCTTGCACGGCCGCAATCACGCGACCTGGAACAAGAAAGGCCTGACGAGCTCCGCGGATCGCTTCAACTACGATTACAGCGATGCAGAGCTTGCGGATTTGGCAACGAAGATCGGTGCCATTGAAGCGGCGAGCACCCACGTCGTGCTCAACAACAACTACGAGGATCAGGGGCAGCGGAACGCCCGGACACTCATGAGGATGCTTGCCTAGTCAGGCTCGCGCGCGCAACAACGCCCTCGCAGCCGCGGGGGCGATTATTCGGCGAGATCTTCCTCGCGTCGCTGGCCGGCGAGACCCGCCAGCAGAGCGCCGAAGAAGATCGCCAGGCTGGCGACGAACGCGACCTGGGCAGCCATCGGCACATCCTCCGAAATGCCTAGCGCAAAAGCGGCAAGGGCGCACAGGGTGCCGACCAGGAGCAAAGGCACATAGCGGAACATGGTGCACTCCCGTCTGATTGAATGCGTACAGTGTTCCGCGGGCGCCGCGAATTGTGAATCGGACGATGGCGAATGCGACGTAGGACCCGCGCGCGCTCCTGTAAGTCACGGTCGCGGGCGGCGGCGGCCACACCAACGTTGCGTATGCTAGATTGTCTGCACTCGAACAACGCTTCGCGGGTCCGCCGTGGTCTTCGCGACACGCGGCGCATGAAGACTCGTCGACAAGGAGGTTTCATGTTTCGTTCAGCCACGGTCCGTCATCTCATCCTGGTCACCACGCCACTGGTGTTCGGCCTGGTTTTCGCGACTGGAACCTCCGCGGCCGACAAGGTCGAGGTCACGTTTGCGAACTGGACGGCGGCGGAGGGGACGACCAAGCCCGCGATCGACCAAGTGATCGCCGATTTCGAAAAAGCGCATCCGGACATCCACATCAAGAGCGAGGCGATCTCGTTCTCCGAAATCGCGCGTCAACTCGCGCTGCGCGTCAAATCCGGCAACCCGCCCGATGTCGCGCAACTTGCGGGCAACGATACACTGGTCATCGCGGCGACCGGCAAGCTCGAGCCTCTCCAAGCATACGTGGGCGATCTCAAGACGCGATTCAAACCGGACGCGCTGAGCGGACTGCAATACGAGGGCAAGCTGATCGCGCTGCCGTGGACGCTCGCGCCCGCGGGCTTCTGGTATGACAAGGCGGTCATGGCGAAGGCCGGGCTCGATCCGGAGAAGCCGCCGCGGACGATCGAGGAGCTCATGGCGGACATGGCGGCGATCAAGAAGAGCCAGCCCGACGTCATCCCGCTCGCGCTCGACACTACCAACCGGCCATTTTCGCTGCAGTCGAACTGGCCGTGGATGATGACCTTCGGCGCCATGCCGATCGGCGGCGCGAAAGGCCGCGCCGATTCGCCCGAGATGATGCGCTACCTCACGTGGATGCGCGATCTCGCCAAGAGCGGCTACATCGATCCCGGCCGGAAGATCGGCGAGTTCCGCCCTCTGGCCGCACAGGACAAGGTCGCTTTCATGTGGGACCAGGTGTTACTTCAGGGCGTGATCCAGAATGCGAACAAGATGCCGGACGCAGAGTTCTACCGACGCTGGGGCGTGACGAAGCAGCCGGCAGGCCCAAGCGGCAAATCGTATTCCTTCGAGGGCGGCCACCAACTCGTGATGTTCAGCGACAGCAAGCAGAAAAAAGCGGCGTGGACGTTCATCGAATACCTCGCGGCGTCGGCCGACGCGATCAGGATCTACACGCTAGGTCCTGGATCGTCGCTTCCGCCGCTCGTCGCCGCGCCGAGTCCCGAGCTTGCCGCGAAGATGGATACACCGATTTACAAAAGCTTCACGGCGTCCATCGTGCCGACCGTGACGACCCCGCCATACGGTCCCGCCTTCGCATCAGCCTCGTCGGCGATCATGGTGGGTGTGCAGCAGGCCGTGACCGGCTCGGAACCCATCGATCAGATTGCAAAGGCGATTCAGCAGGAATTGGATCGGCGTTGATCGCGGCGCACGGCTGATTCGGCGTGAACGCAGCATCGCGATGAGCGCAGAGTCTCCGCGCCGATGATTGCAACCCGCCTGTCACGAGACCGCGGAGCGCGCTCGGGAAACGCCGACCGCGCCCCATGGCTGGACACGATGATGTTGCCGTCGCTGGTCCTGCTCGCGATCATCGTCGGCTACCCGGTCGTCTACACGTTCGTACTGTCCGCGCAGGACTACAACCTGCTTAGCTCGGAATCCGCCCGCTTCGTCGGCGCCGCCAACTACCGGAAGCTGTTCGCCGATCCGGTGTTCCGCCATGCGCTCGTCAACAGCGCCGTCTACTCGTTCGGCAGCGTGGCCGTTTCGGCGCTGCTGGGGCTAACGCTGGCGTTGCTCACCGAGAGCCTCGTCGGCCGGCGCGGCCGCGTCCTGCGAGCGCTGCTGCTCACGCCATGGGCGGTGCCGTTCGTGGTGGTCGCGTTCCTGTTCCGCTACATGTATCTGCAAAACGGGGGCGCGATCAATGCTGTCCTGCTCTCGGCGGGTGCTATCACCACGCCGATCTCGTGGCTCAACGTGTCTTCGCTCGCCATGCCCGCGGTCATGCTCACCAACATCTGGGTGATGACCCCGTTTTTCTTCCTGCTCCTGAGCGCGGCGCTTGCGGGCATTCCGGTGGAGGTCATCGAGTCGGCGCGGGTAGACCGCGCGCGCGCGTCCAGCATGATCTTGCGCATCAAGCTGCCTTTCCTGCGCAACGCGCTCGTCATCGGCAGCCTGCTCATGATCATCGCCAACTTCAACGATTTCGCGAAGATCTGGGCCATGACCCAGGGTGGGCCTGGTTACAGCACGACCACGCTGGTGATCTACGTTTACCGGCAGGCATTCGAGAACTTCGCATTCGGTTATGCCTCGGCCATCGGCGTCGTCTGGCTGTTGCTACTCCTGGTATTCGCGGTGGCGTACCTGCGGACTGCGCGTCCGGACTAGTGGAGATGCGCCCCTCCGAGTGCCGGCGTCCACAACTTCCATGCGAGCAACGATGCTTTCCGCAACTTCGCGACGAGTTGCACTGATCCTCCGAACGGTCGCGATCGGCATCGCGGTGGTCTGGAGCCTGGCGCCGGTGTACTGGATGATCGCGACTTCGTTCAAAGGCGAACTGGAAGCCTCGCGGCTGGACCCAACATTGTGGCCGCGCGATGCAACGCTCGCAAATTACGTCGGCCTCTGGTCCGGATCGTTGCCGTTCGTTTCGTTCTTCATCAACACCGTGATCACTTGCCTCGCGACGGCGGTGATTGCCGTGGCCATCGCCACGCCTGCCGCCTACGCGCTGTCACGAGGGCGCTTCCGTCTCCGCGCACCCATCGGCTATGCGATCCTCATCTTCAGGATGCTGCCGCTGGTGGTCCTTCTGGCACCGCTGTATCTCCTGCTCCTTCATGCAGGACTGCTGGACTCGCTCGCCGGGCTGATCGTCGGGTTCACCACCTTCGGATTGCCCTTCGCGGTGTGGATGATGAAGAGCTTCATCGACGCCATTCCGATCGAGATCGAGGAGGCGGCGAGGATCGACGGCTATCCGCGCTGGCAGATCCTGACCAGGGTCGTCGCGCCCCTGATCATCCCGGGTCTCACCACGACAGCGACCTTCGTGTTCATGGAGGCATGGAACAACCTCATCTATCCGTTGACCTTCGTGACCACGCTGGAACGACAGACGCTCCCCGCCGCCCTGATTCTTACGTTCACCGGGCAGTTCAAGACCGACTGGGGCGGCATGATGGCGGCAGCGACGCTCACCACGCTGCCGCTGATGATCGCCTTCTTCGCGGTACAACGATCGATGATCCGCGGGCTGACGTCCGGTGCCGTCGCCGGTGCCTGAATCGCTGACGGCGCTGATGAAACCGAGGATCGCACAGCGCGCCGGAATGCCGCCCACCGGTCGATTCGCCCGGGAACGTTGATGGCGAGCATTTCACTGCGTCACGTCGAGAAGCGCTACGACGACATACTGGCGCTGGCGGACTGCAATCTGGAAATCGCCGACCACGAATTCGTCGTCCTGGTCGGACCTTCCGGCTCCGGCAAAACGACGCTTCTGCGCATCATCGCCGGACTCGAGCATGCAAGCGCCGGCGAGCTGTATTTCAACGACGTATGCGTCAACGATGTCGACGTGAGCGATCGCGACATCGCGATGGTGTTCCAGAACTACGGCCTGTATCCCCATATGTCCGTGTACGACAACATGGCCTTCGGTCTGCGCCGGCGAAGGATGGCGGGACGCCAGATCGACGAACAGGTGCGCCGTACGGCGAAAATGCTCGGTATGGAAGCGCTCCTGGCCCGGCGGCCGCGCCAGCTCTCCGGCGGACAGCGGCAGCGCGTCGCGCTCGGGCGCGCAATCGTGCGCGACCCGGCGGTATTCCTGCTCGACGAGCCGTTATCCAACCTCGATGCGCATCTGCGCGTGCAGATGCGCGCAGAGATTCTCAAGGTCCACCGTGCCGTTGCGGCGACCGCCGTCTATGTGACGCACGATCAGGTCGAGGCGCTGACCATGGGGGACCGGATCGCGGTGATGAACGAAGGCCGCATTCATCAGCTGGGTACGCCGGGCGAGCTCTACGATGCTCCGGTCGACCGATTCGTTGCATCCTTCATCGGGACGCCGGCGATGGGGTTCCTCACATGTCGCATCCAGCGTTCGCCGAATGGAATGGAGCTACTGACTGACTCGGGCCGTATGCGCATCAGCGCGGTGCAGGCGCAGGCTCTGGGAAAACTGGGTGCGGACCAGGTCGTCGTCGGCATCCGTCCGGAGCGCCTGGCCATTGTGGCCGACCAGGAGGCAAGCGTGAGCGACGTGTCGGTGCGCGGCGAGGTCGAGATGGTGGAGATGCTCGGTGCGGAACAGTATGTCCACGTGAGCACCGAGGGCGGGTCGCTGACCGCCCGCGTGCCGAGGAATCAGCCGGTCAGGGTTGCCGCCTTCGTGACCCTGGCGGCGTCGGCGACTGACTTGCATCTTTTCGATCATGAAACCGAACAGGCATTGCGCTAGCGCACGCTCTCGCCTGCAAGGGTATGGAAACCCTGGCCGGGTCTACATAAACAGCACGGCGCGTCAGCGCGCGCCGTGTGTTGATAGAAAAGGATGCCCAGCCCGACTCTTCTAGTCGCGGTCCCAGTGTCCCTCGTTGAAGTGGTAGTGACCATTTTCTTGACGCCACTCTGGCGCGACATAATGTTCCCCACGTCGTTCGCGTTCGTATTCATCCGGGACCCAAACGTGCTTATGACTGTCGGCGTCGAAACGGTAATAGCCCGGTGTCACGACGTAGCCCTCGCGAGGCGGCAATTGCTCATAAGCAGGAGGCGGCGGTGGCGCAACGTCGATATCGACACTGAAGTTCGCCGCGCGGGCCGCAAAGGGGCCAGCCAACGCGCTCGCAACCGCGACTGCCGATAACATCGTTCGAAGCTTCATAGCGACTCCTTGAGTGAACACAGCTCCAGTTTGCCGCCCCGGTGCTCGACCGTGTATCGGAATGAGTCTGAAACCTCTGTAGTACCTCGTGTGCAGCTGCGCGCGAGGCGCATAGTTGCTTTGTAAGCGAAGCGCAAGGTACGACCTTCAGAATGCATGCCTGACTGGCAACCGGGCGTTGCCTCGGCCCAGAGGTGGCCGCAAGCGCGACGCTTGAATCTCATCCGACGGACGTGCCAGATGCGCGATTTTGTCGTAACGTAATTGCACAAACCTTCGCGGACCTTGCAACGATGAGCGAGGCGCGACAAATCTGTCGCATCTGCAAGAATCGACAGGATATCGCATGTACCATGAACCGCTGAGGCATCGGCCGGGATGTCGCGCCAACGAGCGTCGACGCTGGCGAGCACGGGCTTCAAAGTGGCTGCTTGTGCTGGGATGTGTGTGGGTATCCTTCATCATCTTGCTGATTCCATCGGTGGATCGCCTCATCCTGTCGTTCGTTCCTCGGTCACCCTCCAGCGAACTCTTGGTGGCGCTGCTCGTCCTCAGCCTTGTCTTCAGTGGGCGGCCCAAGTGAGCGTGGCGATGCGCGCTGAGTTCGATTCGACCCATTTCCCCGGTTACCTGAAACTCTTATCCAGCTTGGTATGAATGACCGAAATCTTGTCAGAGGTCTGTTCCTCATCGCGATTTCGCTCGCCTTCGGGTTGATGTCCCTGCGCTACCCGATGGGTCAGTTCAGTCGCGCTGGCCCCGGGCTGTTTCCCTTGCTGGTCAGTTGTCTTCTGTTTTTGATTGGCGTGTTCACCGTCGCTCGCTCGCGCTTCGTCGAACGCGTGCCAATGGACTTTAACCTGAAGAACATTTCGCTGATCCTGGCAAGCCTGTGCGGATTTGCGGTGATCTCCGAGTACGTCAACATGATCGTGGGCATCGTGTTCATGGTGTTTTGCGCCTCGTTTGCCGGCACGTCTTATTCAGTGATGCGCAACATCAAGATATCGATCGGACTGGTTGCCGTTGCCTTCGCGTTTCAGAAGCTGCTGGGTCTCAACCTGCCTCTGTACTGATGGACATTCTGCACAACCTCGCGCTGGGTTTCGAGGTCGCATTGACTTGGCAGAACCTCTTGTTCTGTGCCATCGGCTGCATCGTGGGAACGCTGGTGGGCCTGCTGCCTGGGCTTGGTCCGCTCGCCACCATCAGCATATTGCTGCCGCTCACGTATTCGATTCCTACCGGTGGCGCACTCATCATGCTGGCGGGAATCTACTATGGTGCTCAATACGGCGATAGCGTGAGCGCCATCACCATGAAAATTCCGCACGCGAGCAGCATCGTGGCCTGTATCGACGGCTACCAGATGACGCTCAAGGGAAGGACCGGCCTGGCCCTGTTCACCGCGGGCGTTTCCAGCTTCATCGGGGGCACGGTCGCTATCGTGGTTCTCTCGGCGCTGGCCCCGACGCTGGGCGAGGTGGCGCTGCTTTTCGGTCCGGCCGATTACTGCGCACTGATGCTGGTTGGGTTCGTGTGCGTGAGTTTCGTTACTACGGGCAGCCTGCTCAATGGCATGGCTATGTGCTTGATCGGCGTACTGCTCGGCGCGATCGGCACCGACGTCAACAGCGGCATGCAGCGCTTCACCATGAATTTGGCTTTTTTGACGGATGGCGTTGGCTTGGTAAGCGTTGCCTTGGGGTGCTTTGGCATCGCCGAAATCACAAAAAACCTCGACAACCGCGACGAGCGCACCCCCTTCAACGGCAAAATCCATCTGATGCCGACATGGGCTGAGTTCAAGCGAATCATTCCCAGCGCGTTACGCGGTAGCGTGGTCGGCTCCTTCCTGGGGATCCTGCCCGGTGGTGGCCCGGTGATCGCTCAATTTGCGGCCTACGCCGTCGACAAGAAATTGAGCAAGTACAGACACGAGATCGGCTCTGGTGCAATCGAGGGTGTGGCCGGCCAGGCGGCGGCCGACGAAGCGGCCGCGCGCACCAGCTTCATCCCGCTGATGAGCATTGGCATTCCGGAAAATGCGGTGATGGCCCTGATGATGGCTGCCTTCATCATCAAGGGTATTCAGCCCGGCCCTAACATGATCGCCGGTCACCCGGACCTGTTCTGGGGCCTGGTGGCGAGTATGTGGGTAGGCAACTGCTTCCTTATCACGCTCAACGTGCCGCTGGTCCGCTATTGGTTGTCGGTGTTCAAGATCCCTTACAGCGTTCTGTTTCCATCGATTCTTTTCTTTTGCTGCATTGGTACCTACAGCGTCAACAATAACCTGGATGATATTTTCAATACCGCCGTTTTCGGCTTCGTCGGGTACATGTTTCTACGCCTGGATTTGGACGCCGCGCCGCTGATGCTGGGCTTCATTCTCGGCCCGATGCTCGAAGAAAACTTCCGGCGCGCACTGCTCTTGAGTCGGGGGAACTTCACGTCTTTCTTCACTCGGCCCATCAGCGGCACGTTGCTCGCCTTTATCGGGATCTTCATCGTGTGGCAGGCGACGGCGTTCGTTTTGCTAGCTCGGAAAACGACTGCTGGACAACAACCTGCGTAAAGATTGCGGATACCGGCACTTCAAAGGTAGCGCGGCGCCTCGTTTCCCAGCTGCTCATGCAGGTCGAGCACGAGTCGCCGCGCAACATCCAATGCCCATCCATGCGCGACCGACTCCAGCTCGCGCAGGGCTGCCAATCGCCGCTTCATGGGACTGTAGAGCAGGCGATAGCGCAACTTCACCAGCGTGCCCAAGGGCAGGAGCTTGAGTTTGGGATATACAGGAATGATCCTGTCCGCGTAAAGCTCGGCAGGAATTTGCTTCCACTTGTTGCTGAGCGACCGCTTGAACCTCGGGTCGATCTGGAACCTCGGCATCGGCGGGAAATACTCTTCGATCCTGTCGAAAGCGAGGCTTCTCGCCCACTCGAATATGTACGTTTCGAGGAATGACGCGGCGGCGATAATTTCCCTGCGTTTCGAATGGTGGCCCTCCGTCGCGGCCGCTTCGCGCTTAGCGTCTGTGTACCAGCGCTCGGAAAAATTGGCGTAGTGGACGACGCTGGACGAGCGGTCGTTCGCCTTGTAGCGCTGCCCGCTCGTCCGTTCGATGCCGTATTTGCTGCCCATGCCGGATCATACCCGCGTCGCGGCCGCGGCGCGCGCGTGTCGAGGGCCCGTCAACCGACTGTAGACGCTACGTCGCCGCACTCGTCGCATCCTTCACGCACTTTTTCATGAAGCTCGACTTCGCAGCACCCGCCAGCTTCTTCTCGGTCGCTTGGCCAGTGCACGCTGTCGTCGCCGCTTCGGTCGCATCCTTCTCGCACTTCTTGACAAAGCTCGACTTGGCCGCCCCCGCGAGCTTCTTCTCGGCAGCCTGCGCGTCGCATGCTGGGTTGGCCGCGAACGCGGTGGTGCTGGCGAACAGAGTCATCGCGAGGGTAACAAGGAAACCTTTCATGACGAGTCCTTTCATTGGTTGAAGTTGATGTCGGCCGCCGTCTCAAGACCCAATCCCGGCGGCACGCATTGCCCGACTGACATATATGCTACGCGGTCAGACAATAGTACCTCTCTTGCGCACGGCGAGTCCTGACTGTCGCCCATCCCGCTCTTCTCGACTCGCATCGTCACAAAACCTGCGCGCGCGAGCCCACAGAGCAGCTGCGCATCCGGACCTTGTAGGTCGGTGCTTTCCTGAGAGAAACATCCAATGCCGTTGCTGTCCTTCCCCTCGATGAAGAAGTGTATGACCATCCTGTGCTTGCCTACAATGTGTCATGGCGAACCGACGGCCGCTTCTCGCGCAAAATGGCCGACGCGGCCTGCCGCTTATCGGTGGCCAGGCGGCGGACATTCGCCAAGGAGGTCGGGCTGTTGCAGAATCAGCCTCGGGATGAATTCGTTCCGCTCCGCGCACACTACTTTTATTGGGAGGGCCTGGCGATGTTCAACTTCGGCTACGGCAGCATTCTCGGGATATTGATCCTGATCGGCGACATCTGGGCGATCGTCAATATTTTCAACAGCTCGCTTTCCAACGAGAGGAAGCTGATCTGGATCATCGTCGTCGCGCTACTTCCGGTGTTGGGATTGATCCTGTGGTTTTACCTCGGGGCACGCAAGGGCAAGTCGTAGAGGCCGGGTGCCGACTTGGATCCGCCAAAGCGACATTCAGGGGGCTACAGGCGGACTGCTGCTCACGACGGCCGTTCGATTCCATAGAGCGCCGCCGATGCGGGGAGGGACAGCGACGCCACGCCGACCCGCGCCGCGGCGGCACGCTCGAACTTCCTGGGCGCGCCGACGGGTCTGCTGATGCTCGCTTCTATCGAGGGTGATGCGATGCGGCGTATTGCTACCCTCGGCATTCAGGGTTACGTGCCATACCAAGTTGAGCGCATTCATCGGCCGTCCTGGCCGAACAGTCAACACATCGTTGAGCTCCGTACGGAAGACCCTTACGACGACGCCCTCCGAGAAGAAAAGGGAAGAACTCGTCCTACCTCTTCAACGCTGAGCTTCGGCTGTTCTTGCTGTTGTCGACGCCGCTCACGGCGGACGCGCGCAAAGGTCTTTCGTATGTCGGTTTCCACACTTTTCGTGTATCGGAACGAAGGGTCAAGGATGGACTTCATCTAACCTCCACGCTTGTGTTGTGAAAGACACGTCCATTTCACGGACTTCATTTTCCACGCACTTCATCCGTAGATGACGCAAGAGGCGTTCCATATCCGACTAAATTACGAATGTTCAGCCACTTACTCACAAGGCCGCCCTTCCAAAGTTCGATAACGTAAAAAATGCCGACACTGTTTAAGGCGTCGTGAGCTCTGTGTTGTTCTTGACAACCTGTCAGTGCGCTTCATGGAGCGCTTGATTTGCAGGCGAATCGAGACGCTCAAGAAAATGAGCAGCCGAGCAAGTTCGATAACTTTTCTCTTTACTGACCCTCTCGGACTTCGTCGACGGACAGCAGTGGCAGGCGTAGTTCGGATATGCGGGCTCCTCTGGGTGCACGAAAACCCACAAATCAGCCATCGGCACGTTGCTCTTGCAACGCGTACTCGATCGCCTGCTCCAGCGTCATCGCATGACCCTCCTGCCAAGCCACGTCGAAAGCGGCGTCGTTGCCAAGGGAGGCACGCGCTGAAGCAATCCGACGGTCATAGCGGGCCCGTTCCGACGGCAGGTCGGCGGAACCGATCTCGTCTCGCAGGCGCGCCGCGTGGCCGCAGAGACGGGCACCCTGTTCGGTTCGGCCCAAGGTGAACGCGAGACTGGCGAGTGCCTCCAGGGACTCGGCCATGCCCGACCGGTCGAACAGATCTCGCCGCATCGCGAGACTTTCCGTCAGTAGCGCCCTGGAAGACGGATAGTCACCCTCTTCATGGGCCACCATGCCTAGATTGTTCAGTGTGCTCGCGATTCCCCAGCGATCGCCGAGTTCTCGACGGACGACCAGTGCCTGATCCAGCAGCAATCGGGCGGCCGCATAGTCATTACGGTAGTACGCCACGCCCGCCAGACAATGCAACACGACGGCGGTGCCCCGCTGGTCGCCGAGTTCGCGCTCGATCGCCAGACTCTGCTCGTACAGCGACCGGGCGGCCAGCTCGTCGCCCTGCGCGTGGACAACGTTCCCCAGGGATATCAGGTCCCTGGCGATGCCTAATCGGTCGCCCAACTCGCGCCAGATCGCGAGGCTCTGCTCATGCCAGGCTCTCGCGGCCGGATAGTCGCCTTGCTCGGCAGCCACCATGCCGAGGTTGCCCAGCGCGGCGGCAACGCGACGCTGCACGCCCAGTTCTCGCGAGATTGACAGGGCTTGTTCGTAAAGTGTCCTTGCCTGCGAATAGTCAGATATCGTCTTCGCCATGGTGCCGGCTGCAAGGAGTGCCTTCGCACGGTGCGCCGTAGGCTGTCGAGCCGGCACGGTCGCAAGCATTGCGGACAGCCAACCGAGGCCTTCACGAGCGTAGCCGCGTATCAGCCAGAACCGCCAACAGGCGCTTGCCAATCGCATCCCGCTCACAGCGTCGCCGCCTCCGGTCGCCCATGTCAGGGCCAATCGCAGGTTGTCGTGCTCCATCTCGAGGCGGTCAAGCCAGTTCCGCTGCTGCGCCCCATTCAGCTTCGGCTCTGCCTCTTCCGCCAAGGCGAGGAAATACGCAAGATGACGGTCGCGCCACCGTTCTCGTATAGCGGCGCCGATCGCGGGTTCTTCGAGTCTCTCCTGGGCATACTCGCGCACGGTCTCGAGCATCCGGTAGCGGTCACCATCCTCTTCGGCGACAACCAGCGATTGCTCGATCAGTCGGATCAACACGTAGACCACGTCATCCTTGGCGATCGACTCGTCGCTGCACACTTCACTCGCCGCTTTGAGCGTCCAGCCGCCGGCGAACACCGACAGCCTCGCGAACAGGACCTTCTCCGCCCCGTCCAGTAGCTCGTAGCTCCAGTCGATCATAGCGCGCAGCGTCTGGTGTCGCGGCAGTTCGCGGCCGCCACTCGTCAACAGCCGAAAGCGCTGATCGAGCAAGCGCACGATCTCTTCCACCGGCAGCACTGCGACCCGCGCCGCCGCCAGTTCCAGCGCCAGCGGGATTCCATCCAGTCGGACGCATAGCAGGGCCACCGCCCGTGCTCGGCCCTCCTGCAAATCGAAGTGCGGGCGTTGCTGTCGCGCGCGCTCCACGAACAGCTGCACTGCATCTGAGCGGGCGATGCTCTGCGCGTCACCCGTAGGGTCTGGTAGCGGCAACGCACTCAGCGGATGGACGCGTTCGCCTTTCAGGTGCAATGGCTCGCGACTGGTCGCGATCAACGTTACCTGCGCGGTGTCGCGTAGCAGCGCTTCGGCGAGCTGCGCGCACGCGTCCAGCATGTGTTCGCAGTTGTCGAGGATCAGCAGGATCTGCTTCGTCCGCAGATGATTGCACAGCGTGGTGAGCAGAGGCTGCCCCGCCGTTTCCTTCAACTGCAGCACCTGCGCCAGCGCACTGGGCACCAGCGCCGCATCGCGCAGCGGCGCCAAGTCGACGAACCAGACGCCGTCGCGATAGGCATCGTGCACTTCGGCGGCCGCCTGAAGCGCGAGTCGCGTCTTGCCGATGCCGCCAGTTCCTGTCAGCGTCAGCAAACGCGTCGCTGGTAAGCGACGCTTTATCTCGGCCAGTTCGCGTTCACGGCCGACGAACGAGGTCGACGACTCGGGCAGATTGGTGCGCCCCCGAGGGGTGGCCACAGGCGCCACGGGCCGACCGCCAATCTCCGTGACCGGCCCGACAAAACGGTAGCCGCGCCGGGCCAGCGTTTCGATCCAGCTGCCACCCCCTGGCACCAGCGCGAGCGTGCGGCGGATCAAGGAAATCTGGACGCTGAGATTGCCCTCCTCGACCACGAGGCTCGGCCACGCCGTATCCATGATGACGGTCTTCGGCACGTACTCGTTGGCCCGGCTCACCAGCACCGCCAGTACTGCGACGCCACGCGCCCCCAGCGCCATGGGTACGCCATCCCGTGTCAGTACCAGGGCTTCCGCATCGAGCTCCAGCGGACCGATCGCGTAGGTTTTCGTCATCTCAAGCGCTTGCCACGGCCCCTCGCGGGCGGGTTGCGATCCGCCGTTCGGCCAAGGCTCAGCTGACCCACCCGCCTACGCGGCACGGACCGACACGATTAATCGATCCTTAATAGTTCGTTAAGGACTAGATCCGCGCTCTGCACCGAAGATTCGTACCGCGGGCAAAGGATAGCAAAGCAGACGTGCAGTGCAATAGCGACTCCCTACGCAGCAGCGGAGGTGGATATGAGCGACAAAGATCTTCTTGGATTTCTCGCTTCTGGGCTGGTGCTGACGACCTTTTGGATGCGCGACATGCTTTCGCTTCGCCTGGTCGCGATTGCCAGCAACGTCGCCTTCATCAGCTATGGGCATGTCGCTCATGTCGTTCCGGTCTTCCTCCTCCACATCTGCCTGCTGCCGATCAATCTGTGGCACGTCGTACCCCTGCTTCGGAGCGCCTACTCCGCGTGGCTCGATCGCAACGCCCTCCTTTCCGGCGTGCCACGCGCGGCACAGGATGAGTAATGGAGTCCATCTTGGCTCGCCGCTTGACGCCGGGCGGCCGTATGCGTCCCAGCGATCACACGTCCATTGTGCGGACGCCGCGAAGCGCACTGACAAGAGGCTACGCCCACTCGGGTCAGGTGGCAGGCCACATTCGATCGACTAACCCACGTTACGAGGAAATGCCAAATGGAAAGCCAGCTTAACCTACGCCCGCCCCACCGGATCCAAGGCCAGATGCTGCGGTTGAGTGAGCATCACGCCGTCGCGATCTACCTGCGGGACGGCGTCCTGCGGATTGCCGACTTCGTCGACGGCCAGGGGGTGCTCGTCGATGCGAACATCTGGTTCCGCTTTAACTGCGGCAACCTTGCCAATTCGCACTCCCTGCGCCGGATGGCACTGGAGTCAGCCATGCCGATTTCGCCCGAACTCGGCATGCGGATCGAAGCCCTTCATGCAGCGGCCGTCCGCCGACGTGGACGAACTCTTACGGAATTAGTCGCAATCGTCGCCGCGAGTGTGCAACGTTTTAGGGAAATTTTGGGGTGATTACCGGACTGCGTGGCTGCTCTCATCGAGCATTGCCTGCGCGGGCGTGACAAACTCGGAGGCCATTCATGAAAGCTGAATCCCAAGTACACACTACGCCCTCGATCAATGGTCATATGGTCACTTTGCGTGCCCGGGCATTCGATCGCCACATACGAAGAAGCCGCCATTACCGGCCTGCAGACTGTCTACACGACGCGGGCGCGGTGCTGTACAAGCATTCGTACGGTCGCGCTTAGGCCTTTGGTCTCGGTCCCGCGTAGTTTGCGAAGAAGCGGTCCGTAGTCTCGGTGAAGTGAGACGCTCCATCGAGCCACCATTTCAGAGTTTTGTTTGTTATGGGAATCCTGTCCCCGAGCGACAAGTTCAACGACGCATAAGCTTTCACGTACAAGGCATCGGCTGTCCCGCGACCGTGAACTACTCGATGCCGCGTATCCCAAAGATGCGTCAACAGGAACTGTGTGTCGTTTTTGTAGTCCCGCGCGCCAAGTGTTTTTAATAGAGCAAACCAGCTTTTAGGACCACCTTTTACCGCTGTGTCAGCCCAGCGATGAATCATCTCGGACTTAAGATCCCCAATCATTGCTTGATGGGGCGAGCCATCGGCTTCGTTGATCAAATCTGAATTTTTTGAAGCGAGGTGTACGAGTCCCTCAACCAAATACGTGGTGGTGAACGTTACCAGCATCACGCACAGCCACTGGAAGGTGAAACGGGTTTCCTTCGCGTACGTTCGGGCGTCTTCGCCGATTTGGTCAACAGCGACACGAATCACTTCTATGTCGGGTGATGCGTCGGGCGGGATCTTGTCGTTGACTATTTTCTGAGCCGTTCTTATTACGTTTTCCAATCGCTCGAACTTTAGCTCGACGAAGCCAATCCAAGGTTCCAGATTCGCTTCAAAATTCTGAAACGCGTCGGATTTAGCCCATGTGCCGGCCGTCTCTTCCATTTGATGTTCTATATGATCATCACGCGGTCGAGAGCTTTTCATATTCCACTCCGATCTAGTAGTGCACGTTGCCGCGTCATTTTGCCGGATGACCCGGGCTCATAGCTCAAGCTGCTTTAATCCCTTCCGCCCGCATTATTCTTTTTAAATAATTCCCTGATTCCGCAGGCCCGAGTCTCCCCATGCTGCGCGCTAAGAGCCATCGGCGCGCGCTGAAAGCGATGTAGGATTTCGCAGAAGCTGATGTCGTCCCCTTGGCGAAGCAGCCACGCTGTAGTTTAGTCCCGGCGGCAGGAATCGAACCGACCAAAACGGTTTACAAAGCCTTCAGAAGACCTCGTAATTTCATCGCATCATCAATTGCTTACGGCGTCCGCGCAAGCTCACCATTTGCAGTGGAATGCAGAGCAATGCAGGCGCACACGAAGCGCCGCTAGCTGTGCTTTTGTATACAGTTACACACCGCAGGTACAACCCGCATCATATCCTCCGCGCTGCCGGAAGAAACGTCAGCGGCGGGTTTCCATAGGAAAAAATCCCATTGGCTCCATCACCGCGGCCACGCCCGACAAAGGGCATGCGCCTGGAGAGGGCGCCGGCGCGAGTCGATCCACCGATAGAGCCATCGAACGTCCTGTGGTCCGCATAATTTGCGCCATGATAGATGGATGTTGGACGCCTGCAAACGCGGACCGACTCTGGCATGATGAGCGCTTGGTGCTACTGGCGCGAGCGTTCACCGGGGTAGCGCGCAGACCCTCAGCCTGATCTTCTGCTCACTTGGAAAAGTGCCATCGAGCGCCTGATTGTTCGGCGACAAACCGGAACGCCAATTTTTGCGGACGACAGCTCCGCGCCGACACGCTGCCGAAGCCCGGACGCGGCTCCAACAAACCCTTGGCGCGCCTCGCGAAATGCCGTTGATCGGGAATCCTGGCCGCCTGCGGTGGATGAAGTGGGCGATCGCCGTTGCCTCGGTCATTCTCGCCATCGGCATCTGCGAGGCGTTGCTGCGCTTCACGCTGTTTCATTCACCGGGCAAGTTCGCTTCACAAGATCCGGAGTACTACGCGCGCACACTCGATGAGCTGTGGGTATACCGTCAACTGTTCTCTGCAAGCGAGCGCTGGACCATTGGCGCCGGCCACGCAGATGCGGCCGGTGAAACCGGCATTGAGTTCTACAAGAAATGGCCCACCAGCCTCATCCCGGACGGTCAGCTCGGCTACGTCAGAAAAGTCGACGTTCGCACACCATGTCACGAGACGACCAATTTTGCGACGCGCGGTATACGCGACTATGCGGCATCTGGCCGCAAGATCGTCTTTTTCGGCGATTCCTTTGTCGAATCCGCCGCGTGCTCTGACGATACGCTAACCGCCAAGCTCGAAGCGCTGACCGGCATCGATACGCTCAACTACGGGATCGGGGGCTACGGCCTCGATCAAATCTATCTCTACGTCAAGCGCGAGCTACCCCGCTTCGACCGCAGGGAAACGCTGTTCCTGATCGGCCTGATCCAGGATGATCTGGCGCGAGTCCTGCTCCGCGTGCGCACTAGCCCGAAACCATATTTCACCATCAGCGACGACAAGCTGGTACTGCATACCGACCATATCCATCCCGAGTCGCTCAACGACTATTTCGTACGCCCGCCCGAACGCTTCTATCTGTACTATTTTCTGCGCGGGCGTTTCGGGGAGCCCGTGTACCGCTCGCTGTTGCGCGATACACGCGATGCTAGGCGGCAGGCCACGTACGCTCTGACGCAATCGCTGATCGAAGCGTTCTCCGCTCTTCAGCGGGAAACGCCGTTTGCGCTGGCGTTCGTCATTTTTCCGACGCCGGGCGCGCCATTCGACAGCACGGTGCTGTCAATGATGCGCGTAGAAAACATTCCGGTGGTCGATCTGCAAGGTTGCCTGCTCAGGAGCAACCGCCCGGACCGTGAGTTGTACGCCGAGCTTCACCCGACGTCGCTCGGCAACGAACTGCTTGCACGGTGCCTCGTGCAGGACCTGGTTGCCAAGAGGCTCCTGCGGTAGCCCGCGGTCCCGGCGAATTGCGCCGATCCCGGGCTATCTCACACTCTCTAGATCGGCAAGCTTCGAGAGCTCGGAGACCGACGTACCCGCGAAATTGATCTTGAGGACGCCGGTCGGTTCGAGCGCAAAAGCGAATTCGTTGCCCTTGTAGAAGCGGAACCCGCACACGTCGCCGCCGTCGGATTGCAAATCGTTTTGCAGTATCATTGTCGACGGCTGACCCTGCCTCACGCTGATGAGCGCGGAGCCTTGCGCCACTAGCTTTCCGTCACTGTCGCATCGGATGGCCAGAGTGATCTTCCCATTCTCGATCTTCGCGCGGACGCTGCCCATGGCGACGTCACCTTCCCAGTATCCCGTGAGTTCGCGGCTTGTGGCCATGCCGGCGCGAGCTCGGGATTTTGCGAAATCCCGCTGCCAAAGATTCCGGTCGTCTTCCGAACTGCACGCGACAAGGCAACAAAAAGCAGCGAGCGCCAGCACGCTGACGTTCGAGTCTTTTGCGACACTCGTGACTGCGAGCATTTGTGCTGTGGCGTGTGCGCTTTGGACTCCAAGCGCTGATCCGGATACGAAAGCGCCAACGTGACTGGAGGCAAGCCCGATGCAGCGGCGATCCCGAGCGACTCTCGTGTATTGGCGCAATTATATCAACGCTGCCGGCGCCCTTCCGTGCGCCTAGGTGGCGTTTAATTGCGATAGCCTGTGGGCAGATGACCGCCATTCTTGGAATCTCCGCCTTCTATCACGACGCCGCGGCGGCGCTGGTGGTCGACGGCAAGATCATCGCCGCCGCCGAGGAAGAGCGCTTCAGCCGCAAGAAGCACGATGCGAGCTTCCCGCATCGCGCCATCGACTACTGCCTGCGCGAGGGAGATCTCGACGATGACGAGCTCGACTACGTCGGTTTCTACGACAAGCCGTTTCTTAAATTCGAGCGAATCCTTGAAACATACCTGAGCTATGCTCCGACGGGATTCCGGTCGTTCCGGAAGGCGATTCCCCTGTGGCTACGGCATAAACTGCATCTGAGCAGAGAACTGAATCGCCGACTCGAGCAGCGTTACCGCAAACGTTTCATCTTTGCCGAGCACCACGAGTCGCATGCGGCGAGCGCCTTCTTTCCATCACCCTTCGAAGAAGCGGCGATTCTTACCCTCGATGGGGTCGGCGAATGGGCGACAACGAGCTACGGCTATGGACGTGGTAACAGCGTCGAGCTGCTCGGCGAAATGCGCTTTCCGCACTCGATCGGTTTGCTGTACTCGGCGTTCACTTATTTCGCCGGGTTTCGCGTCAACTCAGGCGAGTACAAGCTGATGGGGCTCGCGCCGTACGGCGAGCCCAGATACGTTCAACTCATTTACGACAAACTGATCGACCTCAAGAGTGACGGTTCTTTCAGGATGGCGATGGAGTACTTTGATTATTGCAGCGGTCTGACCATGACCTCCCGCCGATTCGAGGCCTTGTTTGGCGGCCCCGCGCGTGCCCCTGGGGCGCCGATCACGCAGCGCGAGATGGACATGGCGGCGTCAATCCAGGCGGTTACCGAGGAGATCATGCTACGCTGCGCACGCAACGTGCACGCGGTCACGAACATGCCCAATCTTTGCCTGGCGGGTGGCGTCGCGCTGAACTGCGTGGCCAACGGTCGGGTTTTGCGCGAGGGACCGTTTGAACGGGTCTGGATTCAGCCTGCCGCGGGCGACGCCGGCGGCGCCTTGGGCGTCGCCCAATTGATCTGGTACCAATTGTTGCGTAACGACCGCATACCCGACGCAAACGACAGCCAGCATGGATCGTTCCTTGGACCGCGTTTCAACCGGCTGGAAGTAACAGCCTGCCTGGACGCGCTCGGCGCACGCTACCGCGCCGTTGCGAACGAAAACGAGCTATGCAGCGAGGTCGCGGACCTGCTCAGCCAGGAAAAGGTCGTAGGATGGTTCCAGGGAAGAATGGAGTTCGGTCCGCGCGCGCTGGGGGACAGAAGCATTCTCGGCGACCCGCGGAGCAGCCGCATGCAGTCGGAGATGAACCTCAAGATCAAGTTCCGCGAATCGTTCCGCCCGTTCGCCCCTGCGGTGCTCGAGGAATCGGCGGCCGACTACTTCGATATGAGCGTTCCCGACCCGAGTCCGTACATGCTGCTCGTCGCCCCGGTGCAGAAGTCGCGGCGGCTTGATGGCGGCAGCCAATCGGGGATGCAAGGTTTAGACAAGCTTAAGGTGCAGCGCTCGCAGATTCCCGCGGTCACCCACGTCGACTATTCCGCGCGAGTGCAAACGGTCGATGCCGAACGGCATCCTCTTTTTCACGCGCTTATCTCGAGGTTTCGCGACAAGACAGGCTGTCCGCTCCTCATCAACACCTCCTTCAACGTCCGCGGCGAGCCAATCGTCGCCTCGCCGGCCGATGCGTATCGCTGCTTCATGGCGACCGACGTTGACGTACTGGTCATCGAGAGCTTCATCCTGCTCAAGAGTGATCAGCCCCCGTTGCCCAGATCCGCCGCTACGAGCTACGTCGAGTCGTTCGAGCTCGACTAAAGCGGCGTTAACGTGATATCGCCATGATCGAAATCAACAGACATCCGTCACGGCGGGATCACCTTGTGCTGGGCACGGGCTTGGCTGTCGTGTGCGGCGTGATCGGAGCACTACGCTGGCACGCCGCCGCTGCCACGGCGGCGTACACGTGGTGGATTGGCGGGGTTGCGCTTATGGCGCTGTTGATCGCGGCGCCACGCTTCGGTCGATGGTTTTACGTTGGATGGATGTACGCGACCTATCCGATCGCCTGGATGGTCTCGCATTTGATTCTAGGCGTTGCGTACTACCTCGTCGCAACGCCGATCGGACTTGCGATGCGCCTTTTCGGTCGCGACCCGTTGAGGCGTGAATTCGATAAGTCCGCACAGTCCTATTGGATCGCCCGCAGGCCGAATCGGGACAATGCGCGCTACTTCCGGCAATTCTGATCGAGCATACGATGCAACCGCACGACACTCGCAAATCCCACCCCGAAGCCGTCGACTTCGCACGCAAGGCATCGGGTGCTCAGACGGGCTTTCTGTATGAGCTCTGGCTCTTCCTGCGCGAAAACAGGAAATGGTGGTTGGCGCCGCTGCTTGTGATCCTGCTTGTCTTCGGCGTGCTTGTCGTGCTCGGCGAGACCTCGGTTGCGCCGTTTATCTATACCCTTTTCTAAGCCCGTCGCGGGCCGCAGCCGTAGACGTCAGGAATTTTTCGCCGGCGGTGGGGGAGGGTTGACGATCGTGACGGTTGCCGTCGGGTTGTTCCCGGTGACCGCAGCGCGCGGGCCTTCAGGGTTCGATAGCTCGAACCGCAACGTCTTGTTGGGTCCCGGGTGCTTGATCGTGGTAACGGTAAACGACTGCTCCTTGACGCCGGGAGGGAACGTCACCTTCCATATTCCGGAAGCCGGCCAGGTGAAGCTCAGACGATAGTCCTGGTTCTCCACGGCCGTGCCACCGATCACCCTGAAATCCACCGTGAAGTTCTGGTCGTCCGTCGCACCAGGATCCTGATCCGCGCGGGTGATCGTCACGACGACGGAATTGGTCGTGAGCGTATCGGAGTAGGTACCCTTGCTGAAGTCGAAAATCGTCATCAGCGGCTCGGCGCACAGCATCGCGGAGCACAGGCCCGTCGACCCAAAAACTGCGAGCGCGGCTGTCAAGTTCTTGAAGCTGCTCATTGAAGTGCCTTTCGGCTTGCCACAAATCCCGAAGAGCGGCTTACGGCTACAGACACCACCGCAAGACAGCGAGGCGTTATTACCTCATCCGCTCGACGGCAGGGGCGCCGCGCCTGAGACGCCCCGTGCCGAGTCCTGCCTTTCGGAGTTGACTAGGTCCCTAGCGCCGTCAACGTCACACTGTTGTTGAGGTATGAAATCCTGAAGGTCTGCCCGCCCGCAACCAATACGCTTCCTTCCGGCAGGCCGTGGAAGGTGCCCACGATGGGCGAAGAGCCGGCGATGATCGTAAGCACGCTCCCTGGAGGCGGCGTGCCCTGCAGGTCGATCATCAAGGTGCCGCCCACGACGGCCGTGCCCGTGGTTCGCAGCTGCGTGAAGTCGGATTGACTTCGGATTGTCGTTGCGAACCCGGCCGCCGCACCCATCTTGATCGACGACACGGTCAGCGTATCCCCCGCCGTCACTCCATCGTCGATAAAGACCGCCTCATCGGGTGAAAGACCCGGCCAGACAAGACCGCCCAGCGCGCTGACCGTGCCCGTGAGCGTTCCGCTGCCCCCAAGCGTACCACCGGAAACCGACAGGGGACTCGCCAGGCTTCCGGTGATCGACAGCTTGCCTCCGCTGACCGTGGTCGTGCCCGTGTAGGTGTTGGTTCCGGTCAGGAACAATGTACCGTTGCCCTGTTTCACGAGCTGCCCGGTATAGATGCGGGTCGCACGCGCCGCGGCGCGTGCCTGGCCGGCGGCGAAGTCTGTTTGCCCCAGGGTCGAGCCGGGAGGCAGACTGAGAACGCAGGTGTTTGTTACCTGACTGGATTCCCAGAGGGCGTTTTCCTCGGCGTCCTCCACCTGTCGGGCTTTGATGGCGACGTCCGAGATGTTGTTCGACCACACGTCGCTAAAACCTTGAGTGTTGACCGTGAAGCGGCCGAGAAACTGGCCTGGGCCACGGATGGCGTCCGGTAGGCTTATCGTTCCCCAGCCGTTGCGACTGTCGGGGACCTGAACCATCTGCCCGGCGGTGGGATTCGGCACCGCCGTGCCGCTCGCATTGCTTATGGTCGCATTCTGACGCCCCGTCGTGAACATCGTATAAAGCGCCTGATCGTTGGTCATGTACGGGAAGCGCTGCATGACGAGGTTGAGGCTCGACGCACTGTGTGGCCCGGCCATGGACGTTCCCGACAGGCTGCCATAGGTGGCGGTCGGCGTCCCGTTGATGACCGAGACGGTAGTGCTGTTGATGCTGTTGGAAGGCGCGGTCACGCAAGACCACTTGGCCAAGCCGCACTGGTTGAACGTTTCTGTCCCTGGAACCAGGATCGACCCGTCCGCGTTAAAGGTCTGTCCCGTGGTGCTGAGCCCAGACACTGCAATCCAGTGTCCCTCGAGATCGGGCTCGAAGTAGCTGGCGTGCCCCCGGGGCGTCGTATAGATGTAACCGCCGTTGCCGGCGCTGAAACTGATGATGGCCGAGCCGCTTCTCGCTACAGCCATCGCTCCGTTGAGCCAGTGATTCGTGTGGCCGTTGGCGTCAGGAACTCCGTCGGGAGTCGATATGTACTGCCACGACGCGAGGAGACCAAAGCTTTGCGTGCCGCCTGGCGGCGGGCAATAGGTGTTGTAATTTTCGGTGGGCGGCTGACTGCCCCAGCTGGAGTGGATGATGCGCACCGGCGTTCCAACTGCATTGACCGAAGCGGCCACGGCTGGATAAACGTTCTCGAGGTACGCGTTGTCGAGCAGCAGCGCCTGATTCGTCGTCGCGGGCTGAAGACCGTAATAGACGGAGTCGGTCTTGTGCGTATTGCCGAAAGAGACATTGGCGTCGAACGATACGCCGTGCATGTCCGATGCTACCGGCTGGTTGGGGATTACAGCCAGTGGGGCACTCCCACCATCTCGGCGGGCCCCGACGGTGCCGCTCACGTGCGTACCGTGCGTATCGTTGTAGCTTTGATTGAAAAAGCCCGGCGTGGGCCCCGTCGTGCCGCCGGTCGCGGTGACCGAGATCCACCGATCATTTCCGGCGACATCCGCATGCTCTGGCAGCCAGCCGACAGGAATGGGAGGCGTGTTAGCTGGATTCGCCGCGAAGTATCCGGAATCGACGACCCCGACGTTCATCGTCTGGCCCGCGAAGCCGGCAGCGTATGCGTACTCTGCGCCCAAGGTCCTGAGACCCCAATCGCGAAGGAACTCGGCAGTCCGCCAGCTCGCGGGATCGCCCAACTTGCCTGGGTCGCCCGGATAGGAAGAGATGGGCGGCGGCACAACCGGCATGAGCACGTCGGCGAAGCTGTAAGGAACAGCCGCGAGACCACCTAGCACGGTGACCAAACTGGCTGCAATGCGTGTCTTCCTGAAATGATGCTGCTTCACTGCGACGTGATTCATGAGCCTCTCCTCCGAAACTCCGATCTTCGATTCTCAGCTCGCCCTGCGGCGCCCAATCCCTCCTGTAGCGTCCAAATATCGGCAGAGCAAGAATCGTTCTCAGTAACACTTTGTAATCCACTTGCCGTAGCGCCTTGAATCGCAAAGTTTTTGAACATCGCCCTTAAGAGCCGTAACTCAACGGTGTAAAAAATTTCGACATGGTTAAAAAGCTTTACGCACTGCAGGGCCCCAGCGTTCGCACCGAGAATGTGCGCTAGGAGTCACGTTATGCTTACGCCGTCATGAGCGCATTCGCGTCGACCTTCCTCGGGCACCAGGGATGGATGATCCGATCCGGACGCTCATGCGTGCTTGTCGATCCGCTGCTGTGCGAGCAGTTCGGTGCAGTGCACGCCCTTGAATACAGCGTCCATCCCCCACGCGTGTTCGACCCCGAGCGCTTTCCCCCGGTAGACGCGGTGATCCTTAGTCATGAGCACGACGACCATTTCGACATACCGTCGCTCGCCCGGCTCGACCGGCGAATACCGGTGTTCATTTCGGTGCACTCCTCGACGGCCGCGCAGCAGATCATGCGCGAGATGGGTTTTGTGGTTCGGCCACTGGTGCCCGGTGTGCCGCTTGATATCGGCGAGCTGCAGGTCATCCCGTTCAGTGGCGATCACTTCAGTGTTAATTGCGCTGACGAATGGGATGCGCTTCCTTACCTGGTCCGCGATCGCGGGCATGCTGGCAGCTTCTTTTCCATGGTCGACGTCGCGCTGCTTCCCGCCCATGTCCAGTGGGCGAAGGCCTTTGCGGCACGTCCCGGATTGGTGACCTGGAGCAATAACGCGCTCGACTGGAGCCATATGTCGGACAGCATCGCCGACGACGTGGGCACCGAGCAATGTTTTCGACACATGGGCGCCGGTCATAGGCTCATAACGACGGAATGGGGCAAGCCGGGCGCGATGCTGATATGTGCCGGTGGTTTTGCCTTCCGCGGCGATCGGGCCTGGTTCAACGACCGCGTCTTCTGGGTCGATACGGAACAGGTGTGCTCGAGACTGGCGAGCATGTACCGGGACGAGCGGTTCTATTCCGCGCTACCCGGACAGACATTCTGGATGGAGGCCAATCGTCTCACCAAGGTCGAGGAACGAAGCCCGTTTCTCGCGACGGTCCCGAGAGCACAATGGCCGACGCGCGGCCGGCATGTTCGCGTAGATGTTCCCGATTACGCGCCGGCGACCGGGCGCCGCGACATGAACGGCAGTGACGACGCGCTTTTACGCGAAGGACTTGAGCGGCTCGCGATCGCTCTGGTCGGCGGCTTTCTGTTCCGCAGCCTGCACTCGATACTGGCCGCTGAAGCGCAAGGCCGCAAACCGACGTTCGCGCTCGTCCTGCGTCATGGATCGGAAGGTGCCACCAAGGTGCTCGAATACGACGCGTCCGCGTGCGCCTTTGTACCCGCGGACCCCGGCAATCCTCGGGATATTTACCTTGCCGGTTGGGAATGCTGGGCGACGGATCTGATTGCGGTGTTACGGCGCGAACTCGGTCCCATCGCCCTGATGTACGGTCGCGCTCGGCTGTGGAACCATCTTCCACATCGTTTTCGGTTCGATTTGCAGGAGGGCTTGTCGAGAGTCAGTCACCCGCTCAGCAGCCCGAACGCTTACCTTCCGATGTACCGGCGGATGTGGGACCAAAGCAGGTCCATCGGGCCGACCATTCGAGCCAATGCAACGCCATAGGCGCGCACAGGGCGCTCGCAGAGGGCCTTGACGACACGGATCAGGCCGGCTCCTACGCCCCGATTCGCTGCAGACTCTTCGCGAGCCGTCCCACCCAGGCGCCGCTTTCCCATTGTCGCAGCGAATCTCGCAATGTGCTCTGCTCGAGGTCCACGAGACCCGCGCTCGGCGCGATTTGAGCGATTCGATCGATCACTGCAACGATGTCGGGTTGGACCGATGCCAATGGGAAAGAGGGGCCGGCCAACATCTGACGAACGAACGAGAAACCGAACATCACTCCCGATGCCTTCTCGCGCAGCAGCGATAGCTCGTCGTCCTTCCCCGCGCTGCGCGCGAGCTGGCTCCAAAGGCTGAGCAGCCCGTACCACACGAAGCAGGCGTGGATCAATGAGTGCAGGGGAATCCTGTTGCCGGACCACGGCGAGCGATACGTTCGCGCCTCGCTCAGGTCGCAGAAGTTGCCGTCATCGCGCTCGGTCTTGTACAAGTATTGGTGGATGGATTCGTGCAGCAGCGCTTCGGCGCATACCAGAACCCGATCGGATGGCGCATGCATATTGGTGAGCACGCAAAGGCCGACTAGCTCGCGATTCGACGCCGACGAGGCGCCGTCGATCGCGCCCGAGCGACAGATCAACGCGGTCTCCATGTGCGCGTTGATGAAATCCAACGCCTTGGGTGCTCCGGTGCCGGCCACGCGCGCGACCGCGCCGATAACCTCCGTCACTTCGTCCCTGGCATCTGCGGAGTAGCGAGCTAGCGGAGACGACGTATCGAACGCCAGGTCCGGCCAGACGCGTTCGGGCTCGAAGTCCAGCGCGAACCTGAATGCGTGCGCGGCGTTGGTGCGATGCACCGCACTATCGCGAAAGCTAAGATCGCGCAGCAGAGCGTCGGCTACAATTTTCGATGTCATCCTGCAGTCCTGTAACTACCAGATCCGCGTACCCGGGCAATCGACCCGTCACCACCGGGATCGGACAAGTACTGTAAAACACCGGGACCTCGTTACCTTCGAAGAAAGCGTGTTCGAGAATGCGATTGGGAGACAACACCGACATCGACCGGGTGAACGACACGATATGGTCGCGCTGCTCCTGGCGCATCCCTGGCGGGGCATTGGGAACGATGATCGTGTTGCCCACCTGTGCTACGTGAAACAGTCTGCCGGCAGGACGAACGTATGCGAGATGCCCGTGCCACTCACCGGATCCGGGTTCGATCGCGGCGCGCCTGCCCAGATTGTAGAGGTGCCACGGATCGACCACGTAGACATCGCCTCGCAACTCGGCCGTCGACCCTCCCGCTCGATGGTTCGGCACGCGAAGACCGCTTACCAGTTCCGGCAGATCCGACCATTGATCCACAAGCGAGCCGAACGACCCTAGCGGCGATATCGCCGAGGGCATCGACGACACGTAAGCAAAGCCCTGCAATGCTCCGGCGAGCCAGATCCAGAATTGCTGGCGCTGAACGGACGACCGAAACGGAGCTGCCTCCCCTTCGACCGAAAGGAGACGGTTCACCACCGCAGTGTGCGACGGATCGATGGTACGTTCCGCCCACTTCCACGTCCTGCCGACAATGGCCTCGTTGATGAGTTGCGACAGCGACATCGCCAGCACTTCGCAACGCAAGCGCTGGCCTTGCTCGAGCAGCACGCTCGTCACCGCGTCCGCCCGATCAGTATAGAGCAGCAAAATCAGGTTCGGCGGCTCAGGTCGTGTCACCGGTAGCGATCCCGTCGTCGATGCGTGAGGAGAGTCAGGGCCCGGCTGAAGATGCCGCCGCGGCGCACCAACGACGCCACATTTCCCGATAGGCGGTCTCGACGCTGCACGCGAATCGACGTGCGTCCATCAGAGGCGAGCAACGCATCCGCTCACGCAGGGTATGCCGGAGCGTCGCGAGCCGCGCAATGTCTTGCGCGAGCGCTGTGGCAATGGCGACATATTCATCGGGAGTGCGAGCGATCAATTCGGGCAGTCGCAGGTTCCTCAACTGGCTTGCCCCCGCGCGACCGACGACGGTGTTGCCGACGAGCGTCACCACCGGTACACCCATCCAGAACGAATCGAGGCTCGTGGTATGGCCGTTGTAGGGCACCGTGTCGAGACCGATGTCGACCTGCCGGAAGAGCTCGAGATAGAGATCCCGATGACGGTAACCGGCAAATTCGATGCGATCGGGCTCGACGCCGTGCACCCTCAATACATCGCGGGCGCGCTGCCGATGACTGCCTTCATGCGCAAGGATCAAGAGCCGCGACCGCGGTGTCTCGCCGAGCACGCGCGCCCACAAGCCTAGAACGCCATCGTTAGTCTTGGAAAAGTTGTTGAGACATCCGAAGGTGACGTATCCACGCGCCTGTGCGGGAAGTCCACCGACCGCCAGGTTGGTGCCGAGCGGATCATAGCACCAGAAGGTGTCGGGCAGCCGCCATGTTCGTTCGACGTACGATGCGTCCACGCCCGCCGGATCGAGATGTACGTCCGAGAGACGATAGTCGATAGTTTCCAGACCGGTCGACCCTGGATACCCCGCGAAAGTAACCTGCACGGGCGCCGGCTTGCGCGCGAAGACCAGCAAGCGGTTGCCTTCCATATGCAGTGTCGTATCGACCAGGATGTCGACGGCGTCTCGCCGGATCAATTGCGCGACGGCGTCATCGGGCATGGCGCCGATCTCGTGCCACTCTGTCGCCACCCGACGAAATTCCTCCGTCATGGCATCGTTGATCCGATTGTTCGAGTAACAGATCACGTCGAGTGCAGCGCGATCGTGCTCGCGCAACAATGGCATCAGATAACGACCCAGCACATGGTCGCGAAAGACCCCGCAAACATAGCCAACGCGGAGCCGCCGTTCAGGCGCTCGGTCGTTGGCGTAGGCCGCAACGAGAGGACGCAAGGATTGTGCGTGTCTCCGGTTCCACTCGTCGTGCGCTTCGCGCAGCATCGCGGCGTCGTAACCCGGATGGAAAAGCAGCGTGAACAGATAGTTCCCATGAATGCCCGGGGACTCCGGTGCCATTTCCAGGGCACGGCGGTGCGATGCCAGTGCTTCGTCGTGCAACGCCTGCCATTCGTAGACGCCGGCGAGATTGCTCTGGGTTGCCGCCGGTGTTGGTCGGATGCGCAGCGCGGCTTGAAATGATGCAGCCGCATCGTCGAGCCTTCCAAGCGTCTTGGCGACGGCCCCGAGGTTGTTGTGAGCTTCGGCAAAATCGGGATGCAACGCGATCGCATGCCGATACGCGATTGAAGCTTCGTCGAGCCGTCCCAGCGTCGTCAACGAAATCGCGAGGTTGTAGTAATCCTCTGGCCGCGCCCCGTCGAGATGGATTGCCAGCTGCAGTTCGCGGACCGCGTCGTCCGATCTGCCGGCTTCCTCGAGCGAGAGACCGAGGTTGCTGCGTGCTTCGGGGAACTGTGGACGCAGGTGAATGGCACGCCGAAAGCATCCGATCGCGGTTTGCAAATGATTGCGGGCGCGCTCGACGTGTCCGAGCCGATAGCAGATTTCATCGTTGGCCGGAAACAAATCCAGCGCGTGGCCGTAGAGCTGTGCGGCATCGTCCAGCGCGCCGTACACGTGCAACACCTGTCCGACCGTCAGGTAGGTCCACGGGTCGTTCGGCCTCGAGGAGATGATTCTACTGAACAGACCGATCGCCTCCGCATGCGCCCCGGCTTGGAGTCTGAGTGCGCCAAGCGACAAAAGCGCGTCGGCGTGATCCGGACGGCGCGCCAGAATCTGTCGGTAAATGACCTCCGCTTCGTTGAGTCGGCCTTCGCGATGATGCTTCTGCCCCAGCTCGATCGCCTGGTCAATGGGCAGCGACGACATTACTCGGTGCCGTTCGCTTGCGCGCAATCCCTGGTCGATGCCGAATCGACACCTCCTGACGCATTGCGTTCGCGCAGGCCACTTCGGACCATGGTCAGGGCAGCCTGCCGGCCGCTGTTCGACCACTTTGCATCGTCTCGGCCCTCTGGAACAACACCCAGCCGGTTGCGATGTATTTGTCGCCACCCCTGGGCATGTTACCGCGATGGGTGTGGGTGAACGCCGTCGGCGCAATCAGGAGCATGCCGGTTTTCGGAATGATCTTCCGCTCCTGATACAGGAATTCGGTCTCGCCTTCCTGAAAGCTGTCGTTGAGGTAGATTGTCCACAGAACCACACGGTGCAACGCCTCCCCTTGATCGAGCTTAGGGTAGAGCTCGCAGTGCCAATAAGGGTACCCGCCCTCGTCGGCGAGGTATTTTTGCAGATTGATTGTTCCCGGACGAAATAGCATCAGCACGATCGAATTTAGCGTCGGTTCATCGAGCGATGCAATGCCACCCGCGTCCAGCGTTCTGAGCGCGCCCGTGACCGGGTCGACGATTTGCAGCCGCATCGGTGCAAGCGCGGCATGTGCGTAGCGACGCAGATAGCGCTTGAATCCCGCCAGGACCGCATCGCTGAGCATCTGCTCGACATCGGACCAACCCGAATGCAGGTTCAGCGGAATGTCCCAGCTGTTTTTGAGCGATACGTCGATGCCGCCCCCGGTTTCACCCCGCCGCGCATGGCCGCTGGCTTCGAACCGCGCGATCAGGCTGTGACAGGTGGCGGCGTCGAGCGCATTGTCGTAAACCTCGACGAAATCGGGAGCGGTCATGCGATTTGTCGTTCAAGTAAGCGGCGCTCGCACGCTCTTGTATCTTGCCACGAAATCGACTCCGGCTGACGGGTGCGGCAAGCTCCATGCGTTCGCCCACTGGCGCCATCGGTGAGGCTCGTCACCAAGCACCCGACGGGCCGAAATCCAGCGGGCTTCTGTTATCTTTGTCAGTCGCCGCCTAAAAGGCCCGCATTCGGCGTTCCGTGTCGGCGACGAGATTGACCGATCAACACCGGCGCCGGCGCCTCGGACAATGACCGTCTGGATCGACGTCACCACTTCTGCCAGTGCTCACCCGCCCGCCACCGGCATATCTCGGGTCGAGCTGAACTTGGCCGAGGCCATGTGCGAGGCGAACGCGGACATCGCGCTGTGCCTGTACGAGGCGCAGCTTGGCAGATTCAGCGCTCTTGCGCGATCGGGGCTCGAGCGCATCGGCGAGGTTCAGCGTTCTTCTTCCTCGGTCGAGGGACGGAGGGAGCTGGAAGTCGAGCGGCGCGACATGCGGCACGCGGGCGGCATCGAGATATTCGGGCGCGGCGACGTGCTGATCACGTGTGGCCTGAACTGGCTGATGCAGATGGGCAACATGCCTCGTCTGTACGCGCTGCAGAGCCTCGTCGGTCTTCGGTTGATCACCATGTGCTACGACATTATTCCGATCAAGTTCACTCACCTGGTTCCCGGCATGGACGTGGTTTTCACTCCCTATCTGCGGGAGATGGTGCGTCACGCCGACCATGTCATGTGCATCTCCCGCTGCACCCGGCGCGATCTGCTGCGATGGGTGCAGTCCATCGACGGGCGTCTTCCGCAAACGAGCGTGATGCCACTGGGTTGCCAGCTTCGGCCACTGTCAAGCGAGCAGGTCAGCGAAAACGTGGCAAAAATCGTTGCCCAAAGATTCCTGCTATGTGTGTCGACGATCGAGAACCGGAAGAATCAGCAAGTGCTTTGCCGCGCGTATACGCGCCTGGTCGATTGGGGCGTTGCCGATCTGCCACTGCTGGTGTTGGCGGGTGGCGTGGGGTATGGCGGGCAGGAGCTCATCAACGAAATAACGGGCGACCGCCGCTTAGCCGGTCGCATCGTTACCTTGGTAGGCTGTTCCGACACCGACCTCGCCGTCCTGTACCAACGATGCCTGTTTACCCTCTATCCATCCATCTATGAGGGCTGGGGCCTGCCGGTTTCCGAAAGCCTCGCCCAGGGAAAGTTCTGCCTGTGCAGCAACCAGGGGTCGTTGCCCGAAGCGGGGCTGGAATTTGTGGACTACGCCGACCCATGGAATGTCGACGAGTGGGCGAACAAGATCCACCGCTACATCGGCATTCCTGGTGCGCTGGCGCAGCGGGAATTCGACATCAAGCAAAGCTTCGAGCCGCCGACATGGCGAGATTCCGCCACGCACGTTTTGGGGGTGGCTGCGAGCATCGTGCAACAGTGAAGTTCAGCAAGGCGTCCATGCAATGGTTACCTTTCGCCTGACGATCTTGTTGTTCGTTGTAGACTTGAGAAGTCGGACACTAGATAGACAGAATCCACGCCTTGAGTTCGCGAGCGTGGGCTTGCCAGGTGCGACTGTTGTCGATCAGCCACTCACGTGAGCGCCGTCCGATTTGTCGTGCCTGTTCCCGGTGATCATAGGCGTATTCCAGAGCAGCGACGATTTCGTCCACATCGCTCTCGCCCCATCCTTGCGTCGACGCGACAGGCGCGCCGCTGACCGCGCTCTGCTTCTTGAGCACGATACTGTTGTCCTCAGTCAGCAGATCCCGCATCCCGGTATTGAGCGCAGCGATGACGGGAATTCCACTTGCCATCGCCTCTTTCACCGGCAAGCTGGTGCACGCCTCGGCCCGGGAAGGTTGCAGCGCGACATCCATTTCCCGCAGGATCCCCGGCATTACCGCGTTTGGGATGAGGCCGAGATCGATCACTCGTCGCGGATCGATACCGTTCTCGCTTACCCATCGAGCGATGTCGAGCGCACCTCGCTCGTTGAGCCTTACGGCATGGTTGAGCTTTCCCTTGAACCCCGCCGACAGCGTCGGCCAGATCGAATGCCACGCGGCGACCAACACGCAATCCTTGCGCATTCGAGAGAACGCCTTGAAGGCCACAAGGACCAGGTCCTGTCCCTTCCTGAACTCGACCTTGCCTCCGGAAAAGATATAGAACCTGTCCGCGTCCATGATCCCGGACTTCGGCGCCGGACAGAACTGCGACGTGTCGACGCCTTCGTGGATGATTCTCGGCCGCCTCCCTGTCGCCTGTTCGACGAGATCGGCGTTCCATCGCGACGCGACCAGCAGTGCATCGTATTTGCTCAGTGCATCGCGACCGTCCGCTAGATCGGTGTCTTCGAAAATGCACCTGCCGATGTTGTGTTCGCCGAAACAATTCGATGGTGACAAACCGTTGCCGAGCGCGTCGACGACTCGCGCGCGGACATATCGGTTGCCGTCGCTCGACACTCGTATGCCGTCCAGACAACGATTGGAAAACTCGATCGCCGGGTACACCCGAGCGACACGCAGCGGATCAACCAGTCCCAGCGCCTCACGAGTGATCGGCTGCCCCATCAACGGCCGGATCTCGGGGTCATTCGCCCATTGAAAGAAAAGGTTGAGCCCCGCGATACCCCAACCGAAGTTGTTGCCCAGATGCCAGTTGAGGAGGACGTCCTTCATGGTCCCGACGGTGTTGGCGTCAGCTCGTGGTTGCGCCTGCGGGAATCGTCTCCGCGAGTCCGCTTGCAACGTCGGCTGCATCGCGACCGGGCATTGCGCGTGCTACAGCCGCAGCAGATCCCGCTTGACGGCGTCGACGACGTTGCCCCAGGTCCCGCGCTCGGTTTGTCCGAATATGCGTGCGGTCGGATACCACGGACTGTCTGGTCGATTGCGCAGCCAGCGCCAGCAGGCGTCGAAGCGTGACAGCACCCACACCGGCTTGCCCATCGCGCCCGCAACGTGCGCTACAGAAGTATCGGCGGATATGACCAGGTCGAGATTGGCGATGATCGCGGCGGTTTCGGCGAAATCGCTGACCTCGTCCATGAAGTTGATCATGTCGTGGCCTTCGGCTTCCTTCTCGGCCTCTCCTTTTTGCAGACTGTAGTATGTGATATTCGGCAGCTCCAACAACGCTTGCATGTCTTCCAGAGACAGCCGGCGGTTGCGATCGATGACCTGGAACCTCAGGTGGTTCCTCCTGATGTTGCCTGACCACACAAGGCCGACGCGCAAACCTGCGCAGCCCATGCGCCGTCTCCAGCGCGCAGCCAGCGCTTCGTCCGCAGAGAGATACGGTATCGGTGCAGGAATGGTGTCCAGCGTCGTCTTGAACCGATTCGGCAGCGACATGATCGAAATGTGCTGATCGAAGTCGCCTGCGCGCACGGCATCGACCGCATCGTCGATAAAGGGGCAGCGCTTGAGCAGCGAGACCAGCTCGGTTGGACAAAGCACGACGACCGTTGCCGCGCGTTCCTTGCACAGCTTGGCGTAGCGCACGAACTGGACCGTGTCCCCCAGTCCCTGCTCGTGCCAGATCAGGAGGCGCCGGCAAGGGGCCCCATCCCAGGGCAAGGTGTCGAAGCCGGGATCCCTGCCACGCATATCCTGATGACCAAGACCCGCCTCGTAATGCATCCACCCGTTGACGTAGTCGCCCGTGGCGAGCTCGATCAGCGCCTTGCGCCACACCACTTCGTGACTCCCGGGACACGCAGCCTCCGCCTTTTCGATCCATTGCAAGGAACGCTCCAGGTCGCCTTCCTCCCCGCGCAGCGTGGCGATATTGAGCATCACGCCGACATGCGCAGGATCGAGCTCGTGCGCTCTTGCATAAAGTCGCTCTGCTTCTGCGATATCGCCATTGAGCCACATGATCGTTCCGCTGTTGGCGAGCGCGGGAACGCTCGAAGGGTCGAAGGAGAGCGCCTGGCGGCAACTGGCCAACGCTCCGTCGACATCGCCCTTCGCCCACCGGTCGCAGGCCGTGTCGATGGCAGCCGTGACCGCAAGTCCGTCGCGGGATGCCTCAGCCGCCGTCATGCGCGTTTGTCCGTCAATGTCGGAGCTTCCGATCAATGGGGGCACCGACGACCGCCGCAGGCCGCCTGGCGCTCAGCACCTCACCGCTGCGTGCACCAACTGCGCCACATGTCGCGATACGCAGCTTCGACATTGCGCGCAAAGCGCGCGGAATCCGTCAGCACAGAATTCTGAATCCGCTGGCGCAGCGTCGCGCGCAGTGTCGCCAGCGCCGGCAAATCGGCCGCGAGTGCCACTGCCGCCTGCACGTAGCTGTCGTAGCTCGGCGCTGCCAGCTCCTCCAGATCTGCATTCGAAAGGATGCTCAGACCCACGCGTGTCATGTGGTTCTGGCCGGAAAGGCTCACCACCGGCACGCCCATCCATAACGCCAAGAACGTCGTAGTCACGCCTTGGAATGGAAATGTGTCCAGCGCGATGTCCACCGCTGCATGCCGCTCAAGATGCAGCGACGGAATGGGTTCATCCGGTAGCAGCTCGATGCGCTCCGGCGCGACTCCATTGCCGGCGAAGAATTCGCGAAAGCGCTGCGAGGACTCCGCGTCGCGGAACGCGGCACTGGCGAGTTGCAGATGCGATGCGTCCACCTGCTGCAGGATGCGTGCCCACAGATACAGAACGTGCGGCGTGATCTTTGCAATGTTGTTGAAGCTGCCGAACGTGACGTATCCCTTGTCGAGCGCCGGCAGGGGAGCGACGCGTGGGCTGCCCGACAGAGGTGTGAAGCACCATGCGCTGTCGGGAAGCCGGACGAGCCTTTCGGAGCAGTAGTTTTGGCCTTCGGGCGGATCGACCAAAGCGTCTGTGAGACGGTAGTCAATGCTCGACAGACCGGTGGTACCGGTCAAGCCCAGGTACGTCACCTGCACCGGCGCAGGGTTGCGCGCAAAAATCGGAAGTCGATTGCCGGCGGTATGGTTGCTCAGATCGACGAGGATGTCGATCCGATCATCACGGATGCGCTGTGCGGCTTCGTCGTCGGACAAGCCGACAAGCACGCGCCAGTCATCGCTGCAGGCCCGCAGCCGTTCGGTTGCATCGTCGGCCCGGGCGTTCGTTGCATAGCAGGTGACATGGAAATTCTCGCGGTCATGCGCTTCGAGCAAGGGCAGCAGAAAGAAGGCCACCGAGTGCGTGCGCAAGTCCGGAGAGACGAAACCGATGCGCAAGGGGCGTTCAGGCGATGGATCGTTGCGCAACGGGCGAATTTGGCTCCGCAACGGCTCGGCGTGCAGCTGGTCCCACCGCCTTGATTCCGCGAGGATCGCGCGCGCATCGGCGTCCGCTGGGTAATACATGCTCAAGATCATGTTGCTTCGGATTTCCGGCACCGTAGGCGCGCTCTCAACGGCTCGTCGGTGTTGAGTGAGCGCCTCATCCAGATGTCCCAGGTTCTGCAACGCATTGGCTAGATTGCTGCGCGCCGGCGCATAGTCGGGCTTCAGCCGCACGGCCTCGCCGTACGCTCGAGCTGCCGCCGCCGGACTTCCCCGCGCCGACAGCACATTGCCGAGATTGTTGTATGCCTGCGGATAGTCGGGTTTGCGGGAGAGCGCCTGTTGATAGGACGCCTCTGCCGCCTCCAGCTGTCCTGCCACCTGTAATGCGTTGCCGAGGTTGTAGTGCGCCTCGGGCAGATCAGGGTAGTGCCCAAGTGCCTCGCGACAGGCGGCCGCGGCATCGTCGAGGCGCCCCTGACTTGTGAGCATCACGCCGAGGTTGCTGTAGTACTCCGCCGCGTGCGGGGCATTCGCGATGGCGCGTCGAACCAAATCGACAGCTGCATCGACATGCCCGGTCCGATGCGCGAGCACCCCAAGCAGATTCAGCGCTTCGGCGTGCTGCGGCTGGACGTCCAGGATTTCACGACACAGTCCTTCGGTATCGCGCAGGCGTCCGCTGCTGTAGTGCTCCAGCGCGAGAGCCATCTTCTGCTCTGTTGTCTTCATTGGCACGACTTGATTTTACGGCCGCGTCTGGGGCACGACAACTTGGCCGCAGCAGTCTGCCGCGACGACTGTGGTCCAACAATAATTCACGCCACGGATGCCTCAGTGTGCGAAGCCTGCAAACGCGGACCGACGCCAAGAACGGTCAGCAACTATATGCCGAAGGGACCACCGGCAGCGGCGTGGTGACCAGCGCGGGTCGATCTTCCTGAAGTGGTCGCGGGTGATGCTTGAGTGCGAATGGGTGCGTCCTGACGATCACCGGCACGATACACAAGAAACAAAATGCTCGCTTGATGAAGTTCCGCTAACACGCCTGCTGCATAGACTGCAAAGCGATCTCCGCGTCACCGAGATCCAAGCCCAAATCCAGCAGTCGAACAATCAATCAGGAGAAATACTATGAAGCGCGTTTCTTCGCAGCTTGTCACAATCGGACTCATCACGGCACTGGGTCTCGTCACGGCTGGCTCGTTGCAGGCAGCAGAAACACCCTATCAAGGCACTCAATACCGGGGCCCAGCGCAAAATGTGGCACTTGCTACGAGTGGTGCCGTGGCTTCGGCATCGAGCACCGGCTGGGGCGACTTTTACCCTTCCTCGGCTAGCAAACTCATTGATGACAGGCGTTCGGGCTTCGATTCCTTTTGGACTGACGATACGACCGACGAATTTCCTGACGTGGTACAGATCAATTTTTTTGGAAACAAGACGATCGATCGCGTTGTCGTCTATTCTGTTCAAGAAGAACTCAATCATTTTGGAGGCATCGACCCGACGGACACCGATAATTGTTTTGTATACGTGGTTGTCGACTTTACGGTCGAGGGCTGGAATGGCAACAACTGGGTGAACCTCGCCACCGTGGCGGACAACGATCTTTGCAAGCGCACAGTGACGTTCGCACCGTTTAGCACCGATCAGATTCGTATCAACGTCACGGCGGTTGGAGGCTGGTCGTGGACGCGCATCGCCGAAGTAGAGGCGTGGGAAGCTCAGTGAAGCGCGGCTCCGAGCACTGTCTGCATGTGCTTGAACCAGCTCGCTTTGCGACGGGCTAGTATGCAGGCGCGAAAAATCGTCGGTCGAGCGTGTGGCGGCGCGGCGGCGTCACGTCAGCCTGGTAGGTGACGACGCCCTTGGTTGTCGGCGAGAATTGGCGCATGGATCGTCACGACTGAGCAGCACCTACGAACTCTACATGCATGAGTTCAGTTATTTCGACCACCTGCGTGGCAAGTGGCTGCGGGCACGCTACCGCTGCCAGGCGCCGGAGATTGGGTGGCGCTGCCCGTTCGTTGCAATCGACAACACCTTCGGGCTAAGCGGCGCCCGTGAGGCGTCCGCGTTGAGTGAGGGGTTAGGCATCGGAACGCTGCCCAACGCGCCAAGGCATCAAAGCCTCGCGGACTGTGAGTTGGCGGCCGAGGCGCACGACGCGCACCCACAGCAACCCGTAACAAACGGCAGCGACACCGACAATGCCCGGCAGCCAACGCGTAGTGCTCACCGCGACAAAGATAGCCGCGAAGCCCGTCCCGAGCCACACGAGGGCCAGCAAGCTGCTAATGACACGGACCGTACGTGACGACTGATTGCGCGTACTCATGTCTTACCGATGCCTAACGCACCAAGCTAACCGGCGCGCCGATGGACCCCGCACAGCGCCGCCGAGGAGCGTCCGAGTTGAGCGAGAGGTTATGCAGCGACCGGCGATTCCCGGCGCAGGCTCCGCTACGAAACTGCGAGCTATGGGGCCAGTATCTGGTCGACGTGTTTGACGTGGACTTTGAGTTGGTGAACATCACTGATTGCCGTGTCGAGACCGTGCTTCAAATCTAGGTATGCCTCTAGCTCTCCCGGCACATGGTGCATTGCCGGGTTCCGCAGAGCGAGTGACTCTTGCCGGAGTTCTTCCTCACCGATTTCAAGGGCCTCCAATATTGCGGAGACATCTTCGGTGTCCGGGATTGTTCCTTCCTGCTGAACGGCTAGGACGAGCGCCTGGAGCCGATGAATCGCATATATCATGGGAGGACATTGTATTTCCGCACAGTTAATCTCCTCCTCCGAACCGACCGTTGCAAGCACACGCAGCGCAACCGGCTGCAAGTTGTCGAATTGGGCGGCCGCAGCCGCAGCCTCGCGTACCTTTTGCACCGCCGGAAGCAGCAACGCTATCAGGACCGCTATGATTGCGATCACCACAAGCAGCTCGATCAGCGTAAATCCTGATGAGCGACGAGCCTTTTCAATTGTCTTCACGGTCTACCTCGTGTGATGAGTGTACGGATTGCATGTCGCCGGCCGGGGCACGGCGCTTTACCACTTGCCGGGCTAGAGCACCACTCCTCGCGGAGACATGACGCTCCGGTACGGGTATAGGCTCAATGTGTAGGGAACGCAAGGAAGAAGCCCACTCGGATTCCACGCGAGCCTAGAAAGTAAATTCGGTGCCTAGTGGCGCTAGTCTTCGCATGTGTCGAATCCAGCACAACTTGTAGCGGTGGTCATGCAAGGCGTTGTGCGCGAGAATCCGACGATGAGCCCAGGCCACTGGTCATTCCACCAATACCTTTACGGCTTCTCGCACGTCATCTTCGATGCAGACGGTCGCATCATTGCGTCGAGCGTGGTTGCTGGTGATGGGCCACTCATGGCGGCCGGTCCAACGCTGTTGCACGCCCTCAGGCTTGCAGGGCCGTCATTCTAGAGTTTGGTGCCGGCAGTAGGAATCGAACCCACGACCAACGGTTTACAAATTAGCTGCTCTACCAACTGAGCTATGCCGGCGCTGGGCCTCGTGAACGCGGCCGCCCGATCGCTGGCGCAGCCGACAACACCTCTACGGGACTATTTTACGACTTGCAGGTGCTTCGGACGGTTGCGCGGCTTGGTGTCGGCCGCCTCGGCATCGGATTTCGCGGTGGGCAACGGCGCCGTGGCTGCATCGAGCGAGTCGACCGGATCGGTTGCCACGGTGAACGCGAACCCGTACCCGGACTCCTTCGCAAAGATGCCGGATACGGCGGCCATCGGCACCGAGACCTCCTGCGAAGCGCCGTTGAATCGCGCGGTGAACTGGACCCAGTCGTTGTCGACGGTCAATTTGCGCGTCGCGCCCCGGCTGATATTGAGCACGATCTCGCCGTTCTTGACGAAAGCCGCCGGCACCCGCGTCTGCGCGTTCACCTTGACCGCGAGATAAGGCGTGAGGCCGTTGTCGGCGCACCATTCGCAGATGGCGCGGATCAGATACGGTTTGGCGGATTGCTCGGACATGGGGAAAGCATACTACACGGCGTCGGCGGAGCCAAAGTGACACTGATGCATTGCGGGGGTGTAAGCCCGCGTCGCGGGCTCATCCGACAACACGAATTCTTCGTTACCTCGCTTCGCCCGCCAGCGCCGACTCGCAATGCCCGGTCGATCCCCACTCTCGTGGGGCCCCTCGCCCGGAGGCTCGCGTCGCTACTTCCGCATGCCTCTTTCCGCGCTGGTGAGCGCTTCGATGAACGCCGGCCGGGAAAACAGCCGCTCGGAGTACTTCATCAGCGGGGCCGCCGGCTTGGGCAGTTGGATACCGTAGTAGTCGAGCCGCCACAACAGCGGCGTGATTGCGACGTCGAGCATGGAAAAATCCTCGCCGAGCATGAACTTGTGCTTGGCGAATACCGGCGCAATCTGTAGCAGGCTGTCACGCACCAGCCCGCGTGCCTTGTCGAGCTGCTTCTGGTTGTTCCCTTCGAGCGTATCGATGTGCGAGAACAGCTCCTTCTCGAAGCGGTGCAGGAACAGCCGCGCACGCGCGCGCATCACCGGATCCGCCGGCATCAGCTGCGGATGGGGAAAACGCTCGTCGATGTACTCGTTGATGATGTTCGACTCGTGCAGCACCAGGTCGCGCTCGACCAGCACCGGCACCTGGTTGTAGGGGTTCATCACCGCCAGGTCCTCGGGTTTGTGATCGAGGTCGACGTCGATGATCTGAAAGTCCATTCCTTTCTCGTGCAGCACGATGCGGCAGCGCTGGCTGAAAGGGTCGGTAGTTCCGGAATAGAGCGTCATCATGTTGGTTTTCTCCCAGGATGGGTCCGCGCGAGCGCCCGCCCAAATGCGAAGGGCAGGAGCCGCGCTCCTGCCCGGCGAGCTCGCGTGGTGTCAGTGAACGTCTTTCCAGTAGACGCGCTTGAGCGCGTACGCGAACACGAAGAGCACGCCCAGATAGATCAACACGACGATGCCGATGTTGATGCGCTGGTTGCGCGCTGGCTCCGCCATGTAGTCGAGATAGTTGACCAGGTCGGCGACGAACCTGCGGTACTCCACCGAGGACATCGTGCCCGGCGATTCGATCGCCAGCGTCTTCACGACGTACTTGCCCCCGGGAATGCGCTCCGCCAGCGCCAGACCCTTGGCCGCGATTACCGCGGCTTCGGCCTTTTCCGCGTCCTCGAATTCGGTTTCGACCACCTGCTGGCTGCCCTGCAGGTTCCAAAGAACATGCGGCATCGCGACACCGGGAAACACGAGGTTGTTCCACCCGGTGGGCGCCTTGCCGTCCTGATAGAAGGCGAGCAGGTAACTGTAGAGCCAATCCTTGCCGCGCACGCGCGCTTCCACCGACAGGTCCGGCGGCGGCACACCGAACCAGATAGCGGCGTCAGCCTTGCTCATCGGCGAGAGCATCGGCGAGCCGATCTTGTCGGTGGAGAACATCAGGTTGTCCCTGATCTGCTGCTCGTTCAGCCCCAGTCCGGTGAGGCGGCTGTAACGCATGAACTGCGCGCTATGGCACCCAATGCAATAGTTCACGAAGTGAGCGGCGCCGCGCTGCAGTGATTCGACATCGAGACGATGCGCGGGCGCGGGCTCGAGTTGCGCGCCGCCTTCGTTGCCAGCGGCCACACCCGCCACGGCGAGCAGCGCGATTCCGAGCAATCTTGCCAGCGCGTTCATCATCCGGTCACCCTTTCCGGTACCGGCTTGGTCTTGTCGCGCGCGGTGTACCACGGCATGAGCAGGAAAAACAGGAAATAGACGATGGTGAGTACGCGTGCGACCACGGTGGCCTTGTCGGCCGTGCCGAGCAACGGAACCTTCTCGCTGAACTGCCCCCACACTGTCACCGGCACCACGCCGAGATAACCGAGGACGAGGAAACTCACCACGAACGCAGCCAGCCATCCCTTGTACAGCGGGCCCCGATAGCGGATCGATTTCACGGGGCTGCGATCGAGCCACGGCATGAAGAAAAGGATCACGACCGCGGCTCCCATCACCAGGACACCCCAGAACTGCGAATTGAAGTACGAAGGCACCGCGCGCAGCATCGCGTAGAAGGGCGTGAAGTACCACACCGGCGCGATGTGCACCGGAGTCTGCAGCGGATTCGCGGGGACGAAATTGTTGGCTTCGAGGAAGTAGCCTCCGCCGTCGGGCCAGAAGAACAGAACGATCGAAAAGAACGCGAGGAACACCACGACACCGACCAGATCCTTCACCGTGTAGTAGGGATGGAACGGGATGCCGTCGATCGGATGTCCGGTTTTGGGGTCCTTCCGGTCCTTGATCTCGACGCCATCCGGATTGTTCGAGCCGACTTCGTGCAACGCCATCAGGTGCACCACCACCAGCAATAGCAGCACCAGCGGGACCGCAGCGACGTGGAAGGCGAAAAAGCGGTTGAGAGTCACATCGGACACGGTGTAGTCGCCGCGGATCCACGTCCCCAGATCGTCGCCGATGATCGGCACCGTCGAGAACAGGTTGACGATGACCTGAGCGCCCCAGTACGACATCTGTCCCCACGGAAGCAGGTAGCCGAAGAACGCCTCGGCCATCAACGCGAGGTAAATGAAGCAGCCCACGATCCAGAGCAGCTCGCGCGGCTTGCGGTAGCTGCCATAGAGCAGCGCGCGAAACATGTGCAGGTAGACGACGATGAAAAATGCCGACGCGCCAGTGGAATGCGCATAGCGGATGAACCAGCCTCCAGCGACGTCGCGCATGATGTATTCGACCGACTCGAACGCTTTGGTCGCGTCGGGCTTGTAGCTCATGGTCAGGAAAATGCCGGTGATGAGCTGCATCACCAGGACGACCAGCGCCAGCGAGCCCATGAAGTACCAGAAATTGAAATTCTTCGGCGCGTAATACTCCGAGACCTGCGACTTCCACAGGGCAGTCAGCGGGAAGCGGTCATCGATCCAGTTGAGGATTCTTTGCATCTACTTGGCTCCGCTCAGTGGCCCGCTGGGGCCCGTTACGCCGACTTGGCATCCGCGCCGACGAGTATCCGGGTGTCGCTCAGGTACTTGTAGGGCGGGATGGTGAGGTTGGTCGGCGCCGGGACGCCCTTGTACACGCGCGCCGCGAGGTCGAACTTCGACTGATGGCACGGGCAGAAAAAGCCGCCCAGCCATTCGGGTCCGAGGTCGGCAGGTGCGATGTCGGGACGAAACGTCGGCGAGCATCCAAGGTGCGTGCAGATGCCGACCGCGACGAAGATTTCCGGCTTGATCGAGCGGTTCTCGTTCTTGCAGTCCGCGGGCTGGATTGAGTAGTTGGAATTGGGATCGGCGAGTTGCGGATCGAGCTTGGGCAGATCCTTGAGCATCGTCGGTGTGCGGTTGATCACCCAGACCACCTTGCCTCGCCATTCGACATTGATTTTCTGGCCCGGCTCGAGCTTCGTGATGTCGACCTCGACCGGTGCGCCTGCCGCCTTCGCGCGTTCGCTGGGCCAGAAGCTCATCCCCAGCGGCACTGCCGCCGCGACGACGCCGACGCCGCCAACCGCCGCCGTCGCGCCGATCAGGAAGCGACGCTTTTTCCTGTCGACAATGCCGTCCCCAACGCCATCCACGCTGCCATCTGGTGCCATCGAACCGGTTTCCTTGTCGTTCGCGTCGAAAGCCTGCTGACTGTTGCTGTTGGCGGCAGGAACGCCGATCGCTTCGTCCGCCTGAAAGCAGTGCGGATTCGGGCGGGCGGTCCTCAAACCGCGAAAGTATAAAGGATTTGCGCCGTTTTCCCAAAGCCCGACGTCCGAAAAAGCCATGAAACCGCCAGCGAAACAGGCTCTTACGTGCTTTCCGACGACGTTCGGCGGCGACCGCGGAAGGGCCTCGATGCTGCATTGCGATAAGGCAAGACTATAATTTCAGCTACGTCTCTGCGGATTGCCTATGCTTCGCCGCTTTTGGTTGTTATTTGCGCAGGTCGCAACGATCTGCCTTGCTGTGCTTTTTGTCGTGGCCACGCTGCGGCCTGATCTGCTTGCGCGTTTCACCGGGCGCAACAACATCGTGCTGATCGAGGAAGCGCCCGGTACCGTGTCCGCGCCCAAAATAGAAAGTCTCGCCGACGCCGCCCGCAAGGCGACCCCGTCGGTGGTCAACATCTACACGAGCAAGGACGTGAAACAGCGCAACCCGCTGAGCGACGACGCCCTGCTTCGCCGCTTCTTTCCGGGCCTTCCGGACAGCGAGCCGCGCCGCGCGACCAGCCTGGGCTCCGGTGTGATCGTCAGCAGCGAGGGCTACGTGCTGACCAACAATCACGTGATCGAGGACGCCGACGACATCCAGCTGGTGCTCTCGGACGGCCGGCGCATGCGCGCCACAGTGCGCGGCAGCGATCCGGAGTCAGACCTCGCGGTGCTCAAGACCGAGGGCAAGGACCTTCCCGCCGTCACCTTCGGCTCGCTCGACCACGTGCAGGTGGGTGACGCCGTGCTGGCGATCGGCTCTCCCTTCGGCTTCGGAAGCTCGGTGACACATGGCATTGTCAGCGCACTCGGCCGCAATCACCTCGGCATCAATCGCTTCGAGGATTTCATCCAGACCGACGCGGCGGTGAACCCCGGGAACTCGGGCGGTGCGCTGGTCGATACCGGCGGCAACCTGATCGGCATCAACAGCGCGATCTTTTCGCAAAGCGGCGGATCGCAGGGCATCGGCTTCGCGATCCCGATCACCATTGCGCGCAGCGTGCTCGAGCAGATCATTCGTGACGGAGAAGTTACGCGCGGGTGGCTGGGCATCGAGCCGCAGGAGCTCACTCCAGAGCTCGCTGCTGCGCTGGCGCTGCCGAGCGCGGACGGCGTACTCATCCGCTCGGTGTTGAGCCGCGGTCCGGCCGACGTCGCCGGCATGCAGGCGCGCGATGTCGTGCTCGAGCTCGACGGGAAACCCACGCACGACGTGTCGGGGCTGCTCGCGCAGATAGCGGCGCTCACCCCCGGCTCGCAGGCCAGGCTCAAGGTCCTGCGCGAGAAGAAATCGGTCGAGCTGGCCATCACCGTCGGCAAGCGGCCGAAGATGCGCTCGTCGTAAGCGCGCGGCAGCGCTTCGTCCTACGAGGCCTTTTCCGCGGCTTCGTCTTCCCGCCGCGTCACGGCGACGAAGCGCGCGGTGAACAATCCGATCTCGTAGAGCAGCCACAACGGCACGGCGAGCATCACCTGCGAGAGAATGTCGGGCGGCGTGAAGATGGCGCCGACGACAAACGCGCCGACGATCACGTAACCGCGGATCGAGCGCAGCGTCTGCAGGCTCACCACGCCAAGCCGGACCAGCACGATCACCACCACCGGCACCTCGAAGGTAAGGCCGAAAGCGATGAACATGGTGAGGACGAACGACAGGTATTTATCGATGTCGGTCATCATCTGCACGCCTGCGGGCGCGTAGCCCGCGAAGAACCCGAACGCCACCGGGAACACCGCGAAATAGGCGAAGCACATGCCCAGGATAAAGAAGAATACGCTGGACACGAGCACCGGCGCGGCCAGCCGCTGCTCGTGCTTGTACAAGCCCGGGGCGACGAACGCCCACATCTGGTAGAGCACGTACGGCAGCGCGATCAGGAAGGCCGCCATCAGCGTGACCTTGAGCGGGACGAAGAACGTCCCGGTCACATCGGTCGCGATCATGGTGCTGCCTTGCGGCAGCGCACGCAGCAGCGGCGCGGCGAGGAATGCGTAGATGTTCTTGGCGAAGGGAAACAGGCACAGAAGCACGACGATCACCGCGACGATGGCGCGCAGCAGCCGGCTGCGCAGCTCCACCAGGTGCGAGATGAAAGTCTCCTGCGTGTCTTCAGGAGCTGGCGTCGGATCGGCCACGATGCGGCTCAGATGCGATCGAGGCCGGGAAGCGTCGCCTGGCGCGCCGGGGGTTCGCTCGCCGCCGAAGGCGCCGGCGCGAGCTCTGTGTCCGGCGCGCTCTCGGCGCCCGCGGGAGCCGGTGGAGGCGCTTCGCCGGCCGCGGCAGGCGTTTCGCCGCCCGCCGCAGCTTCAGCGACGGTGGCATTGATCTGCTGCTCGACCGAACGCACGCCGCCCTCGACCTCGTGCGCCGCCTGCGACACCGAGCGCTCGATGTCTTGGGCGGCGCTGTGCACCTCGGCTTTGAGCTTGCGCAGCTCGTCGAGCTCGATTTCGCGGTTGATGTCGGCCTTGACGTCGTTAACGTAGCGCTGCAGTCGCCCGAACATGTGGCCCAGCGTGCGCGCGACGCGCGGAAGGCGCTCGGGGCCGATCACGACCAGCGCCACCACGGCGATGAGCGCGATCTCGCTGAAGGCGATGTCAAACATGGACGCCGGCCGCCGGGCGCGTCGCGGCGTGGAACTCGCGCCCGCAGAGCCGTCGACGCATCAACTACAGCGTCTTTTCTTTTTTCACTTCGCCTTCGATCGTCTGTCCGGCGATTTGCTGCGATGTGGCCGACGAGGGAGGGTTCCCCGGCGCAGGGGTCTCGGCGTCGGCGTCGCCGGTCTTCATGCCCTCCTTGAAGCCCTTGACCGCGCCTCCGAGGTCCTGGCCGATGTTGCGCAACTTCTTCGTGCCGAAAATCAGCACGACGACCAGCAATACGATGAGCCAGTGCCAGATGCTCAGTCCACCCATGATGGATCTCCTTCGGAGCTCGCGCTCTCTATAGCCTCGGCAGCATTCTACCAAGCGGCTCGGTTCCACCCAGCACGTGCATGTGCAGGTGCATGACGTCCTGACAACCTACCCGGCCCGAATTGATGATGGTGCGGAAGCCGTCGTGGGCACCCTGCTCTCTGGCCAGGCGTCCCGACATCGCCAGCATGCGCCCGAGGACACCGGCATCCTCGGCGGTGGCGTGCACGAGCGAGTCAATGTGCTTTTTCGGAATCAGCATGAAATGCACGGGCGCCTGGGGATGAATGTCGTGAAAGCCGAGGATCTCGTCGTCCTCGTAGACTTTTTTCGACGGGATTTCGGCCCGCACGATCTTGCAGAATATGCAATCGTCCATGTCGTGGTCACAAGCATTGGGCAGCGTCAGCGCCGCGCGTCCGGTGCCGGCGACTTCGAACGTGCTGCCTTCTCGTCGATTCCGGACACCCCCTCGCGCCTTTCGAGCTCGGCCAGCACATCGCGCGGTCCCATGCCGTGTCGCACGAGCAGAACCAGACAGTGGAACCACAGGTCGGCAAGTTCGGACCTGATGCGCATCTTATCACCGTCCTTCGCGGCCATGACCGCCTCGGTCGCCTCCTCGCCGATCTTCTTGATGATCGCGTCGTCGCCCTTCGCGAACAGCGTCGCCACGTACGACTTGACCGGGTCCGCGCCACGGTGCGATTCGATCTTGGCAGTCAGGCGCAGCAGCGTGTCTTCACTGTTTTCCATAAATCGCCTTCGGATCCTTGATTACCGGTTCGACGGCGCGCCAGGCCCCGTCCTCCAGCCGCTGGAAAAAACAGCGACGTCGTCCGGTATGACACGCGATTCCGCCGACCTGTTCCACCAGCAGGAGGATTACGTCGTTGTCACAGTCGGTGCGAATCTCGCGTACATGCTGGATGTGGCCCGACTGTTCGCCCTTCTGCCACAACGCGCCACGCGAACGTGACCAATAATGCGCGAGGCGCGTGGCTGCGGTGCGCTCCAGCGCCTCGCGATTCATCCACGCCAGCGTGAGCACCTCGGCGCTGCTCGCGTCCTGTGCGATCGCCGGCACCAGCCCGTCGGCGTTCCAGCAGATCTGTTCGATCCAGTGGCTCACCGGGAGCGCTGCGCTCATGCGCGGATCTCGATGCCGGCCGCCGCCATCGCCGCCTTCGCCTGGCCCACGGTGAACTCGCCGTAGTGGAAGATCGATGCTGCGAGCACGGCATCGGCGCCGCCCTCGGTGATGCCTTCGACCAAATGCGAAAGCGCGCCGACGCCACCGGACGCGATGACGGGAACCTCAACCGCGTCGCAGATCGCCCGCGTGAGCGCAAGGTCGAATCCGCTGCGTGCGCCGTCGCGATCCATGCTCGTGAGCAGGATCTCGCCCGCGCCCAGCGCGGCCACACGCCGTGCCCATTCCACTGCGTCGACGCCGGTGGCCGTGCGACCACCGTGCGTGTATACCTCCCACCGTCCTGGCGCGGACTGCCTGGCGTCGATGGCGGCGACGATGCATTGCGCGCCGTAACGGCGCGCCGCGCGCGCGATGAGCTCGGGATCGTTCACGCCGGCGGTATTGATGCTCACCTTGTCGGCGCCGGCGTTGAGCAGGGCACGGATATCATCGACATGCGAAACGCCGCCACCAACGGTGAGCGGAATGAAGACCTGGTCGGCGACCGCCTCGATCATGTCGTAGAGCAGCGAGCGCGACTCGACGCTGGCCTTGATGTCAAGAAAAGCGAGCTCGTCGGCGCCCTGCTCGTCGTAGCGCCGAGCCACCTCGACCGGGTCGCCGGCATCGCGCAGATTGACGAAGTTGATGCCTTTCACGACGCGCCCGTCGGCGACGTCCAGGCAGGGGATGATGCGTTTGGCGAGGCCCATACGGCCTCTATTTTCCGCCCTTTGCCGCCTTCAGCGCATCCTTGAAATCGAGCGTGCCTTCGTAGAGCGCGCGCCCGGCGATGGCGCCGGCGACGCCGTCACCTTCGAAGCTCGCGAGCTCCTTGATGTCGGAAAGGCTGTTGATGCCGCCGCTCGCGATCACCGGCACTTTCAGCTCGCGCGCGAGCTTGACCGTCGCCTCGATGTTCACACCGGTGAGCATGCCGTCGCGGCCGATGTCGGTGTAGACAATCGCCTCGACGCCGTAGTCCTCGAATTTCTTGGCCAGGTCGACAACGTCGTGACCCGTCATTTTCGACCAGCCGTCGGTGGCAACCTTGCCTTCGCGCGCGTCGAGTCCGACGATGATGTGTCCGGGAAAAGCGTAGCAGGCGTCGTGCAGGAAGCCCGGGTTCTTCACCGCCGCCGTTCCGATCACGACGTAGGTGATACCGTCGTCGAGATAGCGCTCGATGGTGTCGAGATCGCGAATGCCTCCGCCGAGCTGCACGGGGATCTCTTCGCCGATCACGCTGACGACTTCCCGGATCACTGATTCGTTCTTGGGTTTGCCGGCGAATGCGCCATTGAGATCGACGATGTGCAGCCGCTCGGCGCCGAGCTCGAGCCAGTGGCGCGCCATCGCAGCGGGGTCTTCCGAAAACACGGTCGCCGAATGCATCTCCCCCTGCCTCAGGCGGACGCAGTGTCCATCCTTGATGTCGATCGCGGGAATGATGTGCATGGCGGCGGCGGGGGAACGGCCGGACGAACAGCGGGTGTGTCAGTCTCGTCCGTCCCAGACCACGAAATTGGAGAGCAGCTGAAGACCGGCGCGGTGACTTTTCTCGGGGTGGAACTGCACGGCAAAGATAGTAGCGCTTGCGATCGCGCAAGTAAACGTCGACGGATACTCGACGCTGCCGACTGTCATCGCGGGGTCATCCGGCATCGGATAATAGCTGTGCGCGAAATAGAAGCGCGTGCCGTCGGCGACGCCGCGCCAGAGCGCGTGCGGCCGATCCTGACGCACGCGGCTCCAGCCCATATGCGGGACTTTGAGCCGCGCGCCGGACGCATCGATCATGCGCTGCTCGGGAAAGCGCTGGACACGTCCCGGCACGATGCCCAGGCACGGCGTCGGCCCTTCTTCGCTGTCGTCGAACAGCATCTGCAGGCCAAGGCAGATGCCCAGGAACGGGCGGTCGCGCGCGACCTGTAGGACAACTTCGCGCAGGCCGCTCGCGTCGAGACAGCGCATGCAGTCGGGCATCGCGCTCTGCCCCGGGAGCACGACACGGGCCGCCTCGCGAATCACCGCCGGATCCGCGGTGACGACCGTATTGCGTTCCGGCGCGACATGGCGCAGCGCCTTCGCGACCGAACGAAGGTTTCCCATGCCGTAATCCACCACGGCGATGTCGGGCTTCAACGGGTGCTCCCTTCGACCTGTCGCCTAGAGCGTGCCCTTGGTCGAAGGAACGTGGCCGGCGGCGCGCGCGTCCGGCGTGGTCGCCATGCGCAGTGCCTTGGCGAAAGCCTTGAACACCGTCTCCGCCTGGTGGTGGGCGTTCGCGCCGCGCAGGTTGTCCACGTGCAGCGTGACCAGGGCGTGGTTGACGAAGCCCTGAAAGAACTCGTGCACGAGATCGACGTCGAAAGCGCCGATCAGCGGGCGCGTGAACGCGACGTGGAACTCGAGCCCCGGTCGGCCGGAAAGATCGATCACTACCCGCGACAGTGCCTCATCGAGCGGCACGTAGGCGTGGCCATAGCGGGTGAGTCCGGCGCGGTCGCCGAGCGCCTGCTTGACCGCCTGCCCCAGGGTAATGCCGATGTCCTCGACCGTATGGTGCCCGTCGATGTGCAGGTCGCCCTTGGCGGCAACGCTCAAGTCGAGCATGCCATGGCGCGCAACCTGATCGAGCATGTGATCGAGAAAAGGCACGCCGGTGGCGACCTCGGCACGGCCGCCGCCGTCGAAGTCGACGCCGACCACGATCGAGGTCTCGCGCGTGACGCGCTCGATGCTCGCCGCACGGCCTCCGGCGCCGATGCCGCTCGCCGGCTTGATCGATGCATTCATGGGCAAAGCTCGCTCAGCGAAGAAATCAGTAGCTCGTTTTCGGACGGCGTACCGACCGTGATACGCAGGCAGTCCGCCAGCAGCGCGTGCGCGCCCGAGAGATTCTTGACCAGGATCCCGCGGCGCTTGAGGCCTTCGAATATGCGCTGCGCTCCATTGATGCGAATGAGGACGAAGTTCGCTTCGGAGGGAAACACCGCGATCCCCGGCAGTCGGGACATTGCTGCGCCAAGGCGTTCGCGCTCGACGCGGATCGCGGCGCCCTGCTCGTCGATCCAGCCGCGGTCGGCGAGCAGCGCGGGCACGGCGGCCTGCGTCAACGCGTTGATATTATAAGGCGGGCGCAGCTTGTCGAGCTCCGCGATCCATTCTGGTGCACCGGTGACGTACCCTAGGCGCAGCCCCGCCATGCCGATCTTGGACAGCGTGCCCATCACCAGCAGATTCGGAAACTCCGCGACGCGAGGCAGGAGCGCATCGTCGGCGAACGCCGAATACGCCTCGTCGACGACCACAAGTCCCGGCGCAGCTCGGATGATGGCCTCGATGTCGGCGATCGGGTAGCGGATGCCAGTCGGATTGTTGGGTGATGCGATGAACACCACTGCAGGACGCTCGCGCGCGACCGCTTCCTGCATGGCACTACGGTCGAGCGTGAAATCGGGATTGAGCGCGACACCGCAAAAGCGCACGCGCTGGTGGGCCGAGCTGACGCGATACATGACGAAGGTCGGCTCCGGCGCGAGCACCGTGGCACCCGGCTGCGCGACCAGGGAAATGATCAGGGTGATGAGCTCATCCGAGCCGTTGCCGAGCAGTAGCGCGCTGCCTGCGGAAAGTCCCGGTATGAGACGCAACGCGGTCGCCACAGCGCTGGCGGGCCCATCCGGATAGCGGTTGAGCGGCACCTGCGCGAGCGCGGCGGCAACGCGCGCGCGCACCGCGTCGGGCAGCGCATGCGCGCTCTCGTTGGCGTCTAGCTTGACCATGCCGCCGGCGTCGGCGACCACGTACGCCGTCTGCGCGCGCACGTCCGGTCTAACCACCGAAGCGACGTATCCCGCAGCGATCCCGCGGGCGCGATCGTTCATCTCAGACCGCCTCGCTGTCGGCGACCAGGATGTCGACGCCACCGCTTGCGAACTTGGCCACGTCGGCGACGACGGCCTGACCCTGCGGCGACGCGACGGCAGCGTCGATCGCCGCGCGCGAGTCGAAGCGAAGCGTCGCGATCATGTAATACGGCGCGGCGCCGCCCATCGCCACCATGGGACGACGGGTAACTTCGTAGCTGCGCAAACCCGGAAGCATCTTCGCGATCGGCACGTGCGTGTCGAAGTAGTAGCGCTCGAATGCCGCCGCGTCGGTTGGCGTGCGGTACAGCGCGTAGATATTGGCCATGACTTCCTCCATTCAACCTTGCAGACGATACTCGGCGCTGCGCGCATGCGCCGACAATCCCTCGCCGCGCGCGAGCGTCGCCGCGATGGCGCCGAGCGTGCGCGCCCCGGCGCGCGACACCTCGATGACGCTGCTCCGCTTCTGGAAATCGTACACCCCGAGCGGCGACGAGAAGCGCGCGCTGCGCGACGTCGGCAGGACATGGTTGGGGCCGGCGCAATAATCGCCGATCGCCTCCGAGCTGTAGTGGCCAAGGAATATCGCGCCGGCGTTGCGGATCCTGTCGAGCAGCACTTCGGGATCGGCGACGGCGAGCTCGAGGTGCTCGGGCGCGATGCGGTTGGCGAGCTCGCACGCCTCGCGCAGGTCACGAACGCGAATCAGCGCTCCGCGGTTGCCCAGCGATCGGGCGACGATGTCGCGGCGCTCCAGCGCCGGCAGCATGCGTGCAATCGCGGAAGCGACCGCGTCGAGCAGTTCCACGTCCGGTGAGAGCAGGATCGCCTGCGCGAGCTCGTCATGCTCGGCCTGGGCGAACATGTCCATCGCCACCCACTCGGGGTTGGCGGTGGCGTCGGCGATCACCAGGATCTCCGACGGTCCCGCGATCATGTCGATGCCTACAGCGCCGAACACGCGACGCTTGGCCGCCGCCACGTAGGCATTGCCGGGGCCGACGATCTTGTCGACGGCGGGAATCGTCGCCGTGCCGTAAGCCAGCGCGGCGATCGCTTGCGCGCCGCCGACCGCGAACGCGCGAGTCACGCCGGCGAGCCGCGCGGCGGCGAGCACCAGCGGGTTGCGCACTCCGTTGGGCGTCGGCACGACCATGATGATTTCGTTTACTCCGGCGACATGCGCAGGCAGCGCGTTCATGAGCACCGTCGACGCATACGCCGCCTTGCCGCCGGGAACGTATACCCCGACCCGGCCCAGCGGCGTGATGTTCTGTCCGAGTCGCGTGCCGTCGGGCTCGGTAAAAGACCACGACGCCATTTTCTGGCGCTCGTGATACTCGCGAATGCGCACCGCCGCGGCGGAGAGCGCCGCGCGCTGCTCGCTGGGAAGACCCGCGAGCGCGGCGTCGAGGTCCGCCGCGTGAAACTCCAGCGCTGCCATTTCGTGCCGCTTCACGTGGTCGAACAGCGCCGTGTATTCGAGCACGGCGGCATCGCCACGCGCGCGCACATCCGCGATGATCGAGGCGACCGAGGTATCGACCGCTTCGTCTGCGGCCGGGTCGAAGGCGATCAGTCGCGAGAGCGTAGCGTCGAAACCCGCGACGGCAGCGTCGAGGCGCCGGATCGGTGCGTCAGCCATGCGCGGCCTCGACCGTCACGGCGGCGCCGATCGCCGACAGCAAGGGCTGGATCTGGTCGCGCTTGAGCTTGAGCGAAGCAGGATTGACGATCAAACGCGCGCTGATCGGCATGATGTCCTCGACGGCGACCAGATCGTTGGCCTTGAGCGTGTTGCCGCTGCTGACCAGGTCGACGATGGCCTCGGCAAGCCCGACCAGGGGAGCGAGCTCCATCGAGCCGTAGAGCTTGATGAGGTCGACGTGCATCCCTTTGGCGGCGAAGTGCTCGCGCGCAGTGACGACGTACTTGGTCGCGACGCGCAGGCGCGCGCCGCGCTTTACGACGCCCGCGTAGTCGAACCCGCGACGAGTCGCGATGACCATGCGGCAGCGTCCGATGCCGAGGTCGATCGGCTGATAGAGACCCTCGCCTCCGTGCTCGATCAGCACGTCCTTCCCGGCGACACCGACGTCGGCTGCGCCGTGCTGCACGTAGGTGGGCACGTCCGACGCGCGCACGATGATGAAACGAACGTCCGCGCGATTGCTGCCGATGATGAGCTTGCGCGAGGATTCGGGATCTTCGGACGGTGCGATGCCCGCCGCGCTCAGCAGCCCGATCGCTTCTTCGAAGATGCGGCCCTTGGACAGGGCGATGGTGAGTGCCATGGATGCGTCGTCACGCGCAACGCCCCGGTTTCGCAGGCTCCGGTGCGATCGCGCAAACGGGCATTCTAGCAGGCGGCGACCCTGCAGCTACGCCGCGCGCTCGTGCACGCGTTCTCCCGCGACGTAGGTTGCACGCACCGCACGGTCGTCGCCGAGCGTCATCTGCACGAACAGCGCCTGCGCCAGGTCGGTGCAATGCGCCATGCGCGCAGCGATCAGCGGTGTCGATGCGAGATCGAGCACCACCAGGTCGGCGTCCATGCCGGGTGCGATGCTGCCGATCCGATCGTCGAGATAGAGCGCGTGCGCGCCGCCGCGCGTGGCGAGGTAGAACGCCTGTATCGCGGTGAGCGAATGGCCGTTGAGCTGCGCCACCTTGTACGCCTCGTGCATCGTCGCCAGCATCGAAAAGCGCGTGCCGCCGCCGATGTCGGTGGCGAGCGCGACGCGGATCGGCCGCTCGGCGCGTCGCGCTTCGTGCAGACGGAACAGACCGCTTCCGAGAAAGGTGTTCGACGTCGGACAATGCGCTATCGCGGTTCCGGTCTCGTGCACGCGCGCGAGCTCCGCCTCCGAAAGCCAAACGCCATGACCGTAGATCGCGCGCGGACCCAGTGCACCGAAGTGATCGTAGACGTCGAGGTATCCCGAGCGCTGCGGAAAGAGTTCCCGCACCCACGCGACTTCGCTGCGATTCTCGGCGATGTGCGACTGCAGGTAGGTGCCCGGATGCTCGTGCCAGAGCGTCGCCGCCGCGTCGAGCTGCTCGGCCGAACTGGTCGCGGCGAAGCGCGGCGTCACACAGTAGGCCAGGCGGCCGCGGCCGTGCCAGCGCTCGATGAGCACCTTGCTCTGCTCGTAACCCGAACGCGCGCTGTCGCAAAGATTCGGCGGCGCGTTGCGATCCATGAGCACCTTGCCGGCGAGCGCGAGCATGCCGAGCGCCTGCGCCTCCTCGAAGAACGCGTCGACCGACCCGGGATGTACCGTGCAGAACGCGGCGCAGGTCGTGGTGCCGGCGCGCAGCGATTCGCGGAGGAAAAAGCGCGCCGCGTTGCGCGCATGCCCGGGGTCGGCGAAGGCGGCCTCGGCGGGAAAGGTGTAATCGTTGAGCCAGTCGAGCAGCTGCTTGCCGTACGAGGCGATGACCTGCGTCTGCGGATAGTGCACGTGGGCATCGATGAAGCCGGCGCTGATCAGGCAATTCGCGTAACGCGTGACCGCCGCGCCCGCGGGAAGGCGCGGCTGGACCTCGGACGCCGCGCCGAAATCGACGATGCGCCCGTCGGCCATGGCGATGATGGCGTCGGATTCGTAGCGCAGCGCCGCCTCGCCGTCCGCGAAGGCATCGCCGGTGAACGTCAGAGCGGCGCCGCGGATCGCGCTCATTCCAGCAGGCTGCATGTGCGCCTCGGGGCCCTAGGCGACGCGGCGGATGCGTGCGCCCAGCATGGAGAGCTTGTGCTCGATGCGCTCGTAACCTCGGTCGAGGTGATAGATGCGGTCGATGCATGTCTCGCCTTCGGCGATCAACCCGGCGATCACCAGACACGCGGAGGCGCGGAGATCGGTGGCCATCACGTTCGCTCCGGTCAACTTCTGGACGCCTTTGACGATCGCCGTGTTGCCCTCCACCTCGATGTCGGCGCCGAGTCGCTTCAACTCCTGGACGTGCATCATGCGGTTTTCGAAAATCGTCTCGGTGATCACGGTGGTACCGGCGGCAACTGTCATCAGCGCCATCAGCTGCGCCTGCATGTCGGTGGGAAAGCCGGGGTACGGCGCGGTGCGCAGGGTCAGCGCCGCGAGCGGACCGTTGCGCGCCACGCGGATCACGTCGGCGTCGACCTGGATGCTAGCGCCGGCCTCGACCAGCTTTTCCAGCACCGCATCGAGCGTGTCAGGGCGCGTCGCGCGAAGCGCCACGTCCCCGCCGGTTGCCGCCGCGGCGGCGAGGAAGGTCCCGGTTTCGATGCGATCGGGCATGATCGCGTGGCGCGCGCCGTGCAGGCTCGCCACGCCCTCGATGACGATACGATCACTGCCAGCGCCGGCAACGCGCGCACCCATCGCATTGAGACATTGCGCGAGGTCGACCACTTCGGGCTCGCGCGCCACGTTCTCCAGCACCGTGGTGCCGTCGGCGAGCACCGCCGCCATTATCAGATTTTCGGTGCCGGTGACGGTGACCAGGTCGAAAATGAACCGCGCGCCGCGCAGTCGCGAGGCCTTGGCATCGATGTAGCCGTGATCGAGGTCGATTTCCACGCCCATCGCCTGCAGTCCCTTGATGTGCTGGTCGACCGGTCTCAGCCCGATCGCGCAGCCGCCGGGAAGCGAGACGCGCGCCTCACCGCAGCGCGCCAGCAGCGGCCCCAGCGCGAGGATCGACGCGCGCATGGTCTTGACCATCTCGTACGGAGCGAGCGGCCAGTCGACGCGCGCCGCCGACATCGTGAGCGCGTTCGCATCCACCTCGGCGCGCACGCCCATCTGCGCGAGCAGCGAGCGCATCGTGCGCACGTCGTTGAGCTCCGGGACGCCGGTGAGCACGAGCGGCTCCGCGGTGAGCAGCGACGCGCACAGAATGGGGAGCGCAGCGTTCTTGGCCCCCGACACGCGCACTTCGCCGCGCAGCGCAACGCCGCCTTCGATCGCGAGCTTGTCCACTAGCCGTTGCTGACGCTGGCCTTGGCGTGCTCGACGGGGGTCAGCGTCTGCATCGACAGCGCGTGGATTTCCGAGCGCATGCGCTCCCCTAGCGCCGCGTACACGAGCTGGTGACGCTTGATGCGGCTCTGACCCTCGAACGCCGGGCTGACGATGACCGCCTGGAAATGCTGCCCGTCGCCGTCGACTTCGAGAACCTCGCAGGCGATCGACGCCGCGATGGCGTCGCGAATGGATTGCGGTGTGGTCATGAGTGAGGAGGAGGACCTAGTGGCGAAGCTTGTAGCCGCTCTTCAGCATGGCCAGTGTCAGCGCGGCGAGCGCCGCGCAGCACGTCGCCACGACGGCGAAACTGGTGAGCGGCGGCACGTCCGACAAGCCGAAGAATCCGTAGCGGAAACCGTCGATCATATAGAAGAAAGGATTGAATCGCGACAACGCCTGCCAGAACGGCGGCAGGGTATGGATCGAGTAGAAAACACCCGACAGAAAAGTGAGCGGCATGATCAGGAAATTCTGGAACGCCGCGATCTGATCGAACTTGTCGGCGACGATCCCGGCGACCACGCCGAGAATGCCCAGAATGGCGCTGCCCAGCAGCGCGAAGGCGACGACCCAGGCGGGGTGCTCAAGCGACAACGGCACGAACCACAGCGTAACCAGGAACACACCGACGCCGACCACCAGTCCGCGTACCATCGCGCCCATCACGTACGCGCCGAAAATGTCGAGCGGGGATAAAGGCGGGAGCAGCACGAAAATCAGATTGCCGGTGATCTTGGACTGGATGAGCGAGGACGAGCTGTTGGCGAACGCATTCTGCAGCACCGACATCATCACCAGTCCGGGCACCAGGAACGACGAGTAGCGGACCTTGCCGTCGAACACCGAAACGTGCGATTCCAGCACGTGCGAGAAGATCAGCAGGTAGAGCAGCGCCGTCAGCATCGGCGCGAGGATGGTCTGGAAGCTTACCTTCCAGAAGCGCAGCAGCTCCTTGTAGAACAGCGCCGCCCAGCCCGATCCGAAGGCCGGCATCATGACGTGCGCGAGCCGGACAGGCGGCAAGGTAGCGTCATCACGCGGCTCGCTTCATGATACGCAGGAAAACCTGCTCGAGGTCGGCCTCCTGCAGCGACAGCTCGGCGACGGCAATGCCGGATTGGCGAAACGCGGCGAGCAGGCGCTCGAGCTCGCCATAATTTTCCAGCGTGAGCAGGTAGTGCGCGCCTTCGTGACGCTGGACATGGGCGTCCCAGCCGCGAGGCAGTTCGGGCGCCGTGAGCCGCACCGTGAGCCCGGCGAACGAGGACAGAAGATTCTGAGTCGTATCGAGCGCGACGATGCGTCCTGCCTTGAGCATGGCGATGCGGTTGCACAGCGATTCGGCCTCTTCCAGATAGTGCGTCGTCAGGATGATCGTATGGCCATCGTGATTGAGCTTGCGGATGAACGCCCACAGGCTTTGCCGAAGCTCCACGTCGACGCCGGCGGTGGGCTCGTCGAGCACGATCACCGGCGGCTTGTGTACCAGTGCCTGTCCGACCAGGACGCGGCGTTTCATGCCGCCCGAAAGCGCGCGCATGTTGGCGTTGGCGCGCGAGGTAAGTCCAAGGTGATGCAGGATCTCGTCGATCCAGTCGTCGTTCCTGGACAAGCCGAAATAGCCGGCCTGCAGCCGCAAGGTCTCGCGCACCGAGAAAAACGGATCGAAGACGAGTTCCTGGGGAACGACACCGAGCATACGGCGCGCCTTGCGGTAGTCGCTCACCACGTCGTGCCCGAGGACGCGTGCGCTGCCGCGATCGGCGCGCACCAGCCCCGCCAGAACCGATATCAGCGTGGTCTTGCCGGCGCCGTTGGGCCCGAGCAGGCCGAAGAATTCCCCGGGCTCGACTCTGAGATCGACGCCCGCGAGCGCATCGATGTCGCCGAAGCGGCGGGCGATGTCGAGGATTTCAACGGCTGGAGTCACGGTCACGGGCGTGGTCGACGTGGGCAGCGGTGCACTTGCCCGTCGGAGGATCAGGCGGCGAGCAGCTCCACGACGCCATAGAGCATGGCGAGCGAGGTCACCACCGGCGGAACGCGTTCGAACAGGAGGTTGTGGCCTTCGGCCGCGGCGCGACGCTTCCACGCAAGCATGAGCGCGACGCCGGCAGAATCGACGCGCGCGATGTTGGCCAGGTCGACGACGCCCGACTCGGGCAACGGTTGCGCACGGCTGGCAGCCAGCAGCGAAGCTACGCTGTCCATGACAAGCGAACCGGCCGGATACCAGCGGCCGTCACGCGCTTCGACCGAGGCGTCCGTGGCTTTCATTTCGGCGGCGGTGGCGGCGGTCCGGCGTTTTTCTTGTTGAGCGCCGCGATGAGACCATCGATGCCAGACGCTTTGACCGTATCGGAGAACTCGTCGCGATAGTTGGTGACCAGGCTCACACCGGCAACGATCACGTCGTAGGCCTTCCATCCGTAGGGCGTCTTTTCCATGCTGTAGTCGATCTGCACCGCAGCCTGTCCGGGACGGCGAACCTCCGTGCGCACCGTTGCTTCGGTGTCGCCCGGGTTCATGCGCAGCGGCTTGTAGTCCATCGTGTTGTCGCGATAGTTGGCGAGCGCCCCCGAATAGGTGCGCACGAGCAGCGTTCGAAACAGATCTGTCAGCTGCTTTTGTTGTTCGGGCGTGGCGCTTCGCCAGTTGCGCCCCATCGCCAGCGCTGTCATGCGCGCGAAGTCGAAATTCGGGACGAGCTTGGTCTCGATGATCTCCTTGACTTTGGCCTGGTTGCCGGCCTGCAGATCCTTGTCGCTTCGAATCTGTGTCAGAACGTCCTCGGCGACGCGTTTGACCAGCGCATCCGGTGCTTCCTGCGCCGCGGCGGCAAAGGCGACGCAGCCTAACGACATCACCAGCGTTGCAAGCATCCACTTACGCATATCGTGATTCCTTGGTGTTCGAGGCATGGCGGACAGACAGCCGGCGCGACCGGGGGTTCCTCGAAGCGCTGGGGGGTCGCTCATTCGCCCGTGGGGTCTTCGGCGTCGGGCGGCGGCTTGCCGTCGTACACCTGATAGTTGCGCGCGCGCAGATACGCGTTGCGTATGAAGCGGTAGCGATCAAGCGCCGCCTGATCGACCATCGACTCGGTGCCGAGCATGTTGGCGCGAAGATCGAGCGCGCCGATGCCGTAGACGACGTTGCGCAGGGGCACGTATTCGAAAATGTAGGTGGTCGGGCCCAGATAGGCACGGATCACCGTCCCGGTGCCGTCGCGCAGCGTGGTCGGTCCGAACAGCGGCACGAAGAAATACGGTCCCTGCGGGATTCCCCACTTGCCGAAGGTGATGCCGAAGTCCTGGTTGTGGCGCTCGATGCCCATCATCGATGCGAGGTCGAAAATACCGCCGATGCCGAACGTGCTGTTGAGCAGCACGCGGCCGAAATCGTCGCCGGCACGATTGCCATTGCCTTCCAGAACGTTGTTGATGCCGACGAACAGGTCCTCGATATTGCCGAAAAAATTGGAGATGCCCTGCTTGATCAGCGGGGGCGTGTACTTGACATACGTCTCCGCAATCGGCTTGACCACCTTGCCGTCGACCACGTCATTGACCTCGAACATCGCGCGATTCCACGGCTCGAACGGGTCGACGCGCGACTGCGTGGTCGCGCAGCCTCCGAGCGCGAGCGCGGACAGCGCCAGTCCCAGCCCGAGCGCACGGGACCGCGAAGCAACGCGATGTGTCATTTCTTGCTGCCTCCGCCACCTTCCGCCGCCTTGTCAAACAGGAACTGGCTGATCAGCTTTTCGATCACCACCGCCGACTGCGTCTTGGTGATGCGCTCGCCGTCCTTGAGCATCACCGAGTCGCCGCCCGCATCAAGTGCGACGAAAACCTCGCCGAGCAGGCCCGACGTATTGATCGAGGCGATGGTGTCCCTGGAAAACGAGTACTGGTTGTCGACGCGCAGCGTCACCAGCGCTTCGTAGGTCTTTGGATTGAGCCGCACCGCTTCCACACGTCCGATGACCACGCCGGCCGCCTTGACGGGCGCGCGAAGCTTGAGCCCGCCGATGTTGTCGAAGTTGGCCTCGATGCGGTAGCCCGACGCGCGATCGAGCGTAAGCAGATTGCCGACCTTGAGCGCCATGAACAGTATGGCGCCAAAACCGACAGCGACGAACACGCCCACCCACAGATCGATGGCCGACCGGTTCATTGGCCTCCCCCGCGAAACATGAAAACGGTCATGACGAAGTCGAGCGCGAGGATCGCCAGCGACGAGATGACCACTGTGCGCGTGGTCGCGGTGGAGACGCCCTCGGCAGTCGGCTTGGCGTCGTAGCCTTCGAACACCGCGATCAACGACACGGCGATGCCGAACACCAGGCTCTTGATGATGCCGTTGGTCACATCGGGCCAGACGTCGACACCCGCCTTCATCTGCCCCCAGAACGCACCGTCGTCGATGCCGATCAGGCGCACACCCACCAGATAGCCGCCGAATATGCCGAACGCGGAAAAAAGCGCCGCCAGCAGCGGCATCGAAATCACGCCACCCCAGAAGCGTGGCGCGATCACACGCGCCAGCGGATCGACCGCCATCATTTCCATCGCGGCCAGCTGTTCGGTGGTCTTCATCAGCCCGATCTCCGCGGTGATCGCCGAGCCCGCGCGCGAAGCGAACAGCAGTCCGGCCATCACCGGTCCGAGCTCGCGCACCAGCGACAGCGCTACCAGGATCCCCAGCTGCTCGTCGGCCCCGTAGCGCTTGAGCGTCTCGTAGCCCTGCAGCGACAGCACCATGCCCACGAACAGCCCCGACATGAGGATGATCACGAGCGACAGCACGCCGGCGAAATACACCTCGCGAATCGTGAGCTGGAAACGGCGCAGCGCCTGCGGCGAATGCCAGGCGATCGCGACCAGGAATCGCGACGCAAACCCGAGCCGGCTGATCGAGCCCGTCACCGCGCCGCCGAGGCGGCGCAGGAAGTGCGTCACGCCGGCAAGCGCGTCAGTGGACATCGGCGAATAGGTCCGTGCGATAGTCGCTCGCGGGATAATGGAAAGGCACCGGGCCATCGGATGCGCCATCGACGAACTGGCGTACGAATGGATCGGCCGATGCGCGCACCTGGTCCGGCGTTCCCTCGGCAACGATCCTGCCTTCGGATACGAAATAGAGATAGTCGACGATCTTGAGCGACTCGTAGACGTCGTGCGTCACCACGATCGACGTCGTTCCGAGCGCGTCGTTCAGCTTGCGGATGAGCTGTCCAACGACACCAAGCGAGATCGGATCGAGGCCCGCGAACGGTTCGTCGTACATGACTAGCATCGGATCGAGTGCGATCGCGCGCGCCAGCGCGACGCGTCGAGCCATGCCGCCCGAAAGCTCGGCTGGCATCAGCTGCGCCGCGCCGCGCAGGCCGACCGCATGCAGCTTCATGAGCACCAGATCGCGGATGAGCTCTTCGGACAATTCGGTGTGCTCGCGCATCGGAAACGCGATGTTTTCGAATACCGACATGTCGGTGAACAGTGCGCCGAACTGGAACAGCATGCCAAAGCGGCGGCGCAGCGCGTACAGCGCATCGGCGTCGAGCTCGGGCACCGACTGGCCTGCCACCATGATCGCGCCCGCGTTGGGCTTGAGCTGTCCGCCAATCAAGCGAAGGATCGTCGTTTTACCGCAGCCGCTTCCACCCATGATCGCCACGATCTTGCCGCGTGGAACGGTCATGGTGATGCCGCGCAGCACCGGGCGGCGATCGTAGGCAAACGACACATCGGTGAGCTCGATCGCCGCAGCGTGCGGGTCGAGATGGCAGGTGTCGGTCAGCGCGTGGTGCGATTCGGCGGATGGGGCTGCCGGCATAGTTGCGAGCGCATTTTGGAAGGATGGCGATTGTAGCGGGTTCACCTCAGCCCGACAAATCCGCACATGTATGAATTGCTCTGTTTTGCCGGGAAGCATCAGCCGCGAAGCAGACGCCGTTCCGCGAGCGCGAGATTGGCGGGACGGCCAAGCAGCACGACCACGTCGCCAGCCTCGAGACGATCCTCGTCCCTGGGTGTTCCTGAACGCACTCCGTGTCGTCGGATCGCAGTCACCTCGACAAGTGTGGCCAGATCGAGCTCGGCAATGGATTTGCCTATAGCCTTCGCACGCGCCGTGAGCAGCACGGTGTGCAGGCGAGACTGCAGATTTTCCGCGTCGGCAGCATCGGTGGCGCCATGGAAGAATCCGCGGAACAGGCTGTAGCGCTCCTCGCGCACGGCGCGGATGCGCGCCAGCACGCGACCGAGCGGCACACCCAGCAGCAGCAGCGAGTGCGTGGCGAGCATGAGGCTTCCCTCCAGCACTTCGGGTACGACCTCCGCGGCTCCTGCCTTGAGAAGGCGGTCGAGCTCGGTGTCGTCGAGCGTGCGAACGACGACGGGGACCTCGGGGCGCTCCTGGCGCACGTGATGCAGGATCTTGAGCGCCAGCGGCACGTCGGCGAATGTCACCACGACCACGCGTGCGCGTCCCAGGCCCGCCGCGATCAGCGCCTCGCGCCGCCCTGCGTCGCCGTACGCGACGGTGCCCTCGCTGGCCTCGCGCACGCGCTCGGGATCGGAATCGAGCGCGAGGTATGCAATCTGCTCGGATTCGAGCAGCCGTGCGAGATTTTGCCCGCTGCGTCCGTAACCGCAAATGATGACGTGATCGCGGCGCGTCATCGTTCGTGCAGCGATCTGCGTGACCTGTGCTGCGCGCGCGAGCCAATCGTTTGCGGTGAGCATGCGCACCACGGGTTCGGAGAACTGGATCATGAAGGGCGCCGACAACATCGACAGCACCATCGCTGCGAGCACGAGCTGCGCCATCGTCGAGTCGACCACGCCGAGATCGGTCGAGAGCGCGAGCATCACGATCGCGAATTCGCCCGCCTGCCCAAGGTAGAAACCGGTTCGCAGCGCGATTCCCAGCGGCGAACCGAACAGTCGCGAAAGGGCGACCACCAGCGCGATCTTGACGACTACCGGTCCGACCAGCAGCAGGACCACCCAGCCGACGCGGGCGCCGACCACGTGCAGATCGAGGTACATGCCGACGGTCACGAAGAACAGGCCCAGCAAGACATCGCGAAAGGGCTTGATGTCCTCCTCGACCTGGTAGCGATACTCGGTTTCCGCGATGAGCATGCCGGCGAGGAACGCGCCCAGCGCATACGAGAGTCCAGCCATCTCGGTGGCGGCGGCCAGCCCCAGCGTCACCAGCAGCACGTTGAGCATGAACAGCTCGGGCGAGCGCAGTCCGGCGATCAGCGTGAACCACGCACGCATCGGCCGCTGTCCGAAGAACAGGATCACCGCCAGCGCGAGCGCGGCCTTGCCGCCGGCGATCGCCAGCGCCTTCAGCAGGTCGGTTCCTCCGTCCGCCAGCGTGGGCGTGGCAATCAGGAACGCGACGACCGCGAGGTCCTGGAACAGCAGCACCCCCAACACGTCGTGGCCGTGCGGCGACGCAAGCTCGTTGCGCTCGGCGAGCATCTTGGAAACGATCGCGGTCGAGCTCATCGCCAGCGCGCCACCGAGAACGAAGCCGGCGAGCCATCCGTAGTGCAGGAAATGCAGCCCGACCATCGCCATCGCGGTGGTGATCGCCACCTGCGCGAGCCCCAGCCCGAACACGGCGCGACTCATGGTCTTGAGATGCGGCAGACTGAACTCGAGGCCGATCGAGAACATCAGGAACACGATGCCGAACTCAGCGAGGTCGCGCACTGCGAGGTTGTCGGGCACCCAAGCCGTCGCGTGCGGTCCGACCACGATGCCGACCACCAGATAGCCGAGAATCGGGGGCAGTCGCAGCAGGCGGCAGGCAATCACTACCACCACCGACGCCGCGAGCAGAAGAAGGATCAAAACCAGCGCGTGGGGCATGCGAAGAATGTAGCACACGCCATCACCGCGCCGAGACGTCGTAGCTGCCGGAAGCGGGCGTGGTCGCAGGAGCGGCAGGGTATACTTTGAGCATGCCTGCCGAGATCGCACAGACCGCTGCCGTGACGCCGCCAACGAGAGGCATCGATGCCACGCGCGCGCTCGCGCTCGGACGCGACGTGCTCGCCACCGAGGCCGCCGCCATCGCTGCGTTGCAGGCGCGGCTCGGCGGCGCATTTCTCGCCGCAGCGCGCATGCTGTACGGATGCCGCGGGAGGGTCGTTGTCACCGGTATTGGCAAATCCGGACATATCGCGCGCAAGCTCGCTGCGACGCTGGCATCGACGGGAACGCCGGCGTTTTTCGTGCATGCGACCGAGGCGAGCCATGGCGATCTGGGCATGATCACCGCCGACGATGTCGTCCTCATGCTGTCCAATTCGGGCGAGACGGATGAGCTGGTGTCGCTGATGCCGCACCTGAAGCGCCAGGGTGCGCAGCTGATCGCGCTCACCGGCAACGAGGAGTCGTCGCTGGCGCAGGCCGCCGATGTGCATCTGGACGCGAGCGTCGATACCGAGGCATGCCCACTCGGACTCGCGCCCACCGCCAGCACCACTGCCGCGCTGGCGCTTGGCGACGCGCTCGCGCTGACGCTGCTCGATGCGCGCGGATTCTCGGTGGAAGATTTCGCGCGATCGCATCCCGGCGGCGCGCTTGGTCGCCGCCTGTTCACCCACGTGCGCGACGTCATGCGCAGCGGAGAGGCTATCCCGCGCGTCGCACTCGATGCGACGCTGGCGCAGGCGGTGGTCGAAATGAGCGGCAAGGGCATGGGCATGACCGCAGTGGTCGATGCCGGAATGCGTGTCGCCGGAATATTCACCGACGGCGACCTGCGCCGCTGCCTCGATCGCGTCGAGCAGCTGACGGCGGGACGCATCGAGGCGCTAATGACGCGCGCGCCGCGCACCATCGGACCGGACGCGCTCGCGATCGATTGCGTCGAGCTCATGGAGACACCGCCCAAGGTCAGCCAGCTGCTGGTCGTCGACGCCGATGCGAGGCTCGTCGGCGCGCTGCACCTCCACGATCTGTTCCGAGCCAAGGTTGTATGAGCCCGCCGCGCTCGAAGTCCGAAAAGCGTAGCGCGCAGCGCGCAGGTCAACGATGAATTGGATAGCCGCGCCAGCCGCGGCGCCCGACGTGCACGAGCGCGCGCGGCGCATCCGCCTGCTTTCCTGCGATGTCGACGGTGTTCTCACCGACGGCAGAATCCTGATGTGCGACGACGGAAGCCAGATCAAGGCGTTCTCGAGCCTCGATGGCCTCGGCATCAAATGGCTGCAGCAGCAAGGCATCGTGGTTGCGTGGATCAGCGGCAGCCGCGCGGCGTCGGTATCGCATCGCGCACGCGATCTCGGCGTCGAGCACGTGGTGCTCGGCGCCGAAGACAAGCTCACGCCGTGGGAGCGGCTGCGCGCTCAGCTGGGCATCGGCAATGAAGCCTGCGCGCACATCGGTGACGACCTTCCCGACCTGCCCGTGCTCATGCGCTGCGGTCTCGCCGCGACCGTTCCGCATGCGCCCTCGCCGATGAAGCGCAACGCGCATTACGTCACCCACAACGAAGGTGGCGCAGGCGCCGTGCGCGAGCTCTGCGAACTCATCCTCACCGCACGCGGCGATCTCGAATCCATGCTGTCCTCGTACGCGACATGAACCTGCGACCCGCGCAGATCGATCGCCTGGTCGCATGGTCGCCGGTGCTGCTGCTCGGCGCGTTTGCCGCGCTCACGTATTGGCTCGACGCGCAGATCGAGGTCGGGAACAGGAAGTTTGACGGTTCGGGACGCCACGACACCGACGTCTACATACAGAATTTCCGTGCGGTGAGCCTGGATCCGCAGGGACGCGTGCGTCAAGCGCTCACCGCAAAGCTTGCCCGGCATTATCCCGACGACGACACCACCGACCTCGAATCACCGCGCATCACGTTCAGCGATCCGGGCAAGCCGCAGCTCACCGTTTCCTCCGATCACGCGATGATCACCGGCGATCGCGAGAATGCGTTCTTCTCGGGTCACGTCAAGGGCGTGCGCGAAGCGACCGGCACCGACGCCAACAGCAGCGAGCTGACGCTCACCAGCGAGTACCTGCACGTCATTCCCAAGGACGATCGTGTGATCACCGACAAGCCGGTGACGATCGAGGATGCGCGTGGGATAATCAGTGCGACCGGGATGGAGTTCGACAACCGCAGCAAGAAGCTCAAGTTCGGCACCAAGGTGCACGGGCAGCTTCTTCCGCAGAAATAACCGCCCGCAATCCCATGCATCGACACGCGCCCGCCCTGCCGTCGCGCAGCCTCGCCGCGGCCCTCGCCGCGGCGGCGTGCGTCGTTTGCGTCGCCGCGCACGCCGAGCGCGCCGATCGCGAGAAGCCGATTTTTTATCAGGGTGACACCGGCGGTGCAAACCTGAACAGCAAGGATGGCGAGCTCGCCGGCAACGTCGTGATCACACAGGGAACGCTTGCGATCCACGCCGACCGCATCGTGTTTCACCAGAACCCCGACAACTCGCTGTCGGCAACCGCTTACGGGAACCCGGTGACGTTCCGCGAAAAGCGCGACGGTGTCGACGAATACTACGAAGGCTACGCGCAGCGCATCGTCTACAACGGACAAAAGCGATTTCTGGAATTGTTCGATCGCGCGCTCCTGAAAAAAAGCGGCGACGAGATTCGCAGCAATTACATCACCTACGACGCCGCCAGCGAGATCTTCAAGGCCGAAGGGCGTCCGGACGCGAAGCCGGCGGAAGCAGGCGACGCGCCGCTGGGCTCGCGGGTGCGCGGAGTGTTCCAGCCTCAGCCCAAGGAGCAGAAGGACCAGAAAGACGACAAGGGCGAAAAGGGCAAGTCGGACAAGGATGCCAGGAACGGCAAGGACGCGAAGAATGGCAAGGCCGACGCCAAGTCCACCGCGCCCGCCGATCCGGCGCCCGCGCTTAAGGGTGACACCTCGCTTTCGCCGTCGTCGGCACAGTGAGGGGCACGCTGATGGCAATCCGCGCGTGAGCACGCTGACCGTCGAGGCCCTCAAGAAGCGCTACAAGTCGCGCACGGTGGTCCATGACGTGTCGTTGTCGGTTGCCAGCGGCGAGGTCATCGGATTGCTCGGACCCAATGGTGCCGGCAAGACGACCTGCTTCTACATGATCGTCGGACTCGTCGCGACCGATGCGGGCTCGATCGAACTCGACGGCGAAGACCTGACGCGGATGCCCATCCACGCGCGCGCGCGCCTGGGATTGTCGTATCTTCCGCAGGAAGCTTCCATTTTCCGCAAGCTTTCGGTCGCCCAGAACGTCCAGGCGATTCTCGAGCTCCAGGATATCGATGCCGACGAGATCGCGAACCGACTCGACGCGCTGCTGGAGGACCTGTCGATTTCGCACCTGCGTGACGCTTCGGCGGTGAGCCTTTCGGGCGGCGAGCGGCGCCGCGTCGAGATCGCGCGCGCGCTGGCGACCCGTCCCCGGTTCATCCTGCTCGACGAGCCCTTTGCCGGCATCGACCCGATCGCCGTGCTCGACATCCAGAAAATCATCGGTTTCCTCAAGGAGCGCGAGATCGGGGTGATGATCACCGATCACAACGTCCGCGAAACCCTGGGTATCTGCGACCGCGCCTACATCATCAATGACGGGCGTGTGCTTGCTTCGGGGACGCCCGACGAAATTGTTTATAATGAAAGCGTCCGAAAGGTGTATCTGGGAGAGCATTTCCGCCTTTGACGCAGTCCGTCCCGTCGCTCCGCCATGAAGCCCACGCTACAGCTCAAGCTCAGTCAGCACCTGACGCTGACACCGCAGCTGCAGCAGTCGATCCGGCTGCTGCAACTGTCCACGCTTGAGCTCAACGCCGAAGTCGAGCGCCTGCTGCAGGAAAACCCGCTACTGGAAAAAGCCGACGACGAAGAAGGCCCCTCGCCGCCGGTCGACTTCGCCCCAACCATGGTCACGGTGGCCAACGGCGAGAGTGCCCCCGAGGCGGCCGATGCGCCACCGAACACCGACTTCGACGTCATGGCGGGTGTCGGCGGAGACAACGACTGGGGCGCGTCCCCCGGGTCGGGCGACGACGACGAGGAGTTCTTCTCGCCGCAGCAGGTCGCGGCGTGCTCGCTGCGCAGTCACTTGAATGAACAGCTTGTGCTACTCAACCTGCCGCTGCGAGATCGACAGCTGGTCAGCGCGCTGGTCGATGCCCTCGACGACGATGGCTATTTGAAATCGTCGCTCGAGGAGCTTTTCGAGATTTTCCCCGAGGAGCTCGGCATCGACGCCGATGACCTTTCGATCGGCCTGAAGCACCTGCAAAGCCTCGAGCCCGCCGGAGTGGGTGCGCGCGATGCCGCCGAATGCCTGGCACTGCAGCTCAGGGCGATGCCCGAATCGACCCCGTTTCGCGCCGAGGCGCTGAAGCTGGTCGAGCATCACCTCCCGCTGCTGGCGGCGCGCGACTTTGGGAAGCTCAAGCGCCTGCTCCACACCGACGACGACGGCATGCGCGCGATCCGCTCGCTGGTGACCAGCCTCAATCCGCGCCCCGGCGCCGACTTCTCGCAGACCCAGGCGAACTATGTCATTCCGGACGTGGTCGTAAAGAAGGTCCGCGGGCGATGGATCGCCGCGCTGAACGAGGCGGCGATGCCCAAGCTGCGCCTCAACCGCATCTACGCCGACATCCTCACTCGCAATCGCGAGGCGTCAAACCAGCAGCTCTCGGCGCAGCTGCAGGAGGCGAAGTGGCTGATCCGCAACGTGCAGCAGCGATTCGAGACCATTCTTCGCGTGTCGCAGGCCATCGTCGACCGTCAGCGCCACTTCTTCGATCACGGCGAAGTGGCGATGCGGCCGATGGTGCTGCGCGAGATCGCGGAGATCCTGAGTCTGCACGAATCGACCATCTCGCGCGTGACGACGCAAAAATACATGCTCACCTCGCGCGGGACCTACGAGCTCAAGTATTTCTTCGGCAGCCACGTCGCCACCGATACCGGTGGCGCTGCCTCTGCCACCGCCATACGCGCGCTCATCAAGCAGCTGATCGGCGCCGAAGATGCGAAGGCGCCGCTCACCGACAGCCGCATCGCCGACCTGCTCGGCGACCAGGGCATCGTCGTCGCGAGGCGCACCATCGCCAAGTACCGTGAAGCGCTGCAGATTCCTCCGGTCAACCTGCGCAAGGCCATCTGAAGCATCGGAAGGAGAGTCCATGAATCTAAACCTGAGCGGTCATCACCTCGCCATCACCCCGGCGATCCGCAGCTACGTCATCGCCAAGCTCGACCGCGTGACGCGCCATTTCGATCATGTGATCGACGTCAATGTAGTGCTGTCGGTCGACAAGCTCCGCCAGCAGATCACGGCCAACCTGCATATCCGCGGCAAGGAGATCCACGTCGAGTGCGTCGACCCGGACATGTACGCGGCGATCGATGCGCTTGCCGACAAGCTGGACCGCCAAGTGCTCCGCCACAAGGAAAAGACCAACGGACACCGACACGACCAGTCCTCCGAGAAGCTCGTCGATCCCGCTTTACGCACTGTCAAATCGCGCACGCCGTGAGCGCGAGCCGCGGCGCGCGTTCGCAGCTTCCGGCTCCCTCATGAATCGCATCGCCCCCTTGCTGCCCGAATCGACCATCGTGCTCGATGCGGCAGCGGCCACCAAGAAGCGGCTGTTCGAGCAGGTCGCGCAGCTGTTCGAGACGCAGACCGGCATCCCGCAAGCGACCGTATTCGACAGCCTGTCGGCCCGCGAGCGCTTGGGATCGACGGGACTGGGACAAGGCATCGCGATTCCGCACGGCCGCATCAAGGGCATCAGCGAGCCGATGGGCGCGTTCGTGCGGCCGAACGAGCCTATTCCTTTCGATGCCCCGGACGGGCGGCCGGTATCGCAGGTATTCGCGCTGCTGGTGCCTCAGCACGCAACCGAGGAGCATCTGCAGCTGCTCTCCGAGCTCGCCCAGATGTTCAGCGACCAGGTGTTCCGCGAACGACTGGCGCATGCCGCCGATGCACCCGAAGTGCACGCGCTGTTCTCTGCGTGGCCATCACCCGCGTGATCGCGAAGCGATGACCAGCGACAGTCCTTTGCGGCAGGTGAGCGTCGAGAAGCTCTTCGCGGACAACAACGAGCGGCTCGGACTGGCGTGGCTCGCGGGGCGCCAAGGGGGCGCGCGCATCCTGACCGGCGAGGCGGCGCTCAAGCCGACCATCGGCCAGGTCGGCCACATGAATTTCATTCATCCGTTTTGCGTTCAGCTCATAGGCGCTGCGGAAGCCGCGTACATGCGCGGGTTGCCCGAGGACTCGCTGCGAGCGTCGATCGCGCGGCTGTTCACCACCGAGCTGGTCGCCATCATCGTCGCCAACGGCGAGCAGATTCCGACGCATCTGCACGACGAATGCAACCAGCACCACATGGCGCTGTTCACGTCACCGCAGCCTTCGCCTCACGTGGTCGACGTGATGCGCCTGTATCTGTCGCGCGTGCTGGCCGAGTCGACATCGCTGCACGGTGTATTCCTCGACGTGCTTGAAATGGGCGTGCTCATCACCGGTGCCTCGGCGATCGGTAAGAGCGAGCTTGCCCTGGAGCTCATTTCACGCGGCAACGGGCTGGTCGCCGACGACATTGTCGAGCTTTACCGCATCTCGCCGGACACGCTCGAAGGTCGATGCCCGGCAGTGCTCAAGGATTTTCTCGAGGTGCGCGGCATCGGCGTGCTGAACATCCGCACCATCTTCGGCGAGACCGCGGTGCGCCCGCGCAAGCTGCTCAAGCTGATGGTGCACCTCGAGGACCACAGCAACGAGCAGTTCTCCGAGCTCGACCGGCTACAGGTGAGCGCGACCTACCAGGAAATCCTCGGCGTGCCTATCCGCAAGGTGACCATTCCCGTCGCCGCGGGTCGCAACCTCGCGGTACTGGTGGAAGCCGCGGTGCGCAACTTCGTGCTCAACCAGCGCGGCATCGACAGCACCAAGGAGTTCATCGAGAAGCAGCAAAAGCTCATGGAGGACGGCGGGTAGCGAAATCGCGCGCCTCACGCCGGCGCCGCGGCCGCGGCACGGCCAGGCGCGACTCAAGCGCCCGCCCTCATGGACCTGCTGCTGATCGTCGGCGTGTCGGGCTCAGGCAAGAGCGTCGCGCTCGCTGCACTCGAGGACAGCGGTTACTACGCAGTCTCCAATCTTCCGTTAACGCAGCTCCCCGGACTGCTCGCGCACCTCAAGGCGGCGACGCAGGATCGCGTCGCCATCGTCCTCGACGTCAAGACCGCTCCGGGCCTCGACGGCCTCGTTCAGCGTATCGCCGACGCCAGAGCCGAAGGTTGGACGGTTCGCTTTCTCTATATCGACGCGAAGACCGAAACGCTGGTCAAACGTTTTTCCGAGACCCGTCGACGCCACCCGTTTTCCGATGAAATGCGCACGCTCAGGGAGGCGATCGAATTCGAACGGGAAACGCTCGCCGAAGTGCGATCGCTAGGCTACAGCGTCGATACCAGCGACCTGTCCGCTGCCGCGCTGCGGGTATGGATGAAGGACTTTATCAGCGTCGATCCGTCGAAGCTCACGCTGCTGTTTCAGTCTTTCGGCTTCAAGCACGGCGTGCCGCTCGATGCGGACCTGGTCTTCGACGTGCGCTGCCTGCCCAATCCGCATTACGAACCCGACCTCAGTCCGCTCAACGGGATGGACGCTGCGGTGGTCGAATACCTGGAAAGGCAGCCCGAGACCGAGCGCATGTACGGCGACATCTATCACTTCGTCGCGAGCTGGCTGCCTGACTACGCGCGAGATAACCGCAATTACCTTACGGTGGCCATCGGCTGTACCGGTGGCCAGCATCGATCGGTCTACCTCGTCGAGCGTCTCGCGCGCGCCTTTGCCCGACGCTACCAGGTGCACATCCGGCATCGGGAGCTGCATTGAGCCCGCGTGTCCCATGCGGACGGTGCGCTAGAATATTCGCATGACTACGCCACGCATCGTCACCCTCGCCTTCACCGGGGCTTCGGGCCTGCCTTACGGCTTGCGGCTGCTCGAATGCCTGATCACCGCGCGCACGCGCGTCTATCTGCTGTATTCGTCGGCGGCGCAAATCGTCGCCCGCCAGGAGCTCGAGCTGGTGCTTCCGACACAGCCTGCCGCTGCCGCCGCGTATTTCAGCGAGCGCTACGGCGCGCAACCGGGACAGCTCACCGTCTTCGGCCGCGAGGACTGGCTGTCACCGGTCGCGTCCGGATCGAATCCCGCGGACGCGATGGCGGTGTGTCCCTGCAGCATGGGCACGCTGGGCGCGCTGGCGGCGGGACTCGCCGACAACCTCATCGAGCGCGCCGCCGATGTGATGCTCAAGGAGCGCCGTCCGCTCATTCTGGTCCCGCGCGAAACGCCGCTGTCGGCGATCCACCTTGAGAACATGCTCACGCTGGCGCGTGCCGGTGCTGTGATCCTACCCCCGGCGCCCGGGTTTTACGGACATCCGCAAAGCATCGACGACCTGGTCGATTTCGTCGTCGCCCGCGTGCTCGACCAGCTCGGCGTCGTCCACGAGCTTGGACCGCGCTGGGGCGCGAAGCGGCCGGCCGCGCCGACCATAGAACGCGCCTGACACCGATCGTGCTCGAGTTTCTCCGCGGCACGGCGCGCACGCCTTCCCCGCTGCCGCTCTTTCCTCTCAAGACCGTGCTGTTTCCCGGCGGCATCCTGCCGCTCAAGGTGTTTGAGCAACGCTACATCGAGATGAGCACCGAGTGTTTGAAGCACGACGAACCTTTTGGCGTATGCCTGCTCAAGCAGGGCGACGAGGTGAACCTGCCAGGGAGCGAACGACACCGCGCTGAATTCGCCGAGATCGGAACGACCGCGCGCATCGCGCAATGCGACGTTCCGCAGCTCGGCATCCTGCATTTGAGGACCGAGGGCGGGACGCGTTTCAAGGTGCACTCGCACGAGGTGAACGAGCTTGGGCTGGTGATGGCACAGGTGACGGCGATCGCGTCGGAGCCCAGGGCCGCGCTGGACGAGTCGCATCGTCCTCTCGTCGAACTCCTCGACCTGCTCATGACGCGGGTCGGACGCGAGCATTTCTCGGCGCAACCGGCGCTCGACGATGCCTCCTGGGTCGGCTACCGACTCGCCGAACTGCTGCCTCTGCCGCTGGCCATCAAGCAGACGATGCTTGAGATCAACGACAGCGAAGTTCGCCTCAAGGTCATCGCGCAGTTCCTGCGCGAGCAGGGCGTTCTCTAGTGTCCCAGTCAGAAGCTCCGACGATAAAGGGGCGAGTCGAATCGGGTGCCAGGCAACGCGCGAGGCCGAGGCGTAGGACCGCTGCGGCGAGCGCCGAGCAACGCAGCGCGGCGACAGATTCGCGCCGCGAACTATCAAGCGAATTTCTGACTCGGGACACTCTAGGTGCGCTGATATAATTCGTGCTTCGAGCACCGCGGTACAGGAACGCGATCATGGCCGGCCACAGCAAGTGGGCGAACATCAAGCACAAGAAAGCGGCCACCGACGCCAAGCGCGGCAAGATCTTCACCCGCCTCATCCGTGAAATCACTGTCGCCGCGAAGTTGGGAGGCGCCGACTCATCGTCCAATCCGCGGCTGCGCCTTGCCATCGACAAGGCGCTCGACAACAACATGCCCAAGGACACGATCGAGCGCGCCGCCAAGCGAGGTGCCGGCGAACTCGAGGGCGTGAGCTACGACCAGGTGCGCTACGAGGGCTACGGCATCAACGGCGCGGCGGTCATCGTCGATTGCCTAACCGACAACAAGGTGCGCACCGTCGCCGAGGTCCGTCATGCATTCTCCAAGTATGGCGGCAACATGGGGACCGACGGCTCGGTATCGTTCATGTTCAAGCATTGCGGGCAGTTCGTATTCGCGCCGGGCGTCGATAGCGACAAGCTGATGGAGGTGGCGCTCGACGCCGGTGCCGAAGATGTCGTCGACCACGACGATGGATCCACCGAGGTCATCACTGCGCCGGCCGACTTCATGACGGTGAAAGACGCACTCGCAGCCGCGAAGCTCAAGCCCGAGCTCGCCGAGGTGACGATGAAACCGGCGACGGAAGTCGCGCTGGCTGGAGACGAGGCCGGCCGAATGCAGAAGCTGCTCGATGCGATCGAGTCGCTCGACGATGTCCAGGAAGTATTCACCAACGCGGTGATCGAGCCGGCGTGATCGCGCGGCGCATCCTGGGAGTCGATCCCGGATTGCGGGTGACCGGATTCGGTGTGATCGTCGTTCATGGCTCGCGGCTGGAATACATCACCAGCGGCTGCATCCGCAACACCTCGGGCGATCTGCCCGAGCGCCTGAAGATCATCCTGCGCGACCTGGCCAGCGTGATTGCCATGCACCAGCCCACCGAAGTGGCGGTGGAAAAGGTGTTCGTGAACGTCAATCCGCATTCGACGCTGCTGCTCGGACAGGCGCGCGGCGCGGCCATTTCGGCCGCGGTGCTCGCCGACATTCCGGTGTCGGAATACACCGCGCTGCAGGTCAAGCAGGCGGTGGTCGGTCATGGCAAGGCGGCGAAGACCCAGGTTCAGGAAATGGTGAAGCGTTTGCTCTCGCTCACCGCGTCCCCGGCCACCGATGCCGCCGATGCGTTGGCGTGCGCGATCTGTCATGCGCATGGAACCGGCGGCTACGCGGGGCTGCAGTGCGATGGCTACCGCGTGCGCCGCGGACGCATCCGGTGAGCGCACCACGGCGTGCGATAATGCGCCGACTCGTTTCGAAGTGCGGCCTCTTATCGTGGCTACAGCAGTGCTCTTCCCCCGTGTCGGCTGCCTGGTCTCGCGCATTGCCCCGATGCGCGGCGCGCATGCCGTCCCGCTCCGCCGCTCGCAGTCCTGCGCATGATCGGTCGTCTCTCCGGCACGCTCGCCGAAAAGAACCCGCCGCAGATTCTGCTCGACGTGCAGGGAGTGGCCTACGAGGTCGACGTTCCGATGAGCACGTTTTATAACCTGCCCGACATCGGATCGACGATTTCGCTTTTCACGCACCTGGTCGTGCGCGAGGACGCGCATCTTCTGTTCGGGTTCGGCTCGGACAGCGAGCGGCGTGCTTTCCGGCAGTTGATCAAGATCAGCGGCATCGGCGCGCGCACCGCGTTGTCGGTGCTGTCGGGTCTGTCGGTGACCGAGCTCGCGCAGGCGGTTAGCATGCAGGAAACCGGCCGCCTCACGCGCATTCCCGGGATCGGCAAGAAAACCGCGGAGCGGCTGCTGCTCGAGCTCAAGGACAAGCTGGGTGTCGACGTCACCGCGGTCGTCGGCGTCAATCGCCCCTCGCCGGTGGCCGCGGACGTGCAGCACGCGCTGGCGTCGCTCGGTTACAGCGACAAGGAAGCCGCGCACGCGGTCAAGCAGTTGCCCGACGGCATCTCGGTGACCAACGGCATCCGCCATGCGCTCAAGCTCCTCGGCAAGTCCTGACGTCGCTCTCACGCACGAATCAGCCACGCTTATGATCGAAACCGACCGCCTGATCGCCACTGCGCCCGCGAGCCCGCAGGAAGAGGTGGTGGAACGCGCACTGCGCCCGCGTGCGCTCGAGGAATACGTCGGCCAGGAAAAAATCCGGGCGCAGTTCGCGATCTTCATCGAGGCGGCGCGCAAGCGCAAGGAGCCGCTCGATCACGTGCTGCTGTTCGGGCCGCCGGGACTGGGCAAGACGACGCTGTCGCACATCATCGCCTACGAGCTGGGCGTCAACATGCGCCAGACGTCGGGTCCGGTGCTCGAGCGCGCGGGCGATCTCGCGGCGCTGCTCACCAATCTCGAACCCAACGATGTCCTGTTCATCGACGAGATCCATCGCCTGTCGCCGGTGGTCGAGGAAATTCTCTATCCAGCGCTGGAAGACTTCCAGATCGACATCATGATCGGCGAAGGTCCGGCCGCGCGCAGCGTCAAGCTCGACCTGCCGCCGTTCACGCTGGTCGGCGCGACCACGCGTGCCGGCATGCTTACCAATCCGTTGCGCGACCGCTTCGGCATCGTGGCGCGCCTCGAGTTCTATTCGGCCGAGGAGCTGACCCGAATCGTCAAGCGCTCCGCTCGGCTGCTCGAAATCGCGCTCGACGACGAAGGTGCGCTGGAAATCGCTCGCCGCTCGCGCGGCACGCCCCGCGTCGCCAATCGTCTGCTGCGTCGCGTGCGCGATTACGCGCAGGTGCGCGCCGACGGAAGCATCACGCGCACCGTCGCTGACGAGGCGCTGCGCATGCTCGACGTCGACTCGCTGGGATTGGACGTGATGGATCGCAAGCTCCTAGCGTGCGTGCTCGACAAGTTCGGCGGCGGCCCCGTCGGCGTCGAAAACCTGGCGTCGGCGATCGGCGAGGAGCGCGACACCATCGAAGACGTGCTCGAACCGTTCCTGATCCAACAGGGCTTCCTGCAGCGCACGCAGCGCGGCCGCATTGCGACGCCGCTCGCGTACAGGCATTTCGGACTGGCATCGCCCGCAGCCGCCGGCGAGCTGTTCAACGAGTGATCGCCGCCGGGCCGCAGCAAGGCGCTCGCCCGTCCTGGGGGATGTCGCGCGGCGACTTCGGGGGAACCGAGTGACGCCGAGCGCGCGACCCTTTCGCTGGCCTGTGCGCGTTTACTACGAAGACACCGATGCCGCAGGCATCGTCTACTACGCCAACTACCTGAGGTTTCTCGAACGGGCACGAACCGAATGGCTGGCTTCGATGGGATTGCCGCTGCAGCGCCTTGAAACCGAACACAATGCGCTCTTCGTGGTCCATAGGGTGGAAATCGACTTCTGCAGACCAGCGCGGCTCGGCGACATGCTCGAAGTCACCGTGCTGCCGGTCGAACGCGGCAGGACGCGACTGGTCGCTGTGCAGGACGTGGAGCGGGGAGAGGAACAGGTGGCGCGAGCGCGCGTCGGTCTTGCCTGGCTGGACCGCAGCGATTGGCGCCCGAGCCGGATTCCTTCGGCGCTGCTGGAACGAATGGAGACATTGGCTTGAACCTGCATCCGGATCTCTCGTTCATCGCGATGGTGACGCACGCGAGCATCGTCGTGCAGGCGGTGATGGTGCTGCTGCTGATCCTGTCGCTGTGGTCATGGTGGCAGATCTTCCTCAAGTTGTTCGCGCTCAAGCGTGCCGCCGCGAGCACCGACGCCTTCGAGGATGAGTTCTGGAAGGGCGGCGACCTCGCTGCGCTCTACCAGCGCTCGAGCCAGTCGCGTGATAGCGGCGCGCTCGAGCGCATCTTCGTCGCTGGTTTTCGCGAATTCGCGAAGCATCGCAAGCAGGGTTCGTCGTCGGGAGCGACCATGGACAGCGCACGGCGCGCGATGCGTGCGACGTATCAACGTGAGATCGATGCGCTCGAAGCCAATCTCGCGGGGCTCGCGACCGTCGGATCGGTAAGTCCCTACATCGGATTGTTCGGCACCGTGTGGGGCATCATGAATTCGTTCCGCGGCCTGTCCAACGTGAGCCAGGCAACGCTTGCGCAGGTCGCGCCCGGCATCGCCGAAGCGCTGATCGCGACCGCGATGGGCCTGTTCGCCGCGATTCCCGCAGTCGTCGCGTACAACCGCTATACGCACGACGTCGACCGTCTGGCGACGCGCCTGGAGACGTTCATCGAGGAGTTCTCGAACATCCTGCAAAGGCAGGGATGATGACCGGGCGCCGCGCTCGCAAGCCGATCAACCAGATCAACGTCGTGCCCTACATCGACGTGATGCTGGTGCTGCTCGTCATCTTCATGATCACCGCGCCGCTGGTCAACCCCGGACAGATCGAGCTGCCGAGCGTCGGCAGCAAATTGCAGGCGCCGATCGCGCCGCTGACCATCGTATTCCGATCCAACGGAACGCTTGCCCTGCAGGATGGCTCGACCGCGGTCACGGTCACGCGCGACGACCTGGTCATGCGCATTCTCGACGCGCAGGCGCGCAACCCAGACCGGCCCGTGGTGCTCGGCGCGGCGCCGTCCCTGCGCTACGACCAGGTGATCGAGGTCATCGACATGCTACAGCGCAATGGGGTGCGCAAGGTCGGCCTGCTCGCCAAGACGCAGAACTGAATCGCGATGGCGCCGGAACGCAGTCGGCCCTCCTGGTCGACCGGAAAATGGATCGCGGCATTGCTCGCGCTCGCGGTGAACCTGGGCTTCATCGCTTTTCTGGTGATCAACGTCACCTGGCGAAGCCGCCAGGAGCAGGCGGTGAGCGTAGAGCTGTACGCTCCGCCGGCGAAGACCGAGACACCGAAGCCGCCTCAACCGCAGCCTGCACCCGAGCCGCCCAAGCCTGCACCCGAGCCGCCCAAGCCTGCACCCGAGCCGCCGAAACCTGAGCCCGAGCCGCCCAAGCCGCCGCCCGAGCCGCCCAAGCCTGCGCCGGAGCCTCCGAAGCCCGCACCGGAGCCTCCCAAGCCGGCGCCCGAACCGCCCAAGCCCGTCCACGTTGAGTCGCCACCACCGAGCAAGGCCGATCTCGCGCTCAAGGCGCGCCAGGAGCAGGCCGAGCGCGCACGACTCGAGAAGGAAAAACGCGACGCCGAGAAGCGCGAGGCGGACAAGCGCGAGGCGGAGAGGAAAAAGCAGGAGGAGAAGAAGCTCGCCGACGCCAGAGAGCGTCAGGCACGCGAAGCCGACGCACTGAAGGCGCAGGCCGATCGCGAACGCCTCGCTGCGGCGAAGGTGATCGAAGCCGCGCAGGCCAAGGCGCTCGATGCGTACATCCGCAGCATTCAGTCCAAGGTCAAGGGCAACGTCATCCTGCCTCCTGATATTCCGGGTAACCCCGAGGCAGTCTTCGACGTGGTCCAGCTCCCCACGGGGGAGATCATCGATGCGCAGTTGCGAAAATCGAGCGGCGTTCGCGCGTACGACGAAGCGGTGCAGCGCGCGATTCTCAAGTCGTCGCCGCTACCCAAGCCCGAGAGCGCGGAGTTGTTCCGGCGCAGTTTGACACTGAAGTTCAGGCCGTCGGATTAGCGCGCCGGCGGTACCTGCGCGGGCTCAGAACCACCGTCTTTGTTCCGCACCATCACTTCGCCCGCAGCGCCCACACTCGCAGTTCCCGGTCGATCCCCGCTTCGTGGGCCCCTCGCCTGGAGGCTCGTGTCGCTAATCATCGCGAGATTTTTTCTCCACGATCTGGATGGTGGCCCAGCTCCAGTCGGGACGCTGCTCGACGAGATGGCGCAGCGACACCGTGTACACCGAGTGCGCGGTCGTGAGCAGCACGTTACGGCCTTCCTGGTACTCCGACGTCGGCACAATCACGGTCTTCATCGCGAGGGGCTTGTCCGGACGCGACGGCGGCGGGAGGTACAGGCCTTCGAAGCGCTCGCCCATGGTCGACATGTCGAGGCCATCGACGACGTAGCCCATTTCCTCGTTGGCGCGCCGCTTCGCCGCGAGCGTGACCGCGACCATGCGCTCGGCGATGAGATTGACGCCCGCCTCGACTTCCTCGTTGGACACCTTGTTGAGGCGCCGAACGACACCGAGCAGCCATGCATCGACGTCGGACTGGCGAACCGCGACCAGCGCGCCGAGCTTGAGGCTTTGGCCGATGCCGCCGGTGGCGGCGATGCGCAGTCCGGCGACACTGCGATCCTTGACTTCCCACATCGGATCGCTCCAAGACGAAAGGCTCGCCGCCAGCGAATCGTCTTCGACTGGCGTCTTGCGCTTGTTGCGCGGAGCGCCGGCGACGGCGAAGACCTCGATCTGCTCGGTGCTCGACGAAGAACCGTCGCCCGCTGCTTCGTCGGCCGCCTTGGCGGCAAGGTCCTGACAGATGCGCGACAAGCCGATGCGAACGCGCGCCGACACGGTCACGGTGGTCCGCGGATCGCGGCGCAGCTCGGGCAGGAGCGCCGGCGACATCATCGGCTGGATCTTGCGCAGCACACCGAGACGCTGTTGATTGACGACGGCAACCGGGCCCTGATCGGTCATCTCGGCGTCGCGCAGCGCATTGATCGCCCGCTGCATGCCTTCGGAGAGTGGCGAGGTATCGAGATAGCGCAGCATGGAACCGCGATCGTTGCCGGTGCGTCGCACCATGCCTTCGCGTCCCGCCAGGTCCACGAAGAATCCATCCATCGATTTCGGAATCTGCTCCAGCGACAGCCGGCGACTCCAGGCGCGCAACTGCGCGCTCGCCCAGTCGATCTCGGTGGGCGACAGGTTCCCGGTGTTGAGCTGATGCACAAGCAGCACGTACAAGTACTCCTGCTCGACCGACCACGGCTGCGCGGCCGCGCCCGCCGCAGGCAGCGCCATCGCCTGGCGGTCGCACTTCATCTCGCACGCGCGGAGGTAGGTCTGATGCAGCTCGATCCACTTGGCAGGAATCCAGCGCTCGTACTTGAACACCCGAAGCTTGGCGTCGGTGCCGTGGAAATGCACCAGCCGGATGAACAGCAGCGGAAGCGCCGTGCGCCAGCGCGCGTTGTCGTTCTGCGATATGGCCCCTTCGAGCGTCTGCTGGTAAGCGAGCATGAAAGCCTGGCTCATCTCCCACAGCGATTGCCAGATGCGGTCGGCGAGCTTCGGCGAGGCTTCGGCGTTTTCGATGTATTGCTTGATGAGCTGGCGCCGATCCGAGCCGAGCGCGGCATCGACGAACTGAATGGCGGCCAGTCTGTTGAGGTCGATCTCGCGCTGCGCCTTGCGCACCGAATCGAGCGCGCGGATGACGTGCTGCTGCCTGCCGATCACGTCCAGCGCCGGCAGCTGGCGCAGCCAGGCCGCTGCCGACTTGGCGTTTTGCAGCGGATCAGTCGATTCCCGCGACTGCGGTGTCAGAAATCCGAACATCGCTTTCATCTTTGGTGCCTGGCCCGGCGAGCCGCTTCGGCCCGAATTGGAAATGCTGTCCATGGCGAGTCGGTGGAGAGAGATCTGGGCGCCGAGCGGCCCTGATTTATAGCCCAAAAGCGCGCGCAGCGCAAAATGCGGGCAAAATACGTGATGGCGTTCGCGTTTTGAGAATTGCCGCGGCGTCCCGCGGCACGAAGATTTCGATCTCGCTGTTCCTTTTCACATCGCACCCCTTATTCTTGGAGGAGGCTCAGTGTTGCGCATTACCATGTCGAAGCACCGCGCGCGACTCGCTGCAGCAGCGGCCGCGTGCGCGTTTATCTTTCCGTTCAGCGCCCTTGCGCAGTCTTCCGCGTCTACATCTAGCAAAATGGATGCCAAAGTCATGCAACTGCAGAAAAACGATGTTAAAACCGGAACGGGCGCTGAGGCGATGGCCGGGAAGACAGTTATTGTCCACTACACGGGCTGGCTCTACGATCCTGCGGCGCCGGGGCAGAAAGGAGCGAAATTCGACTCATCGCGCGACCGGCAATCCCCCTTCAGCTTCCCGTTGGGAGCAGGCAAGGTGATTCGCGGATGGGACGAGGGCGTGGCCGGAATGAAAGTGGGCGGGCAACGCACTCTCATCATTCCGGCAGAGATGGCGTACGGCAGTCGCGGGGCGGGGGGCGTGATCCCACCGGATGCGACGCTGATCTTCGATGTGGAGTTGCTCGACGTAAAGGGCTAGCGATCGAGCGGACGTAGCCCTCGCGCTACCAGTAGGTCTCCAACGTGAAGTGCCCTGGTTCGCGACGGCGATGCCGTCGCATGCCACGGCGCTCGAGCATGGCCTGTGTATCGCGAACCATGTCGGGGTTGCCACAAAGCATCGCATGCGCATTGTCCGCGGTGAGCGCGATGCCCGTCTCGGTTTCGAGTCGACCATCGGCGATGAGCTCCGGGATGCGACCCGGCAACGCCCCGCGGTGCAGTTCTCGACTTACGATCGGCACGAACACGAAACGTCCGCTGCGTTCGCGACCGATGCCTGCGATTTCGTCGGCGTAGGATAGATCGGCTGCGTGGCGAACCGCGTGCACGAGCACGACACGCTCGAATTTGTCCCAGGGCTCGCCGGTGCGCAGAATTGACAGAAACGGCCCGAGCCCGGTTCCGGTAGCCAAGCACCACAAAGCCCCTGCACCCGGAAGCTCGCCTGCCGTGAAAAATCCGTTGGCGCGGTCGAGCAGCCAAAGCGGCGCGCCGCCGTCCAGCGACGCAAGTCTCGGTGACAGGGGCCCTGCCGGCAGCACGTTGAAATAGAACTCGTGGATCGGCTCCTGAGGCGGGTTCACGAACGAATATGGGCGTCCGACCATAGGCTCCCTGGATCCGGCGGGTGCCGGCAATGCAAGCCGGGCGAACTGGCCGGCGACGAACTGAAGCCCCGGCGCCGAGACGCGCAGCGAAAACAGGCGATCGTTCCATTGTCTTCGCGAGACGACCTCGCCCTCGATCCACGCGCTCATCGATGCATACGCTGACTCTTCGCGCCGCCTTGTAAACTACGCATTATGCCAGCGCCCTCTTCCGCGCCTGTTGCGGCGGTTCCCAAGAACGCGCTCGGCGCAGGACCGCGAGTCTACCTGCGGCGCCCCGCACTCCGTGACGCGCACATTGTGAGCGGCGCGGTGGCCAAAAGCGCGCGCCTGCATGCGCAATGGGTGCAGGCGCCGGCGAGCGCGGACCGATTCACCACCTACCTGCGGCGTTTCGCCGGCGCGAAATCGAAACTGAACAAGAGCGCGACGCACGTCGGCCTGCTGGTATGCCGAAAGGACGACGCAGCGCCGGTGGGCATTTTCAATTTCAGCCATATCGTGCACGGTGCGTTCCAGAGCGCGTATCTAGGCTACTACGCGCTCTCACCGTATGCCGGCAAGGGCTACATGTCGGAAGGTCTCGCGCTCGCGCTGGCTTTCGCCTTCCGCACCCTCAAGCTGCACCGCGTCGAAGTCAATGTGCAGCCCGGCAACACACACTCGATCGCTCTCGTGCGGCGCGCCGGCTTCACGCGCGAGGGCTTCTCGCGACGCTACATAAAGATCGCCGGCCGCTGGCGCGACCATGAACGATGGGCGCTCCTCGTCGAGGACTGGCGCGCACGGACGCGATGACTCTCGCGTGCGCCTGGTCGACGACGATGCTGGCAATCGTCGTCGCCGGGTGCGCCAGCACACCAGCGCCGCTCGACGCGCCGCGCTCGCAGTTCGGTGTCGAGATCGCGCCGTACGCGCGAGTCAGCGAGTGCATGCTGCTGGCCAAGGATGAACGCGTGACCTATCGCTTCTCCGCGTCGAGTCCCGTGGACTTCAGCGTATGGTTTCGCGAGGACAATGCCGTGGTCGTTCCGGTCGACGTCAAGGCAGCCCAGGAGCAATCGGGTGACTTCACGGCGCAGGGCGACTTTGCGTATTGCCTGACCTGGGAAGCCGGTGCCAGTGGGGCTGTGCTCGAGTATCGGGTTCAACCGGTGCGGCCGCGGCGATGAATCACGCGGCGACACTGTTGTTCGACCTCGACGGCACGCTCACCGACAACTACACCGGCATCAGCCGCTCGATCGTCCACGCGCTGACTGCGCTGCGCGTCGCCGTGCCGGGCGAAGACGCGCTACGAAGCTGCGTCGGACCGCCGCTGCGCAAGAGCTTCGCGCGCCTGCTGCAGACGGAGGATGCCGCTCAGGTGGAACACGCGCTCGCGCTGTATCGCGCGCGCTACGCCGAGCATGGGTGGCGTGAGAACGACGTGTACGCAGGCGTCGAGAACGCGCTGTCTGCTCTCGCCGCGCGTGGCCAGCGCATGATCCTGTGCACATCCAAGCCGCGCGTTTATGCGCAGCGGATCGTCGATCATTTCGGGATCGCCGGCTGGATCGGCACCGTCTACGGTCCGGAGCTCGACGGCCGCTTCGACAACAAGAACGATCTGCTCGGCGGGATCATCGCCGCCGAGCGCCTCGATGCGAACGCATGCCTCATGATCGGCGACCGCGGGCAGGACATGATCGCCGCGCGTGCGAACGGCGTCGACGGCATCGGAGTGCTGTGGGGATATGGATCAAGCGCTGAGCTGATCGGCGCCGGCGCGCGTCGGCTGGTCGCTCGTCCCGCCGAACTGCCCGACGCGCTGTAGCGGACACAGCTGGGGATCGCGCGCGCCGGCGTGCTAGCGCGAGCTGCCCAGCGCCATCGCGATCAGCACCACGACGATGATCGCAATCACCAGCAGCGTGATCTTGATCCAGCTCTTCGGGTATTCACCGCGGAGGGCGCCCGTGACCCCGTTCATCACCGCCTGAAACGAGCGCGCGCCGAAGGTATAGGTCAATAGCCACACAGGCGCGAGAATGTGCTTGAACGTCTGCCCGGAATAGTCGGCCTGCACGGCCAGGTTGCGGTGGGTGTCGCCGGGAATCTGCGCGGCGCACATCTGGCGAAGCTTCTCGTCCATCGCCGCGCGCGCCGCGCGGGCTGCCGCGAGTAGGTCGATCTGATAACGCTCGACCACCCACCCCGCGACATAGCCGGCGTCGTAGGGTACGAGCTCCTGGGTCGGAAAAGGCTCGATCTCGCGGAGCAACCCCCCGTGCACGCCGACCGACGCGCAGATCAGATCGTCGTCAAAAAAATGCGACACGTGTCCCGAGGCCGGTTCCCAGCGCACGTGTTGCACCTGGCGCGTCTGCGTGCGCCCGTTGCCGTCGGTGTAGGTCTCGGTTGTGTAGTAGTAGTGCCCGGCTTCAGCGGTCCAGTCCGCCTCCACGCGCGCATCGAAGGTCCAGTACGGAAGGTAGATTCCCCTGACCGTGTCGGTCAGCGCGCGGCGCTTGAGCGCATTGGGCGCGAGCCAGAGCTTGCCGTACCAGCTGCGAATCCGGTCACGCGCCTTGTCCTCGGGAATTTTGAAAGGCAGCACGCTCTCCGGGCGGAAGGTGTCCTTGGTCTGCTCGTAGGGTACGAGCTGGGCCGAGCCGCAGAATTCGCAGCGCTGCGCCTGGCGTTGCGGATCGAGCACCGAAATCGCCTGGCAACTCTGGCACTTGACGTAGCGCTTCTCGGTTTGCCATCCGCGTTGGTCATCGCCGATCCCGCGAAGCGCGGTCGCAAGGTCGTGCTCGATGATCGTGCCGGTGGCGGCGTCGAGCTTCGCCGGCGAAGTGGTTCCGCAAAACGGACAGACCAGCGCCTGCTTGGCGGGATTCCAGATCGCCTCGGCGCCACACGCGGGACACGCGAACTTCTGCTGGGCGAGCGCCTCCTGCATCGGCGATCAGCCGATGAAGTACCCGATGACCACCCAGAGTCCGTCGGCTTCGCGTTCCAGCGTCACCGTTTCCATCGCCTCGCGTGCAGCGAACCGGGTGCGAAACGTGAGGATCGCATAGTTGCCGTTACGGGCAGCGCCCGGAAACGCATCCATGAATTGGGTCGATTCGACCGTTCGCGATGCGACCGTCCCGAGCGGCGCGCGCACGCGGTGCAGCGCCTCCGCCCATTTTTCCTTGGTGATCGCGTCGCGAAACTGCTTTCCGGCCACCTCCCAGCTCGCCTTGCCGTCATCGCGGTCGGTGATCGCAAGGAACGAGCGCGCCGACTGCAGCGACGCGCTCGACGCCGGGCTCTGCGCGCTCGCGGGCAGCGCGCTCGCGACCGCGATGATGGTCGCGGCCAGCAGCGCGACCATTGTCCAGGCTGATCGGGGCTTGGTATGCATGGCTCAGGATCCCAGGAATGCGTCGACTTGGGCGCGGGTGACGCGCCATTGCGTTCCGATCTGCTTGCCCTTCAGATCGCCCTTCTGCAGGCTCGACATCACATCGCTCTCGTCGACCCCGAGCAGGTGCGCGACCTGCGCCGGCGTGAGCAGATCCGGCGACACCTCCGGTGCGGACGCACCGGCGGCAGCGGCGGGCGCTGCCCGGGCAATGCCGGGCGTGGTCTGCGAGCCCAGGATACCGCCCGACTGGTTCATCATCTGCTGCGCCATCGCCATGCCGACCGCCATCTGCACCGCCATGCCACCGGCACCGGCCCCGCCGTCGCCCTTCTCAAGCCCCTGCGCCATCTGGAACTTGACGTAGTCGTTGAGGTTGCCTACCGCCGCCATGCTCGAGCGCTTGTCGATCGCCTGTTCGACTTCGAGCGGGACTGACACGTTCTCGACGATGAAACTGGTGATCTCGAGCCCGTATTTCGCCGTCGTCTGCGGATTGATCAGCGGCAGGAGTGCCTGCCCCAGCTCGCCGTAGCGCGCGGCCACGTCGAGCGCGGGAATCTTCGATTGCGCGAGCGCTTCAGAGAACACGCTGACGATGCGGGAGCGCATCGTGTCGTTGAACTCATCGAGGCGGAAGTGATCGTCGGTGCCCGCGACTTCCTTGAGGAAGAGCTTCGAATCGACGATCCTGAAATCGTACACGCCGTAAGCGCGCAGGCGAACGATGCCGAAATCCTGGTCGCGCATCATCACCGGATTGGCGGTGCCCCACTTGTTGCCGGTGAAAAGGCGCGTGGTGACGTAGTACACGTCGGCCTTGAACGGCGACTCGAACCCGTATTTCCATCCCTTGAGATCGCTGAGAATCGGGATGTTGTCGGTCGTGAGATCGTACTTGCCCGGGCCGAAGCTGTCGCCGAATTGGCCGAGGTAGATGAACTGCGCGATCTGCGACTCGCGCACGATGAGCTGCGCGCCGCGCTTGATCTCCTTGTCCTCATCAGGGAAGCGGAACGACAGCGTATCGCGCGAGTCGTCCGTCCACTCGATGATGTCGATGAACTGTTTTTTGATGAAATCGAGAATGGCCATGGGTCTCCCCCGCTGCCCGAGAAGCTCGTGACGACGGCAGCGCTGCGCTACTTTTTCGGCGCCTTCGCCTCGGCCTGCTTGAGCTCACCCTCGAGCTGCGCCAGCGGGAGCGCGCCGGGAATCACCGATCCATCGGCGAACACCAGCGTCGGCGTCGCGTTGACGTGGTATTTCTGACCGAGCGCGGCGGTCTGTGCGATCGGCGTCGCGCAGTCGCCCTTGTTCGAAGGCAGCTTGCCGCTGTCGAACCATTCATCCCATGCCTTGTTGCGGTCCGCCGCGCACCAGATCCGCGCGGACTTGCGCGCCGAATCCGGATGCAGCGAATCGATCGGGAACAGGAACGTGTAGATGGTGACGTTGTCGAGACCCTTCATTTCGGACTCGAGACGCTTGCAGAAAGGGCAGTCGGCGTCGGCGAACACGTAGAGCTTGCGCGAGCCGTCGCCCTTGACCTTCTTGAGCGCGATGTCGAGCGGCAGCGTGGCGACGTCGATGCGGTTGAGCTCGCGCATGCGCAAGTCGGTGAGATTGACGTGGCCGACGCTGTCGTAGATCGAGCCCACGAACACGTAGACCGCCTTGGCGTCGGTATAGATCAGTCGATCGTCGAGCTGTGCCTCGTAGAGCTCCAAGTACGGCGATTTCGCCACGAGGCCGATCTGCGCGCCCGGAAAGCGTGTTTCGAGGAGTTTGCGCAAGGCGGCGACCTCACGGGTGTCGTCGACCTTGGTATCCTGGGCGAACGCCGGCATGCCCATGACGTACATCAGCGCCGCCAGCGCGGCCATCCATCGAAAACGTTGCATCGCATCACTCCAGGACCCGGTCCGAGGGCGGACAGTTTACCTTGGACGCCCCAACAAGTCCGGAGTTGCATAGCCTGCGACGCGAGCCACCGGGCGAGGGGCCCCACGCAGTGGGGATCGACCGGGAATTGCGAGTCGGCGCTGGCGGGCGAAGCGACACAGAAACGAGCAAGCTCGATCTGAGCGCGCGGCGCGACCCGGCGGACGAGCGGCTCCGCGACAGCCGAGCTAGCGTACCGCGGGCTGGGCGAGCAGGCGCTTCAGCGGACCTATGGCATCGACGGCGCGCATCCCCTGGTTGCGCAGGGTGCGCATCCACGGCACGGGCGCATCGAAAAGTCGCACCAGCCCGTCAGTGACCGCCTGCATCGCCAGCACCGGCGCCGCACGCCGCAACTCATATTGTCGAAGCAACAGCGCGGCACCAGGATCGTCGATGATGCCGCGCCGCGCCAGCAGCTCAGCCAACGTCGCGGCGTCGCCGAAGCCCAGATTCACGCCCTGTCCCGCCAGCGGATGCACGACGTGAGCCGCGTCGCCGATCAGCGCGAAGCGGTGCGCGATCACCGAGGGAAGCTTGAGAAACGCGAGCGGAAAAGCCGCCGCGGGGGTGATGCGCTCGAGCGCGCCCAATGCATGCTTTCCGGCCGTGGCGACGCGCTCGCAAAGTGCCGCGGGGGCAAGGTCGAGCAGTTCCGAAGCGAGCGCGTCGGGCGCCGACCACACCATCGACATGCGCTGGCCCGGCAGCGGAAGCCATGCAATTACGCCCTCACCGCCCAGAAACCATTGGAACGCGCGTCCGCGATGCGCGCGCTCGGTGGAGAAATTAGCGACCACGCCCGATTGCGCATAGCTGCGCGGCGCGGCATGAATACCTGCCTGGCCGCGTGCCCACGAGCGAATGCCGTCCGCCCCCACCACCAGGCGCGCGGGCAATGCGTCGCTGTCGCGCAAGCGCAGCTCTGCCGTGTCGCTTAGCCACGCGATCGCTTCCGGTTGCGCCGGCGCCAGCACGTCGATCGACTCCTCGGCACGCAGCGCCGCGACCAATGCCGCGTTGAGCTCGCGATTCTCAATGATCCAGGCGAGCGCGCGCTCGCCCAGCGCATAGGCGTCGAACTGCACGCGGCCATCGCCGTCGCCGCACACTTCCATCGCCTCGATGGGTGCCATGCGCTCGACAGGAATGCGTTGCCATACGCCCAGTCCGTGCAGGAATTCGGCACTTCCAGGGCTAATGGCGTAGACGCGCGCATCCCACGCCTCGTCGTCCGCGAGGTCGCCGGCCGCAACGCTGCCACGGTCGACGATGGTGACCGTGAGCCCCGCACGCGCGAGCGCGATGGCGAGCGCGATTCCGACCAGCCCGGCGCCGATGATCACCACATCGCGCTGTGCGCTGGGTAAATGTTCCCCCCGAGCGTCGCTACGCGCCGTTCCCCGCAGGGGGCGAGTGCCTTGGGGCGGCCCTGCGGCACTGGTATCCCCCCGAGCGTCGCTGCGCGCCGTTCCCCCCAGGGGGCGAGTGCCTTGGGGCGGCCCTGCGGCACTCATCCCAGCGTCTCGATGACGTGATTCTGGTTGGTATAGATGCAGATGTCGCCGGCGATGGTCAGCGCCTGCTTGACGATGGTTGCGGCGGCCATGTCGGTGTGCTCGAGCAATGCGCGCGCCGCGGCTTGCGCGTACGCGCCGCCGGATCCGATCGCGAGGATGCCGAGCTCGGGCTCGAGCACGTCGCCGTTGCCGGAAATGATGAGCGACGCGGTACTGTCGGCGACGGCAAGCATCGCTTCGAGACGGCGCAGGATTCGGTCGGAGCGCCAGTCCTTCGCGAGCTCCACCGCGGCACGCTGGAGCTGGCCCTGATGCTTGTCGAGCTTGGCTTCGAAGCGCTCGAACAGCGTGAAGGCGTCGGCCGTGGCCCCGGCGAAGCCGGCGAGCACGCGTTCGCCGTGCAAGCGGCGCACCTTGCGAGCGGTCGATTTCACGATGACCGCGCCCATCGTCACCTGGCCGTCGCCGCCGAGCGCGACCTGCTGTCCGCGTCGACACGAAACGATCGTGGTTCCGTGAAAAGCGTCCATCACCCTCGAAGCACCCGCGATGAGAAGGTCGTGCCTGCGCCCCTCACTGCGCCTTCTTGATGAAGTGCCGTGGCGAGATTCCGATCAGCAGCAGCAGCGTACGGATGATCGGCGATGCGCCGATGATCTGCACCGATTTGCGCTGCGCCTCGGCACGTCCTATCGCATTGAGCAGCGCGCCCGCGCACACGAAATCGACGCGCTCGACCGCGGTCATGTCGACCGGGACCGCATGCCGGCCTTCGCGGAACAACGCCAGCTTGGCCAGTTGCGGATCGGATGACCCGGTCATCACGCCGCTCCAGACCAGCGTCTCGACATTTTCGTTCGTCGCTTCGCTGCCGGCTTCGCTGGCACGAGCCTCCGGAGAGACCGCGACCGGCGGGGGCTCCCACGATGGCGGAGAGACCTCGAAGGCGACCGCAAAGTCGATAGCGCGATCCTCAAACGCCTTGTGATCGTGCTGCCATTGCATGAGCTCGAGCAGGAGGACCCAGTACCCCTCGCCTGCGGCCTTGCCCTGCTGAACCGACACGTCGAGCGCGCGGCGCAATTTCTCCGGGTGCTGCATCACCAGCGTGTAATGGCGCTTTCGAAGTTGCGCTAGGGCGTCGGCCAGCAGCATCGCGCCGGCGTCGTCGGCTCCGGTGAGCGAGCCCAGGTCCATGCGCACCTGTGGCTGCTTGTGCGAAGCGGCAAGCATGTTCGCGATCTGCGGCGCGTGCGCCGCGGTGAGCTTCCCGGTGAAGCCCACATATCCGCCCGCCGCGGGCTTCGTGCCGGGACGCGCGCGGCCGCTGCCTTCCTCCCACGATGGCGCCGAGCGCTCGAAGGCGACCACGTACTGCAGCGCGAGCTGATCGAACGCCGCTCGATCGTCGGTGCGCTGCAGCAGATCGAAAAGCGACAGCCACGCCAGCGGCGACACCCGCGCATCGTCGTCGTTTGCGATGCCTTGTTCCAGCGTTTCGCGCGCCGCCTGCGCGTGGCCGTTGGCATAACGCAGCGCCGCATCCTCGAGCACGGCACACAACCCGGGGTTGGCTTCGGCGACCAGAATGTTCTGCTCCTGCGCGGGCCCCCACTCGATCATGCTGGGCGGCCCGGTGACCGTGATCTCTCGCTCGCGGGGCACCTCAGCTTGGCGTAGCGGGGAGGCGGGGGTGCCTGCCGGCCGAGCTTTGGCGGCCGCGGCGACCTCGCGGGCGGAGGTTGCTGCGGCGCTTCCGGCGCGCGCTGGAGTACGCGCGTCGTGGCGCGGGGCGATTTCCGGACCGGGTTTCTTGGCCTCCTGGGCCTTCGCCTTGGCCGGAGATTTGGGAAAAATGTTGAAAGCCATCGCGTCAGGCCGCGTCGTTAGCGTCGCCCATGGAGCTAGCGATTATGGTCCGATAGCCAACGGGCAACAAGGGACCTGCTCTCGGCAGCAGGCGCCCGAGTTCTTTTGCGCGTCGGCTTTGATGTCGATTGCTCAGGCCGATGCGAGATTCTTCGCCGCGAAATCCCAGTTAAGCAACTTGTCTACCACCGCATTGGCGTAGTCGACGCGCTTGTTCTGGTAATCGAGATAGTAGGCGTGCTCCCACACATCGATGGTCAGCAGAGGCTGCTGACCCTTGGTGAACGGGACTTCGGCGTTGCCGGTCTTCACGATCGCCAGCGCGCTGGCGTCGGCGACCAGCCACGCCCATCCGCTCCCGAATTGCGTGAGCGCCGCATTGACCAGCGCTGCCTTGAACTTGTCGTAGTCGCCGAACGCAGAATCGATTTTCGACGCCAGTCCCGACGGCGGCTTCCCGCCGCCACCGGGCTTCAGACTGCTCCAGTAGAACGTGTGGTTCCATACCTGGGCGGCATTGTTGAAGATCGGCGCCTTGTCTGCCTTGCCAGCGGTAGCGCGGACAATCGATTCCAGCGACTGCCCTTCGAACTCGGTCCCGGCAATAAGCTTGTTGAGCGTGTCGACATAGGTCTTGTGGTGCTTGCCGTAATGGAAGCTCAGCGTCTGCGCGGAAATCACCGGCGCCAACGCGCCTTCCGCGTAGGGAAGCGGTGGGAGAGTGAATTGCTCGGCCATGTCAGTGCTCCTCGTTTGTCTTGGTAGGTGTGTCGGCGCCCCAGCCGGTGCGTCACCGCGCCGCCGACACTCCCGGGCCCGGCATCGCGGCGCAGGTCGAGGTCTGCCGCCGGTCGGCACATCGCGTGGGCGATGCGTCCGGCTTGACCCGCCTGCGGCCTCTAGAATAACCTCGACCGCGCTGCGCCGTCGACGTTTCCCTCAATTCGGGCCCGCGTGGGTTGGCGCGGTTAGTCGGGTCCCCGGGAGTGACCGATGAAGAATCCGCTCGACTCGTTGTGGGGCACCGTCATCTGCGGCCTGATCCTTACCGCGATCCTGTACGCCCTCGTGAAGAACGTGCTTACTCCGGGAGCCTGACATGGACATCGGGCTGGCACTGGCGCGTTGGGTGCACTTCATGGCGGGCATCATGTGGGTCGGGCTGCTCTACTACTTCAACTTCGTGCAGGTCGCCGCGCTCAAGGCAGCCACCGCCGACGGCAGCAACGCGGGCATCACCAGGCACGTCGTGCCGCGCGCGCTGTTCTACTTTCGCTGGGCCGCGGTAGTGACCTGGCTCGCCGGCGCGGCGCTGCTGGGCGACCAGTTCGTCAACGCGTTCACGCTCAGCAAGGGCATGGCCGGCATCGGCGTCGGCGCGTGGCTAGGAACGATTATGCTGTTCAACGTCTGGGTGCTGATCTGGCCGAATCAGCAGAAGATTCTCGGACTCAAGCCCGCGACCGACGAGCAAAAAGCTTCGGCGCGGCGCATCGCGTTCCTGACATCGCGCGCCAACGTCGTGTTGTCGATGCCGCTGCTGTTCTTCATGGCCGGCGGGTGGTCGCACCGCGGGCTGTTCGGCCTCTAGCACGTCCGCTCGGAGGAGCGGTCGGTTGACCGCCGCACATACGGGCGCAATGCGTCGACTCGACGCTCACTGCGCAGGGCTAGCCGATCAGTCGCCGTAGAGCTTCTGAACGCGCTCGCGGCGCTCCTGCGCTTCGAGCGACAAGGTCGCGGTCGGGCGGGCGAGCAGGCGCGCGACGCCGATCGGCTCACCGGTTTCTTCACAGAAGCCGTACGTGCCGTCATCGATCTGCTTGATCGACTTCTCCACCTTCTTGAGCAGCTTGCGCTCGCGATCGCGGGTGCGTAATTCGAGCGTGTACTCCTCTTCCAGCGTCGCGCGGTCGGACGGGTCGGTCGTGACCTCGTTCTCGCGCAGATGCTGTCCGGTGTCGTCCGCATTGTTGAGCAACTGCGCACGCAGCTCGAGCAGCTTCTGCCGGAAAAAGGCGCGCTGCGCATCGTTCATGTAGTCCTTCTCGGGTGCGCGCAGGATGTCCTCGTCGGTCATCTCCTGGCCGTCCTTGATCTTGCGGACGGCGGGCTTCCGCACGGGGTTCGCTGCCGCGGCCTTTTGCGGCGCACTCATGGGCTTCGCGGAGGACTTCGCGACCACGCCCTTGGCTGCCGGCTTCGTTGCCACCTTGGTTGCCAATTTGGTTGTCACTTTTGTTGCCGCCTTCTTGGTTGCCACCTTGTTCACCACCCTCTTCTTCACCACGCTCGCCACCAGGCTCTCTGCTGGCTCAGTTGGCTTGCGACTGGCTCAGTTTGGTCTAAGTTTGGTCTAACTCAGTTGGTCTGCTTTTGCCCGCACTCAGTTGGTCTGCTTTTGCCCGCGCGCCCTGGGAATCCGCCGGATGCCATGGAGCTAAGCGGCGCATCAAACCCGGCATTATATCCCGAACCGCATGCCGCAAGCCAGCGTGCGGGCCGCTCCGGCTGCGGCGCAGCCAAGCGACGAGTACAGCTTTGTCCACTACGAGCCGCTCGGCGCGGCGCCTGTGACGCGCCCGTATAATCGGACCCGGAACCGACCATGACCGCTTCGACGCTTAGCATCGTCAGGCCCGACGACTGGCACCTGCACCTTCGCGACGGAGAGGCCATGCGGTCGGTGGTGGCGGCCACGGCGCGCGTGTTCGCCCGTGCGGTAGTCATGCCCAATCTCAAGCCTCCCATCACTACCGTTGCCGCCGCGGCGCTGTATCGCGAACGCATCGCCTCGGCGCTGCCCCCCGGCTCCCGTTTCGCGCCGTTGATGACGCTGTATCTCACCGACCAGACCTTGCCCGCGGAGATAGTCTCGGCGCGCGCGTCGGGGTTCGTGATCGGGGTGAAATACTATCCAGCGGGCGCCACCACGAACTCCGAATCCGGCGTGACCGATCTCGCGCGCGTATGGCCGGTGCTCGAATCGATGCAAAAGCACTCGCTGCCGCTGCTGCTCCACGGCGAAGTCACCGATTCCGGCGTCGACATTTTCGATCGCGAACGCGTATTCGTGGACACGTCGCTCTCGCGCATCGTGCGCGACTTTCCTGCGTTGCGCATCGTGTTGGAGCACATCACCACGCGCGAAGCGGCGCAATTCGTGGCCGGTGCGCCCGCGCACGTCGGCGCAACGATCACGCCGCAGCATCTGCTGTGGTCGCGCAATGCGATGCTCGCCGGTTTCATGCACCCGCATCTGTACTGCATGCCAGTGCTCAAGCGCGAAGCGCATCGCCAGGCAATCGTCGCCGCGGCAACGTCGGGCAATGCGAAGTTCTTTCTCGGCACCGACTCTGCACCGCACGCCATCGGCGCCAAGGAGTCCGCGTGCGGCTGCGCCGGCTGCTACTCGGCGCACGCCGCGCTCGAGCTCTACGCGGAAGCGTTCGAAGCGGCGGATTCCCTCGATCGCCTGGAAGCCTTCGCGAGTTTCCACGGCGCCGACTTTTACGGCCTGCCGCGCAACATCGACACCATCGAGCTGCGCCGCGAGGCGTGGCGCGTCCCGGGAAAATATCCTTTCGGAGAGCACGACGTGGTGCCGCTGCGCGCCGGCGAAGAGCTGCGCTGGCGCGTTCACGGCTAGCGCGCCGTGGCGTGCTAACATCCGCACCGAAGTCAGCCAGACCGTCGCTGCCCGCTTCGCGCAAACGAAGCGGGGAGAGGAAAGTCCGGGCTCCGCAGAGCAGGATGCTGGGTAACGCCCAGACGCGATAAGTCGTCGCGAGAGCGGCGATGAAGGCGAGGAATAGGGCCACAGAGACGAGTCGCGATGCCTCGGTTCACGCTGAGGCGGCGCGGGTGAAACGCGGCAACCTCCATCCGGAGCAACACCAAGTAAGCGGACATTGACGCTGCTCGCCGAGTCCGCGGGTAGGTGGCTCGAGCGCCGTGGCAACGCGGCGCCTAGATGAATGACGGCCATAGGGCGCGCTACCCGCGCGTCCCGTAACAGAACCCGGCTTATCGGCTGACTTCGACTTTTCCCGCGAGCGCGAGCCCATCGCGCTCTTTTTTCGAAGACCCTCAGCGGCGCGGGTGAGCCTGCGAAGCCGCGAGCGCGCGGTGCTATGCGCGTCCGCGCCGTGCGTCGCGCACGATTTCACGCGCGGCGTTATGCCCGGGCACGCCGGTCACGCCTCCTCCCGGATGCGTACCCGCTCCGCACATGTACAAGCCGCGCACCGGCCCGCGATAGCTCCCATTGCCCAGGATCGGCCGCGCCGAGAACAGCTGGTCGAGCGAAAGCGCGCCGTGAAAAATGTCGCCTCCGATCAGCCCGAATTCGCGCTCCAGGTCGAGCGGCGACAGCACACGACGGCCGATGATGCTCGCCGCGAAGTTCGGCGCATACGCATCGACGGTGTCGATCATGAGGTCGGCGACCGTGTCGCTCACCTCGTCCCACGAGCGTCCTTCCGGCAGTGTCGGACTGGCGTGCTGGCAGAACAGGCTCGCCACATGCTTGCCCGGCGGCGCGAGCGAGTCGTCCACGGTCGACGGGATGAGCACCTCCACGATCGGCTGTGCCGACCAGCCGCGCTCGCGCGCATCGAAGTATGCGCGCTCCATGTAGTCCAGCGACGGCGCGATGATGATTCCCGAGCGCAGATGCGGCCCGTCGCCGGGAAGGCAGCTGAAGTCGGGCAGCGCATCGAGCGCGACGTTGATGCGAAAGGTCGCGGACTCGCAGCGATACGCTTCGATGCGCTTGCGGAAATCGGCGTCGAGCGCCGCCTGATCGATCAGCTGCAGGTACAGGAGCTTCGGATTGACGTTGGCGGCGACCCGGCGCGCGCTGACGCTGCGCCCGTCGACGAGTTCGAGCCCACCTACGCTGCCGTCGCGCACGATCACGCGGCTCACCGCGGCATCGGTAAATATTTCGACACCACGCGCACGCGCTTCGGCCGCCATCGCCTGCGTGATGGCGCCCATGCCGCCGAGCGCATGCCCCCACTGGCCGCGCTTGCCATTGACCTCGCCGATGACATGATGCAGCAGCACGTACGCGGAGCCGGGCGTATAAGGACTGGCGAAATTGCCGACGATGGCGTCGAATCCAAGCGCGGCCTTGATCGGCGCGGACTCGAACCAGCGGTCCAGCACGTCGCCTGCGCTCTTGGTGAACAGATCGAGCAGGTCGCGCTGCGCCGGCAGCGGCAGTCGCTTGAGCTTGCCGCCGACTTTCCAGGCGCTCAGCAATTCGTGGATACCGCCACCGACATTGGGCGGCGTTTGCAGCAACAGCGAACGAACGACGTCGGCGACACCGTCCATGCTCGCGTAGTAATCCGCCAGCGCCGCGGCGTCCTTGCTCGAGAAGCGCGCGACTTCGGCCTGCGTCGCCGCCAGGCCGCCACCGAGCTTCAGATAGTCGCCGGTAGGCAGCGGAAGAAAGTTGGCCAGCGGACGCTCGACGATCACGAGGCCATGCTCGCGCAGCCGCAGGTCGGCGATGACCTTCGGATGCAGCAGGCTGACCGCGTAGCTTGCGGTCGAATTGCGAAACCCGGGATGAAAGGGTTCGGTGACAGCGGCGCCACCGACGATGCTACGGCGTTCGAAAATTCCGACGGAAAGGCCCGCTGCGGCGAGGTAGCACGCGCAGACCAGCCCGTTATGGCCGCCGCCCACGATGGCGACGTCGTAATCAGCGTGAGCGTTCGCCATCGTCGACCCGCTGCCGCGAGCGCGGCGCAGTCTCGCTATTCGTCGCTCATGCCCGCCGCGACCGTCGAGAATCCGCAATCGACGTAGGTGACCTCGGCGGTGATCGCGCTGGCGAGATCGGAGAGCAGGAACGCGGCGACATTGCCGACTTCGTCGATCGTAACGTTGCGCCGAAGCGGCGCGTGTTTCTCAACGAAGTTGAGGATTTTGGAGAAGCCTCCGATGCCCGCGGCCGCCAGCGTCTTGATCGGACCGGCAGATATCGCGTTGACGCGGATGCCTTCGGGTCCCAGCGACTGGGCGAGATAGCGCACGTTGGCTTCGAGGCTGGCCTTGGCAAGCCCCATGACGTTGTAATTGGCAATCGCCCGCACGGCGCCTAGATAGCTCAAGGTCAGCAGTGCGCCGCGTCGCCCCTGCATCAGCGGGCGTGCGCCCTTGGCCAGCGCAGCAAAGCTGTACGAGCTGATGTCGTGCGCGATCCTGAATGCGTCGCGCGACAAGCCTTCCAGGTAGTCTCCTGCCAGCGCCTCGCGCGGTGCGAAGGCGATCGAATGCAGTAACCCGTCGAGGCTTCCCCACTCGCGGCCGAGCGACTCGAACAGTGCCATAATTTGGCTGTCGTCGGAGACGTCGCACGGCAACACGGGCACGCTGCCGAACTCTGCAGCGAGCTTGACGATGCGATCCTTGAGGTCGGCGTTGACGTAAGTGAAGGCCAGCGAGGCGCCCTCGCGCTGGCACGCTCGCGCGATGCCGTACGCGATCGAGCGGTTCGAGAGCAAGCCCGTGATCAGGATCTTCTTGTCGGCGAGCATTGGCATCAGCCGCCGCCCTGCTCAATCACGCCGCATGCGATCCATCCGTTGGGCGTGCCTCCGAATTCCGGCTTGGGATCCTGTACGACCGACGAATGCACGACCACCGACCGACCGACGATATCGGTCGGTTTCTTGTCACCGAGAGTGACACCGGTGAGCGTCGCCTGCATCTGCGTGTTTCCTTCGGTACCCACGTAGAGTTCCGGCAGCTGGCCGCTGCGCTTTGCGCCGGGTGGTGCGACGTTCCATACCGGCCCCGCGCTTGCCGCGTTGGGTGAGCTGCAATTGCCGTTTTCGTGGATGTAGATGCTGTGCGGCCCCATGTTGATCATGTTGAAGACCGTCGCGGCGACGCTGACTTTTCCGTTTTTCTCGTAGAAGGTGACGATGCCGTAGGTATTGCTATTGCTCTTGGATTTGAGGTTCGCAATCGCCTGGTTACTGCCAGGTGCCAGGTAGCCGAAACCGGTTACCTGAAGCGAATCGTCGGTAACCTTGGCTGTCGGCGTCGACGGCGTGTTGCACGCGGCTGCCAGGACCGCGAGCACGCCGGCGAGCAGCCGCCCTGCGCAGACACGTCGCATGCGCTATTTCACCGTGACGTCGATGGTGGCCGACATCGCCGGTCCGTAGGAAACGTGCGCACCGTTGGCGAATTGCATGGTCAGTTTGTACCGTCCGGGGGGCAGTGTGACCTCGGCCTCGGTCTGCGCCTTCCCGTAGTGCAGATGCTTGTCGTCAACAGGGATGGCTTCGCCCGCATTCATCGCCGGCAGGTTGATGAGCAGATGATGGTGACCGGAATCGGCCTTGATCTCGCCGGCAGGTTCGACCGCCATGCCTTTTACGGCGAACACCACCTTGAACGGGCTGGTTACCGTGGCACCATCCTTCGGCTCGACGAAGGAGACGGACTTGTCACTCGGAGATTTCATCGAGCTGCATCCGGCCAAGACGGCCGCGACGACGAGGCCCGACATGATCGTCATACGCTTCATGATGGAGTGCTCCTGGACTTGCGGTGGCCGTCTCGGGACGCTCCCGCGCGGCGCGCACGCGCGGCAGACGCTACCCGCATTGCGCCATCATAAGCGAAGCGCCGTTCCTTGCCAAAGTCTGGCGGTCGCAAATATCGAGCGGCCGCAGGCTTGTTCGATTCGAACACCGCGACATCGGATACACTATCGCAAAGCGTCGATGACAGGCGCGAGAGTGCCGCGTCGCCGGCGGCAGCCGTCGGGCACACGTTGCTCAGGTGTGATGGAGGGCGCCACGCGCATCGCGTGAGCGCGCAAATCAAACATGATCAAGATGGATGCAGTCCAGCGTTCCCGGACGTCCGCACCGCCGCCACTCGACGATGCGCCGGCGCCGCTCACCGAAGCGTTCCTGCACAATTCGGAAGCGATCCTGCGCCTGGCGATGCGATCGCTGTTCGAGCGCCTCAACAACATGTGCGAAGGCGCCCTCGCGGTCGACGCGCAAGCGCGCATCGTCTGGATAAGCGAAAAGTACGTTACGACTTTGGGCCTCGCAAGCGCCGAAGTCGCGCTCGGCAAGCCGGTCGAAGAAATCATTCCCAACAGCCTGATGCGGGAAGTCGTCAAGAGCGGGCAGCCGCTCCTGCTCGACATCATGGCTTTCGGCGAGCAGTCGCTAGTGGTCACGCGAATGCCGATCCTAGACGAGGACGGCAAGGTGATCGGCGCGATCGGTTTCGTCCTGTACGATCGGGTGCACTACCTGAAACCGCTGGTCGCGAAGTTCGCCGCCCTTCAGGCCGAGCTAGCCGACGCGCAGCGCAAGCTGGTGCAGAACCGGTGCGCACGCTTCACGTTATCGAGTTTCATGGGGAGCAGCGCGGCGTGCCTCGAGGTCAAGCGCCAGGCCCGGCGCGCGGCGCAGCAGGACGCGACGGTCCTGCTGCTTGGCGAGACCGGGACCGGCAAGGAAATGCTGGCGCACGCGATCCATGCCGCTTCGAATCGTGCCCGTAGCGCGTTTATCGCGCTCAACGTCGCCGCGATTCCGGACAACCTGCTCGAAGTGGAGTTCTTCGGCGCTGCGCCAGGTGCCTACACCGGTGCCGACCGCAAGGGGCGCGACGGAAAGTTCAAGCTCGCCGATGGCGGCACGCTGTTCCTGGACGAGATCGGCGACATGCCGCTGGCCGTACAGGCCAAGCTGCTGCGCGTGCTGCAGGATCAGGAGGTCGAGCGGCTTGGATCCAACGTTGTGTGCAAGGTGGATGTGCGCATCATCGCAGCGACCAGCATCGATCTCAAGGAGCGTGTCCTGCAGGGCCGCTTCCGCTCCGATCTGTACTATCGGCTCAACGTGCTCCCCGTCGCCGTTCCGCCATTGCGCGAGCGCGTGTCAGACATCGAAGCGCTGTGCGACTGTTTCCTCGAGCAGATCGCGGCACGCACCGGGACGCCACATCGCGAGATCGCGCCGGACGGAATCGCTGCGCTGTGCGCACATGACTGGCCGGGCAACGTGCGCGAGCTGCAGAACGCGCTCGAGCGCGCGACCATGCTGACCGACAACCTGCGTCTGGGCGCAGCCGACTTTGCCGCGATCCTGCCCGGTCCCAGCGAGCGCAGCGGTGAAGGACCTCTATCGCACACCTACGCCGACATGCTGGCCGAGTTCGAGCGCAAGACGTTGCGCAACGCGCTGCGCGAGCACGGCGGCAGAGTAGCGGTGGCGGCAAAATCGCTAGGCATGTCGCGCGCCGGCCTCTATCGGAAGCTGGCGATGCTGGGAATCACGTCGCAAGACTGAGACGACTGTCTCCGATCATGGACTGTCGCCGGGGCCGCGCACCGCGCCTCCGCCGATCCCCCATACCGCGCGAAGTGTCTTGTCGTGCAAACGAGACACCTTGGCGCGACTATCGCATCGATCGTGCGAGATTCGTGCGCATGTTCGAATGAAAACCCACGCCGCTCAATGACTTGGCGCTTCCGGCACGGCGATTGCGTAATAGCATCCGTGTCGATTCGAGGCCTCGCCATCCCGAAAGCTGCACCCATGGCTAAGATCTGCATCCGGACCGAGGTTTGTGCGCCCGCATCGCTGCTCTGGGACCTGGTCGGACGTTTCAATACGCTTGGCCAGTGGCATCCCTTGGTGCACCGAAGCGAGACGTCCGGAACGAGCAAAGGCGCCGTGCGTCGCCTGGCAATGATCAGCGGTGGAACGTTGGTCGAACGGCTAGAGCATCTCAGCGATGCCGAGCGTGTGTACCTGTACTCAGTGCTTGCGGGTCCGCTCCCGATCGACCATTGCGTCGCCGAGCTGCGAGTGATAGACCACGGTAACGGCACGTCAGTCATCGAGTGGTCGAGCGCATTCGTCGCATCGCGCGGCACAGAAGGCGAGGCGACCAAGGCACTCAAAGACATCTACACCGCCGGACTGCAGAACGTGAAGCGGATCTACGAATCGCTGTCAGCTCGCAGCGACTGATGCTCTGAACGAAGTCGGAAATGTCGACGTGGGCTGTTGGCCACGTCTTTGTTGTAGCGGCGGGCAACGCGCCCGCCTGCATTCTTGACCAGGAGAAATCGATGGTTCTTCGACGCTGCACTACCTTGTTAGCTGGACTGGCACTCCTTGTTCCGATTTCGGCGGGGGCCGCAACCCGTTGCGAACAGGTGCTCCAGGCGTTCGGCAATCAGCTTGCTGATGCGACTTGCTACGAAAAGTCGGATCTCACCACGAATGGCGACGTGACCGACACGCATCCAACGACGCCGCTCGATAACGTTTGGCAGCCGGGACTACCGCTGCCGCTCCCCCTCCTCGCCTTCACGCCGAGGACGGATCGGGCCATATTGATAAACGCAGTAGTCACACCGCCCGAGGACAAGACGCCCATCACGATGGCCGTGTCGGGCATGCAGATCAACGCGAGAATCGCCTCCGATCCCACGGGCCAGGCCCGTTTTCTGCTGCGGCTTCCCGACAACTGGAACGGGCGGCTCGTCGTTGCGGGCGCGCCCAGCCAGCGCAGCGAATTCACCAATGACTACGGGTGGAGCGATTACGTCCTGCAGAAAGGATACGCCTTTGCCTCGCAGAACAAAGGTGTACTCAACGCCATGCTTACCACCAGCGCAGACCCGCTCGGCTGCCGCCTGAATCCGCTCTCCGGTACGTATGTTCATTTCTACGACAACGATCCCGGGAAGCCTTTCACCCAGTGGGCGCAATACATGATCGACGCGGCCAATCTCGCGCGCACGGGAATCAAGGGAGCCTACAAAGGCGGCCCGCCGCGCTACACGTACGCCGTCGGAACTTCGAACGGCGGCTACCAGGTGCGTCGCGCCGTGGAATTGGCGCCGAAGCTCTTCGACGGTGGCGTCGACTGGGAAGGCACGTACGTCGACGAGGCGGCGCCCAACATCCTTACGGATCTGCCGCCCGGGGTTCTGAACTTCCCCGATTACCTCGCATCCCCTTACGATCCCAACAGCACGGCGGCCAAGAATATCCGCGGTGCAGGATACCCACCTGATATCGTCAACAACGCGGTGATTCCCGCATCGTTCTGGGGGCACTATTACAACTCCTATTGGGAAGTGACGATGTGCCAGTGGCAGAAACGTCTTGATCCCACGTACGACACCTATGGCAGCGGACTTTCGACATACAACTACGTCGGGCGGCTGCCGTTCTCGGACGTCGGCGAGAACCTGGCGGCGTTCGCAACCACCGGTTTGATCCAGGCACCGCTGATCACCGTGGCGGGCACGATGGACGCGCTTCTGCCCATCGACCATCATGCGCGAGCGTATGCGCGCGCCGTCCAGGCAGGTTTCGAGCAGCAGCCCGGGTATCCGAATCGCCCGATGCCCGCCTATCGCCTGTACGAGGTGCAGAACGGCAACCACATCGAAAACTACAAGGCGTTCTATCCGCAGCTCGAATACATCCTCCCGCATGCACAACACGCGTTCGATCTGCTCGTGGCGAGCGTGGAGCAGAGCGCGCCGCTGCCGCCCGACCAGTGCATTCTACGTGGCGGTGCGATCACGGGAACGCCGAGCCAGCCTGGACATTGCGCGAACCTCTTTGTCCCGTAAAAAATATCAACGGGGCCGCCAGCCCTCCCGCAGCGCGCGATAGGGCGAGGCTTGCACTCGCCGGACAAGGTAGAATTGAACGGCCGCCTCATGGGCGGCCGTTTTTTTCGCTCCGGACGCCATGTCTTCGCTGATGAATCCGCAGGAAATCGTGCACGAGCTCGACAAGCACATCGTCGGGCAGCACCAGGCGAAGCGTGCGGTCGCGATCGCATTGCGCAACCGCTGGCGCCGGCAGCAGGTCGCCGATCCACTGCGCCAGGAGATCACGCCGAAGAACATCCTGATGATCGGCCCGACCGGCGTCGGCAAGACCGAGATCGCGCGCCGCCTGGCCAGGCTGGCCGATGCGCCCTTCGTCAAGGTCGAAGCGACCAAATTCACCGAGGTGGGCTACGTCGGCCGCGATGTCGACACCATCATCCGCGACCTGGTCGAGACCGCGATCAAGGACGCGCGCGAGGCCGAGACACGCAAGGTTCGCGACCGCGCCAGCGACGCCGCCGAGGAGCGCGTGCTCGACGTGCTGCTTCCGCCGGCGCGCGAGGTCAACTTCCACGACATGCAACCTACCGACACGGCCGCACGCCAGAAATTCCGCAAGATGCTGCGCGAGGGAGCACTCAACGATAAGGAGATCGAGGTCGAGATATCGGCGACACCGGCGCAGATGGAGATCCTCGCGCCACCCGGCATGGAGGATCTCACCAGCCAGATCCAGGGCATGTTCCAGCAGATGTCCGGCGGCAAGCGCAAGGTGCGCAAGATGAAAGTCGCCGACGCCATGAAGGCGCTGATCGACGAGGAGGCCGCCAAGCTCATCAACGACGAGGACATGAAGGCACGCGCGCTGTCCAACGTCGAGCAGAACGGCATCGTCTTTCTCGACGAGATCGACAAGATCGCCAGCCGCCAGGAGACGCAGGGCGCTGACGTGTCGCGCCAGGGCGTGCAGCGCGACCTGCTGCCGCTGGTCGAAGGCACGACGGTGACCACGAAATACGGGATGATCAAAACCGATCACATCCTGTTCATCGCCAGCGGTGCGTTCCATCTCGCCAAGCCCTCGGACCTCATTCCCGAGCTGCAGGGGCGCTTTCCCATCCGTGTCGAGCTCGCATCGCTCTCGGTCTCCGATTTCGAGCAGATCCTCACCGCGACCGACGCCTGCCTGACTCGTCAGTACCAGGCGTTGCTCGCCACCGAAGGCGTTACGCTCAACTTCCAGCCGGATGGCATCAAGCGACTGGCCGAGATCGCCTTCGCAGTCAACGAGAGGCAGGAGAACATTGGCGCGCGGCGCCTGCACACGGTGATGGAGCGCTTGCTCGATGAGGTGTCGTTCGACGCGAGCAAGCTCGGCGGGCACAGCATCACGATCGACGCCGGTTATGTCGATGCGCGGCTGGCGGGCATCGCCGGCAACGACGATCTCGCGCAATACATCCTCTGAAGCGATCGCGTGTTCGAACGCCTGCTCGGCATCATCCTGCCGGTATTCCTGGTGATCGCGCTGGGTTTTTTCTACGCCAGGCGATCACGCCCGGACATGACCTGGGTGAACCGCATCAACCTCAACGTGCTCGCGCCGGCGCTGATCTTCAGCGCGCTGGCGAACAAGGACTTCGACCTCTACGCCAACCGGACGCTGATCCTCGGCGCGATCGGCGTGGTCGCGGGCTCGGGACTGCTGGCGTGGCCGTTCGCCAAGCTGCTGCACGAGGACGTGCGCACCTTCGTTCCACCGATGATGTTCAACAATTGCGGCAACATGGGGCTGCCGCTCGCCGCACTCGCGTTCGGCCAGGCCGGGCTGTCGGCGATGGTGGCGCTGTTCACGATCTCGAACCTTCTTCACTTTACGGTCGGGGTGCACATAGTCAACCGTAACGCGGAGTTCTGGCCGGTGTTTCGCAACCCGATGGTCGTCGCCACGTTCATCGGCTTCGCCTTTGCGATCGTGCATCCTCCTTTGCCGGACTGGCTGATGCTCGCGGTCAAGATGACCGGCGATGCGATGATCCCGCTGATGCTCATCTCTCTGGGGGTGCGAATGGCGACGGTGAGCTGGGGCGGCTGGAACCTCGGCGTCGTCGGCGCGCTGGTGTGTCCGCTCACCGGCGTCGCGATGGCGGCGCTGATGTCGCCGGTGCTCGGGCTCGATCCAACGCAGCAGGGTTTGCTGATACTCTTCGGCTGCCTTCCGCCGGCGGTGCTGAACTTCATGGTCGCCGAGCAATACAATCAGGAACCGGCGAAGGTCGCCTCGATCGTGCTCATCGGCAATATCGCTTCGCTGGTGTTCGTTCCGTTGGGCCTGGCACTGGCGTTGCGTTGACTCCGGAGGTTCTCGATCCATGAACATGACCGTCGACACCGCTGCGCGCTTCCTGGTCGCGGCACGACGTGCCAGGCGACCCGGCGAGCGGATGCCGGAGGGGATCCGTCCGCCAGACGCCGAGACCGCGGTCGCGATCCAGCAGCGCGTGACCGAGTTGCTCGGGCTCGCAGTCGGCGGCTGGAAATGCTCGGTCCCGACTCCACCCCGGCCGATCCCGATGGCGCCGATTTACGCGCCGACGATCACTTCGGCGGTGCCGTGTCCGATCCTTCCCATCGCCGGGAAGGCGCGCATCGAGCCGGAGATTGCGTTCGAGATGGCGCGCGACCTGACATCGCGCGATGCACCTTACAGCGAGGCCGAGGTGCGCGCGGCGATCCGCACGCCCCGTCTCGTGCTCGAACTCATGGGCCCCCGCTACATCGATCCGACCGCGGCCACCTTTCCCGAGCTTCTGGCCGACGGCATCGCCAATCAGGGGTTGTTCGTGGGCCCCGCGATCGAGCGCGCGCTGGATTTTGCGCTCGACAGTTTTCCCATCATCATCGAGGCCGACGGTAGAGCGCTGTATTCGGTGCAGGGCAAGCATCCCGACGGCCACCCGCTCAAGCCCCTGGTCTGGCTCGCCAATTACCTGTCGAAGCGAAGCGATGGCCTGCGTGCCGGACAGGTCGTTACCACCGGTTCGTACTGCGGGGTGGTTGACCTGCCGCTGCACACACTGTTGACGGTGCGTTTCGGCGAAATCGGAAGCTTGTCGGTGGAGTTCTCGGCTTAGCGCGACGCACTGGGGCCGCCGTATTACCACGCGGGCTCCGTACAGTCGCGCGATGTCCCGCTTAATCCTATTGCCCGCCAGAGCCGACTCGCAATTCCCGGTCGATCCCCCACGCCGGGTCGCTCGCGATGCGTGCTTCCGGTAGATCGCGCGAAATCGGCGCACCCTCTCG
>Ga0207700_10000024_pt1 | contig 147545 bp, 165 predicted proteins | sample LARL82metaG_FD_184348 | JGI IMG/M metagenome (GOLD analysis project Ga0207700, IMG submission 184348) | Corn, switchgrass and miscanthus rhizosphere microbial communities from Kellogg Biological Station, Michigan, USA - LAR L8-2 metaG... | ecosystem: Host-associated > Plants > Roots >...
GAACATCTACCGAGTCGTCCTCGTCGGAAATCTCACCAAGGATCCCGAGCTGCGGCACACGCCGAGCGGCACCGCGGTCTGCAAGCTCCGCATCGCCGTGAACACGCGCCAGAAGGACCAGTCCACCGGCGAGTGGGGCGACAAGCCGAACTACTTCGACGTCACCGTCTGGGGCAACCAGGGCGAGAGCTGCGCGCAGTTCCTCTCCAAGGGCCGCCCGGTCGGCGTCGACGGCCGCCTCGACTGGCGCGAGTGGGACGCCCAGGACGGCACGAAGCGGCAGGCGGTCGAGATCATCGCCGACAGCGTCCAGTTCCTCGGCAGCCGCGACAGCGCCGGCATGGGCGAGCCGCAGTTCGTGCCCGCCGCGGCCACGGCCGCGACCGACACCGCCGACTTCGGCGCCGGTGGCGTCGACGACGACATTCCTTTCTAGGAGACGACGCATGCCGCAACTGAAAGACCGCGATCAGTCCCGGCGCAAGCGCGCGCCGAGCTCGGCCGCTCCGGGCCGGCGGAAGAGCTGTTACTTCTGCAAGGAGAAGGTCGAGGAGGTCGACTACAAGAACTACAACCAGCTCCGGCGCTACATCTCGGAGAAGGGCAAGATCCGCTCCCGCCGCATCACCGGCGCGTGCCGCCGCCACCAGCGGCAGGTCGCAGTCGCCGTGAAGCGCGCACGCGAGATGGCGCTCCTCCCGTACGTCTCCGACTCGAGGTGAGGCGCGCGTGGAGGTGATCCTGCTCAGCGACGTCGAGAAGGTCGGCCTGCGGGGCGACGTCGTCGACGTCGCGCGCGGCTACGCGCGGAACTTCCTCCTGCCGCGCCGGCTCGCCGAGCCCGCCACGCCGGCGCGCGTCGCCGAGCTCCGCAGGCGGGACGCACAGCGCGCGCGGCACGAGGCGCGGACGGTCGAGCAGGCGCAGGACATTGCCGAGGTGCTCGGCAAGACCGTGCTCCGCTTCGACGTCAAGGCCGGGCCGACCGGCGCGCTCTTCGGCTCCGTGACCGCGACCGACGTCGCCGACGAGCTCTGGCGGACGCGGAAGGTGCGCGTCGACCGGCGCAAGATCGACCTCCATGACCCGATCAAGCGCATCGGTCGCTACGCGGTTCCAATCGACGTCTTCACGGACGTGCGCGTCGAGGTGAAGACGCTCGTCGTCCCCGAGGGGGGCGAGCTGCCGCCCGAGGAGGAGCTCGAGGCGGCGCGCGAGGCCGAGGAGGCGGCGGAGCGGGAGGCGGTCGAGCGCGAGGCGGCCGAGCACCGAGCCGCGGCCGAGGCGGTGGCGGCGGTCGAGGCGGAGGAGACTGAGGAGGCCGAGGCGGAGGACGCCGAGGCCGCGGAGGCTGGCCCGGCCGCGGAAGCCGAAGCCGGCGCGCCCGAGGAGCCCGCGGCCGCCGCGGACGCCGAGCCCGAGCCGCAACAAGAGCGCGCCTAACTTTCCACAGCTCGTCCCCACGGCTGTGGATTGCGGCGGAAGTTTCCGCTCTTAGCGACTTTTTCTTCCACCAAATCCGTCCGCCGGGTCCGCGAACATGCGTTCCGTTATGCCCGCGTCCGCCCGTCTTCCACAGCCACGTCCCCTTCGGACGGGACCTTTGTACACAGCATTGAACCCTGTCGCGCAGGAGCGTTCACTACTCGCTTGATGGTCCAAGCCCCTCCCCTCTCGCAGACCGCCCCGGTTCCCCCTCAGAACCTCGAGGCCGAGGAGTCCGTCCTCGGGGCCATGATGCTCTCCCCCGGCGCAATCGGGGCGGTCAGCGAGATCCTCGACGCGTCCGACTTCTACCGGGAGAGCCATTCGAAGATCTACCTCGCCGCGCTCGGGCTGTACGCGAAGGGCGAGCCCGTCGACGCGATCACGCTCGTCGACGAGCTCGAGGAGCGCAGCGAGCTCGACGACGTCGGCGGCCGCGTCCGCATCCACGAGCTCGCGGCCCTCGTGCCGGCGACCGCGAACGCGGCGCACTACGCGCGCATCGTCCACGAGATGGCCACGCTACGCGGACTCATCCGCGCCGGCGGCGAGATCGCGCGCCTCGGCTGGGAGCGGCCGGGCGAGACGATCGACCTCGTCGACCGCGCCGAGCAGGTCGTCTTCGACCTGTCGCAGAGCCGCGTCTCGACCGAGTTCAGCCACATCGAGACGCTGCTCAAGGAGAGCTTCGAGCGGATCACCGCGCTCTACGAGGCCGGCGCGGAGATCACCGGCATCCCCTCGGGCTACCGCGACCTCGACCGGCTGACCTCCGGCTTCCAGCCCGGCAACCTCGTCATCGTCGCCGCCCGCCCGAGCATGGGCAAGTCCGCGCTCGGGATGGGCGTCGCCGCGAACCTCGCCGTCCGCCACGAGATCCCCGTCGCCCTCTTCACGCTCGAGATGTCGAAGGCGGAGGTGACCCAGCGGCTGATGTGCGGCGAGGCGAAGGTCGAGTCGCAGCGCCTGCGCACCGGCAAGCTCGCGGTCGACGACTGGCCGCGCCTGACCGCGGCCTGCGACAAGCTCGCGAAGGCGCCGATCTACGTCGACGACACGGGCTCGATCACGATGATGGAGATCCGCTCGAAGGCGCGGCGGCTCAAGTCGCGCGAGCCGAGCCTCGGCCTGATCGTCGTCGACTACATGCAGCTGATGACCTCGGGGGTCTCGGCGGAGAACCGCGTCCAGGAGGTGTCGCAGATCTCGCGCTCGCTGAAGATCCTCGCGCGCGACCTCGACGTGCCCATCCTGGCCCTGTCGCAGCTCTCGCGCGCGGTCGAGCAGCGCCACGACAAGCGGCCGATCCTCTCCGATCTGCGCGAGTCGGGGTCGATCGAGCAGGACGCCGACCTCGTGATCTTCATCTATCGCGACGAGTACTACAACGAGGAGTCCGACCAGCAGGGGCTCGCCGAGGTCATCCTCGCGAAGCACCGCAACGGGCCGACCGACGCGGTCAAGCTTTCGTTCCTGAAGAGGTACGCGAAGTTCGCGGACCTTGCGGCCTGAAGGGGAGGTGATGGAGGACCAGCGAATCATCCTGCCGCCGCGCGCGACGTCGTTCCGCGCCGTGTGCTCTGCGTGCCAGGCGGGCCAGCCGCCGAGCCGGGGCTACCTCGGCGCGATCGTCGAGGGCATGCTCTCGCTCGACGACGACCGCGGCAGCATCGTCTGCCAGCGCGGCCACGAGATCGAGCTCGTGCGCGAGACGCCTGCAGCGGCGCTGCGGTAGCGACTCCTCCGCCCCGCCGTCGCACCTCGATGCGGCGGCGGGCCGCGTCTGCGGTAGTTCGACCCACGTCTCTGGCAGACTCCTCCGCCGTGCCCGCCACAGTCATCGTCGGCGCGCAGTGGGGAGACGAGGGCAAGGGCAAGATCGTCGATCTGCTCGCGCAGCGTGCAGACGTCGTCTGCCGCTACAACGGCGGGCCGAACGCCGGGCACACGATCGTCGCCGACGGCCAGACGTACAAGCTGCGCCACATGCCCTCGGGGATCCTGTGGGGCAAGGAGTGCGTGATCGGCGCGGGCTGCGTCGTCGATCCGCCAGTCTTCGTCGAGGAGCTGGACGACCTCGAGGCGCGCGACATCTCGACCGAGCGCGTCCATCTGTCGGGCAACGCGCACGTGATCATGCCGTGGCACGTCGCAATCGACCGCGCCGGCGAGCGCCGCCTCGGCAGGCTCAGGATCGGCACGACGAAGCGCGGCATCGGGCCGACCTACGCGGACAAGGCGATGCGGCTCGGCATCCGCGTTCAGGATCTCCTCGACCCGAAGATCCTGCGCCAGAAGCTCGAGGTCGCGCTCGCCGAGAAGAACGTCTGGCTCGAGCGCGTCTACGGCGTCGCGCCGCTCGAGCTCGAGGAGCTCGCGGCCCGCTACGAGGAGCACGCGCAGCGGCTCCGGCCGTACATCGCGGACACGTCCCTCCTCGTCGACCGTGCGCTCCGCGAGCAGCGGCCGGTGCTTTTCGAGGGCGCGCACGGGACGCTCCTCGACCTCGACCACGGCACGTACCCGTTCGTCACGTCCTCGAGCACGCTGGCCGGAGGAGCCGCGTCCGGAATCGGCATCGGGCCGACGCGGATCGACGACGTGATCGGAGTCGCGAAGGCGTACGTCACGCGCGTCGGCGAAGGCCCGTTCCCGAGCGAGATCGAGGGGCCGGCGCAGCAACAGATGCGCGAGCTCGGCGGCGAGTTCGGCACCGTCACCGGTCGCGACCGGCGCTGCGGCTGGCTCGATCTCGTCGCCCTTCGCTACGCCGTTCGCCTGAACGGGATCACGTCGCTCGCACTGACGAAGCTCGACGTCCTCTCCGCCTTCGCGGAGATCCCGGTCTGCGTCCGCTACCTCCTTCCCGACGGGTCGGAGACGGAGGAGTTCCCGGCGCACCAGAGCGACTTCCACCACTGCCGGCCGGTCTACGAGACGCTCCCCGGCTGGGAGGAGCCGCTCGGCGCGGAGCTGCCGCCGGCGGCGCGCGCCTACGTCGAGCGCGTCGAGTGCGAGCTCGAGATCCCGGTCTCGCTGGTCGGGACGGGGGCCGAGCGCGCGCGCGTCGTGGCGCTGCCCTAACGCAGGGCCTCGAGATCCGCGGGAGTATTGACGTTCGCGAGCTCGCGAGGATCGAGCTCGACGACGCAGACGTCGAGCTCCTCGAGCGCGTCACGGAGCGCGAGCCGGCCGGCGGCGAGCCGCGCTTGGAGCACGCCGAGCGCGCTTTTGCGATATGCACCCGGAAGCGGACCGGTCGGCGGCACCGCCGCGTCGGCGCAGGCGGCGGCGAGCGCTGCGACGGACTGGGGTGTTAGGAGCGGCACGTCGACCGGAAGGACGACGGACACGTCGTTTCGAGCCGCGTGCAGGCCCGCGACGAGCCCGGCGATCGGCGCCCTGACAGGAGACTCGTCGTCGAGGACGGGAAACGGCAGCGGGAGTGCGTCGGCGCGCTTGCCGACCGCGATCGTCTCGTCGCAGGTCTCGGTCAGCAGTCGCCAGGCCCGCTCCGCGAGCGTCTCGCCGCCGAGGCGCGCGAGCGCCTTCGGTGCGCCGAACCGGCTGCTCGCTCCACCGACGAGGAGGACCCCCGTCAGGCCGCGATCCGCCACGCCTCGCTGTAGACGTTCACGCGGCCGTCGCGGACGAAGCCGCAGAGAGTGATGCCGCGATCCTCGGCGAGCTCGACCGCGAGGCTGGACGGCGCGCCGACCGCGACGAGGATCGGGCAGCCGGCGACGGCGGCTTTCTGGACGAGCTCGAACGAGAGTCGTCCGCTCACGCACAGGATCGCGTCGGCGAGCGGCAGCAAGCCTGCGCGGAAGGCCCAGCCGACGACCTTGTCCATCGCGTTGTGGCGGCCGACGTCCTCGCGTGCGCAGAGCAGGTCGCCGTCCACGCGGAAGAGGCCGGTCGCGTGGAGGCCGCCGGTCGCGGCGAACGCGGCCTGGGCGGTGCGCAGCCGTTCCGGGAGCTCGGCGACGAGCGCGGCCGGCACGCGCAACGTGCTCTCGACCCGCGGCGCCTCGACCGCGACCGCCTCGAGCGCCCCCTTGCCGCAGACGCCGCAGGATGACGTGGTGTAGAAGCTCCGCCGCAGCCGGGCCGGGTCGAAGGCCGGCGCACGGACGTGGACCGCGTTCGCCGCGAAGTCGTCCGGAAGCGACGCGTCCTCAGGCGCCAGGCCCTCGGAGAGGCAGAAGCCGAGCGCGAGCTCCTCGTCGTGGCCGGGCGTCCGCATCGTGACCGCGACCGGTTCGCCGCCGATCCGGATCTCGAGCGGCTCCTCGACGGCGACCACATCCTGCGTGCGCGCACCCCCGGGAAGCCGAGCCACCTCGACCCGAGCCGCGCTGTAGGGCGGCGCCGCACCGTCGGCCCGACCGGCCGTGACCTCGCTCACCTGGTCCCCATCAGCCATGTCCCTGGGGGACCCCCAACTCGAACGCTAGCGAGGAAATGCGCACGTGTCTGTCGCGATTGTGAGCCAAGAGCATCACGTCGGCGTGCGCCCGCCGACGCCGGAGCCCGCAGCCTACGGCGCCGCTCGCTGCTCGGTCAGAGCCCGGTAGACCTCGCGGTAGTCCTCGATCGCCGGCGCGACGTCCCCGGGCGAGAGGTCGGCGCCGCTCTCGGCGAGTCGCGTGATCTCGCGCGCCGCGCGGAAGTTCGCGAGCACCTCGGGCTCGTCGCCGCCGGCCGCCACAGGATCGTCGGGCGCGAACCCGCGGGCCACCAGCATCCGCTCGAGGAGGCCGTCGAGCTCCGGCAGCGCCTCGCGCGGCGAGTCCTCGACGAGCGGCTCGAGCGCCTCCCACTCCGTCTGCCACTCGTGCAGGTCGAGGCCCGGTTCGGCCATGGCCCGTGCATCGCCGAGTACGTACGCTTTGAAACCTCGAAAGCCGCCCGGCCGGGCCACTAGACTCGCCCGATGAAGGTTCTGCTCCTCGGCTCCGGCGGGCGCGAGCACGCGCTCGCGTGGCGCCTCGCACGGTCGCCGGCGCTCGAGGAGCTCCACGCCGCGCCCGGCAACCCGGGCATCGCCGCGCTTGGTCAGTGCCACCCGGTCCGGGCGGAGGACGCGGAGGCGGTCCGCGAGCTGGCGCGTTCGCTCGACGTCGACCTCGTGATCGTCGGGCCCGAGGCGCCGCTCGTCGCCGGCGTCGCGGACGAGCTCCGGCACGGCGGCGTCGCCACCTTCGGGCCGAGCGCCGCCGCCGCGCACATCGAGGGCTCGAAGGGCTTCGCGAAGGAGGTCATGCGCGCCGCGGGCGTCGCGACCGCCGCGACGATGCCGGTCGCGCGGCCGCCCTGCGTCGTCAAGGCCGACGGGCTCGCGGCGGGGAAGGGCGTGCACGTCTGCCGCACCGACCAGGAGCTGGAGGCGGCTCTCCGCGCGATTGCGAGCCTGGGCGGGCCGATCGTGGTCGAGGAGCTCCTCGAAGGCGAGGAGATCTCCGTCTTCGCGATCACGGACGGCGACCGCACGATCGCGCTGCCGGTCGCGCAGGACTTCAAGCGTGTCGGCGACGGCGACACCGGGCCGAACACCGGCGGCATGGGCGCGTACGCGCCCGTCGAGGGAGTCGACTCCGAGGAGATCGTCGAGACCGTCCACCGCCCGGTGCTCGACGAGCTTGCCCGGCGCGGGTCGCCGTTCGTCGGCGTCCTCTACGCCGGCCTCATGCTCACCGACGAGGGGCCGCGGGTGCTCGAGTTCAACTGTCGCTTCGGCGACCCCGAGACGCAGGCGCTCGTCCCGCTGCTCGAGGACGACTTGCTCGGCGTGCTCGCCGCAGCGGCGCACGGAGACCTCCGCGGACGGGAGTTGGACGCTTCGGACCAGGCCGCCGTCACGGTCGTTCTCGCAGCCCCCGGCTATCCGGCGGAGGCCGACGCGGGCTCGCCGATCGAGGGCATCGAGGACGCCCAGCGCGACGGCGCGCTCGTCTTCCATGCCGGCACCGCGATGCGCGGCGGACGCCTCGTCACGGCCGGCGGCCGCATCCTTTCGGTCACCGCCACGGGTGACACCGTGGCCGAGGCGCGCGGAGCCGCCTACGCAGCCGTCGACCGGATCGACCTCCCGGGCGCGCGCTATCGGCGCGACGTGGCAGCCGCGCGAGGCCAGCGTGTCGGCGGCTGAGACGCCGCTCGTCGGCATCCTCGTCGGGTCCGAGTCCGACCGAGAGCGAATGCAGCCGGCCCTCGACGAGCTCTCCACCCGCGGCATTGCGCACGAGCTCGAGGTGCGCTCGGCGCACCGGAGCCCGGACGCCGTCGCCGAGTACTGCCGCGGAGCGCGCGCGCGCGGCCTCCGGGTGCTGATCGCCGGCGCCGGTCTCGCCGCGGCGCTCCCCGGCGTGGCCGCGGCCCACACGGACCTGCCCGTGATCGGCGTGCCGCTGCGCTCGTCGAAGAGCGTGCTCGACGGCCTCGACGCGCTCCTTTCGATCGTCCAGATGCCGCCCGGCGTGCCGGTGGCGTGCGTCGGCGTCGACAACGCGCGCAACGCGGCTCTCCTCGCCGTCCGCATCCTCGGCGGCTAAGGCGTCGCTTGCGACGCCGCCATCAGGACGCGCGGGTTCCCGCGCGTCCGTCTGAAACGACCGGTCGACACGCTCGAGTCATTCGAGACGGCATCAAGGGCACGCTCCTGAGCGGGCTCTAGAATCGAAGCGGTGATCGAGCGCTACTCCCGCCCGGCCATGGCCAGGATCTGGTCGGAGGAGAGCAAGCTCGAGACGTGGCTGCGCGTCGAGCTCGCCGCCCTGGACGCCTGGGCCGAGGTCGGGGTCGTTCCCGAGGAGGACGTGCGCGCGATCCGTGAGCGCGCAGTCACGCCGAGCCCGGAGCGCGTCGCGGAGATCGAGCGCGTCACCGACCACGACCTGGCCGCCTTCGTGGACGCGCTCGCCGAGCAGCTCGGGCCGGAGGGGCGCTGGGTCCACTACGGCCTGACCTCGTCCGACGTCGTCGACACCGCGCTCGCGCTCCAGATCCAGGCAGCGGGGCGCCTGGTGCTGGACGGCGTCGATGCCGCGCTCGCCACTTCGATGCGGCGCGCCGAGGAGCATCGCCGGACGGTCACGATCGGCCGCTCGCACGGCATCCACGCCGAGCCGACGACGTTCGGCTGGAAGCTCGCCGGCTGGGCCTTCGAGCTCGACCGCGGGCGGGCCCGGCTGCTGCACGGGCTCGAGGCGACGCGGATCGGGCAGCTCTCCGGGACGGTGGGGACGTACGCGCAGGTCGAGCCCGAGGTGGAGCGGCTCGCGTGCGAGGCGCTCGGGCTGGAGCCGGATCCGCTCTCGACGCAGGTGATCGCGCGCGACCGTCACGCGGAGCTGCTCTCCGCACTCGCCCTCGTCGCGACCTCGCTGGAGCGGTTCGCGCTCGAGATCCGGCACCTCGCGCGGACGGAGGTACGCGAGGTCGAGGAGCCGTTCGGCGCCGGGATGAAGGGCTCGTCGGCGATGCCGCACAAGCGGAACCCGAAGGTCGCGGAGCGCATCTGCGGCCTGGCGCGCGTCGTGCGCGCCGCGGCGCTCGTCGGTTTCGAGAACGTCCCGCTGTGGCACGAGCGCGACATCTCGCACTCGTCTGCGGAGCGGGTGGTGATCCCCGATGCGTTCCTGGCTCTCGACTACATGCTGGATCGCTTTCGGTGGCTCATGGACGGACTGGTGGTCCACGCCGACCGCATGCGCACCAACCTCGACGCGAGCCACGGCCTCGTCTTCAGCCACCGGCTCTTGCTGGCGCTGGTCGACAGCGGGCTCGGCCGGGACGAGGCATACCGGTTGGTGCAGCGCCACGCGATGCAGGCGTGGGAGGACGAGCGGGACTTCCACGCGCTGGTCGGTGCCGACCCGGAGATCACGGGACGGCTCGGGCCGGAAGCGCTTGCCTCCGTCTTCGACCTGGAGGCCTCGATGCGTCACGTCGACGTCGTCTTCGAGCGTCTGCGGACGCTCGTCGGAAAGGAGGAGGCGATGCATGTCTGATGCTGTTGTGCACGTCGGAAGCGGGAAGGTGCGGGAGCTCTACGCCCTCGACGACGACCGGCTGCTACTCGTCGCGAGCGACCGGATCTCGACCTTCGACGTCGTCCTCCCGACCGAGATCCCCGACAAGGGCCGCGTCCTCACCGGCCTCTCCGCGTTCTGGTTCGCGCGCACGCGCGACATCTGCCCCAACCACTTGCTCGGCCTCCGCCCGGACGGCCGCTCGACCGAGTGCCGGCGTCTGGAGATGCTGCCGCTCGAATGCGTCGTTCGCGGCTACCTCGCAGGCTCGGGCTGGAAGGACTACCGGCACACTGGCGAGGTGTGCGGACACGCACTCCCCGAGGGCCTCGTCGAGTCCGATCGCCTTCCCGAGCCGATCTTCACCCCGTCGACGAAGGCCGTGACCGGGCACGACGAGAACATCGACCGCGCGCAGGCTGCCGCGCTGATCGGCGCCGTCCGCCTCGAGGAGGTGGAGCGGGTGTCGCTCGAGCTGTACCGGTTCGCGGCCGCGCACGCAGCGGCGCGGGGAATCCTCATCGCGGACACGAAGTTCGAGCTCGGGCTCGACGAGAAAGGCCGCCTCGTGCTTGCCGACGAGGCGTTCACTCCCGACTCGTCCCGCTTCTGGCCCGCAGACGAGTACCGGCCCGGCCGAGCGCAGCCGTCGTTCGACAAGCAGTTCGCCCGCGACTACTGCGAGAGCCTGGGCTGGGACAAGAGCTACCCCGGCCCCGAGCTTCCCGACGACGTCGTCGCCGGCACACGCGGGCGCTACGTCGACGCCTTCGAGCGGCTCACGGGGCTCGACTTCGACGCGTACGTCGCTGACCCGGAGGTAGTTCTCCGGTGAGGGCGACCGTGCTCGTCCGCCCGAAGCAGGGGATCCTCGATCCGCAGGGCGAGGCCGTCGGGAGCTCGCTGCGCCGGCTCGGGTTCGCCGTCGCCGACGCACGGGTCGGTCGGCTCGTCGACGTCGAGATCGACGGCGACGATCCGGCCGCGGCTCGCGAGCAGCTCGAGCAGATGTGCGAGCAGCTGCTCGCCAATCCGCTCATCGAGAGCTACGAGATCGAGCTCCCGTCAGGATGAGCGGCTCGGCTCCGCGCATCGGCGTCGTCACGTTCCCGGGCTCGAACGACGATCACGACGCAGCGTGGGCACTTCGGGCTCTCGGTGCCGAGCCGGTGCCGGTGTGGCACGCCGATCCGGCTCTGCCGGAGCTGGCCGCCGTCGTTCTCCCAGGCGGGTTCTCGTACGGCGACTACCTCCGCTGTGGCGCGATCGCGCGGTTCTCACCGGCGATGGAGGCCGTGGCGGCCTTCGCCGCTGACGGCGGCCTCGTGCTCGGGATCTGCAACGGCTTCCAGATCCTCTGCGAGGCAGGCCTCCTGCCGGGCGCGCTCCGTCCGAACGCCTCTCTCAGTTTTGTGTGTCGCGACGTCCGCCTCACCGTCGAGCGCTCGGACACGCCGTTCACCGCCCGGTGCGTCGCCGGGCAATCGCTGACGATCCCCGTCAAGCACGGCGAGGGGTGCTGGTTCGCCCCGGACGAGCTTGTCGCCGACCTCCTCGACCGCGGGCAGATCGTCTTCCGCTACGCCGAGCCCTGCAACGGCTCGGTGGCCGACGTGGCCGGGGTCGTCAACGAGGAGCGCAACGTGATGGGACTCATGCCGCACCCGGAGCACGCCGTCGATCCGCTGCTCGGCTCGGCCGACGGTGCGCTCATCCTCGCGTCGCTCGTGGACGCGGCTCGCGATCGGGTCTCGGTCACCGTCTAGGCACCACCGCCGAGGTCGAGCAGCGCACGGAGCTCCGCGTGCTCCGAGAGCGCGGCTCGGAGCCGGTCGAGATCGCGGCCACGGAGCGTCACCGGCCCGCGCCGCGCGATTCCGTCCGTCGAGTAGGCGAAGCGGACGAGACGCTCGCCCTTCTCGGTCTGGAGGAGCTCGACGATCGTCGCGAAACGCTTCTCGCCCGCGCGCTGGGCGAGAGTCACGCGGTCCGCGAGCACCGCCGGGCCCCAGGGTGTCGCCTTCTTCTCGAGCTGCGCCTGGCCTGTCGTCGTCATCTTCGACAACGTAGCGAGGAAAAGCGCATGCGTTTGCGCCGGTTTCGCAACGATTCGTGCGCGGGCGCGGGCACGGCCGCAGCCAAAGCGGCGACCGCAGCTGCCGAGCCCGACGCCCTACCGCTCGATGAGCTCGATGCGGTAGCCGTCCGGATCGCGGACGAAGCAGAGCCGGGAGCCGCCCTCGCGAACGCGATACGGCGGTCGCTCGGGCTCGATCCCCTGCCCGGCGAGCCGCTCGAGCGTCCCGTCGAGGTCGTCCACGGTGACCGCGACATGGCCGTAGCCGGTGCCGAGCTCGTAGGAGTCGACGCCGAAGTTGTAGGTCAGCTCGAGCCGGTCGCCGTCGCCCGGGAGCCCCATGAAGACGTTGATCGCCTCGTCGCGGATCGGGAACCGGCCGCGCTCCTCGAACCCGAGCGCCTCGTAGAACGCCACCGACCGGTCGACGTCTGTGATGCGGTAGCACGTGTGGATGAGCTCCATGCCCGGACGAGCCTACCGCTCGAGATCCTCCCGCAGCAGCCCGTAGAGCACGCCGTCGACCCACTCGCCGTGCCGCTGGTACGCCCGCCGCCGGACGCCCTCGCGGACGAAGCCGATCCGCTCCGCGTGGCGCATCGCCCGCTCGTTGAAGCCGTAGATCTCGAGCTCCAGCCGGTGGTAGTCGAGGTCGAAGAGGAGGTGCCGGTCGAACATCCGCGCCGCCTCGTCGGCCAGACGCTGTCCCCGGAACTCCGGGTGCACTGCGAGCCCATACAGATGCGCGATCCGGCTGCGGCGGTTCTTCACCTCGAACGCCATGCTCCCGGCGAGCTGCCAGCCCGCCTTTGCGCCGTCGTCGACCTCGATCACGAAGCGTCCGTAGTCGCCCGGCTCGCGCGACGACTGCTCGACCGCGGCCACGACCGCCTCCCGATCCCGCGCCCGCCCGCCGGCGAGGTACGGCTCGACCTCCTCGTGGTTCGCGAGCTCGACGAGGAAGTCGACGTCCTCGGGCCGGGCGCGGCGGATGCGGACGCTCACCGGCCCGGCTCGACCGCGGCGGCACGCGCGTTCGATCGCACCAACCCCGAGCCGAGCGCGACGCCGAGCAGGATCAGCCCGAGCCCGCCTGCCTCCGCGGCGGTGATCGGCTCGCCGAGGAAGACCGCGCCGTAGAAGAGCGCCGTCGGCGGTAGGAGGTACGTGACGAGCGACGTCCGCGCCGCGCCGTGCAGCCGCAGCGTCCGGAAGAGGACGAGCTGCGCCATGCCGGTGCCGAAGATGCCCAGGGCGGCCGCCGAGCCGAGCGACTTCCATCCGGGCGCGTGGTGCGGAAGCTGCGCCAGGCTGAACGGCAGCGTGAAGACCGCTGCGGCCACGATCCCGGCCGCGGCGAGGGCTGGCCCGGCGGAGCGCGAGAGCCGCTTCTGCGCGTAGATCCCGCTCGCCGCATACGACAGCGAGGCGACGACGACCGCGAGCGTGCCCGCCACCGCCCACCAGCCGCCGCGCGGATTCACGCCTGCCAGCACCGCGACGCCGACGAGACCCGCGAGCACGCCGAGCAGGCGCGCGCCCGAGACGGCGTCGTCGCGGTTGAAGCGGAGGGCGATGAGCGCGTTGAAGATCGGCACGCTCCCGTTCGCGACGGCCGCGACACCCGAGTCCACGTGCCGCTCGCCCCAGGCGATGAGCACGAACGGGATCGACGCGTTCACGAGCCCGAGGACGATCCCAGGCCGCGCTGCGTTGCGCAGCGCCGCGCGCGCCCCCGGCCCGCCTTCCCGGAGCCAGAGGAAGCCGACCAGCACCGCCGCCGCGAGCAGCAGCCGCAGCTCGACGAGCACGGTCGGCGCAAGATCGCGCACACCGACCTTGATGAAGAGGTACGACGCGCCCCAGAGGGCGGACAACGTCAGGAGGAGCGGGACGTAGCGGCGCGTCAACCGTCGGAGGCTAGCCGGGGTTGACGGCGGCGCGCGAGCCGCAGGGCCCCGGTTCCGAGAGCGACTCCCGCGAGCACGAGCACGAGGCCGCCGACCGCCGGCGCGGTGATCGGCTCGCCGAGGAAGACGGCGCCGTAGCCGAGCGCGAGCGCCGGCACGAGGTACGTGACGAGGATCGAGCGCGACGCCCCCGCGCCGGCGAGGAGCGCGTAGTAGAGGACGTACGCGAAGCCCGTCCCGCCGATCGCGAGCGCGAGCACGGCCGCGGTCACGCCGAGGCTCGGCACCCGCCCCGGCAGCTGCGCGGCGGCGAATGGAACGAGCGCCAGCGATGCGGCGGCGAGCGCGCCGAAGGAGCTCACGATCGGCGACACCGCAACGAGGCGGCGCGCCGCATAGAGCGCGGCGACGGCGTAGCAGAGCGCGGCGAAGACGATGGCGCAGGCGGCGAGGAGGTCGCCGCTCGGCTGCGCGCCCACGAGCAGGGCGACGCCGCCGAAGCCGACGAGCAGCCCCGCGAGCCGCACGCCAGTCACGCGCTCGCTGCGGCTGAAGCGCAGGGCGAGGAGGGCCGTGAAGAGCGGAGCCGAGGCCTGGATCACGGCGGTCAGGCCGGAGTCGATGTGCTTCTCGGCCCAGGAGATGGCGACGATCGGGATCGCCGAGTTGACGAGGCCGGTCGCGACGAGCGGGCCGGCTGCGGCGCGGAGCTGCCGCACGGTCTCGCGGCCGCCGAGGCGGACGAGCGCGAGCGGCAGGAGCGTGAGCGCGCCGATCCCGAGGCGGACGCAGACGAGGGTCGTCGGAGCGAGCTCGCGGACCCCGATCTTGATGAACATGAAGCTCGCACCCCACATCGCCGAGAGCGCGAGCAGCATCACCAGGTGGCGCCGCGTCACAGGGGTTGCAACGCTCCAAGCGTGCCGCGCATTCTGGCCGTGGACTGGTCCGGCGCCCGCACCGGCGAGCACCGCGCCATCTGGCTCGCTGAGGCGGTCGACGGCCGGCTCGTCAGGCTCGAGGGAGGGCGGCGCCGCGAGAAGGTCGTCGCGCACCTCCTCGAAGAGGCCGAGCGCGACCCGGACCTCGTCGTCGGGCTCGACTTCGCGTTCTCGCTTCCGGAGTGGGTCCTGCGGGCGCAGGGCATCGACGACGTATGGAACGCGTGGGACCTGGTCTCGCGTGAGGCGGAGGCGTGGCTTCGCGATCCCCAGCCGCCGTTCTGGCGCGAGCGGAAGGCGCCGGGCGAGGGCTTCCGCCGCACCGAGCGCGAGTGCGGCGGCCGGCCGAAGTCCGTCTTCCAGCTCGTCGGCGCGGGCCAGGTCGGCACCGGCTCGCTGCGCGGCATCCCGTTCCTGCCCCGGCTTCGGGAGCGCTTCGCGATCTGGCCCTTCGACGAGCCGCGGCTGCCGCTCCTCGTCGAGATCTATCCACGGCTCTACTGCACAGAGGATGGCGAGTACGCGAATGAGCACGCGCGCGACGCCGCGTCCACGGCCCTCGCCATGAGCCGCTGGGCGGGCGACTGGCGTCGGCTTCCGCGCGCTCCCGAGTACGCGCTCGAGGGCCGGATCTGGCACGAAGGTCTCGTCCTCGAAGACGGCTAGACTCGCCTCGTTGAGCCAGGTCGCCGAGCAGCCGCTCCACCGCGCCCTCGGGCTCACCGACACAGAGGCCGAGCGCATCGAGGACCTTCTCGGACGCGAGCCGAACCGCTTCGAGCTCGCCGTCTTCTCGCTCCTCTGGTCGGAGCACTGCGGCTACAAGCACTCGGCGCTCCTGCTCCGGCGGCTCCCCTCGAGCGGCGAGCGCGTCCTCCAGGGGCCGGGCGAGAACGCAGGCGTGATCGACCTCGGCGACGGCGAGGCGGTCGCCTTCAAGGTCGAGAGCCACAACCACCCCTCCGCGGTCGAGCCGTTCCAGGGCGCGGCGACCGGGGTCGGCGGGATCCTCCGCGACGTCGTCGCGATGGGCGCGCGGCCGATCGCGCTCCTCGACGGCCTGCGCTTCGGCGAGCCGGGCCATGCGTTCGACCGCGCAGTGGCGGGGATCGGCGCCTACGGGAACTCGGTCGGCGTCCCCACGGTCGGGGGCGAGTGCGTCTTCGACCCGACCTACGCGGACAACTGCCTCGTGAACGCGATGTGCGTCGGCCTCCTGCCGAGCGAGCGTGTGCAGCGGGCACGGGCGGACGGGCCGGGCAAGCTCGTCGTGCTTTACGGCGCGACGACCGGCCGCGACGGGATCGGCGGCGCGAGCGTGCTCGCGAGCCAGGAGCTCGGGAAGGGCGCCGACGAGAAACGGCCCTCCGTCCAGATCGGCGACCCGTTCACCGGCAAGAAGCTCATCGAGGCGTCGATCGAGCTCGTGGAGCGCGGGCTCGTCGAGTCGCTCCAGGACTGCGGCGCCGCCGGGCTCGCGTCCGCGCTCGCCGAGATGGCGCGCGAGGGCGCAGGGATCGACGTCCGGCTCGACCGCGTGCCGCTCCGCGAGCCCGACCTCGAGCCGTGGGAGATCATGATCTCCGAGAGCCAGGAGCGGATGGTCGCGGTCGTCCGGCCCGAGATGCTCGCGGCGGCGGAGCGCGTGCTCGACCGCTGGGAGCTCCACCACGCGACGATCGGCGAGGTCACCCCGACCGGCGACCTGCGCTGCCTCTCCGACGGCGACGTGGTCGGCGAGATCCCGGCGCGGCTCCTCACCGAGGAGACGCCGCGCTACCGGATCGAGGCGCGTCCGCGCCACCGGCCCGAGCCACCGGCGCGCGCGCCGCAGGAGACGCTGCTCGACCTCCTGCGCTCGCCGAACCTGCGCTCGAAGCGGCGCGTGTACGAGCAGTACGACCACCTCGTCGGCTCGCGCACGGTGCGCCGGCCCGGCCTCGACGCCGCGGTGCTGCGGCTACGACCGAGCATGCGCGGGCTCGCGGTCTCGCTCGACGGGCCCGGGTCGGTGGCGCGGCTCGACCCGCGCCCGGCTGGGATGACGGCCGTCCTCGAGGCGGCGCGCAACGTCGCCTGCGCGGGGGGTGAGCCGCTCGCGCTCACCGACTGCCTCAACTTCGGCAACCCCGAGAAGCCGGAGATCGCCTGGGAGCTCGAGGAGGCGATCGAGGGGCTCGCGCTCGCGGCCGAGGCGCTCGGCATCCCGGTCGTCTCCGGCAACGTCTCGCTCTACAACGAGACCGACGGTCGCGCGATCGACCCGACGCCGGTCGTCGGCTGCGTCGGGCTCGTCCCGGACGTGCGGCGCATCCCGAGCCGCTGGCGCGAGGGCGACGTCGTGCTGCTCGCCGGCGCGGGCCACGCGCCGATCGACCTCCGCGCCGAGGCGGCGCTCGTCCGCTTCCTCTGGCGCGCCTCGCCGCTCCTGACGCTGGCGCACGACGTCGGGCACGGCGGCCTCGCCGTGGCGCTCGCCGAGGCCGCTCTCTGGAGCGGCATGGGCGCAGAGCTCGAGCTACCCGACGACGACGGCGGCGGCAGCGAGGGCGGAAGGGCGATCCTCGCGTGTGCGCCCGGGGACGTCGAGCGGCTCGGCTCGAAGGGCCTCCGTCGACTCGGCGTCGTCGGCGGCGATGAGATCTGCGGCTTCGCGCTGGACGAGCTCCGGGAGGCGTGGGACTGATGTGCGGCGTCTTCGGCATCCGCTCCGTCGAGCGCGACGTCGCTCGGCTCGCCTACTTCGGGCTCTTCGCACTCCAGCATCGCGGCCAGGAGTCGGCCGGGATCGCCGTCTCGGACGCCGGGCGGCTCACGGTGCTGCGCGACATGGGCCTCGTCACGCAGGTCTTCGACGAGCAGAAGCTGCGGGGCCTGCACGGCCAGCTCGCGATCGGGCACACGCGCTACTCCACGACCGGCTCGACCGACTGGGCGAACGCACAGCCGCTCGTCCACCACGGCCGCGCCCGCACCGTCGCGCTCGGGCACAACGGGAACTTGACGAACGCGGCGGCGCTCCGCGACGAGCTCGCCGCCGCCGGCACGCGGCTCTCCTCGACCTCCGACTCGGAGGTGATCGCGGCGCTCGTCGCAGGGACGGACGAGCCCTTGGAGGACGCGGCCGCCGCGGCCATGGCCCGCCTCGACGGCGCCTACTCGGTCGTCGCGCTCTCGGAGGGGACGCTGCTCGCCTTCCGCGACCCGTACGGCTTCCGGCCGCTCTGCGTCGGCCGCCTCGGCGAGGACTGGGTGGTCGCCTCCGAGACGTGCGCGCTCGACCTCGTCGGCGCGAAGCTCGAGCGCGAGGTCGCGCCCGGGGAGCTCGTCCTCGTCGACGGCGACGGCCTGCGCTCGGTCGCGGCCCTCGAGCCCGCGAACGGCGGCGCGCTCTGCATCTTCGAGCTCTTCTACCTCGCACGGCCGGACTCGCACGTCGGCGGCGTCGAGGTGCACGGCGCGCGCGTGCGCATGGGCGAGCGGCTGGCGCGGGAGGCGCCGGCCGAGGCCGACCTCGTGCTGCCGATCCCCGACTCGGGCACGCCGGCCGCGATCGGCTTCTCGCGCGCGCTCGGGATCCCGTTCAGCGAGGGCCTGATCAAGAACCGCTACGTCGGCCGCACGTTCATCCAGCCCGACCAGGGCCTGCGCGAGCAGGGCATCCGGCTGAAGTTCAACCCGCTCGCCGAGGTGGCGGGGAAGCGGCTCGTCGTCGTCGACGACTCGATCGTGCGCGGGTCGACCACGCGCCAGATCGTCGCGATGCTCTTCGAGGCCGGCGCTGTCGAGGTGCACGTGCGCGTGTCGTCGCCGCCGATCGTCAGCCCGTGCTTCTACGGGATCGACTTCGCCGCCGAGGACGAGCTGATCGCCGGCGGGCGAAGCGTCGAGGAGATCCGGACGTCCATCGGCGCGACGACGCTCGCGTACCTCTCGCTCGACGGGCTCCAGCAGGCGACGCGGCGCCCGGCGGACTCGGTCTGCCGCGCCTGCCTGACCCGCGAGTACCCGACCGCCGTGCCGGAAGAAGGGGCGCGCGCGAAGCTCAGGTTCGAGCTCGCGCGCGCTCCTGCGTAGCTACTGCTCGAGGACCCGGCTCGCCTTCGCGATCCCGCGCGAGAGCAGGTACGCCGAGCCGAACCACTTGAAGACGTCCACCCAGCTCAGGACGCCGACCGTGTCGGCGATCGCCGCGATGATCGCCAGCAGGATCAGCGCGAGGACGACGAAGAGGAACTCCGCGTTGCCGGGGATCGGCATCCGTGCGATGTCCCTGCCCATCGCCGTGTACCCGTAGCCGGGGCTCGTGCCGCCGGGCGTGCCCGGGTCGTTCGGGGTCGTGGACATACCTGCCTCCTTGTGGGTCAGGCCGCGAGGGCCGGGACGTGGACGATCTCGAGCTTGATTCCGTCGGGGTCGTAGAAGAAGACCGCGTAGTAGCCGGGGCTGTAGTGGTACTCCTCGGGGCCGCTCTCGATCTCGGCGCCCTGCGAGCGCAGCCACTCGGCCCGCTCGTCGACGACGGCGCGCGAGTACGCCTCGAGCGCGAGGTGGTGGAGGCCGACCGAGTAGCGGTCGTGGGGCGGGCTCTCCGACTGCGCCTGTCGCAGCCCGATCCCCGTGCCCGGACCGCCGAGGTACCAGATCGACTCGCCCCGTTCGCCCTCGACCTCGCTCATCCGGTGGTAGCCGAGCGGCCCGAGCAGGTCGCGGTAGAACGGCAGGCTGCGCTCGATCGACGAGACGACGATGTCGACGTGATGGACGCCGGTAGAGCGCACGGAACCGGATCCCCGTCCGGTTCAGCGCGGCCGCGAGAACTCCTGCGCCCTCCCGTAGCGCACCGCGCGCTGCACCGCGCGCGGGTCGAGGCCGCGCTCGAGGAGCTCCTGCCTCAGCTCGCCCTCGCTCGCGAGCCGCAGGAAGAGCCAGGCGAGGGCCGCGATCGTCACGATCGACCCCTCGAGCATCATCACCGCGCCCGCGAGCCCCTGGTCGTGGAGCGCCGAGATCCCCCAGAGCGGGTGCACGTGCTCGTAGTACGGATAGAAGACCTTCCCCGACCAGATGAAGACGTTGCCGAGCACGGTCTCGATCAGCCGGACGGCGACGATGTAGCCGAGCTTCCAGCCGGTGCCGAACCACTCGGGCGCCGGGAGCACCTCGAGCACCGGCGCCCACATGAGGCCGCCGCACGTGAAGAACAGCAGGTGCTCGAGCGCGTGGATCGAGTCGTGGTGGAGCGCGGCCTGGTACAGGAACGGCAGGTGCCACACGTAGAGGTCGACCGTCCAGAGCGGCAGCGCGACGAGCGGGTGGGCGAGGAAGCGAAGCGCATTCACCGGCCGCAGCGCCAGCACCGGACGCAGGATCGGGCCGGAGAGGCCGGCGACGAGCGCGAGCGGCGCGAGGTCGCCGAGGATGACGTGCTGGAGCATGTGGAAGCTCAGGAACTCCTCCTCGCCGAAGGCGTCGATCGGCGAGGCGAGCGCGAGCAGGACGAGCCCGATCCCGAGCCCGAAGAGCCACGGCCGCCACGGCTCGACCGGTGTCCCGCGGCGGCGGAGCGTCCGCACGCGCCGCCAGTAGAGCGCGGCGACGAGGATGGTCGGGACGAGCTGGAGCGGCTCGAGGCGCCAGCTCGTGAGGAGCGACGGCGCGTCCATGCCACGAGTCTAGAATCGGCGCCCTTGCGACTGTTCCACTACCACCTCGTCACCCGCCGGATCCGCGACGTCGAGGCCCGCTACATCGCGAAGCTCGGCTTCGACCTGATCGCGCGGCACGGGCGGATCGGCGAGGACGCCGTCTCCTTCGAGGCCGGCGTGCCGTGGGCCGAGCTCGACCAGATGGGCTTCAAGCTGCGGCTCTCCGAGCTCGAGCGGGGCGCCGTCAACGTCGTCGTGCAGCCGGGCCAGTGGGAGCTCCCGCGCGTCGACCATCTCGGCTTCGTGCTCGACGACGAAGCCTTCGCGGCCACGCTCGCGCGGGCCGAGCGCCAGGACCTGCGCGTCCAGGAGCACGGCGGCCGCCGCACCTTCGTCTCCACGAACGCGGGCTACCGTCTCGAGCTGCACCCGCCGCGCGAGTGGATCGACGAGCTGGTCGCGGCCGAGGACGTCCTCCGCCTCGCCGAGCTCCAGCTGCGGACGGACGACCCGCCCGGGAAGGCCGCCGCGCTCGCCGACCTCCTCGACCTCGGCACCGACGACGCCACGGTCGAGGTCGGCGACACCGTCGTCCGCTTCGTCGGCGACGGGCCGCAGGGGCGACCCGAGCTGCACGCCGAGCTCTTCGTCTAATCCCAGGGCTCGCGACGCGCGCCGACGGGCTGCCGGAGGCGGAGCTCGAGGTCCGGCAGCTCGGCGGCGACGAGCGCCTGCGTCTCTGCGACCAGCCGCTCGAGCTCGGGCACGGCGCCCTCGCCGTCTGCGACGAGACGCTCGAGCCGGCCGGCGAGGTCGGGCGGCGCGAGCCGCATGCGTCCGACGAGCTTGCGCATCCGCTTCAGCTGGAAGCGCGTGAAGTAGAGGCGGTTCAACGCGGCGAGGACGGCGAGCAGGTCGAAGGCGGCATTGACGAGGATCTCTTGCCGCCAGAGCAGCGCGTCGCGCCCGGCGACCTGCCGCTCGACGTACCAGATCGGGAAGAAGCGCCAGTGGCGCTCGATCATCGCGCGGCGCAGCGAGTCGGGATAGTCGGACGCGCGCTCGCGCCAATGCTCGATCAGCTCCGGCCCGTGCAGCGGGATCCCGTCGAGGATCCCCTCGACGGCCTTCTGGAGCGGCGACTCGAGCTCCTCGCCGGCTAGGAGAGATTGGCGATATCGCGGGGGCTGAGGTCTTGTCCTACGTACCTCGCGTCTCCATCGCAGCCTGGAACGCGGGATTGAGGAGCTTCCCGCAGGCCGTGCATCGCGTCGCTTCCTCGCGGTTGAGCCATTCGCAGTCGGGGTCGGCGCACATCCAGAGGAGTCCCGCGCGGAGAGCCAGGTCGTCAAGTCGCTCCCGCTCGCGCCTTGTGGCGACGGCGTAGAGGCGCGTGAGCGGGTCGCGGTACTCGCCGGTTGCGAGGTAGTCGGCTGAGACGCCGAGCTTCGCCGCGATGACGGACAAGGCCGTGATGGTTGGGTTCCGGGTACCGGCCTCGATGCGGGAGACATACGCCCACGTTGCGCCAGGGCCGGATATCTGTCGTTGCGACAGGCCCCGCTCAAGCCGCAAGCGGCGGATGCGGCTGCCGACGCTCTCCCAAGATGCGATGTCAATAGCTTATAGCCAATACGGCTGTAACCTGTTTCGCAGGCGGAACTACCGGCAGCGTCGAAGCGAGTCGGCATGCCGCGCCGCCGCAAAGCCGTGTCCGACCTCGCCGCCAGCCTGCAAGCGGTCATCAACGCCGACCGGCAGCTTCGCCAGACGGAGGCCGCGCATGAGCAGGCACGCGAGCGCTTCCGGCACGCGCTGCAAGAGGCGCATGAGGCCGGAGCGACGTATGAGCAGTTGGGGAAGCTTGTGGGACTCTCGCGCCAGCGGATCGGCGTCTTGGTTCGAGACTGAGCCTCTTGAAACAGCGCGCTGTCGTGAGTAATCGTTCGGCTCTGTGGCTCAGCCGTACCCATCGTTAGAGAGTCCTCGGGCGAAGATCGAGTGGGCGGCGAAGCACTTTGAAGTTCTCGACGGCGAAGGTCGCACCTGGGAGGAATCGCACCCTTATCGTCTCTGGGGTCACCTCAACCGCGAGACTCTTAAATACGTCGGCGGCTTGGCTGTCGAACCGAAACCGCCGCGCGAACTGAGCCTTGTTCTCGGAGATTACGTCCACAATCTGCGTTCCGCCCTCGACCATCTTGTCTGGCAGCTCGTCATCGCGAATCGACAGGTACCGGGAAAGAGAAACAAGTTCCCCATCGCCGCGACGAAGGCCGAATGGCGAGACCAGGTCGAAAACGGGGGCTGGCTCAAGGGTGTTCACCCGGATGCGGTCGCAATCATCAAGCGGTTGCAGCCGTGCAGCGGTAAAGGGCCGCCTTCGGACCATCTTCTCGCGGGCCTGAACATTCTCGACATCTCTGACAAACACCACGTTCTCGCCACTGGGGCACTTGGCATACCGTCCCCATTCATAAAACAGGACGAGTGGGGGTTTCGTGGATGCCGCGGTACCGGTGCTTTGGCCAGTATTACGCTGCGGTGGCCGCTCAGCGTCATAGAAGACAATGCAGAGTTCGTCACGTTTTCCTTCACCTCGATCTCTCCTGATTTTGAGATGGAGATGAATGACGACTTCCGCGGCATCCAGCTTAGATTCGGCGAGACGGGCAAACTGGAGGAATTCTCTGCGTCGCTCGACGAGTTGGCGAAGATGGGCTACGCGGTCCAGTACGTCGTGGACCAGTTCGATCCGTCGCCACCGAAACGAGCGGTACAGATTGTCGAGTGATTCATACACGCGCGTCGTCCGTTCGAGCGTGTATAATCCGACAGGTAATTAGAGAGTAATTAGCCCCCGCGAGGCTGGAACCTCCGGGGGCGTGACCACCGGAGGTGTAGCTCCAGTGGCAGTTCGCAGGGTAGCGCGGCACGCCGACGTTGCGGCGGTGCTCGATAGTCCAGAGGTAGCCGCGCTGATCCGCGATATCGAGGGCTTGAAGCTGCGGAAGCGCCGGGGCTACGGCACCCGGACGTTGATCGGTGCCTGCCTCGTCCGCACGATCTACGCCTTGCAGACGTGGACACGAACCGTCCAGCTGATCGAGGAGCACGCCGCCCTTGCCGACGCGATCGGCGGCACCCCGTCCGAGTGGGCCTGCTACCGATTCATGGCGAAGCTTCGCGAGCACTCGTCGGCGCTCGCGGAGTGCGTGGATCGGATCGCGGAATCCCTCCGCGTTGAGCTTCCCGACTACGGGCGCGACGTGGCTATCGACGCCTCTGACATGCCCGCCTACGCGAACGGGATGAGGCTCGTCAGTAAGAACGGGCCGGAACGCGAACGATTCTCCGATCCAGACGCATCCTGGGGACACAGGAGCGCCGTCAGCACGAGGCGCGGCGGTGGCTTTTACGGCTACCGCCTCCACCTTGCCGTCTGCACTCGAACGGGCCTGCCCCTTGCGTGGCGCGTCGAGACGGCCCGCAACCACGAGTCCCGCTACGTCGCACCCCTCCTCGACACGATCCACGGTCGCGGTTTGCAGCCGGAGACGTGCGCGATGGACAAGGGCTACTGCAACAACCGGGTTTTCGCCGAGACGCGAGAGCGCGGCTGCGTCCCGATCATCAGCCTGCGCAAGGGGCAGCCGATCCCGCTCGACCGCATCGCGTACAACTCGCCCGAGTGGAAGCGTCTCTACCGTGGCCGCGCTGCCGTCGAGCGTGAGTTCGCGGGACTCAAAACGCACTATGGACTGACGCCGCTCCGCACGCGTGGCCTCCCACGGGTGGCGGTTCACGCCGACCTCACGATGATTGCGCGGCTCGGGCAGGCGCTTAGCAGAGCGCGAGCCGTTCGGCTTGCGGCGTAGTCGTAGTGGCCGATCCGTCCGGACCGATTGAAAGGATGGCTCCTGGACACGCTCACGCGTCCTCCCTGGGGACTTGGGTCGGCCTGGCCTCCGTGGGCCGCAGACGGAGGCCAGGCCACTGCGGCCGGTCGGTCCGTCCGATGCCGCCTCCTACCATTCGGTGACCCAAGGCCCGCAAGCCGTGACCGTTCCCGACTTGCAGGGTGGACATTAGGAACGGGGAAAGTGAGCGAGTCCCATGCTTAAAGGGCCGATCTATCGCCCTGGCCAGCTCGTGCCGCAGTCGGGGCAGTACGGCGTGTGCAACATCCACGGCGCCTACCTCGGCCGCGAAGCCACCTGTACGCGCGGCGAGCACTTCCCGCCGACGCGTCACGGGACGGCTGAGTACGGCTGGCGCTTGCGCGACCTGACCGCCCACACGCGGTAGTAGGTGGCTCCCTGTCCTGAGGTCCCGGGAACGGGGCCTCAGGCGTGTTCTAAGCCTACTTTCGCAGGCGCAAAGCGGATAAACAACCAGTCGCCGCCCAGTTCGTCGCTCTCGACCTGGCGGCCGGTCGCCTCTCCAAGCCGGAGAATCATCTCCGCGTTGGTCGCGTGCGCGTACTCCTCGACCGGCTCGTCCGGCGCAAGCCGGAGTAGCGCCCAAATCCTCCCCACCTCGAATCCCCGCACGAACTCCCGATCGTCCGTATCGAAGGCGAGCAAGAGCGAATGCCCGTCCATCTGTGGCCTCCCTTCGGACCTCTGCCGACTTATCCTGCGCCTTGTGCTTCGCTGTGTCGAGTGCGGCAAGATCAGCGACAGCGGGAGGCGATGGCGGGCCTACCTGGCCGTGGACGACCTCGTGATCATCTACTGCCCTAGCTGCGCCGAGCGCGAACTCGGCCCGCGCCGAAGGCGCGATAACGCCAATCTCTCCTAGGACGCGCTCGACCTCGGCGTCCGCGCAGCGGACGGTCACGAACGCGAGCTGGCACTGGAGCCGGCCGAGCTCGAAGGCTTCCCCGTGCTCGTCCGCGGTGCGCGGGTAGATGAGCCTGCGGTCCTCGCCGCCGAGCCGCTCGATCACGGCGTCGATCCGCTCCTCGGTCGGCAGCTCGTCCCAGTAGACGATCAGATCGAGATCCGAGTAGAAGTCGGCTTCCCCGGTGGCCGTCGAGCCGGTCAGGAGGACGGAGCGCGGAGGGATCTCCTCCACGAGGACGTCCGCGATCCGGTCCGCGAGCGCGCGCAGCCGGGCGGTGGGAGTCTCCTGTCGGGACACGGTCGTAGACTGCGCATCTTGACGCCGACGTACGAGAGCGCGGGGGTTTCGCTCGCGAAAGCCGAGGACGTCGTCGAGCGGCTGCGGGCGGCGATCGAATCGACGGGCGCGCGCGGATTCGGCGCCTTCGCCGGCCTCTATCCTCTCGACGAGCGGCGGTTCCTCGCCGCCTCGACGGACGGCGTCGGGACGAAGCTGATGCTCGCGCGGGAGCGCGGCGCGCTTCGTGCGTGCGGCGCCGACCTCGCCGCGCACTGTATGAACGACGTGCTCACCATCGGCGCCGAGCCGCTCTTCCTCCTCGACTACGTGGCCGCGAACGAGGTCGACCTCGAGCAGGTCGCGGAGCTCGTGGAGGGCGCGGCGGAGGTGTGCCGCGCGGCGGGAGTCGCGCTCGTCGGCGGCGAGACGGCGGAGCTCCCGGGCACCTACCGCGAGGGCGAGCTCGACTTCGCCGGCACGTGCGTCGGGATCGTCGACGCGGACGCGCTGGTCGACGGCTCCCGGGTGGACGAAGGCGACGCCGTCGTGGGGCTCGCGTCGGCGGGCGTGCACGCGAACGGCTTCACGCTCGTCCGCCGCGTGCTCGAGCTCGAGGACTACGACGGCGAGGATCTGCTCGCGCCGACGCGCCTCTACCTCGAGGACGTCCGCCACCTTCGCCCGCGGGTGCACGCGTTCGCGCACGTGACCGGTGGCGGCATCGAGGGCAACCTCGCGCGCGTCGTCCCCGAGGGGCTTCGCGCCCGGATCGATTGGGACGCGTGGGAGCGGTTGCCCGTCTTCGGCTGGCTCGCGCGGCACGTCGACGAGCTCGAGCTGCGCCGGGTCTTCAACCTCGGCCTCGGGTACCTGGCCGTCGTCGCCGAGCCGGAGCCGGGCGACCTCGTCGTCGGCCGCATCGAGCGCGCGTGATCGGCGTCCTCGTCAGCGGCGAGGGCACGAACCTCCAGGCGCTCCTCGACGCGGGCCTTCCGGTGGTCGCGGTCGCCTCGAACAAGCCCGACGCCCGCGCGCTCGCGCGTGCCCGAGCCTCAGGCGTCGCCGCGGCCTCCTTCGCGCTCGAGGACTACGACGATCGGGCGGCGCGCGACGCCGCGATGGCGAACTGGCTGGCAGAGCGCGGCGTCGGCCTCGTCGTGCTCGCGGGCTTCATGCACGTCCTGACGCCGGCCTTCCTCGAGCGGTTCCCGGAGCGGATCGTGAACGTCCATCCGTCGCTCTTGCCGGCCTTCCCCGGCGCGCATGCCGTCGAGGAGCAGCTCGCCGCCGGAGTCGCCGAGTCGGGCGCAACGGTGCACCTCGTCGACGAGGGCGTCGACTCCGGCCCGATCCTGCGCCAGGAGCCGGTTCCGGTCGTCGCCGGCGACACGCCCGACTCGCTGCACGAGCGGATCAAGCAGGTGGAGCACCGGCTCCTTCCAGAGGTCGTGGCCGAGCTGTGCGCGCGCTGATCTCGGTCTACGACAAGACGGATCTCGAGGAGTTCGCACGCGGGCTCGACTCGCTCGGCGCGGAGCTCGTGGCGAGCGGCGGCACGGCGGCCCACCTCGAGGGTCGCGGCCTCCGGCCGGCTCGGGTCGACGAGCTCACCGAGGTACCCGAGCTCCTCGGCGGGCGCGTGAAGACGCTCCACCCGCGCGTCCACGCGGCGATCCTCGCGCGCCGCGATCGTGACGACGACCTCGCCGCGCTCGAGGAGCACGACATCGAGCCGTTCGACCTCGTCTGCGTCAACCTCTATCCGTTCCTGGAGGTGGCCACGCGGTACGGCATCCAGGAGCACGAGGCGGTCGAGATGATCGACATCGGCGGGCCGGCGATGCTGCGCGCCGCCGCAAAGAACTTTGCTCACGTGGCGGCCGTCTCGTCGCCCGGCCAGTACGGCCGTGTCCTCCACGAGCTGCGCGAGACCGGCGGCCTGTCGCCGGAGACCCGGCGGTCTCTCGCCGCCGAAGCGTTCGCGACCACCGCCGTCTTCGAGGCCGCGGTCGCGCGCTGGTTCGCCGACCGCGACGCCTTTCCGCAGGTGTTCACGCCCGTCTTCACGAAGACGCGCGACCTCTCCTACGGCGAGAACCCGCACCAGCGGGCGGCGTACTACGAGGAGGCGGGCGCGCGCCGGCACCTGCTCTCGCGGGTCGAGCAGCTGCACGGAAAGGATCTGTCCTTCAACAACCTGGCCGACCTCTCGGCCGCGCGCGCCTGCGCTGCCGAGTTCACGCTCGCCTCCTGCGTGATCGTCAAGCACGGGAACCCGTGCGGCGTCGCCGTCGCCGCGACGATCGAGGAGGCGTACGAGCGCGCCCTGGCGTGCGATCCGCTGTCAGCCTACGGCGGCGTGGTCGTGCTCAACCGGCCGGTGGGCGGCGACCTCGGCGCGCGGATCGCGGAGCAGTTCGTCGAGGTGCTGCTCGCGCCCGGCTTCGACGACGCCGCGCTCGACGCGTTACGCGCCAGGCCGGGCACGCGGATCCTCGCCGACACCGAGCGCCGCCAGACGAACCCGGGTGAGCGCGACTACCGCCGCGTCCTCGGCGGCGTCCTCGTCCAGGACCGTGACTCCGACGTCGACGACCGAGCCGGGATGAGCGTCGTCTGCGGCTCCCCGTCGGAGGGCGACTGGGGCAACCTGCTCTTCGCGTGGCGCGTGTGCAAGCACGTGACGTCGAACGCGATCGTGCTCGCGAAGGGCCTCGCAACGATCGGCGTCGGCGCCGGCCAGCAGAGCCGCGTGGACGCCGTCCGCCTGGCGCTCGAGAAGGCGCGCGAGCGCGGCCACGACCTCCGCGGCGCCGTGCTCGCCTCGGACGCATTCTTCCCGTTCGCGGACGGCCCGGAGCTGGCGCTTCAGGCCGGGATCGGCGCGATCATCCAGCCTGGCGGCTCGAAACGGGACGACGAGGTGATCGCCGCGGTGGAGGACGCGGGCGCGGCGATGATCCTCACCGGCCGGCGCCACTTCCGGCACTGAATCGGCGCTAACGCGCGCGTTTTTCGAGCCGTTCGAGCGCCACGAAGAAACGCTTCCGCGCCTCCAGCTGACGAGCAAGAGCTTCGTCGATGAGCCGAAGGCGCTCCGCTCTCGTCAGCTTCTCGGCCGGCTCCTCTGCATGTGCATCACTGGCCATTGAGCGATCCTAGCGTTCGGTCTCCAAGATCTTCACGAACTTGCTTGACAGCAGTTCGAAGCTCATCGATCGGCTCTTGAAGCTCCCTCGCCGTCGTGCCGAGGTCGCTCCATTCCGCACCGCGTCCCGACACAGCCTTCGGAAGCTCGCCGTGGAAGAAGCTTCGGTAGAGGAAGACGAGCAGGAAGAGAAGGATCGCGAACACCGCCAGAACGCGCTCCAGGTACAGCAGCAGCGCCGAGCCCATCGCCGTCGCCGGGAGGCTCTCCGGCACGCGCATCAGGAGCGGCAACACGAGGCTGAGCGCGGCCACGACGCCGCTCGCAAGCCGCACGACGATCCTCTCGTTCACGCCCGCCGACGATACGCGCGGCGCCGCTTGAGAGTAAGTGTCCGTTACGGAATAGGCTCTAAAGGCCAGTCGTTGGGCCGCTCCGTACCCGAGATCGAGGAGACCGCATGAGTCAGACCGCGCCTGTACCGAATCCCCGTCCCTGGCTGACGCTCGCCGTCGTCGGCGCCGCGTTCTTCATGACCGTGCTCGACGTCGCGATCGTGAACGTCGCGATCCCGTCGATCGAGCGCGACCTCGACATCAGGGAGGAGACGGTGCAGTGGGTGATCACGGCCTACGCGATCACCTTCGGCGGCTTCCTGCTTCTCGGCGGGCGCATGGCCGACCTGCTCGGCCGGCGGCGGATCTTCGTCGGCGGCCTGATCCTCTTCACGCTCGCCTCGCTCGCCTGCGGCCTCGCGAGCAGCGCGGGCGTGCTCATCGCCTCCCGGGCGGTGCAGGGCGTCGGGGCGGCGATCATCTCGCCGGCGGCGCTCTCGATCGTGACGACGACCTTCAGCGAGGGCGCCGAGCGGAACAAGGCGCTCGGGATCTGGGGCGCGCTCGGCGGCTCGGGCGCCGCGGCCGGCGTCCTCTTCGGCGGGATCCTGACGAAGTACCTCGGCTGGGAGTGGATCTTCTTCGTCAACGTGCCCGTCGGCGCGCTCGTCTTCGCGCTCACGTGGCCGATCGTGCCCGAGAGTCGTGCCGAGCTCGGCCACCGGCGCTTCGACGCCGCGGGCGCGATCACCGTCACGAGCGGGCTCGCGCTGCTCGTCTACGCGATCTCGAAGGCGCCGGACGTCGGCTGGGGCTCCGCGCGCACGATCCTGCTCCTCCTCGCGTCGGTCGCGCTCCTCGCGGCGTTCACGCTCTGGGAGCTCCGCACGAAGGCGCCGATCATGCCCTTCCGGATCTTCCGGATCCGCTCGCTCGCGGCGGCGAACGTCGTCGGCTTCCTGCTCGGGGCGGTCATCTTCGCGAACTTCTTCGTCCTGACGCTGTACGTGCAGCAGGTGCTCGGCTGGTCGGCGCTCAAGACGGGGATCACGTTCCTCGCCACGGCCGGGACGACGGTCATCTGGGCCGGCGTCTCGCAGGCGCTCGTCACGCGCTACGGGACGCGGCCGGTGCTCGTCCTCGGGATGCTCGTCCTTGCCGCCTCGCTCGGCTGGTATACGCAGATCCCGGTCGGCGGCCACTACTGGCCCGACCTGCTCCCGGCCTACATCACGTTCGCGCTCGGGCTCGCGTTCTCGTTCATCCCGGTCTCGATCGCGGCGCTGGCCCAGGTCGAGGCGCACGAGGCCGGGCTCGCGTCGGGGCTCATCAACACGAACCAGCAGATCGGCGGCGCGATCGGCGTCGCCGTCGCCGCGACGATCTTCACGTCCTATGCGAGGCCGCGCCACTTCACGCCGGCCGCGTTCACGACCGGCTACCAGCACGCGTTCTGGGCGCTGCTCGCGATCGCGGTCGTCGGAGCGGTCGCAGCCGCGGTGCTCCTCCGCGGGCGAGCCGAGCTGCCTGCGCACGCGACCGCGGACGTGCCGGCGATCTAGGCCGGTTTCCAGAAGCGGTAGAAGCTCGGGCCGAAGGCGGCGAAGGGGCCGAGGAAGTCCTCGAGGGCGCGCGCCTGCTCGAGGTCGCCTGCCGGAACCGGCTCGTAGCCCGCGTCGCGGATGAGCTGCTCGGTCACCTCGCGCGCGTCGTCGTCCGCGGCGTAGAGCATCCCCGGCCGCTCCGGCTGCTCGTCGATCTTGTCGTAGAGCCGCGCGAAGTTGAGGTTGAACGCCTTCGCGACCGGCCCGCCGGTGATCGACTTCACCTCGTGCGCGAGCGACGGGAACTGCTCGTTCCGGCCCCCGAACGCGTTCGTCGCGTCGATCGCGAGCTTGCCCTCGAGCCCGCCCACCTTGCCGAGCGCGTCCGTGATCGCGCCGCTCGGCACCGCGACGAGTACCACGTCGGCGCCCGAGGCGTCGCCGCCGTCGCGGCCGAGCTCCTGCACCTCGTGACCTGCCTTGCGCCAGCGCGCCCCGAGGCCGCCGCCGATGTTGCCCTTGCCGATGGTGGTGATGTTCATGGGCCTCCCAATCGAGTTCTCTGCGGGACGGATTCCCCTAGGCTTTACCCGGAGTGAGCGCGGACTACCCGACCGTCCTCGAGCTCGTCGGCGCGACGCCCATCGTCCGCCTCGACAAGCTCGGCGCCGAGGTCTCACCGACGCTCCTCGCGAAGCTCGAGTACCTGAACCCCGGCGGGTCGCTGAAGGACCGGATCGGCCTGCCGCTGATCGAGGCCGCCGAGCGCGACGGCAAGCTCCGGCCCGGCGGGACGATCGTCGAGCCGACCTCCGGGAACACGGGCGTCGGGCTCGCGATCGGCGCGGCGATCAAGGGCTACCGCTGCATCTTCGTCATGCCCGACAAGATGAGCCAGGAGAAGATCGCGCTCCTGCGCGCGTACGGCGCCGAGGTCGTGATCTGCCCGACCGCCGTCCCGCACGACTCGCCCGAGAGCTACTACGCCGTCTCCGACCGGCTCGCCGAGGAGATCCCCGGCGCGTACAAGCCCGACCAGTACTCGAACATGGCCAACCCGGAGGCACACTACCGGCAGACCGGGCCCGAGCTCTGGGAACAGACCGGCGGCGAGATCGACGCTCTCGTGATCTCGGTGGGCACGGGCGGGACGATCTCCGGCGTCGGCCGCTACTTCAAAGAGCGCAAGCCAGAGGTGCTGATCGTCGGCGCCGACCCGGAGGGGTCCGTCTACACGGCGCGCGACGAGAGCGACGTCCACCCGTACCTCGTCGAGGGCATCGGCAAGGACACCTGGCCGAAGACGATGGACGCGAGCGTCGTCGACGAGTGGGTGCGCGTCTCCGACCGCGACTCCTTCCTCGTCGCCCGTCGGCTCGCGCGCGAGGAGGGCGTCCTCGCGGGCGGCTCCGGCGGGACGTCCGTCTACGCGGCGCTCGAGGTGGCGCGGCGCTTCGGCGCGGGCGCGCGGATCCTCACGATGATCCCGGACTCGGGCCGCAGCTACCTGTCGAAGTTCTACGACGACAAGTGGATGCTCGAGCACGGCTTCGTGGAGCGCGAGGCGCCGGCGCCCACTGTGGAGCAAGTGCTGCGCTCGAAGCGCTACGAGGACGCCGACGTGCCGGAGCTCGTCACGATCGCATCGCACCAGAAGGTCGGCGAGGCGATCGACGTGATGCAGCGCTACTCGATCTCGCAGCTCCCGGTCGTCCGCGACGGCGAGGTCGCCTCGCTGGCCGACGTGATCGGCTCGCTCCACGACCGCGACCTGCTCGAGCTCGTCTTCCGCAACCCGGACGCGCTGCACGAGGACGTGGTCGAGGCGATGCAGCCGCCGCTCGCGACGATCGAGGCCGGCACGACCTTCGACGAGGTCTTCGCGATGCTGACCGGCCGGACGAACGCGATCGTCGTCGCGCACCGCGGCAAGCCGATCGGCGTGCTCACGCGCTCGGATCTGCTCGAGTACCTGGCGCACCCGCGGTAGAGCCGCCACATCTCTCTACCATGGTCGGCGTGGCGACTGCACCGCTGGAGACGCTCCTCCACGCCGCCTTCCCGGAGGCGACGGAGCTCTCGGTCGACGACCGCACCGGCGGCGGCGACCACTTCCAGGTCGTCGTCACGAGCCCGCGCTTCAACGGGCTCTCGCTTCTCGAGCAGCACCGGCTCGTGAACGAGGCCCTCGCAGACCCGTTGCGCGATGGCACCATTCACGAGTTGCGCATCAGAACGAGAGGAACCGAATGAGCGAGCTTCGCGAGACGATCCAGCAGGTCATCCAGAACGAGCCGGTCGCACTGTTCATGAAGGGCACGCCCCAGTTCGTCATGTGCGGGAACTCCGAGCGGGCGCTGCGCGCGCTCCGCGAGGCCGGCGCGCCGGTCACCGCCGTCGACATCCTCCCCGACCCACGCATCCGCCAGGAGCTCTCGGAGCTGTCGGGCTGGCCGACGATCCCGCAGGTGTTCGTGGGCGGCGAGCTGATCGGCGGCGCGGACATCGTCGAGGAGCTGGCGGCGAGCGGCGAGCTCGAGCGGACGCTCGAGGACAAGCTCGGCACGGACTACCGGAGCGAGCCCGCCCCGGGTCGCGTCGTCGACGTGATAGCTGCCGCACGCTAGGGATTCGAACCGGGCCGACCGGTCATTTCAGACGGCCGCGCGGGCGAAGCCCGCACGGCCTGACGACGGCACCGCAAGCGGTGCCGTCGCGGCCTAACTCGCCGCTTCGACGAGGTGGTCCGGGCGCCAGAGCTCGTACGAGTCGAGCTCGGCGTCGAGCACCCGTAGCAGCGCGGTGACGACCGCGGGGTCGAACTGCGTGCCGGAGCAGCGCTCGAGCTCCGCACGGGCCGTCTCGCGGTCGAGCGCCGACCGGTAGGGACGCGGCTCGACCATCGCGCGGAAGGCGTCGCAGACGGCGACGACGCGCGCGCCGAGCGGGATCTCCTCGCCGGCGAGACCGTCCGGGTAGCCGCGACCGTCCCAGCGCTCGTGGCACGAGCGGACGATCGGCACGACGGTCGCGAGCGCCTCGATCGGCGCCAGGATCCGCTCGCCGACGAGCGGGTGCGTGCGCACGACGGCCCACTCGTCGTCGTCGAGCGCCGAGTCCTTGTTGAGCACCGACTCCGGCACGCGGATCTTGCCGATGTCGTGCAGGAGCGCGCCGAGCTCGATCGCCTGCACGAGCTCCTCGCTTGCTCCGAGCCGGCGGGCGACCGCGACCGCAAGATTGGAGACCTCGCGCGTGTGCGCGTCCGCGTAGCCGTCCTTCGCCTCGAGCGCGCTCGTCAGCGACGCGAGCGTCTCGCGGTAGAGCCGCTCGACCGACTCGGCGTGCTCGAACTGCGCGAGCAGCACCTCGAGGTGGCCGACGAGGAGCTCGGCGAGCGCGATGTCGGCGCGGTCGAACGAGCGCTCCTTCGCGTCGTAGACCTCGACGAGCCCCCACGTCCGTCCGTGCACGCGGAGCGGGAGCATCAGCACCGCGTGCAGACCGAGCCTGCGCAGGACGAAGGCCTCGCTCTCGTCGAGGGTCTCGTCGGAGAGCGACACGGCGCGCGACACGCCGCTCTCCAGCACCTCCTTCGTCTGCGGATAGTCGTCGACGAGGAACATGCCGCCGGTGTCGAGTCGCCACGGCGCCTGCGCGAAGTGACCGGCGTCGACGAGGGCGTCGTCGGTCAGCCGCGACACCGCGCAGGCCGTCGCTCGCAGGAGCACCGAGAGATGGCGCGCCGCCGCCTGGAGCATCCCCTCGCGGGTGCGCTCCCGCCCGAGCGCCCGGCCGGCGTTCCAGAGCTCGCGCAACGCCGCGTCGCGGAAGCCGCTCTCGCCCATGCGCTCGCGGAGCTCGCGGTAGAGCACGTCGAGGCTCGTCCCCGCCGCGCCCGTCTCGCCGTCGTCGGCGAAGGTGATCGCGGTGTCCTTGCCCGCGCGCTTTGCCGCGAGCAGGGCGAGGTCGGCCTTGCTGACGAGCTCCTCCTTCGAGCGCGCGTCGACCGGGAAGGACGCGACCCCGGCGGACAGGGTCTGCCCGACGAGGTGTTGCGCGGTCGCACGCCGGATCCGGTCGGCGAGCCGGATCCCCGCGGCGGCCTCGCCGTCGACCACGACGGCGAACTCGTCGCCGCCGACGCGGAAGGGCTCCTCGCCGGCGCGGCACTGCTCCGCCAGCGTGCCAGCCAGCTCGCGCAGGACGCGGTCGCCGGCGGGATGGCCCTCCTGGTCGTTCAGGCGCTTGAAGTCGTCGAGGTCGCAGAGGAGCAGCGTGACGTGACTCGCGCCGGTGTGGGCGCGCTGGAGCGCGCCGTCGAGGTGCTCCTGGAACGCGCGGTGGTTGCCGAGGTCGGTGAGCGGGTCGCGCCGTGCCTCGGCGTGCGTGAGCGCGAGCCGGCGCGCGTTCGCGAGCGACGCGCCCGCGAGCTCGGTCGCCGTGACGAGGAGGCTCGGGTGGATGCCGACCTGCGCGTCGGCCGGGACGCCGACGAGGAGCGCGCCGAAGATCTCGCCGCCGGCCGAGATCGGCGCGGCGAACGCCTCGCGGCAGGGGACGCCGTACCCGGCGAGCTCCGCCACCTCACCGGCGGCCGCAGTGACGAGCCGGCCCTCCTCGAAGCAGCGCTCGACGGCGCGCGGCGGGCCGAGTGGCTGCCGCGCGATGAAGCCGCTCGCGGCCGCCTGAAGTGGAGTTCGTCCCCCGCCGAGCAGGTAGACCGCAGTCGGACCGCCTCCTGCGATCTCGCCGACGTGCCGCGCGAGGAGCTGCGCGATCGTCGACGAGTCCGCGGAAAGCGCGAGCTCACGCGCGAGCCGGAGCGCGCGCGTGGACTGCGTCAGCAGACGCTCGGACGCCTCCGGGACCGCCGTCGGCTCGTCCCTCCGACTCTCCATCCTCGGGCCCTTCCTCCTTCGCCGCAGTTGCCACCCTCTTTGCCTCAATTAAGTCCCGAGAGCTCGCAGCTCTCATCACCCCGAAGGGGTAGCCGTAGAATCGAACGCATGGACTTCGAGACTCGCGCGATCCACGAAGGGCAGGAGCCGGACCCCGCCACCGGCGCGGTGACGGTTCCGATCTACCAGACCTCGACCTACGCCCAGGAGGCGGTCGGGCAGCACAAGGGCTACGAATACTCCCGCGTCTCGAACCCGACGCGCACCGCGCTCCAGATCTGCCTCGCCTCGCTCGAGGGCGCCGACCACGGCGTCGCGTTCGCCTCCGGGCTCGCCGCCGCGACGACGCTGATGCACCTTGTCTCGCCCGGCGAGCGGGTCGTCGCCGTGAACGACGTCTACGGCGGCATCTACCGCATGTTCTCCCAGGTCTACGAGCCGAAGGGCTACGAGTTCGAGTGGGTGCCGGCCGCGGAGCTGAGCACGAACCTCGCCGCGCATCTCGACGAGCGGACGCGGCTCGTCTGGCTCGAGAGCCCGACGAACCCGCTCCTGAACGTCGTCGACATCCGCGCCGCGGCCGAGGCCGCGCACACGGTCGGCGCGCTCGTCGTCGTCGACAACACCTTCGCGACGCCGTACCTCCAGCGGCCGCTCGAGCTCGGTGCCGACGTCGTCCTGCACTCGACGACGAAGTACCTCGGCGGCCACTCCGACATCATCGGCGGCTTCCTCGCGACGAACGACCCGACGGTGGCGGAGCGGCTCTACTTCCTCCAGAAGTCGCTCGGCGGGATCCCCGGACCCCTCGACGCCTGGCTCGTCCTGCGCGGCGTGAAGACGCTCGCCGTGCGGATGCGCCGGCACTGCGAGAACGCGCGCATGGTGGCCGAGTTCCTCGAGGCCCACCCGCGCGTCGAGCGCGTGCTCTACCCAGGCCTGCCGAGCCATCCCGGCCACGAGATCGCCGCGCGCCAGATGGCCGACTTCGGGGGCATGATCTCGTTCCTCGCCGGGTCGGAGGAAGAGGCGGTCGGGCTCGTCTCGCGCACGAAGATCTGGAAGCTCGCGGAGTCGCTCGGCGGCGTCGAGAGCCTCATCGAGCACCCGGCGCGGATGACGCACGCCTCGACGATGGAGGGGCCGTTCGCGGCCTCGACGAGCCTCGTCCGTCTCTCGGTCGGCCTCGAGTCGCCCGACGATCTGATCGCAGATCTCGAGGCCGCGCTCGTCCGCTCCGCCGCCGCGGTGTAGCGGAACCTGCGCAGGGCCGCCCGTGTAAAAGCGGCATGAGAAACCTCCTGTTCATCATCTGTGCGGCCGCGGTCTCCGTCGCCGTCGCCGCGCCGGCCGCCTTCGGGAAGGGCGCGACGCAGGCGACGATCAAGGGCCCCGGCCTGAAGAAGAGCGGGCTCGTCCTGCGGAGCGACAACGGGGGCGACCCGACGAGCGGCTCGAGGCTCGGCCGGCTCGCCGACGCGGCGGGGTTCTTCCCCGCGGTCTACGACCAGGCGCCCGACCCGATGCTGCGCGAGCGGCCGAAGGGCAGCCTCGGCCCGAAGTACACCGCCGAGTACGTCCTGCCCGACCCGAACGGGTCGGCCTCGACGATCCGGCAGGACCTCTACCCGTACGCGAAGCCCTACGCGCTGAGCTACACGAAGCCCGGTCAGCCCTTCTTCGCCCGGGGCCAGGGCACGCATGGCGGGTGGTTCATGACCACCTCGGCGGTGCGGACTGTGCTCGGCCTGCCGGCGCAGCCGCCGGAGGCGAGCCCGGGCGACGGGAGCGGCTGGCTTCGCTGGGTCGCAATCGCGATCACGATCGCAGCGGCGCTCGCGCTCGTCGCCACGCTGTCGATCGTCGCGCTTCGGCGCCGGCCGGGACCCGCTACCGCCTAGCCGCATACGATGCGCGTGTGGACGCGCTCGCGCCCATCGACCTCCGGTTCGGTGGACGCGAGCGCGTCATCGGCGTCTACCTGCTGGAGACCGACGACGGGCCGGCGCTCTTCGACTGCGGTCCTGCGACCTGCGTCGAACGACTGAAGGAGGGCCTCGCCGAGCACGGCCTCGCGCTCACCGACCTCCGGCACCTCCTGCTCTCGCACATCCACCTCGACCATGCAGGAGCGGCCGGCGTGCTCGTCCGGGAGCACCCGGAGCTACGCGTCCACGTGTCCGAGGTCGGCGCGCCGCACCTCGTCGACCCCGAGCGGCTCGAGCGCAGCGCGCGGCGGCTCTACGGCGCCGAGTTCGACACGCTGTGGGGCGAGCTCGCGCCCGTTCCCGAGCGGAACGTCGAGATCGTCGGAGGAGACGTCGTCGGGCTCGAGTGCTTTCCCTCCCCGGGCCACGCGCAGCACCACGTCTGCTACGTCGACCGCGCCGGAACCCTGTACGCGGGCGACGCAGCCGGCGTTCGCATCCAGCCGGCCCAGTACGTCATGCCCCCGACTCCTCCGCCCGAGGTCGACCTCGAGGCGTGGGAGACGACCCTGGACGAGATCGGCCGCCGCGTCCCCGAGCGGCTCGCGCTCATCCACTTCGGCGTCGTCTCCGAGCCGGCGCCGCATCTCGCCGAGCTCCGCCGCCGCCTCCACGAGTGGGCGGCGATCGTCGAGCGCGGCGCGAGCGAGGAGGAGTTCGTCGCGGCGGCCCGCCGGGAAGGCGAGCCGGAGTACGAGGCCGCGATGCCGCTCTGGCAGTCGTATGCGGGCCTGAAGCGCTACTGGGACAAGCGGCGCGAGGCGGCGTGAGCGACGCCGCGCTCGAGCTCGCCGAGGCGGAAGGCTACGGCGAGATCTTCCGAGCGGCGCCCGACTCCATCCGGCGCGCGCACGGGGTCGAGGTGCGGGACGTCGCCGGCGCGACGTGCATCCTGCTCGGGGCGGTGCCGGGCCAGCTGATGCTGAACCGCGTCAACGGACTCGGGTTGCGCGGCCCTGCCGGGGACGCGGAGCTGGACGAGATCGACGCGTTCTTCCGCGCCGGCGGCACGCAGTATGCGATCGGGGTGAGCCCGCTCGCGCCGCCCGGCCTCGCACGCCGTCTTGCCGAGCGCGGCTTCGAGCCCGGGTACGCGTGGATGAAGTTCCGGCGCGACATCGAGCCACCGCCTGACGTCGAGGCGACCCTTCGCGTCAAGGAGATCGGCGCCGAGGAAGGCGCCTCCTTCGGAGCGATCGTCACACGCGGCTTCGGCCTCCCCGAGTTCGCCGGCGAGTGGTTCGGCGCCCTTGCGAAACGGCCGCGGTTTCACCTTTTCCTCGCCTACGACGGCGACGAGCCCGCCGGAGCGGGAGCGCTCTTCGTCGGCGAAGGGGTGGGCTGGCTCGGTGTCGCCGCGACGCTTCCGGAGCACCGCCGCAAGGGCGCCCAAGGCGCGCTGCTCGGCGCGCGAATCCGGCGTGCACGCGAGCTCGGGCTGGCGGCACTCGCAACCGAGACCGGCGAGCACACCGCCGACCGGCCGAGCGGCTCCTACCGGAACATCCTTCGCCTCGGGTTCGAGGAGCAGTACCTGCGCCCGAACTACGTCTCGCCCGCATAGTTCGGTCATGCCGCAGCTGCCACTCCCGCCGGAGGTGGACGAGTTCCTGCGACAGCCGAACCCGGCCGTCGTCGCGACGCTGCGGCCCGACGGCTCTCCGCACACCGTCGCGACCTGGTACGACTGGGACGGCGCCCGCGTCCTCCTCAACATGGACGAGAGCCGGCTTCGCCTTCGCTTCATGCGCCGCGATCCGCGCGTCGCGCTGACGGCGCTCGGCGTCGATTCGTGGTACAGCCACGTCTCGCTCATCGGCCGGGTCGCCTCCATCGAGGACGACCCGGACCTGCGCGACATCGACCGGCTCGCGCGCCGCTACACCGGCCGCGAGTTCCGCTCGCGTGACGCGCGCCGCGTGAGCGCCTGGCTCGAGCCGAACCGCTGGCACGCCTGGAGCTAGCGGGAACCTCCTCAGGCGCCGGCGCGAGCGATCGCCTTCTCGTACGCCGCGACGTAGTCCGCGACCATCCGCTCCGGCGCGAAGCGCTCCTCGACGTAGTGGCGGCACTCGACCGGGTCGAGCGCGTCCGCCTGCTCGAGCGCGGTCGGCATGTCGCGGTACGTGTCGACGATGACCCCGCTCCGGCCGTCCTCGATCACCTCCGGAACGGCGCCCCAGCGCGTCGCGATCACCGGCGTCCCGCAGGCCATCGACTCGATCATCACGAGCCCGAACGGCTCCTCCCACTCGATCGGGAAGAGCGTCACGCGCGCGTCCTGGAGGAGCTCGACCTTCTCGCCGTGCGTCACCTCGCCGAGGTACTCGATCCCGTCCACGAGGTGCGGCTCGACGTACTCGGCGAAGTACTCGACCTCCTTCGGATCCTGCTTCTTGCCGGCCATCTTCAGCGGCAGGCCCGTCTCGCGCGCGACCGCGATCGCCCGGTGCGCGCCCTTGTCGGCGCTCATGCGGCCGAGGAAGAGCAGGTAGTCACCGCGGTGCGGCTTGCACGGGTAGAGCGAGAAGTCGAGCGCGTTCGGGCAGTTCGCGATCCACGGCAGGTCGGGCTTCGGCTTGCGCTGGTTGAGCGAGATCGAGATGAAGCCGACGCTCGGGGAGACCGTCGAGATCAGCTCGTACACCTCGCCCGGCTCACCGTCGAGCGGACCGTGCAGCGTGTGCACGACCGGCGTCTCCACGAGCCCGCCCGCCACTGCCGCGACCTGCCCGGAGTGGTCGTTGATCACGTCGAACTCGTCCGCGCGCGCGTAGCAGGCGAGGGCATGGTGGAGGTCGGGCATCGCCCTGCCGATCTGCCTGCTCGGCGCGCGCTCGAAGACGGCCGAGAGCTTCGCCTTCGTCCGCGAGTCGCCCGAGGCGAAGAGCGTGACGTCGTGCCCGGCGTCGGCGAGGCCGTCCGCCAGGAGCGACACGACCCATTCGATCCCGCCGTAGCCGCTCGGCGGCACGGCGAACCAGGCGGGCGCGAGAACCGCGACCCTCACCGAGCTTCCACCTCGACGGTGCCGCGGACGAGCCGCACGTCCCACGCGCGCTCGAAGGCGCGCACCCCGGAGAGGCGCATGTACTCGCCCGCCCAGGACGGAATCTCGGGCGGCGCGTGCGTCTCCAGGTCGTGGCGGCGCCGGTTCGGCTCCAGGCCGAGCAGCACCTGGACGAGTAGGACGGGCGCGCCGGCCGCCCACGCCTGCGGCCGCGCCGCGGTCGGGTAGGCGATCGGGAAGGGCGTCTGCGAGCGGCGCATCCCGGCGAAGACCTCGGGGAGCTGGAAGCCGAAGTGGCCGGCGGCCATGAGCATCCGCTGCACGATCCGCTGCGCCTCCGCCCAGCGGCCGTAGCGCGCAAGGCCCCAGGCGATCAGCGAGTTGTCGTGCGGCCAGACGGTGCCGTTGTGGTACGAGAGCGGGTTGAAGGCCGCGTCCGCCGACGACATCGTCCGCACACCCCACCCCGACCAGAGCGCCTCGCCCATCAGCGCGTCCACAACCGCGTCCACCCGCTCGGGCGGGACGATCCCGCTCCACAGCAGGTGCCCGATGTTCGAGCAGAGCGCGTCGACCTGCCGCTTCTCGGCGTCGAGCGCGAGCGCGTAGTAGCCGCCCCTCCGCTCGACCCAGTACGCGGCGTCGAAGCGCTTCTTGAGCTCCTCCGCCTCCCGCTGGAGCCGCGCGCCGAGCTCGCGGTCGCGCCACACCTCGCGCGCCAGCTCGGCCGCGCGGAGCTTCGCGTCGTAGACGTAGCCCTGCACCTCGACCGGAGCGATCGGCGCGTCCGCGAGCCGGCCGTCCTGGAAGCGCTGCGAGTCGTCCGAGTCCTTCCACGACTGGTTGTGCAGGCCGCGCTCGCTCCGGCGCCGGTACTCGACGAAGCCGTCGCCGTCGAGGTCGCCGTAGCGGTCGATCCACTCGAGCGCCCGGAGAGCCGGCTGCTTCAGGTCGCGCACGAGCGCGGCGTCGTCCGTCCAGCGCCACACCTCCGAGAGGAGGACGAGCCAGAGCGGCGTCGCGTCGGCGGTGCCGTAATAGGCCGGGAACCACGCGCTCGCCGCCTTCCCGCGCCGCACCTCGTGCACGATCTTCCCCGGCTCCGCGTCGACCTCAGGATTGTCCTCGGTCGCCTGGAGCTCCGCGAGCACCGAGAGCGCCGTGTGCGCGAGCTCCGGGCCGAAGAGGAGCGTCTGGAGGCACGTGATCAGGGTGTCGCGCCCGAAGACGGTCATGAACCACGGCATCCCGGCCGCGGGAAGCTTGCCGATCCCGTGGTCGCCGCCGCGGATCCGGAGCGCCGCGAGGTCGGCCACCGACTGCGTGAACGCGTGCCCGAGCTCCTCCCAGCTCGCGCGGATGTGCGGCACGCGGAGCTGCCAGGCGGCGAGCGAGTCGCGCACGTGCCCGAGCTCCTCGCCGAAGCGGCGCGCGGCCAGGCCGGCCGGCACCTCCTCGTCGTCGGTCGAAGGGAAGACGCCGACCTGGAGCTCCCAGCGCTCGCGGGGCTCGAGCCGCACCTCGTACCGGACCGCCGAGCCGTTCGCCTCGCCCGCCTGGGAGAGCACGACCTGCGTCTGGATCGAGCGGTCCTGCGAATCCTCGAGGAGGAAGACGTTGCCCTCGCCGTTGAACCGGCCCGCGACCTCGGGCGGCAGCGGGTCGGCGTGCTGCGGGTCGCCGAGCGCGAAGTCGTGCTCCTTGACGGAGAAGATGTCCGCGAAGTCGTTGCCGAACTCGAGCCCGACGACGAACGACCGCGGCTCCATGCCCTCGTTCTGGACGACGATCACGTCCTGCATCGCCTCGCCGATGAAGCGGCGCCGCTCGACCGAGAGCACGTCGTGGCCGAGGCCGCCCGCGAGCGGGTTGCGCATGTAGAACGCGGCCGAGAAGTACTCGACCTTCCCGGACGAGAGCAGGAGTGGCCGCTGGCCGTTGATCGTGAGCGTGAAGCGTGAGAGGAAGCGCGTGTCCTCGGCGAAGAACCCGCCTGTCTTGCCGTCGAGGTCGCCGACCTCGTCGGAGAGGCAGAAGGTCGAGCCCTCGAGGATGGTCACGGACATCGCGAGCTACTCCGCACGCAGGATGCGCCCACCGCTCGATTGTGCAAGGGCCTTGACGACGAGCTCGTCGACGTTCACGTGCGGCGGCCGCGTGAGCGCGAAGACGATGCACTCCGCGACGTCGTCCGGGGTCATGGCCTCGACGCCCGAGTAGACGGCCCGCGCCTTGTCGGCGTCGCCGCGGAAGCGGACGAGCGAGAAGTCGGTCTCGACGAGGCCCGGGTCGACGGTCGTGATGCGGATCGGCCGGCCGAGGAGATCCTCCCGGAGCGCGTACGTGAAGCCGCGCACGGCGAACTTCGACGCCACGTAGAGCGCCGCGTTCTCGTAGGCCTGGCGGCCGGCGATCGAGCCCATGTTCACGATGTGCCCGCCGTCGCGCAGGTGCGGGAGACAGAGGCGCGTCATGCGGATGAGCCCGTCGACGTTCGTGTGCAGCACGACCTGCTCGTCCTCGTCGGTCGACCGGTCGAAGGGATCGCGCCCGAGGGCGAGGCCGGCAGCGTTCACGAGGACGTCGAGCCCGCCGAGCTCGGAGACGGCGCGGTCGACGAAGGCCTCGCAGCTCGCGCGGTCGGTGACGTCGAGCTCGAGCGCAAGGTCGCCCTCGAGCCGGTCGGCCCGGCGCGCGCCGACGGCGACGCGGGCGCCCTCCCGGCGGAGGGCCTGCGCGGTCGCCGCGCCGATCCCGCTCGACGCGCCCGTGACGATCGCGGTCTTCCCCTGCAGCACGCCCACCCGGTGAGCTTAAGTCAGGGGCGTCTCCCGCCGGAACGGCACCCCCAGCTCCACGGGCTGGCGTGCGCCCGCGAAGTGGTCGACCTGAAGCGTCGTGTGCGTGAGCCTGAAGCGTTCGGAGAGCACCGCCTCGAGCTGCCGGCGGAGGGCGTGACAGTCGGCTCCGGGCTCGACGAGCACGTGCGCGGCGAGGGCGGGGAAGCCGCTCGTCACCGTCCAGACGTGCAGGTCGTGCACCTCGACCACGTCCGGCTGGGACACGATCGCGCGGCCGACAGCGTCCGGGTCGATGTCGCCCGGTGAGCCCTCCATGAAGATCCGCGTCGACTCGCGCAGGATCACGACGGCGGACCGGACGACGAGCGCAGCGACGACGAGACCGGCGATCGGGTCGAAGCGGTCCCAGCCCGTCGCGAGGACGAGCGCGCCCGCGACCGCCGTGCCCACGAAGGCGGCGAGGTCGGTGGCGACGTGCAGGAAGACGCCGCGCACGTTGAGGCTCTCGCGGCTCGCGCGCGCGAGCAGGGCGGTCGCGACGAGGTTGACCGCGACACCGGCGAGCGCGACGACGAGGACGACGCCGCCGCGCACGTCGGGCGGCTCGACGAGCCGGCGCACGGCCGCGTAGACGATCCACACGCCGACGAGCAGCAGCGCGATCCCGTTCGCCTGCGCGGCGAGGATCTCGAGCCGGGAGAAGCCGAAGGTGAAGCGTCCGCGCGGCGGCCGGCCGGCGAGCGCGGCCGCGACGAGCGCGAGCGCGATCGCGCCGACGTCCGTGAGCAGGTGCCCCGCGTCGGCGAGGAGGGCGAGCGAGCCGGCGACGACTCCGGCCGCGATCTCGCCCGCCATGAGCCCGGCGATGAGGACGGCCGCGACGGCCAAGACCCGCCGGTCGCCCGCGAGGCGCTCGGTGTGCGCGTGCGAGTGGGCGTGCATCACGGCACGGTACCGCGAGCCCAGGCGCGTCCCGCCGCGATTCGCTCCGGGGGCGTCGGGTGCGTGAAGAGGAGCGCGTAGACCGGCCGCGGCGGGTCGAGGTCGCTGAGGTTCGCGGTCGCGAGCTCGCGGTGCGCCGTCTCGAACGCCTCCGGATCCCGCGTCACGTCGAGTGAGAAGCGGTCCGCTTCCCGCTCCCAGCGCCGCGAGATCGCCGCGGCCACGGGCAGACCGGCGAGCTCGAGCGCCGAGACGACGAGCAGGACGAGCGGCGCGTTCCGCAGGTCGCCGGGGTGCGCGACCGCCGCCCACAGGACGACGACGCTGACCGCGGCGCCGAGCATCCCGATCAGCGTCCCCTGCGCGACGTGCCGGGCGCGCCGGTGGCCGAGCTCGTGTGCGACGACGAGCTCCACCTGCCGCGGCTCCGCCTCGCGCAGGAGCGTGTCGAAGAGGACGACGCGCCGGGTCGCCCCGAGCCCAGAGACGTAGGCGTTCACCTTTCGCGTGCGGCGGCTCGCGTCGGCGACGAGGACGTCGCGAACCGGCACGCCCGCCCGCCGCGCGAGCGCCAGCAGCCGGCCCGCCAGCTCCTCGTCGCCGAGCGGGGCGAAGCGGTTGAAGAGCGGCTCGAGGACGACCGGCGTCGCGAAGCCGACGACGAGGACGAGCACGGCCGCCGCCGGCGCGGCCACGAGCGGCCACGTCCGCGGCAGCCACCGCGCAAGGCCGGCGAGCCCGAGCAGTGCGCCCGAGGTGAGGACGAGGCTCACCGCGAGGCCCTTCGCGCGATCCACCAGCCAGCCGCGCGCGCTCTGGGTCGAGAACCCGAAGCGCCGCTCGCGGACGTGCCCGCGCCAGAACGCGAGCGGAAGCCGGACGACCGCCGAGACGGCGACGACGAGCGCCGGAAAGGCCGCTCCAGGCACCGCGTCGTAGAGCCACGAGCCGGCGCGCGTGAACGCGAGCACCGACAAAACACCCAATCCGAGCGTCACATCGATCAGAAGAGCGACGTAGAGCGGCCGGTGGTACCGACGCGCCCGCTCGACCTGCTCGACGCTGAAGAGCTCGGCCGGCATGGCGGAAACCCAAGGCTACACTCCGAAAATGGCGACCGCGGAGAGTCTCCGCCCGAGCCTGGCGGCGGGGGAGTCCTCCACCGCGCTGGCGTCGCAGTGGCGGGTCCTGACCCGCTCGACGACCTTCGTCGCCGTCCTGACGAGCCCCGCCGCGTACCTCTGGTTCCACCGGCACGAGGGCTGGGCCTGGTACTGGTCGGTCCTCGGCGCGCTCGGGTTCGTGATCGCCTTCCGCGGCCTCTCGGGCCTCGCGCTGCGGCGCTTCATCCCGTGGCCGAGCCTGTTCGGAATCGACGACCCGCGCCTGAAGGAGGAGGACCTCATCGGCCGCCGGCGCGCCTGGACGTGGCGCTTCCTCACGCGAGTCACCCTCCTCGTCGGCGGCCTCATCACCCTCGTCTACCTCATCCAGCTCGCGAGTCACCAGTCGGTGACGTGGTGGGGCACGTTCAGCTCGACCTTCGGCGGGCTCGCCCACCGCCTGGGCCACCCGGGCGGCTACCTGCCGCTCGTCGCGATCTTCTTCGTCTACTTCGTCTTCAACTTCCTGATCCTGCTCGGCCCGATGCTCATGCTCGGGATCTCGCAGATCCAGGGCTTCGAGCCCGGGGACGCCGAGTGGGGCGTGCGGCTCGGGGACGTGCGCGGCCAGGCCGAGGCGAAGGAGGAGGTGCGGCGCGTCATCAGCCTCTGGCAGTCGGGCGAGGCGTTCGAGAGCGCCGGCGGCAAGCGCGAGCGCGGCCTCCTCTTCCACGGCGCGCCCGGCACCGGCAAGACGATGCTCGCGAAGGCGATCGCGACCGGCTTCAACTCGCCGTTCGTCTCCATCCCCGGCTCGGGATTCGCGCAGACGTTCATCGGCATCGACGCGATCATCGTCCGCTTCCTGGCCCGAAAGGCGCGCAAGCTCGCCGCGAAGTGGGGCGGCCAGTGCATCGTCTTCATCGACGAGATCGACGCCGTCGGCACGCGGCGCCAGGCGCTCCAGGGCGCCGGCGGGGGCGGCTTCGAGCCCGGTTTCTACGGCCCGTGGGGCGCGCTCAACCCGACCGGCGACCTGATCGTGGAGAGCCGCGCGTGGCGCGAGCGGCTCTTCGAGAGCCGCGCCCCCGAGCCGCGGTCGCCGTACCCGCAGTGGACGCGCCGGGTCGGGAACATCCTGAACCAGGGCATCTTCCCGGGGATGATGGGCGGCCAGGGCCAGCTCGCGCTGAACCAGCTCCTCGTGACCATGGACGGGATCGACAACCCGCCCTTCCTCCGCCGCGTCCTCACGGCCCGGCTGAACGCGACCCTCGACGCGACGTACGTCATCCCCCGCCGGCTGTGGAAGCTTCCGCTCCGCCTCCCGAGCCCGCGGCCGCGGCGCGAGCAGATCTACTTCATCGGCGCGACGAACGTCCATCTCTCGGTGCTCGACCCGGCGCTGACGCGGCCGGGCCGCATGGGTCGCCACGTCTGGTTCCGCACGCCGACGAAGGAGGACCGGAAGGACATCTTCGACCTCTACCTCGCCAAGGTCACGCACGAGCGCGACCTCGACACGGCCAAGCGCCGGGACGAGATCGCGCGGATCACGAACGGCTACTCGCCCGCGATGATCGAGCAGATCTGCTCCATGGCGCTCACGTTCGCGCACCACAGCGGGCGCGCCGAGTTCGGCTGGGACGACCTCGTCGAGGCGATGACGACGGTCGAGTCGGGCACGGCGATCGGCGTCCAGTACGTCGACGAGGAGACCCGCGCGGTCGCGATCCACGAGGCCGGGCACGCGGCGGCGGCGCACGTCTACCGGCCGCAGCTCGAGTCGAGCCGCCTCTCGATCCGGATGCGCGGCGGCTCGCTCGGCCACCACCAGACCTTCGAGAAGCAGGAGCGCTTCAGCCAGTGGCACTCGGAGGCGATGGGCGAGCTGATCCACACGCTCGGAGCCATGGCCGCCGAGCACGTGTTCTACGGGGAGAACTCGAACGGCGTCGGCGGCGACCTCGAGCACGCCACCTCGGCCGCCGCGGCGATGGTGGGCACTTCCGGAATGGGCCCGAAGCCGGTCGACCTCCACGGCGCGCGCTTCGCCGACGAGACCGAGGAGCAGACGCGGGAGCGGCTCATGAAGCGCTTCGAGACGATCGGGACGCAGCTCATGAACCGGACGCGCGGGAGCGCGGACTTCCACGCCGACCCGATCGCGTCCATCCTGCGCGACCCGCACAAGCGCGCCCTCGCCGCGCAGACGCTCGGCCAGGCGTACGTGATCGCCGAGAACTTCGTCGCCGCGAACCGCGAGGCGGTGCAGAAGATCGCCGACGCGGTGGTCGCGAAGCGCGAGCTCTTCGGCGACGAGCTCGTCGAGCTGCTCGAGAGCGCGAGCCTCCGCCAGCCCAAGATCGACTACCTGGACGAGGCGTCGTGGCCGAGACAGTGAGATACGCGAAGCGGTTCGGGCTCGTCTACTTCCTGCTCGCGATCGTGGTCGGGATCGCCGCGGGTACGACGATCAACCTGCTCGGCGGCGGGAGCCACCGCAGCTCGCCGTGGTCGCAGTGGGAGCCGACCGCGCCGCCCGACCTTCGCCCGAAGGAGATCGCGAACCGGGTCGCGTCGGCCTACCGGCTCCGGAACGGGCGCCAGCTCGTCGACGTCGTCACCGGCGATCCCTTCCAGTCGGTGATCACGGAGGTGGCGACGCCGGCCCTCGGCGCCGGGTTCGGCAGCGACACGCCGGTCTACGACCCGAGCCGCATGCGGATGTTCGTCCTCTGCGGACAGGGCAAGAACTGCTCCCTCCTCGGGAAGCCGTCCGTCGGGCGGACGCTGCTCCTGCATCGCGAGGCGGTCGAGCTCGCGCTCTACACGTTCAAGTACGTCGACACCGACGGCGTGGTCGAGTTCCTGCCGGGGACGGCCAGGTCGCGGCCGAACCTGGCGTTCTTCTTCCGCCGCAGCGAGGTGAAGCCGTTCCTCTCGCATCCGCTCCGCTCGACGCTGCCGCAGACGATCCGCTCGCGCTCGGCGGAGCGGGTCGACCGGCTGGCGCTGGCGCACATGTTCCGCTTCGAGCTCCAGCAGGCGCAGTCGGGCGGTGGCCTGCTGGTTCTGGATCGCGGCTAGGAAATCGCTCTCGCCGGGTAACGGCGGGGGATGCAGCTCGACGACCGGGTCGGAGACGCGATCGAGCGCGCGATTCGCGCGCACCACCGCCGGCGACTGCGGCGGATCGGCTGGGAGCACGCCCTCGACGCGGTCGGGCCGGCGTGGGCGGGCGGCGACCCGCCGCCTCGCGAAGGGAACGCGGTCGAGGTGCTGGTCGACGGCGCCGACGCGCTGCCGCGGATCGCCGAGGAGCTCCGGCGTGCGCGCTCGCACGTGTATCTCGCCGGCTGGCACGTCACGCCGACCTTCCGCCTCGGCCCTTCCCCCGACGACGAGCTGCGCGCGATCCTGGCCGAGCTCGCCGAGCGGATTCCGGTGCGGGTGCTCGTCTGGGCCGGCGCGCCGCTGCCGCTCTTCCGTCCCTCGCGCGGCGACGTCCGCCGCACGCGGGAGGCGCTCGAGCGCGGGACGCGCATCCGCTGCGGCCTCGACGCCCGTGAGCGCCCGATGCACTGCCACCACGAGAAGCTCGTCGTCGTCGACGACCGCGTCGCCTTCGTCGGGGGGATCGACCTCACCTCGTTCGCAGGCAATCGCCTCGACGCGAGCGACCACCCCGCGCGCGGCGAGATCGGCTGGCACGACGCGGCGACGCGCCTCGAAGGCCCGGCCGTGGCCGACGTGGCCGAGCACTTCACGCTCCGCTGGCGCGAGGTGACGGGCGAGTCGCTCCCGCCCCCACGCGTCGCCGAGTCCGCCGGCAAGACGGAGGTCCAGCTCCTGCGGACGGTCCCCGAGCGCATCTACGACGCCCTTCCGCGCGGCGACTTCCGCATCCTCGAGAGCTACGCCGGCGCGCTTCGCGGCGCGCAGCGGCTCGTCTACCTCGAGAGCCAGTTCCTGTGGTCGCCCGAGCTCGTCGCGATCCTCGCCGACAAGCTGCGCCGGCCGCCGTCCGACGCGTTCCGCCTCGTCGTCGTGCTGCCGGCGCGCCCGAACGACGGCGCCGACGACACGCGCGGCCAGCTCGGCGTCCTCGCCGCAGCCGACGACGGTGCAGGCCGCTTCCTTGCCTGCACGCTGCGCCAGCGGGGCGAGGCGCGGAGGTGGGTGTACGTGCACGCGAAGATCGGGATCGTCGACGACGAGTGGCTCACGCTCGGCTCGGCGAACCTCAACGAGCACTCGCTCTTCAACGACACCGAGGTGAACGTGGCGTTTCGAGACGCGTCCCTCGCGCGCGAGACGCGCATCCGCCTGTGGGCCGAGCACCTCGAGCGGCCGGCGGAGGAGCTCCAGGGCGATCCGACGGAGATCCTCGACGGCCTCTGGCGCCGACTCGCCGACGACGAGGCGCACCACCTGACCTGGCTGCCGAACGTCTCCCGCCGCTCGAAGGCCCTGATGGGGCCGATCCAGAGCCTCGTCGTCGACGGCTGAGCCTCAAGGAGCGGTCTCAGCCGCCCGATTCCTCTCGTGTGCGCAAGGCCGCCGCGCTTCTGCTCGTCGCGCTCGCCACCGCCGGCTGCGGGGCGGGCGGACTGAGCGCCGGCGCGACCGAGCTCTACCTGAAGCGCGCCGGCGGCTTCGCCGAGGCGCACTGCCTCGCGGGCACGGACGGCTGGAAGTACCTCTGCACGGTCCGGCGTGCGCGCCGCACGTACGAGGTCGGCGTGAAGACCGACGGGAAGCGGGTGAAGGAGACGACCGGCCTCCTGGTGGTGGGAGGCGCGCTCCCGGGCTCCGCGCGGGCGGCCCGCGAGGCGTTTTTGGCGCGCGCGAGTACGATCTGCTCGCGACGCATGACGATCGCCGCCGCCATCCCCCACCCGCGCAACGTGTACGCCGCGTACCGGCTGATGGGCGCGTACGTGCGGGCCGAGCAGGAGGAGATCACAGCGCTCCGCCGGCTCCACCCGCCGAGCGGTGGAGCGGAGGGCGTGCGCCACCTCATCTCGGCGTCCGACCGAGCAGTTGCGGCAGCCGAGGCTTACCGCGCTGCGCTGCTCCGCCGAGACCATCGCGGCGTCGCGCAGGCCCTGGCCGCGCGAAGCGCAGCAGCCGCGGACGAGGCCCAGGCCGCGGGCGAGCTCGACCTGCGCTGCGTGGCCGTCACGCCCTAGCTTTGATGAGCAGCGCCGCGCCCGACGTGGCGGGCGCGGCCCACTCCGGCTGGTCGACAGAAGCGATCGCCGGAAAGTCGTCATGGCGCCGAAGGCGCCGGACTTTCCGGCGGTTTTGGGCGGTGACGGGATCGAACCGCCGACCTCCTGCTTGTAAGGCAGGCGCTCTCCCAGCTGAGCTAACCGCCCGCTTCCGTAGAGTAGAGCCCATGACGCGCTTGGGCCTCGGCGGCCTCGCCGCGCTCCTCGCGACCGCCGCTGCGCTCTTCTCCGGCTCCGCGGGCGGGCGTGCCATCGTCCGCTGTCACACCGCCGACCTCTCAGGCCGGCTCGGCTTCATTCAGGGCGCGGCGGGAAGCCGCATCGGGCCGCTCGCCCTGAAGAACCGCTCACGGCACACCTGCACGCTCTTCGGCTACATCGGCGGCCAGCTCTACGACGCGGCCGGGCGGCCGATCCGGACGCGCATCGTCCGCGACCACTCGGTGCCCGAGCACAGCGTCGTCGTGGCGCCCGGCCGGAGCGCGTCTGCCGAGCTGCACTGGGGGGCGATCCCGCCCGGCAGCGCCCGCAGCTGTCCTCGCCCGCGCACCTTCGCCGTCACGCCGCCCGACGAGCGAACGCAGCTCCGCGTCCGCTGGACGGCCGGCTGGGTCTGCGGCCACGGCCGCATCGACGTCCGCCCGGTCAGGCACTGAGCGCGCAGCTCGTCCTCGACACAGCCGTCGTCCGCGCGTTCGTCGCCGACGTCGAGGCCGCGATCGCCGGCGCGTCCACGCCGGAGGAGGCGTGCGAGGCGATCAGGCCGCGCTTCGCGGAGCTCCTCGCCGACCCGGACTGGCTCCCGCCCGCCTATCACGAGCCAGCGCCCGAAAGCGGGATGGGCGGCGGCATCGGCCAGTGGCTCCTCTACCGGGCCGGCGACGGCTCGTTGTCGCTCTTCGCGCTCGTCGTCCCGCCGGGCTCGGAGACGCCGATCCACGACCACCTGGCGTGGGGCCTCGTCGGCCTCTACCGCGGCACGCAGGACGAGGAGATCTACGCGCGGCGCGAAGGTGCGCTCGAGCTCGTCGAGCGGCGCGCCCTCGAGCCGGGCGACTTCTACGTCCTGATCCCGCCGCGTGACGACATCCACCGCGTGCGCACGACCTCCGCCGAGACCTCGGTCTCGATCCATCTCCTCACGAACGACACCGGCTGCATCTGGCGACACGCCTACGACGCGGAATCGGGCGAGGTGCGACCGTTCCGTTCCGGGTATGTCAATGTCGAATGCGACGTGTGAATATCGCTTGACAGACACATAGCGAAGTCGATTTTGACTTGCGGTTCAAAGGGTGGTAAGAGCAAAGCTCACGCCGACCCGAGGAGGGAACGCATGGCCAGTAAGCCCGGAGGACAGCGCGAGCACAAGGCCGTCCTGGTGCTCCCGGACATGGGACTCGAAGAGCACCATATCGAGTCGCTGAAGAAGCGCTTCCACAACGAGATCGTCGAGTCGCTCGGCGGGCACGACGAGCTTGCGCGGCGCGCTGTCATCGTCGTCGTCGTCGTTGTCGTCGTCGCAGCGGACCGCATCGAGTAACGACGAGAGCTCGGCCGGTCGGCGCCGCTGGTTCGAGCGGGTACGAGAGGCTGCGCACGATCTGATCCAGCTAGGCATAGCGCGATGAGGATTTGCCTGATCAGCCCACCGACGGTGACGGACTTCGAGGACCCGGCCGTCGCCGAGACGGACGCCATTCGGCTGATTGCCGAGCACGCTCCGCTCGGCATCCTTTCCCTTGCGGCCGTGCTCGACCAGCTCGGCACCCCGCCGACGGTGATCGACCTCAACCGGCTCTACTACGAATTCCTCCGTGCCGAGCCTGCAAACGACGGGTCGTTCTCGAGCTTCGTCGTCGATCGATTCGAGACGATGTCGTTCGACCTCTATGGCTTCAGCACCATCTGCAGCAGCTATCCGTTGACCCTGCGGCTGGCCCGCGAGCTTCGGGCCGCCAATCCTCGAGCCGCGTTCGTACTCGGAGGTCCCCAGGCTTCGGTCGTCGACGTGCAAACGCTGGAGGCCTATCCGTTCGTCGATGCCGTCGTGCGCGGTGAAGCCGAGGAGACGCTGCCGGCGCTCCTGGAGAACTTCTCCGATCCGGACAGCTGGGGCACGATCCCCGGGCTGACGTTCCGCCGCGGAGAGCAGGTCGTCCGTACGCCGAACGCGCCCGTGATCAAGGATCTGGACGCGCTTCCGAGCCCCGCCTTTCACCTCTACCCGCACCTGAAGGACTGCCGCTACGTGCCTCTCGAGCTCGGCCGCGGCTGCCCCTTTGCGTGCGAGTTTTGCTCCACGAACGACTTCTTCCGCCGCCGCTTTCGGCTCAAGTCGCCCGAGCGCGTGCTCGCGGACATGCGAGCGATACGCGACGAGTATGGGATCAGGACGTTCGACCTCGTGCACGACATGTTCACCGTCAACCGGAAGAAGGTCGTCGCCTTCTGCGAGACGCTGCTCGAATCGGGCGAGGAGTTCTACTGGAACTGCAGCGCGCGCACCGACTGCGTCGACGGCGAGCTGATCGCGCTCATGGCCAAGGCCGGCTGCCGCGGCATCTTCTTCGGGATCGAGACCGGGTCACCGCGGATGCAGAAGCTGGTCAACAAAAACCTCGACCTGGACGAGGCGCGGGCGATGATCCGCTGTGCCGACGAGCACAAGATACGGACTGCCGTCTCGGTGATCACGGCCTTCCCCGACGAGACGATGGAAGACGTCGAGCAGTCGATCGACTTCATCGTCGACTCGCTTCGCTACGACTACGCCGAGCCGCAGCTCCACCTGCTCGCGCCGCTGGCCGAGACGCCGATCCATTCCCAATATCGCAGCGAGCTCTTCCTCGACGACATCTACTCCGACATGTCCTACCAGGGCTGGCGTCAAGACCCGGCCGATCGGGAGATGATCGCCGCGCACCCGGAGATCTTCCCCAACTTCTACGGCGTGCCGACTCCGGCGCTCGACCGCACGTATCTGAAAGAGCTGCGTGAGTTCGTGCTCAACGGGATCCGCCGCTTCCGATGGCTCTTCGTCGCGCTACACCAGGAAAGCGGCAACCTGACGCGCGTTTTCGACGAGTGGCTCCAATACCGGGCGCTGGTCCCGCACGTGGAGCTGGGACCGCACTACGCGGCGCGCGGAGTCTGGGACGAGTTCGCCGCGTTTCTTCGCTCGCACTATCTCCCGAAACGAGGGTCGGCAGCGCTGCCGATTCAGGCTCTGCTCGACTTCGACGATGCGTTCGCGCCGCTCGGCGAAGCGGCTGCCGGGAACGGCGACGGAACGCCTGAGGAGGCACCCGCGCTCCTCGCGCTCGACCAGCCGCTTGGTACGGAGTCGGTCCCGCGTGCGCCGGCGGATCTCCTGGTCGCCGAGCTCCCGATGCACTACCAGCGACTGATCGAATGCCTGCGGAGCAAGACGGCACCTTCCACGCTCGAATGGGACTCGGTGAAGATGGCGGCCCGTCGGCTCGAGGAGGGCGGGACGCAGTTCGTGCAGCTGAGCCCGCTGTCGGCACGACTCCTCGAGCTCTGCGACGGTGAGCGAACGGTCGATGAGGTAGCGGCGCTCTTCGCGGAGCTCGACGAGGAGCTGGATGGGATCCCCCCGGAGAAAGCCTGCCGCTTCGGACTCGAGCTGCTCCGCCAGCAGGGCATCCTCGTCGCCGACGCAGTCTCGGCCGTCCCCTCCTAGCCCGTCGCCGCAGAAGACACCGCGTCGTCCCCGGCGAGGAACAGGCGAGCCTCCGGGTAGTCGATCGTGACGCGGTAGCGCCGGAGAAAGTTGTAGCCGAGGACACCGTCGAGGCGGTGCCGGATCGCGCGGGAGACCGGGGCGAGACTGACGATCGCGATCTCCAGATCGGAGACCCGAACCGGCCCGAGCACGAGCGAATCGAGCCTGGCGAAGTTGGCTCGAGAGTGACCGGCGGCGCTGACGGCCTTGGCGGTACCGCCTTTGCTGCTCCGGATCGCGCGCGCCCGCCGAGCAGCGGTCGGAGAGAGGATTGTCATTGAGGCTCCGGTGTCCACCGCGAGCACGAACGGGCCTTTGTCGTTGAGGAAGGCGTCGACGAGCAGCAGCGGCTTCTCCCCACTGAGCCGGAACGGGATCCCGTCCCGGCTCGCGCCACCGCCTGTGTCTTGCTTCCTTCGCGAGTGAGACGGCACGACGACTCGACGGCGAAGCTAGCAAAACCGGCCCGGCCGCCCGGATGCCCCCAGCGGGATTCGAACCCGCGCTACGGCCTTGAAAGGGCCGTGACCTAGGCCGCTAGTCGATGGGGGCGCCGCGCCAGGATAGCCGCGGGGCCACCGCGCAACGGTCTAGCTCGCTGCCTTCGGCTTGCGGCCGCGCCGGGCCTGCTTCGTCCCGCGACGGGCGAGGTCGTCGACCTCGTCCGCGTTCACGTCCAGGACGACGCGGCCGCGACGGGCGTCGCGATAGTTGATCACGAGCTGGGCGGCGTTCGACTCGTCGATCTCCTTGCCGGTGAGATCCGAGACGAGAACGGTTTTCCGTGCCATCGCCGCTACTCGACCGGCTGCGGCGCGCCCGAGGACTCGGCCTCGGCTGCGGCCTTCGCCTGCTTCTTCTCGAGCTTGCGCGCGCGTTTTTCCTTGATCTTGAGCTCGCGCTGGAGCTTGGCCAACGTCTGCTGTCGCTTCGCGCTCATGGGTCCTCTCTTTCGGTGCTTCCGCCAACCCTGCCACACTTCGGGACGTGAGTGAGCTTCCTCCGGATGCCGAACGCCTTGGAACGGTACCCGCCGTCGAGCCGGAGCCTGACGACAAGGCGCGCCACCGCCGCCGCGCGAAACTCTACGCGTGGGCCCTCCTGCTGGCGGCGTTCTTCGTCGTCCTCGTCGCGCTGATCGTCGCCAACACACGCAAGGTGAAGATCAGCTGGGTCGTCGGCTCGACCAGACAGTCGCTGATCTGGATCATCATCGTCGCCGCGCTCCTCGGCTGGCTTGCGGGGCTGGTGACGAGCCTGCTGTTCCACCGTCGCACCCGCCGCCGGGCCTAGACTCGGAGCGAGGGCCGGTAGCTCAGCTGGTAGAGCAGGGGACTTTTAATCCCAAGGTCGCTGGTTCGAGTCCAGCCCGGCCCACTGCCTCGCGAAGTCCGGCCCGCTTCGCGGGCCATGACGACTTCGCGAGGATCGCCTTCTAACGGCTCGCCGCACTGAGCCGCGCCCGCCATGTCGGTCGCGGCGGCGAATGCTACTGCGGCGTGACTCGAGCGCCGCGCAGGGCGGTGCTGCACAGGTGCTCCGGGCGCTCGCGTGGGATCTTCGGGATCGCGGCGAACAGGAGCTCGCGGAGGCGTGCGTTGTTCTCCTCGAAGACTCGCACGACCGTCTCGGCCGACACCGGCTCTTGGCCCTTCACGCCCACGTCGTGGTCGGTGATCGTCGAGACGTTTGCGTAGCAGAGCTCGAGCTCGCGGGCGAGGTGGCCCTCGGGGTAGGCGGTCATGTTGATCACCTCGCCGAGGGACGCGTACCAGCGCGACTCGGCGCGGGTCGCGAAGCGCGGGCCCTGGATCGTCACGACGGTGCCGCCGTCTCGCACCGGAATCGCGAGCGAGCGCGCCGTCTCGACGAGCACGCCCCGGAGCAGCGGGCAGTACGGGTCCGCGGCCGACACGTGGGTCGTCTCGGGGCCGTCGTAGAAGGTGTCCGCCCGGCCGCGGGTCAGGTCGACGAGCTGGTCGCAGACGACGAACTCGCCGAGCGCGAGGTCCGGCCGAAGCGCGCCCGAGGCGGTGGGGCCGAGGATCCACTCGACGCCGAGCTCGCGCATCGCCCAGAGGTTGGCCCGGTACGGGATGGCGTGTGGCGGGAGCTCGTGCCGGCGGCCGTGGCGCGGGCAGAACGCGACGCGCCGGCCCGCGAGCTCGCCGACGACGAACGGCGCCGACGGCTTCCCGTACGGCGTGGCGACCTCGACCTCCTCGACCTCGTCGAGGAACGAGTAGAAGCCCGAGCCGCCGAAGACGCCGATCTCCGCGTTCATGCGAGACGAACCTAGCGGCCGGGGTACTCGTATGCGCCGACGTCCGGCCGCGCGCCGCGCCGGCGGCCCGTGATGTCGGTCTTCGGCGCGTAACGCCGGCTGGCCGCGTCGATCACGAGCGTCGAGCCCGCCGTCGGCCGGCCGCGCGCGTCGAGGTCGACGGGGCCGCTCGTGTCGGAGCCGGAGCACGTCACGCCCTTCGCCGTGACGTTCGAGACCGACGCACGGACGACGCGGCAGACCGGCCACGGCCACGAGAGGACGCCGATCACGTTGTTCGCGAGCAGCGGCCGCTGGCGGCGCGGGAGCGTCGAGTACCTCGAGCTCATGCGCAGCGAGCCGAGGTAGCCGTCCGAGCGACGGGCGCCGGTAAGAATGGTGTTGTTCACGATCCGGACGTTCCGCGGCAGGCCGAGGTTCCGCGGGCCGCGGCTGCCGACGACGATCCCGATGTGCCCGTGGTAGCCGGGGACGCGCGGATCGGTGCCGAGGAAGACGTTGTTCACGATCGCGACGTCGTCGGTGTGGCCGGTCAGGTAGAGCTGGGCGCCGCCGCGCTCGTACACACCGAAGCGGTTCGCCTCGACTCGCAGTCCGCGACCGGCGAAGAGCTCGATCAGGTCCTGGTGCCCGCAGCGGCGGCGGCCGATGTGGCACGGCAAGGCGCGGTCGAACCGGTTCCGGCGAACCACCAGGCCCGAGCCGAAACGGCCATGGATGAAGTCACAGCCGAGGCAGTCGTGGAACCAGTCGTCCTCGACGGTGACGTCGTGGGAGAAGCGCCAGAGGAGGAGGCAGTTCGCCCAGGCGATCGAGCGGTCGCCGCAGTGCGTGAACACGCTCCGGCGGATGACGACGTCACGCGAGTCCGGCACGACCACTCCGGCCATGTGCGTCGTCCCCTGCGCCGTGACGAGCAGGTCGTGGAGGTCGACGTGCGCCGAGGCGTCGACCTCGACGGAGGCGTCCTCCGTGCGCGGCGCGATCGTCAGCGGCCCGATCGAGACGTGCTGGGTCCCCTCGAGCAGCAGCCGCTCGACGTGCACGCGCCGCGAGCCGACGATGCGCAGAAGCGCCGACGAGCGGGCCGGGACGACGAGCTCCCCGTACGAGCCTGGCGCGAGGACGATCGTCCCGCCGGCGAAGCTGCGCGCCGCGACCGCGGCGGCGAACTGCGCCTCGCTCGACACGTAGGTCGTCGGGTGGGCGGCGAGGGCAACCGAGGCGACGAGGGCCGCGAGCGCGCTCAACGAGGCGCGGGCTGGGGCAGGACGAGCTCGAAGCGCGCGCCGGCGGGCCGGCCCGGGTGGTAGAGGAGGTCGCCCCCGTGCGCGAGAGCGTACGAGCGCGCGATCGCGAGACCGAGGCCGCTCCCGCCGGTCGAGCCTCCGCGGCTGAACTGCTCGAAGAGCTGGGTGCGGAGGCTCTCCGGGACGCCTGGTCCCTCGTCCGCGACCGAGATCCTCAGGTGGCGGTCGGTCTGCCGGGCGGTGACGACGACGGGCGGCGCGCCGTGGCGGAGCGCGTTGATGACGAGGTTCGAGACCACGCGGTCGAGGACGACGGGGTCGATCTCCGCCTCGAGCTCGGCGTCGACCTCGAGCGTGAGCTCGGCGTCGCCGTAGAGGTCGAGGATGCCCTCGAGCCGGTCGGCGATCCGCACCCGCTGCGGGTTGATCTCGAGCGCGTGGGCCTCCAGGCGCGAGAGGTCGAGCAGCTGCTCGATCAGCTTCGCGAGCCGGACGCTCTGCTCGTAGATCGTGTCCTGGAGCATCTCCACCTGCTCGGGGCTCAGCTCGGCCCGCCGGCCGTGCAGCGTGACGGCGGCGCCGTAGACCGCGGCTGCGGGCGTCCGCAGCTCGTGCGAGGCGATCGAGACGAACTGGTGACGAACGGCGTCGAGCTGACGGAGCTCCTCGTAGAGGAGCGCGCGCTCGACGCCGAGGGCGGCGCGCTCCGCGGCCCGCTGCATCAGCTCGACTTCTTCCGCGGTGAAGCGGCGGTGCACGAGCGTCCCGATGTGGATGACGCCGAGCACGCGCCCGCGCGCGTGGAGCGGCACGCCGAGAAGCGACTTGATCCCCTTCTCGCGAAGGACCGGGTTCAGCACGTCTGCGTGGTCGACGTCCTCGATCACGACCGGCGCCCGCTCGGCGGCGATGCGGCCCGCGAAGCCGCGGCCGACGGGGATGCGGACGCCGGCCTCGACCTCCTCCTCGATCCCCTTCGCCGCCCGCGCGATCAGCTCGCCGGCCGTCTCGTCGAGCATGAGGAAGGCCGCCGTGTCGGCGTCGAGGATGTCGCGGATGCGCAGGAGCAGCTCGTCGAGGAGCGCGTCCAGCGAAAGGTGCGAGAGCGCCGCGTCGGTGACGAGGAGGAGCTTGTGCAGCCGCTCGCTCGCCGCCTGCTCGGCCTCGAAGAGCCGCTCGTGCTCGATCGCGAGCGCGGCGCGCTCCGCCACCCGCTCTAGGAGGTCGACGTCGTCCGGCGTGAACGCGCGGTGCGTCAGCGTCCCGACGTGGACGACCCCGCTCACCTTCCCGCTCACGAGCAGAGGAGCTCCGAGCAGGGACTTGATCCCCTTCTCGCGCAGGATCGGGTTGAAGATGTCGGCGGTGTCGACGTCGTCGATCACGACCGGTGCCGCCTGCGCGGCGACGCGGCCGGCGAAGCCGCGGCCGAGCGGGATGCGGACCCCGGCCTCGACCTCCTCCTCGATCCCCTTCGCAGCGCGCGCGACGAGCTCGTTCGCCTCCTCGTCGAGCAGCAGGAACGCGGCCGTGTCGGCCTCGAGCGCGTCGCGGATCCGGATGAGCAGCTCGTCGAGCAGCCGCTCGAGCGGCAGGAGCGAGAGCGCCGCGTCGGTGACGAGCAGGACCTTGCGCAGATGCCCGGCCTCGTCGGCCACGGCTTGAGGCTACCCCCCGGGTGAGTCGAACAGCTTGCCGGCGCGGATGCGCGCGGCCATGTCCTTCGATTCCTCGCGGTAGATCCGCCCGTCCTCGAACTGGATCACCGGATACATGTTCTGGCCGCTCACCTGCTGGACCTGGTCGCGCTTGCTCCTGCGGTACGGCAGAGGCACGACCTCGTACTCGATCCCCTGCTCGTCGAGCGCCTTCTGCACCCGCCAGCACGGGTGACCACCGATCTTCACCCACAGGTTCGAGCACCGAAGCAGCTTCACCGCCATGGCAGCCTCCTTTTGGAGAATCGACGGGACGAAGGTACTCGCAGTAGCATCGGCTCGCTGGTGGACCCGCGAACGGAGCGAATCGGCCGGAACGAGGATCTCTTCCGGAAGGTGAACGACCAGATCGAGGGCGTGAACGAGGCCTTCGGGACCTTCACCGGGACGATGAGCATCCTCTGCGAGTGCGGCAAGCTCGAGTGCATCGAGCACATCGACCTCACGCTCGACGAGTACAGCAGGCTGCGCGCCGAGCCGACCCGCTTCGCGGTCAAGCCCGGTCACGAGCTGCCCGACGTCGAGCGGGTCGTGGAGCGCCACGAGAGCTACTTCGTCGTCGAGAAGGCGGAGGGCGAGGCGGCGCGGCTGGCCGAGGATCTGGCCTAGCCGTCGAATACCATCGTCTCGCGTGGGCACTGTCGGAACTGCGGTGTTGGGGGCAGGGCCTGCCGGCTTGACGGCGGCGTACACGCTGGCGCGGCGCGGCCGGCCGGCCGTGGTCTTCGAGGCCGACGGCGTCGTCGGCGGGATCGCGAAGACGGTCGAGTTCCAGGGGTACCGCTTCGACCTCGGCGGCCATCGGTTCTTCACGAAGCTGAAGCCGATCGAGCGTATGTGGGACGAGATGCTCGGTGACGAGCTCCTGACCCGGCCGCGCCTCTCGCGGATCTACTACCAGGGCAAGTTCCTCGCCTACCCGCTGGTGGCGAAGGACGTCGTCGCGCGGCTCGGGGTCGCAGAGTCGACGCTCTGCGCGCTCTCCTACCTCTGGAGCCGCACCCGGCCGAAGCAGCCGCCGGCGAGCTTCGAGGACTGGGTGACGATGCACTTCGGACGGCGGCTCTACGACGCCTTCTTCCGCTCCTACACGGAGAAGGTGTGGGGCATCCCGGGCAGCGAGGTGAAAGCCGAGTGGGCGGCGCAGCGGATCAAGAACTTCTCGCTCTCGAAGGCGATCCTGAGCATGCTCGGCCTCCGCCGCACGCACGTCACGACGCTCCTCGAGGAGTTCCGCTACCCGCGGCTCGGCCCGGGCCAGATGTGGGAGGCGTTCCGGCGAGCGACCGAGGAGCGCGGCGTGCCGGTGCGGCTCAACCACCGCTGCACGCGCATCAAGCACGACGGCCTCGGCCGCGCGGAGAGCATCGTCGTAGGGACGAACGGCGACGCTGTCGAGCTGCCGGTTGACGCCGTCCTCTCCAGCATCCCGCTCGTCGACCTCGTCCTGAGCCTGGACCCGCTGCCGCCGCAGCGGGTGGTGACCGCCGCCGCGCGCCTGCGCTACCGCGACCTCTGCCTCGTCGCGCTCATCATCGACGACGAGACGCCGTTTCCCGACAACTGGATCTACCTCCACGACCCGGGGACGCGCGCCGGCCGCGTGCAGAACTTCGGCGCCTGGAGCGAGAGCATGGTGCGGCCCGGAACGACGTGCCTCGGCGTCGAGTACTTCTGCTTCGAGGGCGACGAGATCTGGGAGCTTCCCGACGCGGAGGCCGTGGCGCTCGCGAAGCGCGAGCTCGGCCGGATCGGGCTCGTCGACCCGGCGCGCGTCGTCGACGGCGTGAAGGTGCGGGTGCCGCGCGCGTATCCGATGTACGACTCGAACTACCAGGAGGCGCTTCCGGTCGTGCGCGAGTACCTGCGCGGCTTCGAGAACCTCCGCACCTGCGGCCGCAACGGCCTCCACCGCTACAACAACCAGGACCACTCGATGTGGACGGCCATCCTCGCGACCCTCGACCTCCTGGACGGTGGCGGGCACGACGTCTGGTCGGTGAACACGGACGCCGAGTACCACGAGGAAGGGGCGATCGTCGAAGGGTTGCTCGACGTCGAGCTCGTGGCCTGAGTGACGTAGCCGCCGAGACGACGGCCCCTCCCGCGGAGGAGGTCGGGAGCTGGCGCGTGCTAGTGCGCAGCTTTGCCGCGCTCTTCACGGGCGAGGTGGCGGCGCGGGCGTTCGGTCTCCTAGGGGTGCTCGTGCTGGCACGGCGCCTCGGGCCGTCCGACTTCGGGATCGTCAGCTTCGCGCTCTCGCTCGTCGGCTGGTTCGGGCTCGTCGTCGACTCGGGCACGGAGCTGATCTCGGTCCGCGACATCGCGCGCGAGCCGCACCGGTTTCGCGAGCTCGCCGACCGGGTGCTCGGGTTGCGGCTCGTCCTCTCGGTCGCCGCGGGCGGCGTGTTCGTCGCGGCGGTCGAGGTGCTTGCGAAGTCGGCGCGGGTGCGGGACACCGTCGTGCTCTTCGCGGTCGTCTTCCCCGCGCTCGCGCTCAACCTGCGCTGGATGGTGCTCGGCGTGCGCTCGGCGAAGGCGGTCGCGGCGGGCAACGTCGCCGCTCGGGCGGTGCTCGCGCTCGGGATCCTCGCCTTCGTCCACGGATCGCCCGACCTGCATCGCGTCCCGTTCCTCGAGCTCGCCGCCGAGCTGACCTACGCCGTCGTGATCGGCGTCGCGGTCGCGCGCCACTTCGGGTTGGCGCGCCCGCGCGTGGACCTGGCCGCGTGGGCCGCGACGCTCCGGCAGAGCCTGCCGCTGCTCGTGAACGCCTTCGCGCGCGCGGCCTTCTACTCGTTCGACATCGTCGCGATCGAGCTCTTCCTCGGGCCGCACAAGGTCGGGCTCTACACGGCCGCGGCGAAGCCGGTGCTGTTCTGCACCGGCGCGCTCGGCCTGTTCTCGATCGCGTTCCTCTCCTCGTTCAGCTCGGCCGGCCCGGAGGAGGCGCGGGCGCTGCTGCGTCGCTCGCTGCGTACGTCGTTCGCGGTGTGCCTCGCGCTGGCGGTCGTACTGAGCTCCGTCGCCTTCGTCGCGGTGCCGCTCGTCTTCGGCGACGCCTATCGTGGCGCCGTCGCGACGCTCGTCGTGCTCGCGTGGCGGATCCCGATCCAGGCGCTGACGAGCCCGCTCGGCTCGGCGCTGATCGCGGCCGGCCGGCAAACGACGCTCATGCGGATCAACGTCGCCGGTGCGCTCGCGCTCGTCGCCGCCGACCTCGTCGCGGTTCCGCTCGGCGGGATCGTCGGCGCGGCCGCGGTCAGCGTCGTCGCCTCGCTCGTCGTGCTCGCGCTGACCCACCGAGCGCAGTCGCCGCCGCTGCGACTCCGGTGAGGTGGTGGACGGCGTGCAGGCCGACGCCGACGGCGGCGCGCGCCGGCCCTTCGCGGCGCAGGAGCAGCGCGTAGAAGCGGTGGTTCAGGACGAGCAGTGCGGCGGCGCTCGCTAGCCGCGGGCGCCGCGCGAGCAGGCCGAGCGTGGCGAGCGCACTCAAGCGATGGCGGGCGGCGAGGTTGAGCGCCGTGGAGCCGCGGCGGTGCTCGAGAACGAGCTCCGCCCACGGGAGCCCGCGCCGCGCGAAGTCGGTGTGGATCATCGTCGCGAGCGTCCAGGCCTTCAGGTGGCGACCCTGGACGCGGGGGTCGAGGACGATCCGTCCGCCGCCGGCTGTGAGCCTTAGGCCGAGCTCGACGTCCTCGACCGACGGCGCCGGGTAGCGCTCGGCGTCGAAGCCCGGGAACGCCGAGCGGCGGATCGCGCCGAGGCCGGCCCAGAAGGTCTCGGCCGGGCCGGCGCCCTTCACGTGGACGTGGTGGTGGAGCAGGTTGCGGAAGCGCGAGACGAGCGCCGGGTCGGCCGGGTCGTCGTCGTAGGCGCCGAAGAGCGCGTCGAGGCTTGGGTCGGCGGTGAAGGCGGCACGGAGGCGCGTGAAGGCGTCGCGGTGCGGCTCGACGTCGGCGTCGACGAAGACGAGGACGTCGCCGGTCGCGCGGCGCGCGCCCGTGTTTCGCGCTGCGGCCGGGCCCGGGCCGTCGGCCTCGTCCACCACGATCACCTCGTCGGGCGGGTCGTCGGCCACCGAGATCGCGGCGAGGCAGCGCGCGAGCGTGGGCGGCGCGTCGGTCGCGGGCACGATCGCGGAGAGCCTCACCGCGCGTAGATCCGCGCCGTCTCCACCACGGCGACGAGTCGGTAGCGGCCCTGTCGGAGCGCCGCGTCCCAGTCGGCGAAGGGCGGGCTCGTGACCCAGTTTCGCTCGACGACGAGCCGCGGGACGCGCCGCCGGATGAGCGCCTCGAGCGCAGGCTCGGAGAGGACGTGCACCCGCTCCGCCTCCCCCGACGAGACCTTCGCCGCGGCCACCGGCGCGAACTGGTTCGTGTACCCGGACACGGCGTTTGCGTGCGTGCCGAAGAGGTACCCGGGCCATCCGGACAGGACAGTCTCGCCCGGCTGTGTACGACTCTCCGCAGTGGCTGCCACTCGCTCGACCGACCGGATGCTCGGCTTCAGGAGTGGCGAGGTCTGCACGTCGTGCGCCAGCGCGACGGCTCCCGCGGCCGCGTACGCGGCCAGGCCGGCGAGCACCGCGCGCGGCCACCGCGCCGCGAGCTCGACGGCGAGGAGCACGAGGTACGGCACGACGACGCAGAAGTACTGGACGTAGGTCGGCGTCGGCAGGAACGACGCGATCCCGAGCGAGACCGCGACCGCCGCCGCGAACGGCAGCCGGCGGCGCAGGAGCCAGAGCGCCCAGGCGGCCGCCACGAGGAGGAGCAGGAACTGCACGCCGAGCGCGTGGTCGGCGTTCCCGAAGCCGATCAGGTTCCCGGCCGTCCGCAGCTTCTGCACCGGCTCGCCGATCAGCCCGTGCGAGGTCTTCTCGCCGTGGTAGCGGAGGTTGTCGAACACGAAGTTGTGCGGCGAGAGCGCGAGGAAGACGAGGCTCGGAACGAGGCCCGCCGCCAGGCCGCCGCCGAATGAGGGCAGCCCGCGCCGGCGCGCGGCGAGCACCGCGAAGGCCGGGATCGCCGCCGCGAAGACGAGCCGCGTGTCGACGGCGAGCCCGACGAGGAGCCCGGCCGCGAGCCAGCGGGGGCGCCGCGTCTCGACGAAGACGTAAGCGCCGAAGAGGAAGAGGCTCGCGAGCGCGAAGGTCTTGACGATCGTGAAGTAGCCGAACACGAGCCCGGAGAGCGCGTAGAGGCAGGTCGCGGCGAGCGCGGGCCACCGGCCAAGGCGCCGCTCGACGTGGAGGTAGAGCAGCGCGCCGACGCCCGCGGCGGCGAGCGCGGAGAGGCTGCGGGCCGAGTACCACGACTCGCCGAAGACCCCGATCCACGCGCCGTAGACGTACGGGAGGAGCGGCATCTGCTCGTAGAAGAAGTCCCGGTAGGGGACGTGGCCGTGGAGGGCGAGCCGCGACGCGTACGCGTACACGCCCTCGTCGCCGTCCAGGAACCGGAAGGCGACGAGCGGCCCGAAGACGAGCACCTGCGCGGCGGCCACGGCCGCGCTACGAGCGTACGTCACTCGTTCGGGCTCGAGGCGCGGGGACGTATTCGAGCGTGGCCGCGACCGCCGCCACGACCAGGAGCGCGAGACCGAGCGCGCCGACCGCACCGAGGTCGCCGTGCCGTAGCAGCACCGGCGCGGCGCGCAGCGCGACGAGCCACCCGACGAGCGCCGCGACCGCGCCGGCAAGATCGTGGCGCCCGGGCGACAGGCGCGGCGTCGCCCGCACGACGAGCACGACCGCGGCCGCGACGAGGAGCGCGAACGGCACGATCCCGAGGCCGATCGTGCGCGTGAAATGGCCGTGGACGAGCAGGCGCCACCAGCGCGTCGGCTCGACGCCGTTCGGTAGAAGCGGATCCGTCGCGGTCGCGGCGAGCATGATCCCGGCGGAGACGACCGCGAGCGCGCCGGTGGTGAGCGGCCACCGCCGCCAGGCGAGCGCGAGCGGGACGGCGAGGAACGGCAGCATCGGGATCAGGTAGCGCGGCCCCGGCCCCCAGCCGCCGAAGGGCCCCCAGAAGCCCGAGTCGTAGACGACGAACGCGACCGCAACGGCTCCGACGACGAGCGCCTCCGCGCGCCGGCCGCGCCGGTAGAGCAGCACCGCGCCGGCCGCGCCGAGCGCGATCACCGGCCCGAGCACGAGGAGGCCGCGCGAGGAGAGGAGGAGCTCGAGCGCGACCCGCGGCCGCGGCGCGGACATGCCGAAGAAGGCCGGCGGATGGGTCGCGCGCGCGCCGGCCGCGTCGCCGTACGAGACGTGCGTCGGCGAGCCGAAGGCCCACCAGTCGTAGGCGAGGAGCGGCGCGACACCGATCGCGACTCCCGCGACGTACGCGAGCCCGCGCCGAACCGGCAGCGTCCGCGCGAGCGCGTACACCCCCAGCACGGCACCGGCGAGCGCGAGCGGGTACTCCGTCGTCACCGCGAGCCCGGCCAGCAAGCCCGCGCCGGCGACGAGCGCCGGGCGCTGCGGCCCGTCGCGCTCGCGCCAGAGCACCGCGAAGGCCGCGAACCCCAGCAGCGCCGAGAGGACGTGCGCGAAGAAGAGCCCGGTGAAGGGCAGGACGAGCGTCGCGAGCCCGAGCGTTGCCGCCGTCAGCGTCCCGAGCCCGGGCTCGATCCGCTCCACCGTCGAGCCCACCAAGACGAGCAGGATCACGGCCGGTAAGAGCACGCTCCACACCGAGAGCGCATGCACCCCGTGCGGCAAGTGCGCCGCCCGGAGCGCGAGATAGGCCGGGAGCGTCGCGAACGCGAGCCCCGGCGCCTTGTTCGAGTAGACGTGTCCGCGGTAGTAGCTGACGTCGCCCGAGTAGTCGCGGTAACGGTCGATCCGCGGCGTCCCGTCCGCGAGCGCGCGCACGAGCGCGAGGTGCGAGCCCTGGTTGTAGCCGAAGGGCTGGAGCAGGACGGCGGAAGCGCCCACCAGCACGAGGAGCGCGAGGACGCCGACGCGCGGCACCAGCGAAAACTACCGGCCTACGCGGCCACGCCCGAGAACTGCGGGATGATCTCCTGCCCGTACGACGCCAGGGTCTCCTCCTGGCCGTGCGTCATGAGGTAGACGTTGAACTGGTCGACGCCGACCGACTCGAGCTCGCGGAGCTTCGCCGTCGCGGTCTCGACGTTGCCGAGCACGCAGAAGCGGTCGACGATCTCGTCGGTGACGAACTCGCCGTGCTTCGCGCCCACGCGCGAGTGCTCCTTGTAGTCGTAGAACTTCCGGGCCTTGACGAAGTCGGTCAGGTCCTTGGGGATCTCGGACTCCTCGCCGTAGCGCTCGATCAGGTCCATGACGTGGTTCGAGACCATCGCCGGGAACCAGCGTGACTGCTCGCGCGCGTCCGCGACGTCGTCCGAGATGTGGCTCGGCGCGCCGACGATGCACTTCAGCTCGCCCGGGTCGCGTCCCGCCTCCTCGGCCGCGCGCCGCGCGGTGTCCATGATCCACTGGATGATCACCGGATCGGCCAGCTGGATGATCACGCCGTCCCCGACCCGGCCGGCGACGCCGAGCGCCCTCGGCCCGTAGCCCGCGACCCACAGCGGGATGTCGGGCAGCTCCGGCCGCACCCACTCGAGCTTCAGCTCCTTGTCGTTCCACTGCACCGGGCGGCCGTTCATCAGGTCCTTGATCATCCGGCAGCGCGCCTCGAACTCGGCCACCTTCACCGGCTTCAGGCCCACGACCCGCCGCGACGAGTCGCCGCGGCCGATGCCCATCACCATGCGGCCGTTCGAGATGTCCTGCGCGGTCGCGTACCAGCTGGCCGTGATCGTCGGGTCGCGGATCCCGGGATTCGTGACGAAGTGGCCGAGCTTGATCCGCTCGGTGCGGTCGGCCGCGAGCGGCAGCGTGCCGTACGAGTCCTGCCACAGGATGTGCGAGTCGTAGGTCCAGGCGTACTCGAACCCGTGCCGCTCGGCGAGCTGCATCAGCTCGATCATCCGCTGGTACGGCGGGTCGGGCAGGACGGTTACGCCGAAGCTGAGCATCGCTCCTCCCGGGTCGCTGACGAGCAGAACATACTCCGATGATTCTCCCAGCGGTCATCGACGGCCACAACGACGCGCTCCTGCGCGTGCGGCGCTCCGGCGGCAGCCTGCGCGAGCGGGACGCGATTGGGCACGTCGACGTACCACGCGCGCGCGAGGGTGGGCTCGCGGCCGGCTTCTTCGCCGTCTTCGTCCCCGGCGAGGAGGGCCGCATCAACCCGGCGGCGCTCGGGCCGCCGCCCTTCGAGCTCCCGCTCTCGCCGCCGGTGGATCCTGAACGCGCGGCGCTCGAGGCGGCGGCCATGGCTGACCTGCTCGCCCGCGAGCTTCCTGTCGTGCGAACGGCCGAGGAGCTGGAGCGGTGCGTCGCAGGCGGGCCGCTCGGCGCGATCCTTCACCTCGAGGGCGCGGAGCCGATCGAGCCCGACCTCTCGAACCTCGAGGGCTGGTACGAGCGCGGCCTGCGCTCGATCGGGCTCGTGTGGTCACGCCCGAACGCGTTCGCCCACGGCGCGCCCTTCCGCTACCCCGGCTCGGCCGACGCCGGCCCGGGGTTGACGCGCGCCGGGCGCGCGCTCGTCGACACGTGCGAACGGCTCGGGATCGTCCTCGACGTCTCGCACCTGAACACGCGCGGCCTGCGCGGCGTCCTGCGCCGCGCACACGGCCCGGTCGTCGCGACGCACTCGAATGCGCACGCCGTCTGCCCGGCCTCGCGGAACCTGACCGACGCGGAGCTGCGCGCGATCGCCGCGACCGGCGGTGTCGTCGGCATCTGCTTCAGCGTCGCGATGCTCCGGCCCGACGGCGGCCTCGACACCGACACGCCGCTCGCCGACGTCGTCCGGCACGTCGAGCATGTGGCCGAGCAGGCCGGAATCGACCACGTCGCCCTCGGCTCCGACTTCGACGGCGCCGCGATCCCGGACGAGATCGGCGACGCCACCGGCCTGCCGCGGGTGCTCGAGGCGCTGCGCGCCGCCGGCTACGGCGACGACGACCTGCGCAAGATCGCGCACGGCAACTGGCTGCGGGTGCTCGGCGAGGTCTGGCGCGACTGACGGCGAACTTGCCGCGGTGGCCGTCCTCTACCTGCTGCTCGCCGCAGCGGCCGGCGCGGTCCTTCCCGTCCAGGCCGGCGTGAACGCGCAGCTCGCCCGCTTCGTCCGCGGGCCGGTCCACGCGTCGTTCGTGTCCTTCCTCGTCGGGACGATCGCGCTGCTCGTCCTGTCGGTCGCGATCCTGAAGCCGCTGCCGTCCGGATCGAAGCTCGGGAGCGCGCCGTGGTGGGTCTGGGTCGGCGGCCTGCTGGGCGCGTTCTACGTCGTCGGCGTGATCGTGAGCGCGCCTCGCCTCGGCGCGGTCGCGCTGATCGCCGCGGTCGTCGCCGGCCAGAGCGTCTCCTCCGTGCTCGCCGACCAGTTCGGCTGGGTCGGCTTCGAGGAGCACGCCGCGACGCCCGGCCGCCTCGCCGGCCTCGCGCTCGTCTTCGCCGGCGTGGCGCTCGTCCGCATCTTCTAGCTCCGCCCGGAGCCCTGGTCGATCCGGGAGCGGAGACGCGCGCGTCTTCACGGCCGGTTAGCCTATGGCAGTGGCTCTCCTCCGCCGGCTCCGGGACTGGTGGTACAAGGACAAGCTCGAGCGCGCCCAGGAGGAGACGCGCATGACCCCGGCCGAGCGCGATACGGCCGAAGAGGACTACGAGGCGCGCAAAGACGACGTGACCGCGCAGGAATACCTCGCCGGCGGGGTGGCTGACTACGAGCGCAACTCCGAGCCGCCGCCGAACCACTAGGCGCTCCACCGGGTGACGACGACCGGCCGGCGCAACCGCGCACGCCGGCCGGTCGTCGCGACGGCGACAGACCTCGCGGGGCTCCTCGGCGCGGCCCCACGCCGTGGTGGATCTGGGTCGGCGGCCTGCTCGGCGCTCGTCTCGCGCTATCCCTGGCTCGCGCTCGGTGTCGGCCCGGCTTCGAAGTACGCCTCCCTGACGCGCTCGGTCGGCCGGACGAGCGCCGCTCCGGCGAGGCAGCCGCCGGCGAGACAGACGGCGGCCGAGACCTCGAGCGCGGTCATCCACCCGAACGCGAGCAGCACGGGCGCGAGCAGGAAGCCGACGATCATGCCGCAGCGTTGCACCGCGGCCGCAGCGGCGAAAGCTCCGGCGAGCATGCTGCGCGGGAAGCGCGCCTGGAAGAGCGTGTCGTAGACCACCTCGGTCGTGCCGTCGCTCGCGCCGAGGAGAAACAGGAAGAGGTACACCGTCGACGCCGCGGTCGTGCCCGCGAGCACGAACACCGCTCCGCCGCAGAAGAGAAACGCGAGCGCGACCGAACGGCGAGCGACGCTGTCTCGCCGCACGCAGGCGCTCAGCGCCTCGCCGCAGAGGAGGCCGGCGCCGATCGCGCCCATGCCGTATCCGTAGGCGTGCACGTCGCCGAGGCGCCGGTCGAAGAACGCCGGCAGCGAGGCGTTCAGGATCGCCATCGCCGCCGTCACAACGGTGAACGACGCGGTCAACCCGAACGCGACGGGCTGGCGGACGAGCGCAATGAGGACGGCGACGCGTGAGACCGCCGGGCCTTCCTCGGGGGCGGGACCGTCGACGGAGGCGAACCGCCGATACAGGACCGCCGCGAGCGCGAAGGTCGTGACGTCGATCAGGAGCGCGCGCGACATGCCGAGCTTCGCGACCGCGACTCCTCCGACGAGCGTCCCCGCAACCATCATCACGTTCCGCATGACGCCGTGGAGCGCGTTTCCCGCGTGCACGAGCCTCGGCGGCAGGAGCTCCGGCACGAGGCTCGCCGCGCACGGGTCGGTCGCGGCCGAGAGCGCCGCCGACACCGCGACAGTCGCCATCACCGCGTAGAAGCTCCCGCTCGCCGCGAAGGGGATCGTCGCGAGCATCAGCGCCCCCCGCACCACCTCGACGAACCAGAGCGTCCGGAAGCGCGTGAAGCGGTCGAGCAAGGGCGTCGCCAGGACGCCCCCGACGACGGCCGCACCGACGCGAAGGACGAGGAACAGGCTGACGAGGAGCGAGGAGCGGGTCTCGACGTACAGCCAGGTGACGACGGCGGTCATCGTGAGCCAGTCCCCGAGCCGCGAGACCGTGCGGCCGACGAGCAGCCGGCGGAACGGCCGCACCGCGACCAGCTCGAGCGTCTGTCCCCGTCGGCTCGCCGCTGCCGGAAGGCTGGCGCGAAAGGCGAACGTCGCCACGCCGAGGACGATGAGAAGGTCGCCGATCGAGAGCGAGTTCGTCAGCGGCACGAACCGTGGGAGCGGGAAGACGTCGCCGAGCCAGGCGAGGTGGGCGCCGTGCGCCAGGGCGACGTTGTTGTAGACGCCGTGGCGGGTGAGCTCCGCGGCGCTGCTGCCCGTGGCGGTCCAGCTGGCGAGGCTGACCGGCATCCGTCCACCGTTCACGACGATGACCAGTGCGTTCAGGCCGCAGCCGAGGGCCGCGAGGGCGAAGCCGGGCTGCGCGAGGTTCGCGAGCACAAAGGCGAGGAGCGCCGCATACGTGAGCGTGTGCGCGCTCGACTCGGAGAGCGGGAGGTGGACGACGCGCGAGGCGGACGTGAAGAGCAGGAGCTGGATCGCCAGCGCGACGAAGACGACCCAGCTCGCGCGGAGGCGGACGAGTGCGAGCCGCCGCGGGTCGGCCCCGAGCAGCCACGCGAGCAGGACGCCGAGCAGCGTGAGGGCGCCGAGGATCACGTCAGGTCGCCGCCGCCCAGGCGCGCGCGTACGGGCTGAGGGTCTCGTCGAGCGCGACGAGCTCGGGCATCGTCTCGATCTCCTTCCCGAACGCGCCCACGATCTGGGGCGTGATCGGCGGCGCTCCGTGGGGCACCGGGACCTCGCCGAGGAGCGCGGCGATGCGACGGCGGACGACGTCGAGGCTCTGCTCGTCGGGCACGAGCACCGCGACGCCGAACTTGTCGTCGCCGATCCGGCTGACCGAGTCGTCGGAGCGGAGGAGCTGGCGGAGCCGGCGGTCGGCATCGTCGACCAGGCGCTCCGCCACGAGCTGGCCCGCGACGACCCGGATCTCGTCGAAGGCGTCCAGATCGACGAGGAAGACCGCACGACGGGTCGGCAGCCGGCCGCGCTGCTCGGCGCGCGCCGCCTCGACGAGCCGCTCGAGGTCCGGCGGACGTAGACGCTCGACGAAGACTCCGAGGAGGTGCTGCTCGACGGGCGTCGGGCGGCGTTCGAGACCGAGCGCCAAGCGCAGCTCGCTCCCGTCGAAGTCGCGGAGCTGGAGCCAGCCGCCGGTCGAGAGGTCGAGCTCAGCGAACGACTCGTGCCGCGCCGCCAGGCGACACGCCTCCGCGAGCACGTCGTCCGGGACGCCGCCGAGAGCGTCGACGGAGACCACGTGGTAGCGGATCCGGCCCGCGTCGCTCTCGAGCCAGGCGAGCCAGCCGCGGATCCCGGCCGCGGCAAGCGCGCGCTCGGGCCGATCGCCGCCGGCGAGCCGTTCGACCATCTGCCGCTCACGGCGGCGCGTGCGGACCAGAGCGACGAGCCAGCGCCCTCCGGAGACGGCGGCGGCGAGCGCGAACGCAGCCGCCAGCCAAGACGGGACGAAGTCGAGGCTGACGAGGATCATGGCGGTGATCGCCGTCGAGACCGTGACTCCCCGGGCGTCACAGAGCGCCCGCAGAGCGGAGAAGCGTGGGGGTGCGCCGATCCGTCCGAACGACTGGCGCAGGGCGGTGATCTCCTCGAGCCGAAGCGCGTCCTCGAGCCGCTGCTCCCGCACCATCGCGGCAAACGCGCGGGCGACGAGCGGGTGGAACTGCGTCTCCGCCTTGTCCAGGAGCTCTCCCGCCGCCTCTTCCATGGACAGAGCGGGACGGTACGGTCGCTTCGAGGTCATGGCGTCGAAGCTGTCGGCGGCGATGAGCACGTGGGCTTCGATCGGGATCTCCGACCCCGGTACGCGGTAGTAGCCCTGGCCGTCGTACCGCTCGTGGTGCAGCTCGACGAAGAGCGCCATCTGGCGCGCGAAGTGGAACGGCCTGAGCAGGAAGGCCGACAGGCGCGGGTGTCGACGGATCGCGTCCAGCTCGCTCGGCGCCAGGCGTCCCGCGCGCGTCAACGTGGCTACGTCGACGGCGATCTTGCCGAGGTCGTGGAACTTGGCGGCGGCGACGATCCGCTCCCGCTTCCGCTCGGGGAGCTCGACGAAGTCGAGGAACCGCTCCACGTACGCGGTCACCCGCTCGGTGTGCTCGCTCGTCGTCGAGTCACGAGCGTCGATGACGTGGGCGAGCGACTCGAGCGCCTTCGCCGTCTCCTCCTTGAGCTGCTCGAGCGTCGCCTTCGAGCGGTAGAGCGCGGCGAGCAGGGGCGCGAGGAACGGGACGACGACCAGGTGGCCCGGCTCCGACAGGCCGAAGGCGAGGAGGATGCCGAGGCTTCCTTCGCCGACGGCGGGGCCGAGATCCTCGACGAGAACCTCCGCGAAGAGCTCGAGGAGCCGCCGGCCCGACGAGAGCGCGGCACCGACGACGTAGACGAACGTCGTCAGCAGGTAGCGGGAGGAGACGAGCGCGAGCAGGGGTAGGAGCGCTCCGATCCCGGCGAAGCTCCGCGTTCCTCCGGTGAGGAGGTAGCACTCTCCGGCGATCCAGATGGAGATCCCGAGCATCGCCGAGTTGACGAGGACGAGCCTTCGGCCGGCCGGACGCAAGCCGTCCACGATCACCACCGCGAAAGCGGCGATCGCCGCGGCGGCCAGCGGCCCGAGGAGGATCGCAGAGGCGATGTGGGCGATGGCCGAGAAGGAGAGAACCGTTCCGCCGGAGCGCGCCTCCTGGCGCACGACGAGCTCCTCGCCCACGATCGCGAGCGCGAGGAGAGGCGCGATCTCCGTGAGCGGCGGCAGCGAGTTTCTGGAGACAGCAAGAGCCGTGCAGAGCGCAAGCCAGAAGCCTCCGCCCAGGCAGACGCGGTAGAGCGCCCAGTAGCGCCTCCGTTGCTCTTGAAGATCCGTCATCGGGTCACCAGCCGCTATCGGCCGAAAGAACGACCTGCTAAACGAAAACGCCGAGCATCCGGCGAAGATCGCCGGATGCTCGGCGTCGCAAGGTGGTGCCGAGCCTGGTTAGCCGCCGAACTTCCGGCCGGCGCCCGCGGCGATGACGAAGGCCGTCACCGTCGCGATCAGATACAGCACGCGAAAGAGCCGAAGCCGCATGTGGGTCTCCTTCTGGTTGGGGGGTACCACGAACGCATCAAGAGACCCTCGACGCGACTGCGCAATCCCCTTTTGGGGGGCGACAGCCATGTCGGACCGAACGACGATGAAGTCGATGCTGCGGCGCATCCCCTCGCTCCGGTCGAGACGGCCACGCTTTCCCGAAGGCGGGCTCGTGCCCTGGAGCGGAATCGCTTTCGTGGCCACGACCTGCTCCCTCGCCCTGGGCGTCACCCTCGCCTCGGCCGGCCATGCATCCGCTCGTCACTGGCAGACCGTCGCGATGCTCGCGGCCCTCGCCGCGTTGACACCGCTCTTCACGGTCTACGGGCCGGAGTTCACCGTCTACGACACTGCCGCGGTCTTCGTCGTCGCGGCCGCGCTGCTCACCTCGCCGGCGGTGGCCGCGCTCGTGGGCATCCCTGCGTGCCTCGTCGACGCGTGGCGTCGCCGCGTCTCCGTCGTCTCGCTCGCCCACAACTCGGCGGCGATCGCGCTCGCCGCCTTCGCAACGTCGCTCGTGGCGCACGCGTCGTCGGAGCTCTCGCCGGCGCCGCGAGCGCTGGGCTTGCTCGTCGCACTCGGTAGCTACGCCTGCATCATCACCGGGGCGGACACGCTCTTCGGCTACTTCGCGCGCGGGATCTCGCGGCTCCGGCTGCCGGGCACGGCGCTCGTCGCCGAGGCCGCGCTCGCCTCGATCGGCGTCGGCTTTGCCGCTCTCGTCGGAACGGACCCCTGGCGAGCGCCGTTCGCCCTCGCGCCCTTGCTCTTCATCCATCGCCTTCAGCGGCTCCCGGCGCTCGAGGAAGAGGCGGCGAGAGACGCCAAGACGGGCCTCCTCAACATGCGCTGCTTCGAGCGCGAGCTCGAGCGGCTGTGCGCGCACGGCCAGGAGCTCCCCCGCCCCCTGAGCTTGCTCGTGATCGACCTCGACCACCTCCGCGAGATCAACAACCGCTTCGGCCACCTCGCAGGGGACGCGGTCATCTGCGCCGTCGCCGGCCTCATCGACGGGGAGCTGCGGCCTGCGGACCGGGCCGCCCGCTTCGGCGGCGAGGAGTTCGTCGTCGCGATCCCGGAGATCGCTCCCGAGGACGCAGTCGCGGTCGCGGCGCGACTCCGCGAGGCCGTCGCCTCCTCGCTCTTCCACGCGACTGATCCTCCGTTGACGTGCCGCGCGACCGTCTCGATCGGGGTCGCGCACGCACCGAGGGACGCGACGACGCCGCGGGAGCTGCTACACGCCGCCGACCTTGCCGTCCTGCAGGCGAAGCTCCTCGGACGGAACCGGGTCGTCGAGCGGCGAGAGCTCGACGGCGTCGGGGCGCGGCTGCCCTTCCCCGCGCCGCAGCCCTCGAGCAGCCTCGCGTAGATCTCGTTTCCCGTTCGGCTCGACGGGTAGGCGGTCAGACGTTTCCATTTTTTAAGTGGTAAGCGTCTGAAAGGAGAATCATGAAGACGAGACCGCTGGCGCTCCTCTGCCTCGCGTTCGCACTCGCCGCGATCTTCGGCGGCGCGTCGAGCGCGCGGGCGGCGCGAAGCGTCTCGATCCGGCCGGTCTGCGGAGCCGTGCCGATCGGCCATGCTCGCTGCTTCTCGCTCGTGAAGGGGAACGCGACGGCCTCCGGCCCGTCGGGCTACGGCCCGGCCGACCTCCAGTCGGCCTATGCGCTTCCGTCGGCCACCGCCGGTAGCGGCCAGACGGTCGCGATCGTGGACGCGTTCGACGACCCGACGGCCGAGCAGGACCTGGCCCAGTACCGCTCGTTCTACGGCCTGTCGGCGTGCACGACCGCGAATGGCTGCTTCCGGAAGGTGAACCAGACCGGCGGCACGCTGCCGATGCCGCCGCCGAACCCCGACTGGTCACTCGAGATCTCGCTCGACCTCGACATGGTGAGCGCGGTGTGCCCGAACTGCCACATCCTCCTCGTCGAGACCAACACGAACCTCGACAGCGACCTCTACACCGCGGAGGACACGGCGGCGCGCCTCGGCGCGAACGCGATCTCGAACAGCTGGGGCGGCAGCGAGTACAGCGGCGAGACCTCCGACGACACGCACTTCAACCATCCGGGCGTCGCGATCACCGCGAGCTCGGGCGACAGCGGCTTCGGCGTCGAGTATCCGGCGGCGTCGCGCTACCTGACCGCGGTCGGCGGAACCTCGCTGACGCGCAACTCCTCGAGCCGCGGCTGGACGGAGAGCGCGTGGAGCGGCGCCGGCAGCGGCTGCAGCGCCTACGAGGCGAAGCCTTCGTGGCAGACCGACGCCGGGTGCTCGCGGCGGACCGTGGCCGACGTCTCCGCGGTCGCGGATCCGAACACGGGCGTCGCCGTCCTCATGGGCGGCCTGTGGTTCACGGTCGGCGGCACGAGCGCCTCGTCGCCGATCGTCGCCAGCGTCTACGCGCTGGCGGGGAACGCGTCGACCGTGAACGCCGGCTCGTACCCGTACTCGCACACGAGCGGCCTCTTCGACGTCACGACCGGCAGCAACGGAACGTGCAGCCCGGGCTACCTCTGCACCGGCCAGGCGGGCTACGACGGCCCGACCGGCCTCGGCACGCCGAACGGCGCGTCGGGCTTCTAGACCCGAGCTCGAGCCGAGGGACCCGACGACCGCGGGTCCCTCGGCTCCCGTACCGGACTGCCTTACGTGGTCAGCAAGCGGTGCCGATCGCCGGTCCGCCGAGCGTGTAGTTGCGACAGAAGATCGTCGATCCACCCTCCTTGATCTCGAGATGCGCGGCGGTGGCGGTCAAGGTGTTGTGCGTCACCGTCCACTTGGTGTTCCCGGAGCCGCCACACCCGACGTCCTGCGCCGAGGGAGTCGGAGGAGCATTCACCTTTGCGCTGAGATTCGAGATCGTGCCCCGGCCGTTGTGATCGGCGTTGCCGACGTCCTGAGTACCCACAGGCCCAGGCTGTGCCGGCACCGGGCTCTGGCCGGGCGAGGCTTGGCCTGTCGGGTTCGTGCACTGATCGCAGGCGTGCGCGCTACGCGGCCGCGTCGTGCGCCGTTGCGGTCGCGGCTATCGTCCGAGCAGGTGGCTACGACGCGCTGCTCCAACTGCTCGGCCGAGTTCGAGTGCGGCGCCGAGACCGGCGACTGCTGGTGCACGGCGCTTCCCGCGCTCGAGCCGCAGCCTTCAGGCCGAGCCGCGTGCCTCTGCCCGGAGTGCCTCCGCGCGCTGCTCGAGCGGGAGCACGCTCCCCAGAAGCGCGGCTAGGAGACGCGGGCGATCGTCTTCGTCGTCAGCGCGTCGAGCGCGCGCACCGCGAGCTCCAGGTGCTCCGGCTTCGTGTCCTCGAGCTTCGTGTGCGAGAGGCCGCGGAGCGACTGGACGAAGAGCATCACCGTCGGCACGCCGCCGCGCGACACCTCGGCCGCGTCGTGCAGCGGGCCGCTCGGCAGCCGGTGCGACTCCCCCGCGACCTCGCGGATCGCCTCGTCCGCGAGCTCGATCAGCCCCTCGTCGAAGAGGATCGGCTCGATCGACCAGATCCGCTCCCACTCGACCTCGACGTCCTCCTCCTCGGCGAAGCGGCGTGACGCGGCCTGCGCGTTCGAGAGCATCTCCGCGAGCTGCACGGCGTCGAGGTGGCGCTGGTCGAGTAGGCACTCCGCGGTCTCGACGACGGACGTGACGATTCCCGGCCTCGTCACGACGCCGCCCATCGTGCACACCGCGCCCCCGCCGGTCCGCTTCGCGATCTCGCGGAGCTCGAGCTCGAGCTTCGCGGCGCCGGCGAGCGCGTCGCGGCGCTTGTCCATCGGCGTCGAGCCGGCGTGCGCGGCCTGGCCGCGGAACGTGACCTGGCGGCGCTCGACGCCGAAGGTGCCGAGGACGACACCGAGCGGCAGCCCCATCGACTCCAGGACCGGCCCCTGCTCGATATGCAGCTCGAGGTAGGCGGCCGCGCCGTCCAGCTGCCTCCGCGCCTCGGTCGCCCGGTCGAGGTCGACGCCGTGCCGGGCGAGCACCTCCGGGAGCGCGTTCCCCTCCGCGTCGCGCAGCCCGCGCAGCTCGTCCTGGTCGTGCATGGTTCCGGCTGCGGCGCTCGACCCGATGAGCGAGCGGCCGAAGCGCGCGCCCTCCTCGTCGGCCCAGTTCACGAGCCGCACCGTCGCCGCCGGCCGCCCGTCCTCCGCCAGCCGACGCATCACCTCCACCCCGGCCATGACGTTCAGGCAGCCGTCGAGCCAGCCGCCGTTCGGCACCGAGTCGATGTGGCCGCCGATCAGCACGGCCCGCTCCGACTCGCCGCGCAGCGTCCACCACTGGTTCGCCGCCTCGTCCTCCTCCAGCTCGAGCGGCAGGCCGGCGAGCTTCTCGCCGAGCCACTCCCGCGCGCGCACCCAGGTGTCCGTCCACGCAACCCGCTGCGCGCCGTTCTCGTCGCCGGTCAGCTCCCGGAGCTCGCGAAGCTCGGCGACGGTGCGGGCCGGATCGAGCGGCATCGGCGGCGAGCCTATCGCTCCAGCTCGAGCAGAGCGCGCCGCACGCCGGCGGGAGCGACGCCGACGACGTCGACGAGCGTGCGCCCCTCGTCCGTCGCGTTCGCGTTCACGAACACCTGCGCTCCGCGCGCCTTGTGCATGAGCGCGAAGAGACCGAACGGGAAGAAGAAGATCGCAACGAGGATCGTCCAGACGGGCCGCCGGTACCGCGTGAAGACGAGCTGGTTCTCGGCCGGCCGCTTCATCGAGTACCCCGAGCCGAGCAGGTGCGGCCCGATCGTCCGCATCGCCTCGGCGATCACGACCGCCGGCTGCTCGGGTGAGGAGATCCGCACGCTGAAGGGCCGCTGGCCGAAGAGCGGCCGGCGCCGGCGCGGCCCGGGCCCGGGCACGCTCGACGGCTCCCAGGGCAGGTCGGCGACGATCGCGTCGAGCTCCGCATAGGTCGCCGAGCGATAGACCCGCGCCACCCGGTCCTCGTACTCCTCGACACTCAAGCGGCCGGCGAGGAGGTCGCCGCGAAGCGACTCGGCGACGAACTGGCGATCCTCGTCCGAGGCGCGGAAGGTGCTCATTCGCACGCAGTATGCGGCGCTTCGCGATGTGGTAAGCATCGTGCCGTGACGGCGATCGCAGCCGAGCGCCCGAGGGAGCGACGCACGTTCCGGCTGCGAGAGGCGACGTGGCGCGTGCTGCTCTTCCTGCTCGTGCTCGCCGCGCTCTGGGGCCTCTGGGAGGGCTATCGCTGGCTCTGGATGCGGGAGCACTGGACGTGGCCGTTCGTCGTCGACGACACGTCGATGCCGCACATCCACGACTTCCTGCGCGCGCTCTTCCAGGTCACGCACCCGGGCGGCCCCTTGCTCATCAGCGTCCTCCTGAAGGCGGCCGCGTTTACCGCGCGGGAGGCGGCGGTCGGGTTCGGGATGGGCGCCGTCCTCGGCTTCGCGCTCGGCGTGCTGCTCGCCCACTTCCGGGTGCTCCAGCGCGGCCTGCTCCCGTACGTCGTCGCCTCGCAGACCGTCCCGATCCTCGTCATCGCGCCGATGGTGGTCGTCTACCTCGGCAGTCGCGGCGTCCCGGGCTGGTTCTCGGTCTCGGTGATCGCCGCCTACCTGACCTTCTTCCCGGTCACGATCAACACGATCCGCGGACTCCAGTCGGCCGACCGGCAGGCGCTCGAGCTGATGCGCTCCTACGCCGCCGGCGGCTGGCGCGTGCTCTGGAAGCTCCGCTTCCCGGCCGCGCTGCCGTACATCTTCGCCGCGCTCAAGGTCTCGGCCACGGCGAGCATCGTCGGCGCTGTGATCGGCGAGCTTCCGTCCTCGATTCAGGACGGGCTCGGCGGCCAGATCCTCAACTACAGCCAGTACTACTCGATCCAGCCGCGCGGCCTCTGGGCGACCAACGTGATCGCGGCGCTGCTCGGGATCGCCTTCTTCCTCGTCGTCCTCGTCGCCGAGAAGCTCGTCGTGCGGCGCGCGCCGGAGAACGTGGCGTGAGCGTCGTCCAGATCGAAGGCGTCACGAAGCAGTTCGGCCGCGGCGGCACGACCGCGATCCAGGGGATCGACCTCGGGATCGAGGAGCGCGAGTTCGTGTCCTTGATCGGCCCGTCGGGGTGCGGCAAGTCGACGCTGCTCCGGATCGTCGGCGACCTGATCCAACCCACCTCGGGCTCGGTCGTCGTGAACGGCAAGCCGGCGCGACAGGCGCGGATCGACCGCGACTACGGGATCGTCTTCCAGGACCCAGTCCTCTACGACTGGCGGACGGTGGCGAAGAACATCGCGCTTCCGCTCGAGCTCGCGCGCTGGGACCGCCGCCGCCGCGCCGAGCGGGTGCGCGCCATGCTCGAGCTCGTCGAGCTCCAGGGCTTCGAGGGCCACCATCCGTGGCAGCTCTCGGGCGGGATGCAGCAGCGCGTCTCGATCGCGCGCGCGCTCTCCTTCGACCCCGCGCTCCTGCTCATGGACGAGCCCTTCGGCGCGCTCGACGAGATGACGCGCGAGCGGCTGAACATGGAGCTCCTGCGCATCTGGGAGGCGAGCGGCTCGACGATCGTCTTCGTCACGCACTCGATCGCCGAGGCGGTCTTCCTCTCGACGCGAGTCGTCGTCATGTCGGCGCGGCCCGGGCGCATCTCCGACCTGATCCCGATCGACCTCCCGCAGCCGCGCACCGGCGCGACCCGCGAGGAGCCGCGCTTCTTCGAGCTCGTCACGCGCGTCCGCGAGGCGCTGCACATGGGCGCCGACCTCGAGCGGGCCGAGGCGGAGGCGACGGCGTGAGCGTCCCCGCGCCCGCAGCCGTCCAGCCGCTCCCGCGGCACGGGATGGCCCGCCTCGTCGGCCGGCGCCTGCGCGACTGGCTGCCCGCCGCCGTCTTCCTCGTCGCCGTCATCGGCGCCTGGGAGGAGATCATCCGCTGGCGGCACGTGCAGCAGTTCCTGCTCCCGAAGCCGTCCTCGATCGCGACCGCGTTCTGGCACGACCGCTCCGAGCTCCTGCACGCGGGGTGGTTCACCTTCCAGGAGGCGCTCGGGGGCTTCGCGCTCGGCTCGGCGCTCGCGATCCTCTTCGCCCTCCTCCTCGCCCGCTACCGCTTCCTCGGCACCGCGCTCATGCCGTACGCGATCGCCGCCAACGCGATCCCGATCATCGCCTTCGCGCCGATCACGAACCAGTGGTTCGCGGGCGGAATCACGAAGAGCTCGAAGATCGTCATCGCCGCCGTCCTCTGCTTCTTCCCGGTGCTCGTGAACACGCTGCGCGGCCTGACCTCGGTGAACCCGCGCGCGCTCGAGCTGATGGAGTCCTACGCAGCCGGCCAGGTGCAGATCTTCCGCCGCGTGCGGATCCCGAACGCACTGCCCTTCGTGTTCAGCGGGCTCAAGGTGGCGGCTGTGCTCTCGATGATCGGCGCCGTCGTCGGCGAGTACTTCGGCGGCGCGCTCGACGCGCTCGGCGTGCTCATCCTCGACCGGGCGCGCACCTTCCAGTTCACGCCCGCCTGGGCCGGCGTCTTCGTGGCCTGCTTCTTCGGAATCGCGCTCTACGTCGCCGTCTCGATCCTCGAGCGGCTGACCCTGCGCTGGGCGCCATCGACATCAGAGTGAGACCGGTTCATGATTGGCCGTTGTCGTAGAAAGGGGTTTGGATGAAGCACCGTAGGTACTGGGTCGGGGGGATGGCGGCGCTCGTGGTCGCCGCCGCCGCGGCGTTCGCGGTTGCCGCGTCCGGAAGCGCGAAGCACGCACAGAGCACGAAGCTCACGAAGGTCACGCTCCAGCTCAAGTGGGTGACGCAGGCGCAGTTCGCCGGTTACTACGCCGCCAAAGCGAAGGGCTACTACCAGCAGGCCGGCCTCGACGTGAACATCAAGGTCGGCGGCCCGGACATCATCCCGGAGACCGTCGTCGCCGGCGGCGCTGCGCAGTTCGGCCTCGACTGGGTGTCGAACCTGCTCGCGGCGCGCGACACCGGCACGAAGCTCGTCGACATCGCCCAGGTCTTCCAGCGCTCCGGCATGACGGAGCTCACCTGGAAGGACACGGGCCTGAACACGATCGGGAAGCTCCGTGGCAAGAAGGTCGGGAACTGGCTCGGCGGCAACCAGTGGGAGCTCTTCGCCGCGCTGGCCAGGGCCGGCATGGACCCGACGCACAACAAGGGCGTCAAGATCGTGAAGCAGCCCTTCGACATGAACCTCTTCCTGCACCGGCAGATCGACGCCGCCTCGGCGATGACCTACAACGAGCTCGCGCAGGTGCTGGAGTCGAAGGACCCCAAGACCGGCAAGCTCGTGAAGCCGAGCGCGCTGAACATCATGCGCATGCAGAAGATCGGGACGGGAATGCTCGAGGACGACGTGTTCACGACGGAGAAGTGGATCTCGAGCCCGGCGAACCAGGCGATCGCGAAGAAGTTCCTCGCCGCCTCGTTCCGGGGCTGGATCTACTGCCGTGACCACCTGAACGACTGCACGAACATCGTCCTCAGGAACGGCCCCGCGCTGCCGCACGGCCACCAGCGCTGGATGATGAACGAGATCAACGCGCTGATCTGGCCGTCTCCGAAGGGGATCGGGATCATGGATCCCGCGTCGTTCAGGCGGACGGCGAAGATCTCGAAGCAGTTCGGCGTGATCAAGAAGGCGGCAAGCTCGGCGGCGTACCGCACCGACCTCGCGCGAGCGGCGCTCGCGACGCTGAGGGCGCAGCACGTCGACGTCACCGGCCGGAAATGGCACAAGGCGAACGTGAAGGTCACTCCGGGAGGCAAGTAACCAGGCCAGCCGAGAAGGGAGATCCGCGATGTCCGTTCTGATCAAGGGCGGCCGAGTCGTCACCGCCGCCGACGACTACGTCGCCGACATCTATGTCGAGGGCGAGCGGATCTCCCTGATCGGCGAGTCGCTCGACGTCCAGGCCGACCGCGTGCTCGACGCGTCCGGAAAGTACGTGTTCCCGGGCTGCGTCGACCCGCACACGCATCTCGACATGCCCTTCGGGGGCACGGTCACGATCGACGACGTCGAGTCGGGCCAGACCGCGGCCGCGGCCGGCGGGACGACCTGCCACGTCGACTTCGTCATCCAGCCACAAGGGGCGACGTTCGCCGAGGCGCTCGAGGAGTGGCGCGGCAAGGCGAACGGCAAGCAGGTCATCGACATGGGCTACCACATGGCCGTCACCGACCTAAAGGAAGGTGGAACGCTCGAGGAGCTGGCGGGCCTGCCCGACCAGGGCGTCACCTCCTACAAGCTCTTCATGGCCTACAAGGGCGCGCTTATGGTCGACGACGAGACGCTCTTCCGGACGATGGAGGTCGCCGCCGACACCGGCGCGCTCGTGATGGTGCACGCCGAGAACGGCGACGCGATCGACGTGCTGGTGAAGAAGGCGCTCGCCGAAGGGCACACGGACCCGGTCTGGCACGCGCGGACACGTCCGCCCGAGACGGAGGGCGAGGCGACGAACCGTGCCATCCAACTCGCGCGCGTCGCCGGCTGTGCGCTCTACGTCGTCCATGTCTCCTGTGCCGAGGCCGTGGAGCCGATCCAGCTCGCGCGCGAGAAGGGCTGGAACGTGCACGGCGAGACGTGCACGCAGTACTTCTTCGTCGACGAGACCTTCCTCGAGCGGCCGGACTTCGAGGGCGCGAAGTACGTCTACACGCCGCCGCCGCGCGCGAAGGCGAACCAGGACGTCCTCTGGAACGCGGTGCGGACCGACACGCTCTCCGCGATCTCGACCGACCACTGCGCGTTCAATTGGGACGGCCAGAAGACGCTCGGCCGCGACGACTTCTCGAAGATCCCGAACGGCGGCCCCGGCCTCGAGAACCGGCTGCACATGATCCACGAGTTCGGCGTCCGCGCCGGCCGGATCTCGCTGAACCGGATGGTCGAGCTTTTGTGCACGAACCCGGCGAAGCTCTTCGGCCTGTACCCGCGCAAGGGCACGATCGCCGTCGGCTCCGACGCGGACATCGTCGTCTTCGACCCCGAGAAGCGGCACACGATCTCGGCCTCGACCCACCACTCGAAGATCGACTACAACCTCTACGAGGGCACCGAGGTGACGGGCTCACCGGAGGTCGTCCTGCTGCGCGGGAACGTCCTCTTCGAGAACGACGAGGTCGTCGCCCAGCCCGGGATCGGTCAGTTCGTCGCGCGGGCCCGCTTCGGCGAGGAACTGCGACCCGCTCCGGCCAGCGCGCCCGCCTAAGTCACCTCAGAGGAGGGACCTGCCAGAGCGACTCGTCGTGGCTGCGCCGCGCTGGTTTCGATCCGCCCCGAGACAACAGCGGGAGTCGGAACTGGATCGACTTCGGTGAATTTCTCACGATTGCGGGGCTTTCTCGCGAAGTAGCGAATAGACTCAGCCCATGGCCACCGTCACTGACCTCCTCAATCATCCGGTCTACGGAATGGCGCAAGTCGATCGCCTCCTCGGGCTCACGCCTTCGACCGCCCGCCGCTGGATCGACGGCTACAAGCGTGGCGGAAAGGCTTACCCCCCGGTCGTACGCCTCGAATCAACTGGTGAAGAAATCGTCACCTGGGGCGAATTCGTCGAGACACGGCTCCTCTCCGAGTACCGCGACGCGGGCGTGCCGCTCGTCCGCATGCGCCCCGCCATCGACCGTTTACGGGAGCTCTTCGACCAGAGATACCCGCTCGCGCACGCGCGGCCGTATGTCGATGTCGCTGGTCGGGAACTCGTTCTTGAAGTGCAGGAGTCCGTCGGGCTCGAGCGGGCGCTCCAACTCGTCGTCCTCCGAAACAATCAGGTCGTCCTCGCGGATGGGGCCGAGAACTTCCGACGCGCCGCTCGCTTCCGCACCGAAGATGGCGCTGTCGAACTGCTTCATCCGGTGACGGAGATCACCGAGGTCGTGATCGATCCGCTGCGCCAGTTCGGCGAGCCTGTCGTACAAGATCGCAGCGTCCGCACAGAGATCATCGGCGAGCAGATGCGCGCTGGTGAGCCGATCGACGCGATTGCCGAGATCTACGATCTCCCACGGCCGAGCGTCGAGGCGGCTTTGCGGTATGAGCTGATTCGCAGCGGCACCGCGGCCTGACCTTTCGGTGCCGGCGGATCCGGCAAGCCTCCGATTCTTCGCCGACGAGAGCGTGCTGGGCCTTGGCAAAGCGCTTACGATCGCTCGACGCGACGTAATCCATACGGGCCACCCGCTGATTCCGGAGGTTCCATACGGCACTCTCGATCCGGACTGGATCCCAGCCGTCGCCACTCGTGGTCTTATCGTGATCGCCCGCGACCGGCGGATTCGCACGAAGCCGGCCGAACTCGCGCTTCTGAACGAGCATGGGCTCCGGGTCTTTTGGATTGCCGGGAAGAAAGACCTCGCTACGTGGGATTACCTCGTTCGCGTCGTGAAGCGGTGGGACGAGATAGAAGAGAAGATCGCCGCAAATGGTCCCGGGCCGTGGTTCGTGGCGATACAGGAGACGAGGTTGTCCGACATCACTCTCTAGCTGCGACTTCAGCCGCCGAGCGTCCGCGTGCCGGCCCTCGGTTGAACGCGAGCCGGACGACAGCCGTACCTGCCGAGGTAGGCGACGAAGGCCGGCCACCAGACCACGTCGTTCGCCAGGATCACGATGCCGAACTGAAGCGGCAGGCGACCCGTCGCCGCGGCCCAGACGAAGCCGATCGGGCCGAGGATCTTGCCGAGCAGGCCGATCGCGACGATCTCCGGCAGCGGTCGCCGAGAGGCCCACCAGTAGCCGGGCGCGTAGCAGGCGACCAGCATCCCGACGCACTTCCACGCCACCGGGCCGGCCAACACGACGACGCCCAAGCCCCAGAGGGCGTTGTAGACCGCCGCCGCGACCATCCACCGGCGAAGCCAGCCGTCCATACCTCGGATTTAAGCGCGGCGGCGCCCGTACTTCGCCCGCAGCGCGGCGAGCTCTGCGGGACCGAAGTAGACGACGACCTCGCCGTAGCGCTCGCGGAGCTTCCGGAGCTTGCGCCGCTTCCGGCACGCGAGCGACGGCTTCATCTCCGTGCACTCGACGTACACGTCCGCGAGCGGCAGGTAGAAGTCCGGCGTCACCGCCTCCAGCAGGCGGCCGTCCGGCGCGTGCTCGAGCGGAAACGTCCGCGGCTCGTACTCCCACGGGACGCCGTTCGCGTCGAGAAGCTCCGCGTACTCCTGCTCGCTCGGATGCGCGAAACGAGAGATCGCCATTCCTCTATGTCGCCGGTGGAGCGGCGGTCAAACCCGGGTTAGACTCGCCCGCGGGGCCACAGCGACGCGAGGAGGCTGGCATGCATCCGCGTGAGGAGATCGCCCACGACCTGCCCGAGATCCGCGAGGACCTGGCCTTCGAGCGCGAGGCCCTCGACGAGTCGATCCGGCACGACTACTCGACGAGCGACACCGGCATCGTGCCGCTCGACCGGCGGCGGCCCATGTGGCACTTCATGGGCCTCTGGACGACGTTCGTCGCCGGCTTCTCGTACATGTTCCTCGGCTTCGAGATTCACGACGGCGGGCACAGCCTCGCCTCCACGGTCGGGATCACGCTGCTCGGCTACGGGCTCTACGTGGCGTACGCGCTCGTCGGCTCGTACCTCGGCTCGCGCACCGGCCAGACGCACGCGCTGCTCACGCGCTCGGTCTTCGGCTCGGCGGGCTCGGTGATCGTCTCGCTCTTCGTGCTGATCGCGCCGCTCGGCTGGGTCGCGTTCCAGGCGAACCTGCTCGTTGCGCTCTGGGACGGGTTCTACGGCTGGGGCCACGTCTTCACGCTGACCCTGCTCCTGGCCGGCGTGATGATCCTGAACAACCTGCTCGGGTTCACCGGGATCAGCGTCTTCGCGCGCTACCTCGTCACGCCGATCCTGATCGTCTGGTGCATCTACCTCGTGCTGAAGGTCTTCTTCGCCGACGGTGGAAAGCTCGGCGGGACGCCGGCGGGCTCGGGCCTGCCGCTCTGGGTCGCGGTCAGCGCGGTGATCGGCTTCTCGATGTGGGGGAACGAGCCCGACTTCTGGCGCTACGGCAAGCCGCGCTTCGCGTGGCCGCTGCCGACCTACCTCTTCGCCGCGCTCTGGTTCGTGCTCTTCACGATGGCCGGCTGGATGATGGCCGACCTCTCGAAGTCGAGCGACTCGGCGCAGATCTTCCGCTACACCGTCCACTACTCGCTCTTCGGCGCGTTCTGGCTCGCGTGGATCATCGCGACGATCAGCCAGTTCGCGATCAACGACGGGAACTACTACGAGTCGGTGAACGCGGGCCAGAACCTGCTCGGCGGCTGGCGCTGGTGGCGGCGGCCGTACACGTGCCTGGCCGTCGCGGGCGGCGGCGTGATCGCAGCCGACCTCGTGAACTTCCACTTCCTGAACGGCTGGTTCAAGGTCGCGACCTTCCTGGCGATCACGGTGCCCTCGGCAACGGTGATCATGGCCGTCGACCACTTCCTGCTGCCGCGGCTCTTCCGGATCTCGCGGCCGCTCACGCGCGTGCCCGCCTGGCAGGACGCGGGGCTGATCAACGTGCCGGCTGTCGTCGCGCTGCTCGCCGCGGTCTTCTTCGGCGTCACCGGCTCGGCGAGCTGGCCGCACGGCTGGCTCCAGTCGACGCCGCCGAACTCCTGGGGGCCGGTGCCGCTCGAGTCGTGGCTGATGGCCGGGGCGCTCTACGTGGGGCTCGTCGCGCTCGCACGCGCGGTCGTCCCGAACGTGAAGCAGGCGCTCGCCTTCAGCCGCGACGCGCTCGCCACGCCGGTGCCGGCGGGAGCCGTCGTCGACCTGGCGAGCGAGGCCGAGGGCGAGGTCGTCACCGTCACGCCGGCCCCGGCGGGGGTCTGAGCCTCCTCCTCCGCAACGGTCTCGTCGACGTCGGCGCGGGCGAGTTCCGCCGCGCCGACGTCGCCGTCTCGGGCGGGCGGATCGTCGAGCGCGCGCCCGACGACGCCGAGGTCGTCGACTGCTCGGGCTTCCTCGTCGTCCCCGGGATGGTCAACGCGCACAACCACTCGAACGAGAACTGGTTCCGCGGCATGTGGGACAACCTGCCGCTCGAGCCCTGGATGCTCTTCTCGTACCCGGTGCTCGCCGCGCCCGCGCAGTCGCCGGAGGAGATCTACCTGCGGACGCTCTTCGGCGCGATCGAGCAGCTCCGGTCGGGCGCGACGTGCGTCGTCGACTTCCTCTACGAGCTCGACGGGTTCACCGACGACTCGCTGGCGGCTGTCGTTCGCGCCTACCGCGACGTCGGCCTGCGCGCCCTGATCGCGCTCGGGATCGGCGACCGCGCCTACCACGAGACGGTCGTCCTCGACGAGGCGCTCGTCTCGCGCGAGCTCGTGGCGCGCCTCGAGCGCGACGCGCCGCCGAGCTGGCCGGAGTGGGAGCGCTTCGTGCGCGACGCGGTCGAGAAGTTCCACCGGCCCGACGAAGGGGTCTCGATCTGCCCGGCGCCGAGCGGTCCGCAGCGATGCACGGACGAGATGCTCGTCGGCTGCGAGCGCCTCGCCGAGGAGCTCGACCTCGTCCTTCACATCCATGTCCTCGAGACGCGCATGCAGGCCGTGTCCGGCCAGCGCCTGTACGGGCGGACGCTCGTCGAGCACATGGACGCGATCGGCTTCCTCTCGCCGCGCGTCTGCTTTGCGCATGGGATCTGGCTCACGCCGTCCGACATGGAGCTCGTCCGCGACCGCGACGTCTCGATCGCTCACAATCCGGTCTCGAACCTGAAGCTCGGGAGCGGGGTCGCGAACGTGCCGAGGCTGCTCGCGCACGGCGTGAACGTCGCCCTCGGCACCGACGGCATGTCCTCGAACGACGGCCTGGACATGTTCGCGTCGGTCAAGCTCGCCGCGCTCGTGCACAAGCTCTGGGGCGTGGACTACGAGCAGTGGCTCGGGGCGCGCGAGGCGTGGCAGCTCGCGACGATCGGCGGTGCCCGGCCGGCGGGCGACGCGGACGGGCTCGGCCGGATCGCGCCCGGGGCCCGAGCCGACCTCGTTCTCCTCGACCTTTCGAGCCACGTCTTCACGCCGCTCAATGACCCGCTCCGCCAGCTCGCGCTCGGCTCGACGACGGGCGCGGTCCACTCCGTGCTCGTGGGTGGGAGATGGGTCGTCCGCGACGGCCGCGTGACGACCGTGGACGAGGCGGAGGTGCTCGCCCGCGCGCGCGAGGTCGGCGCGAACGTCGTCGGCCGCTTCGACGAGGCGTTCGAGCTCGGCCGGCAGCTGCTCGCGCCTTTGCGGAGCGGCTGGCTCGAGGCCCTGCGCACCGACGTAGGCGTCGAGCGCAAGCTTCCTTGACCATCGGCAGCTAAAGGAGCAGACTTGGCCCGTTGTGACGGCAGGCGCTGTGGCGCGAGGGCTCAGGCTGGCGGCCGCTCTGGGCGCGGCGGCCGCGCTGGTCGCGCTCGCCGCCGCCTCGGTGGCGTCCGCGCATCGCTCGCCGTGCCACGCCCGCCACACGTGCCCCTCCGACAACCACACGTACGCATGGCGCGGCCTGGTCTGCACGTCGCACAAGGCGAAGCGCCTGAAGACCGACACGATCAAGATCCGCTACGGCGGCCACACCTACTGGTGCCATCGCGCGAAGCGCAAGCCGCCGCCCGCGCCACCGCCTCCTCCGCTCCCGCCGCCACCCCCTCCGCCTCCTCCTCCGCCACCGCCGCCGCCCCCACCGCCTCCACCTCCCCCACCGACCGCCGAGGCGGGCCACTACTGCGGGTTCACGAACAACGGGTACGGCATCTGCTTCGACGTCACGAGCGGCGGCCAGTACTTCACGAACGCCCTCTTCCAGCTCAAGACGCCGTGCCAGCCTGATTCCGAGTTCTTGATCACGATCAAGACCGGTGGGAACGTCCCGATCGCGCCCGACCTGACTTTCGACTTCGAGGAGTCAAGCGGCGACCTCAGCGGTAGCTACGTCAAGGGCAAGCTCGACACAGCCGGAAACGCCCAGGGCGTCGTGCACGTGGCTGCGGCCTTCGACTACCAGAACACGCACTACACCTGCCTCTTCGACACCGAGTGGACAGCGAAGCTCGGCGCCTGAGCTGCCGCGCCGGGCTGCTTGAATCGCGCAATGACTCCGGAAGAGCGCGTGCGCGCGAGCTTCGCGCGCCAGGGCCTGCTGGCGACGCTCGGCGCGCAGGTCGTGCACGTCGCCCCGGCGAGGTCGGACGTCGAGCTCGCCTTCGACGAGCGGCTGACGCAGCAGCACGGCTACCTGCACGCGGCTGCGCTCACCGCGGCGCTCGACAGCGCCTGCGGCTACGCCGCCCTAACGCTCATGCCGGAAGAGGCGGCCGTGCTGAGCGTCGAGTTCAAGGTCAACCTGCTCGCTCCGGCGGCAGGCGAGCACTTCCTCGCTCGAGGCCGCGTCGTCCGTGCCGGCCGCACGCTGACCGTGTGCCGCGGCGACGCGGTTGCGTTCGCCGGGGACGAGGAGCGGCACGTCGCGACGATGACCGCGACGATGATGGCGGTCGGGCCGCGCGACGGCCAGGCCGGCTAGTACCGGCGGAGAGCGCGGCACCGCAGCGACTCGTCGTCGAACGCGCGCCGCGCGGCTTCGGCGCAGCTCACGAACTCGACGTCACCGGCGTCGAGCGCGTGCTCGACCAGCCCCCGTAGCGCCTCGACGCGGCCCGGCCGGCCGGACAGGAACGGGTGCATCGTCAGCACGAAGAGGCAGCGGTGGCGGCGCATGCCGTCGAGCTCCTCGCGCCAGAGCGCGGCCGCGCGCGACGGCGGCTGGATCGTCCCGCTCCCACTCCGCGGCTCCGGGAGGTACATGTACTGGTTCCAGTCGTCGAGGCTCCAGTGCGGCGGCAGCTCGGCGAGCGGCCCGTGCGCGGTCTCGAGCACGTAGGGCCGGTCGTCGTCCATGAGGCTCGAGTCGTAGCGGAGCCCGTGCTCGGCGAGGAGGTCGAAGGTTCGCTCGCTCGGCTCCCAGCTCGGCGTGCGGTAGCCCTCGGGCCGGACGCCGACGCGCTCGAGCGCCTCCAGGCCGCGCTCGAGGTCGGCGCGCTCCGCCGCCTCCCCGAGGTGGAGCGGCGAGCGGTGGCTGTAGCCGTGGTGGCCGACCTCGTGCCCGGCCGCGACGATCCGCTCTACCGTCTCCGGGTAGCGCTCCGCGGTCACGCCCGGGACGAAGAAGGTCGCCGGCAGCGAGTACTCGGCGAGGAGGTCGAGGAGCCGCGGTACGCCGATGAGCGGCCCGTACGCCTGGTGGCTCATCGCGACCGGGTTCTGCGCGTGCCGCCGGCCCTCGACGAGGATCGGCGCCTCCGCGTCGACGTCGAACGACAGGATCGCGAGCGCCGCCGAAGCTCCAAGCCAACCCATACGCCGATTGTCTTAGAAAGCGCAGGGAAACGGTCGTACGTTGTGAGCATGCGCAAAGTAGTCGCGGCTCTTGCGGCCATGGCCGCGCTCGTCGTCGCAGCCCCGAGCTCTGGCTCGGTGCGGCTCGTCGGGATCTCACCGCAGCCCGCGTATCGCGGCAACCCGGCGACGCTCACGGCGCATGTCTCCTCCTCGCGCGTCACGTGCTCGGTCGTGGTCGAGTACAAGAGCGGCCGGTCGCACGCTCAGGGCCTCTACTCGAAGCGCCCGGTCCGCGGCCGCATCTCCTGGACGTGGCTCGTCGGGACCAGGACGACGCCCGGCCGTTGGCCGATCGTCGTCAGCTGCGGCCGCGCCGGGACGCTGCGAACGTCGTTCCGCGTGGTCTAGTTGTTGATGATCTGAACGCCCGGGCCGACCGGGCCGTCGATCGTGCAGTTCGTCGCGATCAGCGTCGAGGCGCCGTCGGGGATGCTGAGCGCGAACGTCTGGCCTCCGGCCTTGCAGTAGTAGAGGTTGACGACGGCCCCGCCGTTCGACTGGCACCCGAAGGACTGGCTTCCGCCCGACGCGCGGACGGTCGACTCGGTCAGCTCGGCGTTCGCCGCGTTCACGATCATCGCGACGGCGACCGACTGGTTGCTCTGCATCTGCGAGATGACGGTCGCGTACGAGAGATAGAACTGCGACGGCCCCTGCACCTGGGTGTTCCAGTTCACCGCGACCGTCTCGCTGTTGATGCCGGCGTTGTCCTGGTCGTTGCTCACGAGCGTGACCTGCTCGGCGTAGAACGGAGAGCTACCTCCGACGTTGAGCGCGGTGCTCCAGCTCCCCCACGAGCCGCCCATGCAGACCACGGTCAGGTCCGAGATGCTCGAGTTGCTCGCCGAGATCACCGTCCCGCGACTGAACGCGTCCGCCGTGGGGGGCGCGGAGACGACCGTCTGATCCTGGGCCGTGCCTTGGAGGAAGCACCACGGCTTCATGGTCACCTGCTCGTTGAACGTGCCGGGGCTGGCCGAGAGGAGGTACTGCTTCTTCTGCGACGCGTCGTTGATGCTCGCGAGCGCGGCGCCGATGGTCGGGAAGACCGCGCCGCCGGGGTCGACCTTGACGCTGTTGCCGTCCCCCGCTTCCGCGACCGGCGCGCCGTACGTCTCCCTCAGCTCGTGGTGCGGGGACCGCGTCTGCTCCTCCGTCGCCATGTGCCCTCCTCGTGGGTCGCGGTGAGTGTCGAGCGATCCTACGGAGCTAGCGCGTCTGCGGGAAGCCCAGGTCGACCTTCGACGTCGCGGGGTCGGGCCAGCGCGCGGTGACGACCTTGCCGCGCGTGTAGAAGTTGATCCCCTCCGGGCCGTAGATGTGCGAGTCGCCGAAGAGCGACGCCTTCCACCCGCCGAACGAGTAGTAGGCGACCGGCACCGGGATCGGCACGTTGATGCCGACCATCCCCGCCTGCGCGTCGAACTGGAACTGGCGGGCCACGCCCCCGTCGCGCGTGAAGATCGCCGTCCCGTTGCCGTACGGGTTCTCGTTCACGAGCCGCACGGCCTCGTCGTACGTGTCCACGCGGGTCACGCCCAGGACAGGTCCGAAGATCTCGTCCTTGTAGGCGTCGTTCTCGGGCGCCACGTCGTCGAGGAGGGACACCCCCAGGAAGAACCCATCGCCGTCGGGCGCGGTCTCGCGGCCGTCGGCAACCACCGTCGCGCCCTGCTCGCGGCCGCGGTCGATGTAGGAGGCGACGCGGTCGCGGTGCTCACGCGTGATGAGCGGGCCCATCTCCGACTCGGGGTTCATCCCGTCGCCGACCTTGACCTTGGGGAGCCGCTCGCGGATCGCCGCCACGAGCCGGTCGGCCACGTCTCCGACGGCCACGACCTGGGACACGGCCATGCACCGCTCGCCGGCCGAGCCGTAGCCGGCGCTCACCGCCGCGTCGGCGGCCATGTCGACGTCGGCGTCGGGCAGGACGATCATGTGGTTCTTCGCGCCGCCGAGCGCCTGCACGCGCTTGCCGTGCTTCGTCCCGTGCTCGTAGACGTAGCGGGCGATCGGCGTCGAGCCGACGAAGCTCACCGCCGCGATGTCCGGGTGCTCGAGCACCGCGTCGACGGCCACCTTGTCGCCGTGGACGACGTTGAAGACGCCGTCCGGCACGCCGGCCTCCTTCAGCAGCTCGGCCGTGTAGTTCGACGCGGACGGGTCCTTCTCGGACGGCTTGAGGACGAACGTGTTCCCACACGCGAGCGCGGGAGCCCACATCCACATGGGCACCATCGCCGGGAAGTTGAACGGCGTGATCCCGCCGACGACCCCGAGCGGCTGGCGGATCGAGTACACGTCGATCCCGGTCGAGGCCTGCTCGGAGAAGCCGCCTTTCAGGAGCTGCGGGAGGCCGCAGCAGAACTCGATCACCTCGAGCCCGCGCGTGACCTCGCCCTTCGCGTCCGAGAAGACCTTGCCGTGCTCGGAGGTGAGGATCCTGGCGATCTCGTCGCGCCGCTCGTGCACGAGTGCGCGAATGCGGAAGAAGAGCTCCGTGCGCCGCGAGAGCGAGAGCGCGCGCCATGCGGGAAAGGCCTCCTTCGCCGTCTGGACGGCGCGGTCGACCTCCTCGGCGGTCGCAAAGTCGACGGCGCCCGTCTGCTGCCCCGTCGCCGGGTTGTAGACCGGACCCGAGCGGCCCGACTCGCCGGGGGCGGCTCGGCCGCCGATCCAGTGCGTGATCCGGCGGACGTCCTGCTCCTGCCCGACCGGCGGGGTCGCTACCTCGGTCATCTCAGCCCTCCTCGCGTGACGGCCTCAGGGTACTAAGCGCGAAACGAACTCGTTCGAGAGCCGGCACAGTTTCGCGGGCGAACGCTGGGTAAGCTCAGAGCTGTGTCCTCTGACACTGTTTACTCGGCACCGGCGCTCCCCGAGGGAGTCGAGCAGTACGCCGGAAAGTGGATCGCAATCAGAGGCGACGAGGTCGTCGCGAGCGCAGACTCACTCGAGGAGCTGTATGCGAACGAGCAGGTGTCGCGCACCGACGCCCTGTGGGTCGTCCCTGAGCCAGGAACCCACTTCCTGTAAATCACGCGCCTGACGATCCCCTATCTCCGGGTGGGCGGGCCGGTGCTCAGGATCGGGATGGTGGCTGATCGTCCGGGCGGGCTTCCCACTCCGCCTGTCCTGCTGACGGCACTCGTCGACAGCGGCGCGGATCGGACGACGTTCCCTCTGAAGATCGCATGTCAGCTCGGAATCCAACGGAACGAGCTGATCTTGCATCCCGGCGGCGGTCGAGGGGTCAAGTCGCGTTTCGATGTCTGGCGGAGCTCGGTTCCGATCAGAGCGGGAGTTACTAGACGCGACGTCTCGACAAGGGCAGACTCGGCATGGGGTCCGGCCTTCACGCTCTGGCCGTCCTTCATCGACGACGGCTCGTTTCTGTTGGGCCGCGCGGACTTCTTCAGCGTCTTCACCGTGACCTTCGAGGAAGGCCGTGGCCGCGTCTTTCATCTCGATGTCGAGCCCGCAGTAAGCTAGGCGCGGTGGCCACGATCGAGACGAACGCCGAGCTCGGCCAGCAGATCGTCGACGACGCGAAGCGCTACGTCCTCCACTCGTGGTCGGTGCAGGACGCGCTCCAGCCGATCCCGGTCGCGGGCGGCGAGGGCTGCTGGTTCTGGGACTACGACGGCAAGCGCTATCTCGACTTCGCCTCGCAGCTCGTCAACGTGTCGATCGGCCACCAGCACCCGAAGGTGGTCGCGGCGATCAAGGAGCAGGCCGAGAAGCTGTGCACGATCGGACCGCCGATGGCGACCGTGCCGCGCTCGACGCTCGCGCGCCTGCTGGCCGAGGTCACGCCCGGGAACCTCGCCATGTCGTTCTTCACGAACGGCGGCGCGGAGGCGAACGAGAACGCGATCAAGCTCGCACGCTGGTACACGGGCCGACACAAGATCGTCGCGCGCTACCGCTCCTACCACGGCGCGACCGCCGGCGCGATCACGGCGACGGGCGACCCGCGCCGCTGGTTCGCCGAGCCCGGCCTCCCGGGGATCGTGCGCATGCTCGACCCGTACACCTACCGCTGCCCCGCCGGTCACCCCGACCCGTGCCCGGTCTGCACGGGCGCGCCGCACCTCGAGGAGATCCTCCAGTACGAGGGACCGCAGAACGTCGCCGCGGTCATCCTCGAGACGGTCACCGGCACGAACGGCGTCATCCCGCCGCCCGACGGCTACCTCCAGGCGATCCGCGAGGTCTGCGACCGGCACGGGATCCTGCTGATCTGCGACGAGGTGATGGCCGGCTTCGGCCGCACCGGACGCTGGTTCGCTTGCGAGAACTGGGACGTCGTCCCGGACATCCTCTGCGTCGCGAAGGGGATCAACTCGGGCTACGTGCCGCTCGGGGCGATGATCGTCTCCGAGCCGATCGCCGAGTGGGTGCGCGACAAGTACTTCGCCGGCGGGCTCACGTACAGCGGACATCCGCTCGCGTGCGCGTCGGCGGTCGCCTCGATCGAGGCCTTCCGCGAGGAGGGCATCGTCGAGAACGCGGCGGCGATGGGGCCGGTGTTCGAGGAAGAGCTGACGCGGCTCGCCGAGCGGCACCCGTCGATCGGCGACGTGCGCGGCCTCGGCTGCTTCTGGGCGCTCGAGCTCGTGAAGGACCGCGGGACGCGTGAGCCGCTCGTGCCCTTCAACGCCGCCGGGGAGGACTTCGCGCCGGTGGCCCGCATCGCCAAGGCCGCTCTCGAGCGCGGCCTCTATCTGATGACGCACTGGAACGTGATCATGATCTGCCCGCCGCTCGTGATCACGCGCGAGGAGATCGAGGAGGGCGTCGCCGTCCTCGACGACGCCTTGGCGCTCGCGGACGAGCTCTGCGCCTAGCTACCGCGGCAAGCACGACAGCAGCGTGTTCGCCGGCCCGTTCCCGTAGTGGATGTAGAGCCAGCGCCCGTTGCGGCACTGGATGTACTTGCGTCGGATCATGAGTGGGATCTCACCTCCGGCGACTCCGTTGGCGGCGCGTGGAGGAGTCGCGGGGCGCACGAGCCGGAACGCGGATCTCCGAGCGTTCGCGAAGGTGAAGAGCCAGTAGCCGCCGCAGCAGTCGGCCGTCGAAGCGGTTTGGAAGCTCCACGGGCCGCGCTGCTGCCCGTGATAGGCGAGGTACACCCGTCTCGTGCCGAACGAGTCGTGCAGCGCCGCGTCGAGGTTCCAGACGAGGCGGCCGTACGGCGTCAGGCCCGACGGCGGCGACTCGAGGTGCTGCCGCTGATCAGCGCGAGCCCGAGCGCCGGAAGCGCCGCGATCGAGATCAGGCGCCCCATGCCGCAGACTCTACGACGCGAGGACGAGCTTGCGGCCTGGGCCGCGGGGCCGCATACTCCGGCGGTCTAGCGGTTCGACGGAAGGAGGAAGCCCGATGACTGAGTTGTCGCCCGCCTTCTTCCGCATCCGCCGCTAGCGCCTCGTAGCTCGAGCCGCACGCGGCTCTCGTCCTTCAGAGCTACGGAGGTACCTTCCTTGAACCTGCACGACCTGGGCTGGTCGGACCAGCTCGAATCGGAGTTCGAACCGCACGCGGCGGCCGGCCTCGCACCCGCGCGCGTCGCCGTGGAGCATCGCGGCGCCTACGACGTCTACGTGGCCGGCGGGGAGCAGCGGGCGGAGGTCGCGCCGCGGCTGCGCAGCGCCGCGCGGCGCCGTGCCGACTTCCCCGCCGTCGGCGACTGGGTCGCGCTCGGCGGCGGCTTGATCCATGCCGTGCTCCCGCGCCGGACGAAGTTCTCGCGCAAGGTCGCCTGGACGGAGGTCGACGAGCAGATCGTCGCCGCGAACGTCGACGTCGTCTTCCTCGTCACCGCGTTCGGGCACGACTTCAACCCGCGCCGCCTCGAGCGCTACCTCGTCATGGCGTGGGAGAGCGGCGCCGAGCCCGTGATCGTGCTGACGAAGAGCGACCTCACGGAGGACGTCGAGGGGCCGGTGCTGGCCGCGGAGTCGGTCGCCTTCGGCGTGCCGATCCACGCCGTGAGCGGGGTCACCGGGGAGGGGCTCAACGACCTCCGCGCGCACCTCGGCCGCGGCCGCACCGCCGCGCTGCTCGGGTCATCCGGCGTCGGGAAGTCGACGCTCGTGAATCGGCTCGCCGGCGAGGAGCTGCTCGCGACGGCGGACATCCGGCGCGACGGTCGCGGCCGGCACACGACGACGCACCGCGAGCTCGTGCTCCTGCCGGGCGGCGGCCTCGTGCTCGACACGCCGGGGATGCGCGAGCTCCAGCTGTGGGAGTCGGCGGACGGGCTCGGCGAGGCGTTCACGGACGTCGAGGCACTGGCCGCTCGGTGCCGCTTCTCCGACTGCGTGCACCGCCGGGAACCGGGGTGCGCCGTGCGCGACGCGATCCGCCGCGGCGAGCTCCCGGCCGAGCGGTACGCGAGCTACGAGAAGCTGAAGCGGGAGCTCCACCGCCTCGAGATCCGGCTCGACAAGCGCGCCCGCTCGGAGGAGGCACGGCGCCGGCGCGCGTTCTACCGCGAGATCAAGGCACGAACGAAGGCGAGCCGCAAGCGCTAGCTTCGGTCCGTGATCGCCCTTGTTCCGTACGACCTCGAGTGGACACGCCGCTTCGAGTCCGAGCGTGCGCTCCTGGAGCGGGTCCTGGCGCCGTGGCTGGAGGGCGGCGTCGAGCACGTCGGCTCGACCGCGATCCCCGGCATCGCGGCGAAACCGATCGTCGACATGGTCGCAGGCGTCCACGATCTCGAGGAGGCACGCGCGGCGTTCGAGCCCCTCCACGAGGCCGGTTACCTCGACGAGCCGCACCGCCCGGAGATCGCGCACCACTTCGCGAAGCCGGCGCTGGAGCTCGACGCGCGGACGCTCAACCTCCACCTCACCGAGCCGAGCAGCAGCCTCTGGCGCGAGCGGCTCGCCTTTCGCGACGCCCTCCGCGCCGATCCGGCCCTCGCGGCCGAGTACGAGGCGCTGAAGCTCCGGCTCGCGCACCGGCACACCGGCGACGTCCGGACGTACACGGACGGGAAGCGCGAGTTCGTGCGCCGGGTGCTTGTCGCCGCCGGAGTCGAGTTCAGCTGGCGCTGAGAGCTACTCGCGGCGTTCCGCGCGCAGAGGCTTGACGTGCGCAGGTACCTCGCGGCACTCCCGTTCCTCGGCGTGGAAGAAGCCGTGGTAGCCGAAGAGCCGTCCAAACCGTGTGTTCGCGACCGCGACGTCGATTCGGAAGCAGGCAGCTTCGTCGTCGTACCACTCGCGCACCTCGGCGATCCCTGAGAAGAGGAGCGGAAACCGGAAGGCCACGCGGCGCTCGTAGAACCGCTGCTCACCGGAGCGGAAGCGGATCCCGCCCTCGTCGTCGACCGAGGCGTTGAGGTCGACGGCGAGGTGCTGGTGCGTGCCGAGGTAGTCGACGATGCAGCCCCGCCGCTCGCTCCAGATCATCGTGGCGTCGAAGCGGCGCGCCCGGCGCGGGAGCTCGAAGGTGCGCGTCCAGGTCACGGTCTCGCGACCGAAGCGGTCGCGATAGGCGTAGTTCTCGATCGTGAACGGCACGTCGCGCGCGCGATCCGGGAACATGATCCGGCGCCAGGTGCCGAGTACGAGGAACGGCACGGTGAACGCGGGCCCGCGCCAGATCTCCTCCATCACCCCGCGGCCGATCGACGCTACGCCGTCCTCGCTCGAGAACCCGAAGCGGCGCTGGATCTGCGGATGCAGCCGCTCGAAGTCGTCACCGAGCGCGCGCCGGTAGATGGACGTCATCGCGGCGGCCTCCGGAGGCAGCGACGCGCGCGGGCGAGACCTCGCGACCGCTCCGGCTCGACGCCCTCCTCGAGCCAGATGCGCAGCCGGTCGAAGCTCCACGCCGTCGCCCAGCCGAGCAAAGGACGGAAGAGCAGGCGGTCGACGAGCGCTCCGAGTAGGCCCCACCGGGTCTCGTAGTCGTAGCGCGTCAGGAAGCGCACGCCTTCGCTCGTCGGCACGTAGCGCCAGTAGCCCGAGCCGGAGCGGATCAGCGAGCGGGTGTCGTTCGACCAGAAGCGGAGCGCCGACGTGCCGGCGCCGGTCACGCTCTCGCCGAGCCCCTCGATCTCGAACCCGAAGCCGATCCGCGTCGCGTAGCGGAAGCGCCCGCCGGCGAGCGGCTCGATCGATGTGAAGCGGGCATCCCAGCGCACGTGCTCCGCCGGCGTCTGCGTCTTCGCCCAGACCTCTTCGAGCGGGGCGCGGATCAGCGTCTCCACGTAGATCGGCCGCCTGCTCACGGCCGGGACCTTCCCGCGGCACGCGGTCGTATCCCCTCCGTGGCCCGCAAGCTCACGGCCCTCCTCGTCGCCGTCGCCGCGCTCGGGGGCGGCGCGGCGCGCGGCGGCGGGAGCCCCGTCGCGCTCGTGACCGCCGAGACGCAGAACCAGCTCCTCGCGATCGCGCTCCCGTCAGGGAAGGTGCTGCGGCGGCTGCGGATGCCGGCCGATCCCGAGAACGTCGCCGTCGTCGGAGCCGAGCACGTCGTCGTCGTGAGCCCGCGGGCGGGAGCGGTGACCGTCCTCGCGACCCCATCGCTGCGCATCGTCCGCGTCCTGCGCGGCTTCTCCGATCCGCACGTCGTCGCGGCGACGGCCGACCTGCAGGGCGTCTACGTGACCGACGACGGCAGCGGGCAGCTCGTCGCGATCCGGTTCTCGCCCCGGCCGCACGTGGTGCGGCGCGTGTTCGTCGGCCTCGGAGCGCACCACTTCGCGGTGAGCCCGTCCGGGAACCAGGCGTGGATCGCGCTCGGCGAGCGCGCGCGCACGATCGTCGTGGTGGACATCTCCGACCCGTGGCGGCCGAAGGTCGTGGGGCGCTTCGACCCGGGCTTCGCCGCCCACGACCTCGCCTTCTCGAGCGACTGGCGCGTGTGGGTGACGGCTGCCGATCGTCGTTTCGTGACGATCTTCGACACGAGGACGCTGCGCCCCGTCGCGCGCATCCCGGCCGGCGCCCCGCCGCAGCACGTCGCGATCGGCTACCTCGACGATGCCTTCATCACGAGCGGCTACAGCAGCTCGCTGGAGATCGTCGACCGCTCGAGCGGCCGGATCCGGCACACCATCCGCGTTCCCCGCGGGAGCTTCGACGTCACGGTCGGCGGAGGCTTCGCCGTCACCTCGTCGCTTCTCCGCGGGACGGTCACGGAGGTCACCGACGACGGCGCGGTCTGGCTGAGCAAGCGCTTCGCCCCCGCAGCGCGCGGTGTCGCTGTGGCGGCCTTCTAGCCCGCTGCTGCGGCGCGGGACTCGGCGGCGTGCAGCTGCTTCGCCATCGCCTGGAGCATCTTCCAGGAGAGCGCCGCGTTGTTCTCGACGAGCGGGCGGAAGTCCCACATCGTCATCCCCCAGGCCTTCACGGGGGTCTCGGCGGTGATCGTCGCGGTGCGCGCGCCCTCAGTGATGAGCGCGATCTCGCCGAAGTAGGAGCCGGGCCCGAGCTTGGCGCGCTCCTCGTCGTGGACGCTGACACGGGCCTCGCCGTCCTCGATGACGAAGAACCCGACCCCGCCGCGCCCCTCGACGGTGAGGCTCTCTCCCGCCCCGAAGTTCCGCTCCTTCATCGAGCCCGCGATCTGCTCGACCTCCCTCCGGCCGAGGTCGGAGAAGAGCGGCACGCGCTGGATGAGGTCGACGGGGGCTCCGGCCACGGCGCATTTATGCCAGATGCGGGCCTCGGATGGAAGCGGCATGCGAAATGCGCGCGTAGGAGAAGATGTACCGGTGAGGTTGACGATCGTCGGCTGCTCGCCCGCTTGGCCCAATCCAGGCGGTGCGCAGTCGGGGTACCTCGTCGAGGATCGCGGGCGGCTCCTCCTCGACTGCGGGCCCGGAGTCCTCGCCCGTCTGCGCGAGCGCGAGGCCTGGCCGCAGGTGGACGCGATCGCGATCACGCACTTCCACCTCGACCACTGGGGCGACATCGTCCCGTGGGTCTGGGGCTCGATGTTCCGCTTCGACGGCGACCGGCCACGGCCGGAGCTCTGGCTGCCGCCGAACGGGCGCGACCTGCTCGAGCGGTTCGAGTCGACCCTCGGCAGCCCGAAGATGTTCGAGCACACCTTCGAGCTGCACGAGTACGAGGAGCGGACGCCGTTCGAGGCGGCGGGTCTCGAGGTGACCGCGTTCCAGGTTCCGCACTACCGGATCGAGACGTACGGGTTCCGCATCTCCGACGGCCAGGCGACGCTCGCCTACTCCGGCGACAGCGGCCCTTCCGACCAGCTTGCGGAGCTGGCCCGCGATGCGGACCTCTTCCTCTGCGAGGCGACGCTCGAGCGCGGTGTCCTCGACGGCGAGCCGCGCGGCCACCTGAGCGCCGAGGAGGCGATCGCGGCCTTCGAGGCTTCGGGCGCGAAGCGGCTCCTCGTCACGCACCGGCCCGACGAGCTCCCCCTCGCGGACGGCCTCGAGCGCGCCTACGACGGGCTCGAGCTCGAGGTCTGAGCCGCATCCTCATCGCCGGAGCGAGCGGCGTCCTCGGCCGCGCGACGCTCCCCCACCTCGACGGCCACGAGGTGGTGGCGCTGACGCGAACGCGCGACAAGCTGCGGCTCCTGCGCGACCTCGGCGCCGAGCCGGCCCTGTGCGACGTCTACGACTACCCGAGCCTCCTGCGCATCGGGCGCGACGCGCGCCCGGAGATCGTCGTCAACTTCCTCACCGACCTCTCCGCGGGGTCGACGGAGGCGAACGCCCGCGTCCGGCGGGAGGGTGGGGCCAACGTCGCCGCGGCCGCGAGGGCGACCGGCGCAGGGCGGCTCGTCGTCGAGAGCATCGCCTTCCCGCTCGAGGGCGACGCGGCCCGCGCCGTGGATGAGCTCGAGCAGACCGCACGCGACTTCCCCGGCGAGGGGCTCGCCCTCCGCTTCGGCCGCCTCTGGGGGCCCGCCACCGCGTACGCGACCCCCGCCGAGCCGCCGACGATCCACGTCGAGCGCGCCGGAGCCGAGGCCGCCCGGCTGATCGTCGACGCACCGCCCGGCCTCTACACGGTCGCTTAACCGTGTATTTCCGGGTGTTCTGGAATCAGCGAGCCGTGTCCGTTACCCAGCGACGACCGGTCGCCGCCGAGCCGGAGCACGTCCCCGTTCGCGAGGGCGTCTACGGCGACCGCGTCGCGGCGGGAATCGCCGCGTCGGTGCCCTTCTGGGACCAGGGCCACCCGATCCCGGTCGGCTGGTTCCCGAAGCACTACCCGCAGATCGGCGACCTGAGCTTCTTCGTCGGCTTCACCGTGACAGCCGTGATCTACCTGGCGCTCAACGCGCGGGCGGTTCGCCGACGGCTGGTTTCGCCCTGACCGCCGCGGAAAAGACGCGGCGCACACCACGACGGAAGGGGACGACGATGGCGGCACTCGAGGACAAGCTCGTCGAGTACATCGACGACGCATACGCGATGGAGCAGAACGTCTTGCGCATGCTCGACGGCATGATCGGCACGACGAAGGATCCGCAGATGAAGCGGGCGCTCGAGCGGCACAAGAAGCAGACCGAGAAGCAGGCGGAGCGGCTCGAGGAGTGCCTCCAGGAGCACGGCAAGTCCCCTTCCAAGGTGAAGGCCGCCGGCGGGATGATGGCGGCGCTGATGAAGAGCGTCCTCGACGCGGCCCGCGACAACAGCCCCGGCCGCAACGCCCGCGACGGCTTCGCGACCGAGCACATGGAGATCGCGAGCTACGAGATGCTCGAGCGCGTCGCGAAGAAGGCGAAGGACAAGAAGACTCAGGCGGTCGCCCGCCAGAACCGCGAGGAAGAGGAGGCTATGGCGCGCAGCATCGCCGCGAAGTGGAACAAGGTCGTCGAGCTCTCGCTAAAGGAGGAAGGCGTCCGCACCTAAAAGGCCGCCGAGCCTGCGGTAGCCCTCGACGGAGGGGTGGTCGCCGTCGTCCGTCCAATCCGCGCGCATGCGCCCCGGCCGCTCCGGGTCCTCGAGGGTTGCGTGGAACGGAAGCACCGGCACGCCCTCCTCGCGGCCTATCGCGTACACGAGCTCGTTCAGGCGCCGGATCGCCGGCTCGGCGCGGGGCCAGCCGTTGTTCCAGGGCAGGAGGTCGGCGAGCGCGATACCCAGACCCAGCTCGAGCCCGCGGCGCACCATCCGCTGGAGGGCGGCCGCCGCGTCCTCGACCGGCCGGCCCTGCGCTATGTCGTTGATCCCGCCCTGGACGACGAGGCCGTCCGCGCCGACGACGCAGGCGTCGAGCCGCAGCTCGATCTCCTCGGCTCGCTCGCCGTAGACGCCGCAGTTCGCGAGCTCGAGCCCGGGCATCGCGCGCGCCGCCCACCACTCCCACTGGCTCCGCTCGTTCAACGCGGCCCCGATCCGCGAGCGCACCTCCGGATCGGGATCCCAGAGCGGCGATCCGGCGGTGATGGAGTCGCCCAATGCGGCGATTTTGCGTTGCATCGGGTCTATCATGGTCCCGCCGGCGAAAGGAGAGCGGTGCCCGACGACGGGCAGAACGGGCACGGGGTCATCGTGATCGGCGCGTCTGCGGGCGGAGTCGAAGCGCTTCGAAACATTGCTGCCGGGCTGCCCGAGGACTTCGGGTCGACCGTTTTCGTCGTCCTCCACCTGCCGCCGGGCGGGACGAGCGTCCTGCCGGCGATCCTCGCGCGTGCCGGCGACCTCACGGCGTCGCACCCCGTGGACGGCGAGGAGATGAAGCCGGGTCACATCTACGTCGCGCCGCCCGACAACCACATGCTGATCGACGACGGCCTCGTCCGGCTCGCCCGCGGCCCGCGTGAGAACGGGCACCGCCCGGCGATCGACGCGCTGTTCCGGAGCGCGGCGCGCTCGCACGGGGCCGGCGTGATCGGCGTCATCCTCTCCGGCGTCCTCGACGACGGGACGGCCGGGCTCGCGGCCGTGAAGGCGGCCGGGGGGCGGACGGTCGTCCAGGATCCGGCCGATGCGCTGTACCCGGCGATGCCGGAGAGCGCGATCTCGTACGTGGACCCGGAGCACGTCGTCGCGACCGCGGGAATCGCGCCGCTTCTCGCCGAGCTCGCAACGCAGGCGCGGCCCGAGGCGCCGCCGATCCCGGTCGAGCCGGAGGTCGTCCTCGAGGAGAGCCTCGTCGCCGCCGACCGCTCGGCGAGCGACGCTCCACAACCGGGCAAGCCGAGCGGCTTCACATGTCCCGAGTGCAGCGGAGCCCTGTGGGAGGCCGACGAGGGGAGCGTGCCGCGGTTCCGCTGCCGGACGGGCCACCAGTTCTCGCTCGAGACGCTGCTCGTTGCGCAGTCGGACTCGATCGAAGCGGCGCTCTGGTCGGGGGTGCGCGCGCTCGAGGAGCGCTCGGCGATGCTGCGCCGCGTCGCCCAGCGCATGTCGTCACGCGGGAACTCGAGCTCGGCCTTCCGCTACGCGCGGCAGGCCGACCAGGGAATCCAGCACGCGCTCGCGCTCCGCCACGCGCTGCACAACTTCCATGCGGCAGGGACCGAGGACGAGGAAGGCGCCGAAGAAGACCTGGTGCAGCTGCCATGACGACCCAGCGCGATCCGGACTTCGAGCAGCTGCTCCGCTACATCCGCGAGAACCGCGCCTTCGACTTCACCGGCTACAAGCGCCCGAGCCTCATGCGCCGCATCACGAAGCGCATGCACGAGCGCGGGGTCGAGACCTACGCCGAGTACCAGGAGCTCCTGGCGAAGGAGCCGGACGAGTTCGTCCCGCTCTTCGACACGATCCTGATCAACGTCACGTCGTTCTTCCGCGACGAGCTCGCGTGGGACTTCCTGCGCGAGGAGATCGTCCCGCGGATCGTCGAGGGCGGCCACGACATCCGGGTCTGGTCGACCGGCTGCGCGACGGGCGAGGAGGCCTACTCGGCGGCGATCGTCTTCGCGGAGGCGGTCGGCGAGGACGCCTTCCGCCGGCACGTGAAGATCTATGCCACCGACATCGACGACGACGCGCTGAGCGGCGGCCGACACGCGCGCTACACCGCGAAGCAGCTCGAGAGCGTGCCGGCGGAACTGCGCGAGAAGTACTTCGAGGACGGGAACACCCCGTTTTCGTTCCGGCAGGACCTGCGGCGTTGCGTCATCTTCGGCCGCCACGACGTGATCCAAGACCCGCCGATCTCGAAGATCGACCTCCTGATCTCCCGCAACACGCTCATGTACTTCACGGCGGAGGCGCAGGAGCAGATCCTCCAGAACTTCCACTTCGCGCTCCGCGACGAGGGCTACCTCTTCCTCGGCAAGTCGGAGGCCCTTGCCGCGCGCTCGCCGCTCTTCGCCCCGGTCGACCTCAAGCGCCGCATCTTCGCGCGGGTCGGGCGCCACCGACTCGCCGTTCTGCCGCCTGAGCGTGGAGGCCGGCCCGAACCGGAGGCCGAGCTCGAGAGCGGCGTCCGCGCGCTCGCCATGGACGCCGCCCCGGTCGCGCAGCTCGTCGTCGACGCCGACGGCAACCTCGCGCTCGCGAATGCCCATGCACGCGTCCTCTTCGGGATCAAGGCCACGGACACCGGGCGGCCGATTCAGGACCTCGAGGTGTCCTACCGTCCCATCGAGCTGCGCTCGCGGATCCAGCAGGCCTACGCCGAGCGGCATCCGGTCTGGATCCACGACGTCGAGTGGGCGAGCGATGGTCAGGCTCGGGTCTTGGACGTGCAGGTCGCGCCGCTGCCGAGCCCGAGCGGCGACACCGTCGGAGCGTCGATCACGTTCGCCGACGTCACCCGCTTCAATCGCCTGCGCGAGGAGACCGTCGTCTCGAAGCGGCAGCTCGAGACCGCCTACGAAGAGCTTCAGTCCACCGTCGAGGAGCTCGAGACGACGAACGAGGAGCTCTCCTCGACGAACGAGGAGCTGGAGACGATGAACGAGGAGCTCCAGTCGACGAACGAGGAGCTCGAGACGATGAACGAGGAGCTCCATTCGATCAACGAGGAGCTCGAGACGATGAACGACGAGCTCCAGGTGCGAACGGACGAGCTGAACGAGGTGAACTCCTTCCTCGAGAGCATCCTCGGCAGCCTTCGTGCCGGCGTCGTCGTCGTGGACAAAGACCTGCAGGTGACCGGTTGGAACGACGCGGCGTTCGAGCTCTGGGGGCTCCGGCCGGAGGAAGTGCTCGGGAAGCACCTGATGAACCTCGACATCGGCCTTCCGGTCGAGCAGCTGCGCGGCCCCATACGCGAGACGCTCGCCGGGAACGGGCAGCCCGAGGTCGTGCTCCAGGCGGTGAACCGCCGCGGCCGGAGGATCTCGGCGCGCGTCGAGCTCGTGCCGCTGGACGGATCGGCGGGCGTCCGCGGGGCGATCCTGATAATGCACCCGCACGAAGAAGGCCAGGCTTGACCGAGATCGCCGGGCTCCAGTCGGTCATCCAGGCGCTCCGCATCGCAGAGGAGGAGCTTCGGGCCCAAAACGAGGAGCTCGCCGCCACGCACGCCGAGCGCGACGAGACCTACCGGCGCTACCGGGAGCTCTTCGACGCCGGGCCTGACGGAATGCTCGTCACCGACGAGAACGGCAAGATCCTAGAGGCGAACCGCGCCGCCGCCGAGCTGTTCGAGGTGCCGTCCGACCGCTTGCCTGGGAAGGTGCTCGCGGTCTTCGTCGCCCCGCAGTGTCGGCGGGCGTTCCGAACCTCGCTCGTCGAGCTCATCTCGGGCCGCGAGGAGGTCGTGGAGTCCGACCTGCGGCTGCGACTACGCTCCGGCGACGGCCGGATCGTCCAGGCGCGCGCGGTTCCGATTCGCGGGGCCGGCGGACCGTTCGAGGTTCGGTGGGCTCTCCGCGACGTCACCGAGGAGCGCTCCGACGCAACCGAGCTTCGCGTCCTCAACGCGGAGCTGGCCGGACGCGTCGCCGAGCGGACCGAGGCAGTCGAGCGCCAGCAGGCGCTCCTCTCCGCGGTGCTGGAGCAGAATCCGCTCGGCCTCGCGATCGTGGACGAGAGCGAGCAGGTCGTGCTCGCGAACGACGAGGCGCGGCGGATGATCGGCGAGCCCGGGCCGCCCGCTCGCGTCAACGGATACCGGCTCGACGGATCGGCTTACGACGGCGACTGGCCCGTGCTCCGCTCGCTCCGATCCGGCGAGATCGTGATCGGCGAGCGGGCGCGGATCGTGCGTCCCGACCGCGAGCATGTAATCGTCGAGATCAACAGCGGCCCGATCCGCGACGTCGCCGGCCGCACCGTCGCGGCCGTGTCGGTCTTCCGCGACATCACGCTCGCCGAGCAGCGCGAGCGGGCCGAGCGGGAGTTCGTCTCGAACGCGGCGCACGAGCTGCGCACGCCGCTTGCGGCGATCGTCGGCGCAATCGAGGTCCTCCAGGCTGGCGCGAAGGGCGATCCGACCGAGCGCGACCGCTTCCTGGCCCACGTCGAGCGGCAGTGCCGGCGGCTCGAGCGCCTCACGACCGCGCTCCTCACACTCGCGCGCGTCCAGACGCAAGACGAGCCGGCGCGACTCGAGATCGTCGAGCTCGGCCCGCTGCTCGAGGAGGTCGCGCAGTCGCTCCATCCGGCTCCGCGCGTCTCCCTCGTCGTCGACTGCCCGGAGGGGGCGGCGGTCTTCGCGAACCGGGCGCTCCTCGAGGAGGCGGTCGTCAACCTGACCATGAACGCGCTGAAGTACACCCTCCGCGGGAAGATCACGCTCGCGGTCGCCGAAACCGATTCGGGTTTCGTCTCGGTCGAGGTCCGGGACACAGGGCGTGGCATGACAGCGGCCGACAGGAAACGAGCGGTGGAGCGCTTCTACCGCGGCGGCGACGAGGCGTCCGCCGGCTTCGGGCTCGGGCTCGCCATCGTGTCCGCAGCGGCAGAGGCGATGGGCTCGACGCTCGAGATCGAGTCGACACCGCGGCGCGGGACGACGGTGCGCCTGCGGCTGCGCGCGGCTCGGGTGCTGGCCGCGTGAGCGACAGGATTCTGGTCGTCGACGACGAGCCCGCGATCGTCGACGCCGTCGTGTACGCGCTCCGCGCCTCCGGCTTCGACGTCGACGCCTTCGCCGACGGCGAGTCGGCGCTCGACGCGGCGCGGTCGGACGGGTACGACGTGCTCGTGCTGGACGTCCGCCTACCGGGTCTCTCCGGGATCGAGATCTGCCGCCGGCTGCGCAGCGAGAGCGACGTCCCGATCCTGATCCTCACCGCGATGGACGCCGAGGTCGACCGCGTGCTCGGCCTCGAGGCGGGCGCCGACGACTACGTCACGAAGCCGTTCTCGGTCGCGGAGCTCGTGAGCCGCGTCCGGGCGATCCTGCGCCGCCGCGAGCTCGATCGCGCGGTCGGCTCCGGCATCCGCCACATCGGCTCGCTCGAGCTCGACGTGAACCGGCACGAGGTCCGGATCGACGGGAAGACGATCCGCCTGACACCCTCCGAGTTCCGCCTGCTCGCCCTCCTCGCCGAGGAGCCCGAGCGTGTCTACACCCGCCGCGAGATCATGCAGCACCTCTGGGACTCGACGTACGTGGGCGATCAGCGCGCGTGCGACATCCACGTCTCCAACCTGCGGCGGAAGATCGAAGAGACACCCGGCCGGCCGCAACGGCTCGTCACCATTCGCGGCGTCGGTTACAAGCTGCTCGCAGTGTGAGCGGATGCCAAGAGAGGCCATAGGGAACCCTTAATCGCACCCGGCTACCGTGGCCTCGATGGACGTGGACGGAGTCAGGGCGACGACAGCGCAAATTGGCGCCGACGCGTACGTGGTGTCGGTCGCGGGCGAGCTGGACATCGCGACGGCCAGCCGGTTCGCCGAGGAGTTCGAGCGCACCGCCCAGCGAAACGCACGTCGGGTGATCGTCGACCTGGTCGGGCTCACGTTCATCGACTCCGTAGCTCTCGGGGTCCTAACGGAGGAGGCGCGGCGACTGCGAGCGTCCGGGGGGACGTGCGTCGTCGTCTCGCAGGACCCGCGCATCCTCCGTGTGTTCGAGATCACGGGCCTTGACCGGATCTTCCGGATCGAGCGCTCGCTGGCCGAGGCGGTCGAGGGGGTGATCGAGAGCGATGGCGTCGCAGCTCGCTGACGGCCGAGACGGCGTCGTCGAGGTCGCCGCGACCGAGCGCGAGGAACGGCTCGCGGAGCTCGTCGTCGCCCTCGCGGACGAGAACGCGAACCTCCAGCGGGCGCTCGACACACGCATCGTGATCGAGCAGGCGAAGGGCGTGCTCGCGGAGCGGTTCGGCCTGGACGTCCACGAGGCCTTCCAGGTGCTGCGCCTGTCGGCGCGGAGCAACCGGATGCGGCTCCACGTCCTTGCGAAGCGCGTCGTCGAGTCGCCGCAGACGCCGCCGGAGATCGAGCAGGCGCGGCTGGGGCTAGGCCGGAGCCCCGCTTCGCGGGCGTAGCTCGACGGACAGCTCGCAGTCGAGCGCCTCGGCGATCCGGAGCAGCGTGTCGATCCGCGGCGGCCGGCCGCCGGCTTCGAGGCGAGCGATCGCCGACTGCGTCGTCCCGACGAGCTCGGCGAGCTCGCGCTGCGAGAGGTTCCGCGCCGTGCGCTGCGCCTGGACCTGGTCGGCGATGCGGGCGAAGAACCACCCGTCGCCGGCCCCGGCGAGGCGCGCGCGCGCCTTCTCGCCGAGCTGCGAGAGGGGGCGATCGCGCGGCTGGGTCATCGACGCGTCCATCGCATACCTGCTATGACGATAGCAGGCGCCGGCGACTACCGCTCGGGAGGCATGCGTTCTTCGGAGAAGACGCCGAAGGCAATGCCGGTTCTGCCGTACATGTGCGGGACGGCAGGCTTCGGAAGCTTCCGGCCGGGCGCGAACTTCGGCGGCGGGTGCTCCTCTTCGCGCTCGTGGTCCTCGTGTTTCTTCGCCACCTTCTCACCTTAGCCGAGGAGACTTAAGGGGACGGTACCGACGACGGACAGCACGATCAGAACGAGGCTGAGCTCGATCAGCACCTCGGGCTTCTGGGCGCGGATGATGCGATCGTTCGTATCGATCGTCTCGAGCAGCTCCGCGAGCATCTGCCGCCCGACGTCGACGGCGGCTTCGCCGCCGAAGGTCTCATAGAACGCGCGCAGGTTCGGGCCGGCGTCCACCGATCTCGGCCAGATGACTGCCAGGAGGAGCAATCCGGCGACGGTGAGCCCGGTCGCGTCGAGCCACCAGAACCGATTGACGGCGTCGTGGACGGCGACAAGCACGCCGGCTGCCAGCGGCGTCCGCACCGAGCAGACCGAGCGCCTTGAGATCGAGCCAGTGGAAGCCGTGGAGCTGCGCGTCCAGGCGGGCTCTGCGCGCGTTCGACGAGCATCTGGACGACGATCTCCTCGTCGTCGCCGGCTGCGTATCGTCGGAGCAGGGCCGCGAGCCCACCGGCGATCATGCTCCGAGGCTATGTGTGCCTGACGAGCAGCTCCCGGTGGCGCGCTAAAGCGGCGAGCAATTGATCCACATCCGCCACGGAGTTGTATGCGTGCGGCGAGATGCGGAGGTTGCCGGCGCGCGAGGAGGTGACGATGTCCTCGCGATCGAGCGCCTCGACAAGCGCGGGTGCGTCGGTCGAGGCGACACACAACAGCGCGCCGCGGCGCTCCGGCTCGCGCGGGGTCGCGACCCGGGCTCCGAGCTCGTCGAGACCCTCCAGCAGACGCGCATGCAGGCCGAGGACGTGCTCATGCGTCGCCGCGATGCCGATCTCCTCCATCAGCTCCATCCCGGCGATGCCGGCGTAGATGGCGGGGATCGGCGGCGTCCCAGACTGGAAGCGGCTCGCCGTCGCCGCGGGCGAGTAGTCGCGGTGGTCCATGGCGAAGATGTCGCGGTCGGCGAACCAGCCGGTCGCGGTCGGCCAGACGCGCTCCACGAGCTCGCGGCGCGCGTAGAAGAACGCGAGCCCGGCGGAGCCGAGCAGGTACTTGAGGACGCCGGCGGCGAGGAAGTCGACATCGAGCTCCCGGACGTCGATGGGCAGCGAGCCGATCGTCTGGTATGCGTCGAGGAGCACGAGCGCGCCGCGCTCGTGCGCGAGCTGCGTGACCGCGTCGACGTGGACCCGCGCGCCGTTCCGGTAGCAGACGTGCGTGATCGAGACGAGCAGCGTGTCGTCGTCGATCGCGCGCTCGAAGTGCTCGACCGGAATCGTGCCGTCGCCCGCCTCGGGGACGTGGACGACGCGCGCGCCCCGCGATTCCTGGGCGTGCCAGATCTGACCGACCGTCGGGAACTCCCAGTCGGTGAGGACGACCTTCGAGCGCCGCGCGTAGCGAAGGCCGCTCGCGAGCGCGCTCACCCCGGCCGAGAGGGACGTCGTGACCGCGACCTCGTCGGACGCCGCGCCGACGAGGCGCGCGAAGGTCGCCCGCGCCGCCTCGCCGCGCTCGACCCAGTACTCCCACGGCGCGCCCTGCTCGTCCCAGTCCGCGAGGTACTGCTCGTAGGCGGCGCGCACGGCGTCCGAGAGCGCGCCCTGTGAGCAGCTGTTGACGTACAGCCGCCGCTCGAAGATCGGGAAGCGGTGCCGGATCCGGTCGGGGAGCGTGACGACGCTAGCGACCAAGGTAGGCCTTGCGGAGGTCTTCGTTCGCCAAGAGCGCCGAGGCCTCGTCCGCCAGCACGACGCGGCCCGTTTGAAGGACGTACCCGCGGTCGGCGATTGCGAGCGACACGTTGGCGTTCTGCTCGACCACCAAGACGGCGACGCCCGACTCGTGCACCTGCTTGATGATGTCGAAGTTCCGCTCGACGAGGATCGGCGCGAGCCCCATCGACGGCTCGTCCATGAGCAGGAGCTTTGGCCGCGACATGAGCGCCCGGCCCATCGCCACCATCTGCTGCTCACCCCCCGAGAGCGTCCCCGCGAGCTGCTTGCGCCGCTCGTACAGGAGCGGGAAGAGCGAGTACACCCGCTCGAAGTCCTCCTTGTGCCCGCCGTTCCGCAGGTAGGCGCCCATCTCGAGGTTCTCCTGCACCGACATCGGCGCGAACAGGCGCCGGTTTTCGGGGACGATCGCCATCCCGCGAGCGATCCGGTAGCTCGTCGGCCGACCCGTCACCTTCTCCCCGGCGAACGCGACGCTCCCCGCGTAGGGCCTGACGATGCCGAGGATCGTCTTCAGCGTCGTCGACTTGCCCGAGGCGTTGCCGCCGAGGAGGCAGACGAGCTCGCCCTCGCCGACCTGGAGCGAGACGTCCTGAAGGATCCGGATCTCGCCGTAGGAGGTGTGGATCCCGTCGAGCTCGAGGAGCGCCATCAGCCGGCCTCCGTCTCCTCCTTGGCGCCGCGCACGCCGAGGTACGCCTCGACGACGCGCTCGTCGGTCGCGACCGCCTCGAACGAGCCCTCGGCGATCTTCACGCCGTGGTCGAGCGCGACGACGCGGTCGGAGATGCCCTCGACCACGTGCATGTCGTGCTCGATGACGAGGATGGTGTAGCCGCCGTCGTCGCGGAGCTTGCCGATCAGCTCCGTGATCTCGTGCGTCTCGGCGGGGTTCATCCCGGCCGCCGGCTCGTCGAGGAGGAGGATGCGCGGCTCGGTCGCCATCGCCCGCGCGATCTCGAGCCGCCGCCGGTTCGCATACGAGAGGCTGTAGGCGAACTGGTTCCAGCGGTAGCCCATAAGGCGCTCGCCGAAGAATGAGAGCTTCTCCTCGGCGCGACGGTGGATCTCCTTCTCCTCCCGGCGCGCCGCCGGCGTGCGCACCATCGAGCGCAGGACGCCGACCTTCGTCGCCCCGTACTGCGCCGCCATCACGTTCTCCTTGACCGTCATGTTCAGGAAGAGCCGAAGCGTCTGGAAGGTGCGGGCGACCCCGAGGCTCGTGATCTTGTGCGGCGCGAGGCCGACGAGGTTCCTGCCGTCGAGCCGGATCTCGCCGGCATCGGGCCGGTAGAGGCCGGTGATGAGGTTGAAGAGCGTCGTCTTGCCGGCGCCGTTCGGGCCGATCACGCTCACGATCTCGTGCTCGCGGACGACCAGGTCGAGGCCCTCGATCACCCGCAGGCCGCCGAACGACTTCCCCACGCCGTCGAGCTCGAGGAGCGGCGCGCCGTCGGTCACGCGATCTCCACGTAGGCGTTGCCGAAGAGGCCCTGCGGGCGGGCGTTCATGAGCGCGACGAGAAGCGCCCCGAGCAGGATCAGCCGCGTCGCGCCGCCGATCTGCTCGAGAAGGAGGTTCTCCCAGACGAACATCACGAGGTAGAGAAGTGGCGGGATGAGCACGGTCCGCCAGAGCCGGCCGAGCTGCGGGACGACCACGACCGCGGCGATCAGGAAGACGTAGGCGACGTCCGCGATCTTCTCGTGGTGCGACGGCAGCAGCATCCAGTGGTTCATCGCGTGCGCGAAGACACCCGAGCCGATCGCGTGGCCGTGGACGAGCCGCGGGTACGCGGCGGAGGCGATCGCGTGCACGGCGAAGCCGAAGGCGACGAGACCGCCGAGAACGGCGACGAGCCGCGGCCACGGCCGCACCTTGACGAGGAGCGCGAGCAGGATCGCGCCGTAGAAGAGCGGTCGGGCGTTGGCCGAGGAGCGCAGGAGCTCCGGCACGCTCGAGACGACCACCGCGCCGACGACGATCCCCATGATGCTGCCGAAGCCGCCGAGGATCATGATCGCGTAGATCGTGATCAGCAGGCCCACGTCGTAGTCGCCCGGGAGCGCCGCGGTCGCGATCGTGCCGTAGATCGCGCCCGTGAAGCCGGCCGTCGCGGCGCCGAAGACGAACGCGAGGAGCTTCAGCCGGTTCACCGGGATGCTCATCGCCTCGGCCGCGAGCGGGTCCTCGCGGAGCGCGCGCCAGGCGCGGCCGGTGCGCGAGTCGTGCACCCAGTAGAGGAGGACGAGGACGAGCGCGATCGAGATGAGGAGGAGGTAGTACTGCTGCCTTGTCGACTCGAGCTTGTAGCCGAAGAAGTTGAACGGATCGATGTTGGGCAGCCCGTTCGAGCCGCCGGTCAGGTCGACGTGGCCCGCGAAGGGGAAGTTGATCCGGTTCGCGTTGTTCACGAAGACGACGAAGGCCTGCCCGAAGAAAAGCGTGACGATCGCGAGGTAGTCCCCGAGCAGGCGCCGCGACGACAGCCCGACGACGAGCCCCGTCAGCGCGGTGGCCACGACGACGACCGGGATCGCGGCCTCCGCCTGCCAGTGGTTTCCGAATTGCGGCGAGGCGAGGATCGCGTAGAAGTACGCGCCGAACCCGAAGAAGGCGACGTAGCCGAGATCGAGGAGCCCCGCGAAGCCGACGACGATGTTCAAGCCGACGGCGAGGAGCGCGTAGACGAGCGTGAAGAGGCCGTACCGGAAGACGTTGCCCTCGCTCGTCAGGTACGGGAAGGCGGCCGCGGGGGCCGCGAGCACGAGCACGCGCGCCACGATCGGAATCCGCTCCCACCACCGCTCCACCGCGCCGCGCAGGCCGGTGTAGCGCTCGCGCCGGCCCTCGACCTGCGCCACCCACTCGTCGACGCCGATGCGCGGACGGTCGAGCGCGTCCGGCGGAGCGGGAACGTCGGGTCCGACGCCGTCCGCCGCCATCAGGCCTTCTGGATCACGGCCCGTCCGAAGAGGCCGCTCGGTCGGATGAGGATGACGAGGATGAGCAGGGCGAAGACGTAGAGGTTCTGGAAGGTCGAGCCCTGCGGCAGGTAGCCGGTCGCGTACGACTCGGCGAGCCCGACGATGAGCCCGCCGATCATGGCTCCCGGGATGCTGCCGATCCCGCCGAGGACCGCCGCGGTGAAGCCCTTGAGCCCCGCGATGAAGCCCATGAAGTGGTAGATCTGGCCGAAGACGAGGCCGAACATGACCCCGGCCGCGCCGGCGAGCGCCGAGCCGATGAAGAACGTCGCCGAGATGACGCGGTCGACGTCGATCCCCATCATCGAGGCGGCCTCTCGGTCGAATGACGTCGACCGCATCGCCTTGCCGAGCCGGGAGCGCGCGACGAAGACCGTGAGTGCGGCCATGAGCCCGATCGCCGAGAGGACGGTCAGGAGCTGCGGCACGGAGAAGAAGAGGTTCGTGCCGACGTTGTACGTCTTCACGCCGATCAGGTCGAAGGTGTCGTAGTCGCGGAACGAGGCGCCGAAGATGAGGAGCGCGCTGTTCTGGAGGAAGATGGAGACGCCGAGCGCGCTGATCAGCGGCGCGATCCGCGGCGCGTTCCGCAGGGGGCGGTAGGCGAAGCGCTCGATCGCGACCCCGAGGACGCCGCAGCCGAGCATCGCGGCGATGAACATCAGGAAGAGGACGGCCGCACCGGCGAAGTCCGGGTTCAGCGGCCCACCGAGCCCGTGCAGCGCGAACCAGCCGAGGAACGCGCCGACCATGTAGACGTCGCCGTGGGCGAAGTTCAGGAGCTTCAGGATCCCGTAGACCATCGAATACCCGAGCGCGATCAGCGCGTACAGGCTCCCGAGCGTGAGCCCACTGACCGTGAGATCGAAGAACAAGCTCCAGTTCACGGGGGGCCTAGGTTCGCACAAAGCGAATGCGGCCCATCGGATGATGGGCCGCATTCATCTCGAACCGTCTCGGCCGGTCGGCTAGCCGACCGGGTTGAAGACGCTGCCGTTCGACTTGTAGATGCCGAACTGGTGCGCCGTGGAGAGGTCGCCGTTGCGGTTGAAGCGAAGCGCCACTCCGATCACCGAGCTCTTCGCCGGGATCTTGGTGTTCTTGAGCGCGGTCCGCACCTCGGCGCGAGTCGCGGTGCCGTTCTTGCACGCCTTGTCGTACGCGGCGGCCACGACCTGCGTCGCGGCGTACGTCGGGGCACCGAAGTACATGCCCTTTCCGCCGTGCGACTTCTTGAACGCCTTGATGATCGCCGACTTCGGGTTCACCGGGAAGTTGGTGTCGTAGACGTTCGACCCGACGGCCGCGAAGGTGTCGTCGAAGAGACCGTCTGCGCCCATCAGCCGGATGCTGCCCTTCCCGGCCTGCTTCATCTGCTGCCCGAACGCCACGCCCTTGGGGGTCAGCTGCCACGGGATGTAGACGAGCTGCGTGTCACGCGGGATCTTCGCGATCAACGCCGAGAAGTCGGACTGCTGCTGGCTCACGCCGTCACGGGTGACCGAGACGCCGGCGGCCTTGAGCCGGGACTGCACGGTGTCGGCAAGACCGGTGGAGTACGTCTCCTGGTCGTCGATGATGTAGACGCGCTTGACCTTGAGCGTCTTGATCATGTAGCTCGCCGCCGTCGTGCCCTGGATCGCGTCCGGAGGCACGGTGCGGAACATGTAGCCCGTGCGCGTCCCGTCCGTCGTCAGGGTCGTGCGGGTGGACGAGCCGGAGACCCACCCGAGCCCGGCGTCCTTCAGCGTCTTCGTCACGCCGACGATCTCGTTGCTCCCGGCCGGCCCCACGAGCGCGAGGACGTTGGCGTTCCCGGCGAGCGCCTGAGCGCCCTTGAGTGCCTCGGCCGTCCCGGTGGGGTTCCCGAGCTGCGTGTCCTCGGTCTGGAGCTTGATCTTGCTCTTCTTGTGGGTCTTGTTGTACTTCGAGACGAAGTACTTGGCCCAGGACGACTGCTCGACGCCGATGTTCGCGGCCGGCCCGGTGATCGGACCCATGAAGCCGATCGTACGAGTCTTGCCGCACTTGACGAGCGCGGTCGAGGCCGAGGCCTCCGACTTCGTGCTCGCGCCGCTCGTCCCGGCCGCCACGATCGCGGCGAACGCGAGCGCGGCGACAAGCAGAGCGAATATTGACTTCTTCATTCAGATTCCCCCTTCGTTGTACCCCCAGGTGAGACGCCGTTTGGCGTCATTGGTTTGCCTCGGTCGCACGTGAGGCCGGGTCGCCGGAGGGGTGGAAGACCCCGAGAACCCGCATGGGCGTGTCGCCGACGTTCTCGAGCGAGTGCTCGCGGAACGGCGGCAGGTGGATGCACGAGCCGGCCCCGATGGGGGTCGACTCGTCGTCGCCGTCGAAGTGGAGGAGCCCCTCCCCTTCGAGGACGTAGACGACCTCGTCGTAGACATGGCTGTGCATGCCGGCCCGGCCCGGCGGGATCACGCCGACGAACTGCGTGACGTCCAGACAGCCCATGTCCTGGTTGACGAGGTAGCGGAACTCGCGATTGGGGCTCGCCGGCAGCACGGGCTGCTCGCGCCAGCGCACGGTCCGGCGGCGCGGCGGCGCATCCTGCTCCTGCGGCGCGGACACCGAGACGACGACGAGCTCCTGCGGCCCGGCCGCCTCGACCTCGTACTCCTCGCCCGCCGTGAGGTAGACGCCGGTGAGCGGCTCGAGCGCATGCGACTCGCCGCCGACGTGGAGCGTGCCCTCGCCGGAGACGACGAAGAGCACCTCCTGGCGGTCGCCGAGCCGGTACGGCCGCGACCGCCCGGGCGCGAAGCGAATCACGCGCTGGACGAGCCGCTCGCAGCCCGCGGACGAGTCGATCGTCGTGCGCACGCGCGCGGTGTCACCGTTGTCGCGCCGCTCGTCGACGGCGGCCTCGGAGACGACGTAGCCGTTCATGGCATCCATTTTCCAGCGAAAACGTCCATGTCGTCAACGTGGCCTAGGGTTTTGTGCAAATGGCGGTCATCGAAGCGGCGAACCTCCACCGGACGTATAGGACGACAACCGGCGTGCTTCGCCGCCGCTCGAAGGACGTCGAGGCGGTGCGCGGGGTCAGCTTCGAGGTCGGCGAGGGCGAGCTCTTCGGCCTCCTCGGCCCGAACGGGGCCGGGAAGACGACGACGATCAAGATGCTGATCACGCTCCTCCTCCCCACCTCGGGGTCGGCGCGGGTCCTCGGCTACGACGTCGTGCGCGATGCGCGCGAGGTGCGGAGGCGGATCGGCTACGTCTTCGGCGGCGAGCGCGGCGTCTACGAGCGGCTCTCCGGCTACGACAACCTGCGCTACTTCGCCGAGCTCTACGGCGTGCCGCCACGCCTCCAGAAGCCGCGGATCGAGGAGCTCCTGGAGCTCGTCGGCCTGAAGGGGCGCGAGCACGAGCGGGCGGAGGGCTACTCCCGCGGCATGAAGCAGCGCCTGCACGTCGCGCGCGGCCTCCTGCACGACCCGCCCGTCGTCTTCCTGGACGAGCCGACGATCGGCCTCGACCCAGTCGGCGCCCGCGAGCTCCGCTCGACCATCGCCGCGCTCGTCGCGGCAGGCAAGACGATCCTGATGACGACGCACTACATGTTCGAGGCGGACAGCCTCTGCGACCGGATCGCCGTCATCTCGAAGGGGCAGATCGTCGCCGAGGGCACGCCACTCGAGCTCAAGCGCGGAGTCGCGCAGGGCACAGTCGTCGAGGTCGAGGTCTTCGGCGTCGCGGGCGGCGCCGTCGAGCGGCTACGCAGCCTGGAGGGCGTCGTCGCCGTCTCCGTCGAGGAGCGGGAGCAGGCGCAGGTGCTCGTCGTGCAGACCGAGCCCGAGGTCGAGCTGACGCAGACGATCCGCGGCCACCTGGACGGCGCCGACCTCGGGCGCATCTCCCGCCGCGAGCCGACGCTCGAGGACGCATACGTCGCGCTGGTCGCCGAATGAGCTCGCTCCGCTTCCTCGCCGTCAGCTGGACGCTCCAGTTCAAGATGATCATGCGCTCGCCGTTCGACGGGATCGGGAACGTGGTCTACCCGCTCTTCTTCGCGACGGTCGCGTTCTTCGTCTTCCGCGCCGGTCACAGCCCGCGCACGCTCGTCTACGCCTCCTTCGGCGCGGCGGTGATGGGCATGTGGTCGTCGGTGAGCACCTCGGCGGGCTCCGCGATGCAGCGGGAGCGCTGGTGGGGGACGCTCGAGCTTCTCGTCGCCGCGCCGCGGCACTTCGCGCTCGTCCTGCTGCCGGCGACGCTCGGCCTGGCGACGGTTGGGGTGTACAACCTCGCGGCGACGCTCCTCTGGGGACGCTTCCTGTTCGGCGTCCACCTGAGGATCGTGCACCCGCTTCCGTTCGCCCTCGCCATCGTCGGCACCGTCCTCTCGTTCGGCGGCCTCGGCTTCCTGTTCGCCGTGTCGTTCGTGCGCTGGCGGGCGGCCTGGGTGCTCGGGAACTTCTTCGAGTACCCGGTCTGGCTGATCTGCGGCTTCCTCGTCCCGCTCGCGCTCCTGCCCGGCTGGGTGCATCCCATCGCCTGGGCGCTCGCGCCGACCTGGGCGATGAACGCCGTCCGCGAGTCGGCGCTCGGCGGCACGCCGCTCCCCGACCTCGCCGCCTGCCTCGGACTCGGCCTCGGCTACCTCGTGCTCGGGGTGCTCGTCTCCGACCGCGTCCTGCGCGCCGCGCGGCAACGGGGCTCGCTCGCGCTGACGTGATCGTCGCGGCGCGCATCTTCCTCGTCGGCGGGCTCACGAGCTTCCGCGCGCTCTGGTACTGGCTGACGCCCTGGATCTACGTCCCGACGATGCTGATCGCGCCGATCTTCCAGATCCTGCTCTTCGCCTACATCGGGCGCTCGGCGCACCTGCGCTCGGACGAGTTCTACCTGCTCGGGAACGCGCTCCAGTACGCGTCGATCCCGTGCCTCTTCGCGATGGGGCAGATGGTGAGCGGCGAGCGCTACCAGGAGACGCTCGGCGCGATCCTCGTCAGCCCGGCGGCTCGGATCCCGCTCTTCCTCGGCCGGTCGCTGCCCGTGATCGTGAACGGCGCCTTCGTGGCCGCGTTCTCGCTCGCCGTCGGCAGCCTGATCCTCGGCGTGCACCTGCCCGCCTCGTCGCTCCCGCCGCTCGCGCTCGTCGTCCTCGTCGCCTCCTTCTCGTGCACGGGTCTCGGGTTCGTGAACGCCGCCATCAGCCTGCGCGTCCGCGAGAACGCCGTCGCCTCGAACGCGATCTTCGGCTTCCTGCTGATCTTCACCGGCGCGAACGTGCCGCTCGACTCGCTCCCTGGCTGGATGAGCACTGCCGCGGAGGGGATGCCGTTCACGCACGCGATCGCGGCCGCGCGCAAGCTCGCCGCGGGCGCGAGCCTCGGCGACGTGGGCGGCCTTGTCGGCGCCGAGCTGCTCGTCGGCGTGATCTACGGGATCGCCGGCTACGGCCTCCTGCGCTTCTTCGAGGTGCAGGGTCGCCGCCACGCGACCCTCGAGCGGTCCTAGCGCAGCGGCAGCTCGTCGAACGGGACGAAGCGGATCCGCCCCGGCCACGGATCCTCGCCCAGATAGGCGTAGAAGAGGCCTGCGTCGGTGAGCTCGGCGGCCGTTGCGCCCGGCACCGTCGCGTCGGCGCCATCGCTGAGCCGGAGCAGGTGGACGACGCCGTCGAGCGTGTAGACGACGATCCCCCGCGCCGTATCGTCGAGCGTCAGCCGGATCCCGGGGCACGCGTAGAGGCGGCAGCGGCCGGCGCTCGGCACATCCGGGAGCGGCCACGCGTGCAGGAGCTCGCCGCTCGAGACGCTGTAGTCCCGGAGCTCGCCCTGGACGAGCACGACGAGGTCGTCGCCGGCCAGCGCGGCGCCGAGCGACGGCACGTCGAACGTCTCGAGGACGCTGCCGTCGAGGCTCAGCAGTTCGAGCGAGCCGTCCATGTCCTGCGCGACGATGCGGCCGTCGTCGACCGCGAGCGGCCGGAAGTCGTCGGTGCGGGTCGCGACCTGGACCGGCGTCGCGGCGTCGACACGCCAGACCTCCTCGGGATGAAAGGCGATGGGCGACACGCCCCGCTGGCCGTAGACGAGCGCCGACCCGCCGCCGACGAGATCCTCGAGCTCTGCCCAGCGCGGCGCGTTGCCGCTGGTCTGGGAGCCGCTGGAGATCACCACGCCCTCGTCTCCGCGCTCGAGCGTCGTCAGCCAGAGCCGCCAGTTCCAGACGTTGACGCCGCTCTGGGTGAGATAGGCGAGCCGGTCGCCTGCGAGAGTGAGGTCGTAGACGCCCGCGGGATCCCGGTAGTAGACCGGGATGAGGCACGACGCGATCGTCCCGGGGCCGAGCGCGACGGGATCGTCCCCGGGCCGCCAGGCCCCGAGGGTGTGGGGGCACACCCAGTACGCGACCCGGTCGCCGTCGGCCGAGAGCTGACGAATCGGAAACCGCGCCTCGAGCTCGCCGCCGGAGACGCGCACGAGGGTCGCGTCCTCGGGCGTCTGGTAGCTGAGCGAGGGCCAGCCGGGCGACCAGCCGATCCCCCACTGCAGCCCGCCCGGGCCCAAAGAGACGAGATCGCCGACGTGCCCGTCGAGCGTCGCGACGCGGACTCCGCTCGGCGCAGCGAAGGCGAGCGCGTCTCCGCCTGGTGACCATGCGAGTCCCTGTGTGGGTCCCTGGACGGGAAGCGTGGCCCCGGCTGGGGACAGCGCTGCGAGCTCGATCCCGTCTTGGGTCTCGAAGGCGAGCTGGCGGCTGTCCGGCGACCACGCCATGACGGGCGGCGGCGGGCAGAGGAAGCTACACAGGCTCGGAACGTTCGAGAAGGCCTGTACGACGCCGCCCGTCGACCGGACGATCTCGACCGCGTCGAGGCCGTAGATCGCGAGCAACTTCCCGTTCGGCGACCAGGCCGGTGCTACCTCGAGACCGTGAGCGACAATCCGTTCACGACCGTTCCGGCGCACGACGACCTGCCACGCGGTGGGCTGGTCCGCGCGGACGAATGCGATCGAGTGGCCGTCCGGCGACACGCTCGGCAAGGCGTCGTAGTAGCCACTCGTCAGCCTCTCCGGCTGTCCGCCGGGTACCGCCATCGTCCAGATGGACCCTCCGCTGCTGAAGACGAGCCGGCGCGAGTCGGAAGACCAGGAGACCCCCGCAGCATCCTGCGCGACGAGCTGAGCGCCGCTGCCGTCTGCTCTCATCAGCCACAGCTCCGGCCGCGGCGCCTGGACGAGATCGGGGATGGGGAGGTACTGCAGCCAAAGCTCGGGGCCGCGGAACGCCGCGACGAACTGGCCGTCCGGCGAGGGGACGGGGAGGCTCCAGTTGCCCGCTCCGAAGGTGAGCTGTGCGAGCCCCGCTCCCGACGGCTCCACCGAATAGAGCTGCGAGACGCCCGTGCGTGGGCTGGAGAACACGATCCGGCTCGGCGGTGAGGCGGGCGGATTGAGCGCCGGGGCGAGGAGAAACGCCGCAACGAGGCCGACCCACATGGACACGAGGCTACGCCACTTTTGTTACGAAACGATCAATTGTCTGCAAGGGCTAGAGGCGGCCGTTGCCCTGCAGAATGCGGAGCGCGTCCACGGTGAGCGAGCCGCGCCACTCGGCCGCGGCGACCGGCGACCACGCGAGCCAGTTGAACGTCCAGCCTCCGTCGTCGGTCTGAGCGGCAGCGAGGTGGTCGAGATGCACCTCGATCGTCGCCTCGCCGAAGCGCCGGCGCGCGATCGAGTCCGGGCTCGGCGCAAAGTCGAGCGGGCTGTGCACCTCGCCTTCGGCGGCGGGATCGAGGGTGACCGTGCCGAGGAGCAGCGGGCCCACCCGCTCGAGCGCCTGCTCGGCCCGGCCGCGGTCGGGCACGTGGTCGAGGAACGCCACCACGCCGCGCAGCTCGTACGGCCCCGGCTCTGCGAGCTCGTCGATCCGGCGCCAGAGGAGCTCCGTCGCGCGCTCGAGCCACGGGTGCTCGACGCGGCGGGCGTGCAGCATGCCCGCGATCTTGCCGGTGCTGAAGAGCGACGCCGGCCTCCCCTCCTCGGCCTGCCACCACGGCGCGTGCGGCCAGCCCTCGACCGTCGGCTCCACGAACGACGAGCCGCCCTCGTCGGGCGCGTTCACCTCGAGCCATTCGCATGCGCCTGCAACGAGCTCCTCGTCCCACGCGTCGGCCTCGTCGAGCGTCTGGAGCGCCAGCGCGATCGCGGCCGGCTGGCTCGCGGGTGTCCGCCCGTCCGGCTCGAGCGCGTGGCCGAACCCGCCGTCGGCGTTGCGGTAGGCGGCGACCGCGTCGCGCACGGGCCGTGCCTCGCCTCCCTGGAAGAGCCGCTCGAAACGGCGACGGTCGAGGACGCGGGCGTGGCCCGCGACGAACCGGGCCGCGGCGTCGAGCTCCGTCACAGCGGCTCGACCGGATCGCCGAGCCGCACGCGCCCCGGCTCGGCGACTCCGCCGTAGACGCCGAAGTCGATCAGCTTCCGCTCGCGTGCCCCGCGGTAGGCCTTGATCTCGCGCAGCGTGTCGAAGTCCGGCCGGCCCGTCTTCGGGTTCTGGGTCGTGATCGCGCAGCGCGCGACCTGCTCCCGCAGCTCGACGACCGCCTCGCCGACCTGCACGCGCCGGCCGATCCACTCGTCCTCCTCGTGCGCCCGGACGCCGCCGATCCCGATCAGCATCCGGAAGCGGCGCGGATCGACGCGCTCCTCTCGGCCGGCCTGCCGCCGGAGCTCCTCGAGCGACGCCTCGGAGAGCATCGAGACAGGTCCGAGGTCGCGGTCGACGGCGATGCCGACCTCCGTCCGCACCAGCCGCAGCGGCTTTCCCACGTATTCCGAGAGCGCCTCGCTCCACGGGCCGCGAACGACCCGTCCGATCACGGGACGGCCGACGAACTCCGTCGTCACCTCGCCGTCCACGTCCACCTCGCCGGCGACCGTCGACCCATCCGGAAAGGCCAGCTCGAGCCGCCGGCGCGGCGCGTCCCACGCCGGCCGCACGAGCGCGAGCCGCCCGTCGCGCTTGAGCCCGTACCGCCGCCCGTCCGCGTCGACGAGGTAGAAGCGCCGGTTCTCGGCGACGCCGTCGCGCGCGAGCGCGAGCTCGTCGACCTCGACGAGCGCGAGCCCCTTCACGGGCGCGATCGTGAGCCAGGAGACGTGGGCCACAGACCGGGAAGCCTACGCAGGCGGCGCGTCGACCTCGACCTCGGAGCGCCCCGGCGTCGCCTCGAGCTCGAAGACGTAGAAGTCACGCCCGGTCACCTGCACGGCCACGTTGTAGACGGGCGTGTCCGCGATGGCGCTCTCGAAGCTTCCCGCATGGGCATGTCCGTGCAGGACGAGGTCGGGCCGGTACTCGGCGATCGGGATGCCGAGCCTGGCGCAGCCGAGGTAGGTCCAGATCCCCGGCGGCTCGCCCTCGAGCGTGCCTTCGACGGGCGCGTAGTGCAGCAGGACGACGCGGAGCGGGCAGTGCGCGACGGCTCGCAGGCCGTCGCCGATCGCCTCCACCTCCGCCGTCGTCTCGGCGTACACCTCCCGGAGCAGTGGCTCGCCGAAGTCGGGGAGCGACGAGCCGGCGAAGCCGCCGACGAAGCCCTTGGCGCCGACGATCCCGACGTCGACGTCGTCGATGCACGCGATCGCCCAGTCGCGGTCGAGAACGAGGACGCCTGCGGCGCGGAGCGTGTCCGCCACTTCATGCCCGCGCGCGAGGTGATGGTCGTGGTTGCCGAGGACGGCGTAGACCGGCGTGCGGAGCCCCTCGCACGCGTCCGCGAGAACACGCGCCTCCTCCGGGTCGCCCTGGGTCGTGACGTCGCCCGCGAGCAGGATCACGTCGGCCTCGCCGTCGATCTCGGCGAAGGCGGCCCCGACACGCTCGCGGTGCGCCTCGCTCGCGTGCACGTCGCCCGCGGCGGCGATCCGGATCGTGCGCTTGTCGGCCATGTCCGAAGCGTGCCCAGGATTGCGGCTCTCCAAGCCCGGGTAGCTCGGCGCCATGCCCGACGAGGATGAGTTCGAGCGGCTCGTCGAGACGGCGCGAAAGGCGGGCGCGGTCTTGCGGGACGCGGACGTGCCGTTCGCGCTCGGCGGGGGCCTCGCCGCCTGGGTTCGCGGCGGGCCGAAGACGGAGCACGACATCGACTTCGTCGTGAAGCCGGAGGACGCGGAGCGCGCCCAGGCCGCGCTGGCGGAGGCGGGCTTCCGCCCGGAGCGGCCGGTGGAGGACTGGCTCCTGAAGGCCTACGACGGCGACCTGCTCGTCGACCTGATCTTCACCCCGGCGAGCGGCGACGTCGACGACGAGTTCCTGGCCCGCGCGGACGAGCTCGAGGTCGCCGCGGTGAAGATGCCCGTCGCGAGCCTCGAGGACGTGATGGTGACGAAGCTCCTCGCGCTGAACGAGCAAGAGCCGGATTTCGGCGGCTGCTTGGAGATCGCCCGCTCGCTCCGCGAGCAGGTCGATTGGGACTGGGTGCGCGAGCGGACAGCGGACGCGCCGTTTGCGGCTGCGTTCTTCACCCTCGTCGAGGAGCTCGGCGTTGTGCCGGCAAAACGCTAGAAGAAGAACTGCCGCCAGGCGGTCCACCAGTCGTCGGCGCGGGAGACGATCTTCCGCGGGTCGACGACCTCGACGCCCGGCTTGCGGCGGTACTCGTCCGCCGCATCGGTGGTCGTCAGGTCGACCTCGATCTCGCAGGGCTTGCCCGGGTCGTACGGCTCCACGGCGCGCAGGTCGCCGAGCGCCTTCCGTGCGCCCTCCTCGATCAGCTCTCGCGCCCGCAGCGGCGGGATCTGGCGCGCGCTGTAGCGGCCGAGGCCCTCCTTCACGGCCACGGTCGTCAGCCCGTCCCCGAGCAGCTCGCGCGCCTCCGCGCACGTCGCTCGATCGCCGGTCACCAACAACACGGGGCAGCCCCACGTCCCGCAGAGTGCGGCGTTGATCCCGGTCTCGCCGACGAGGACGCCGTTGAAGCGCAGGTTCTGCCACCTCTGGCCGGAGACGGTGTGGTTCATCACGCCGTCGGGCGTGCCCGCCCGCGCGTGCATCCCCACGAGGAGCGTCGCGTCGCAGCCCTCCTCGAGGAACGCGGTGTACTCCGTCCACTCCTCCTGGACGACGAACTCGCAGGCGGGGTCGAGCAGCTCCGGGATCAGCGAGTTGAAGCTCCAGCCCTTGCCGGCGCCGTGGTGGTCCATGACGACGATCTCGGTCGCGCCGGCAGCTTTCGCGCCCCGGACCGCGGCGTTGATCTCCTCGGTGTAGAGCCGCCGGCCCTCCTCGTACATCACGTCGCCGCCGACGATCTGCTCGTGCTTCACGATCCCGGAGACACCCTCCATGTCGCTGATGACGTGGACGCGCACACCCGGTTTTGTATCGCGTCTCGGAGCGGCACGTCCTCGTCGGTCGGGATCCAGTGGCCGATCGCGCTCGTGCCCCAGCCGAGAAGCTGACGGCGCACGGGGTCGAGGGCGGCGACGCGCGCCTCTTCAATCCCGAGCTCGTCCCGCGGCCGGATCCAGCGGTGCGTGTAGGCATAGAAGAGGACGCGACGCGTCATGTCGGAGCGGTTGTCCCCGCGCGCGTGCCACAGCCGCCGGTCGAGGACGACGGCGCTGCCCGCGGGGACGAGGAGCGGGACGGCGTCGGGCGGCTCGCAGTCGCGCGGCAGGACGTCGCGCGTGTGGCTGCCCGGGACGAGCCGGAGCGCGCCGTGCTCCGGGGTGGGCACGTCCGTCAGGAACCAGGCGACCTTGAGCGAGAGCCGCGGCCGCGGCGAGGAGAGCTCGACGTTCTGGCGGCCGCCGTCCTGATGCCAGCGCCACTGCGGCTTCGCGCCGGCCGGAAGCGGTGGATGGACGTCGAGGTGGCAGTGGTAGACGTAGACGTTCCAGCCGAGGACGTCGCAGACGAGCGGCAGGACGGCCGTGTGGTCGACGAGGTCGAGGAACGCGTCGTCGAGGCCGAGGAACGCGAGCCGGTGGAACGCGTCGCCGTTCGGCGACTCGGCGCGCCGGACACGGTCGACCGCGGCAGTCAGCCGCTCGACGGCCTCGGGCTCGAGCGCGTGCTCCAGGACGACGAAGCCGTCTCGCTCTAGGTCGTCCCGCCGCACGTCGCGATCTACGGCCACGGGTGCGACCCAGGTCCAGAAACGCCTCGAGCGGAGTCGCCGCCCGACTCCGCTCGAGTCTTTTCGAAGGGGGTGCCTCGCCGCCCGAGGCCTCTTCGTCCGTTTGGCCCCCGCCGCATCGGGGCCGCCCGGTGACTTGTCCGCGTCGCCCCCGCCGCATCGGGGCCTTCGCTTTCAACACTCCGGAGTATCGCTATGAAATACCGCTTCATCTATCACTCGTTCTGCGCTTGACTGCACCACTTCACTGACTTTTCTCGTCAGTAGAGTGCGGCGCATGGCGAACCGGTTCCTGGAGCGCCTGGGAAACGGCCCGCCGATCGTGGCCGACGGCGGGATGGGCGCGCTCGTCTCGAGCGCGGTGCCGCGCCTGCGCTGCCCCGAGGAGGCGAACCTCCGCGCGCCCGACGCGGTCGTCTCGCTCCACGTTGGCTTCATCAACGCAGGCGCTGAGCTGATCGAGACGAACAGCTTCGGCGCGAATCGCCGCAAGCTCGCGCACTACTTCCTCGAGGACGAGTTCGAGCAGATCAACTCGACCGCGGTGAAGCTCGCCCGCGACGCGCGGGAGGTGACCGGGCGCGAGGTCTTCCTCGCCGGCTCGATCGGCCCCCTCGGCGAGCCGCTCGTCTCACGCGAGCGGCGAAGGCTCTTCGCCGATCAGGCCGCGGTGCTCGAGGGCCGCGGCGCCGACCTCTTCATGGTGGAGACGTTCTACGACCTCGACGAGCTCGTCGACGCGATCGAGGCCGTGCGCTCGGTCTCGTCCCTGCCGATCGTCGCGCTCCTCACCTTCGACGAGGGCGCGGAGACGCTCGCCGGCGTGACCGCGCGCGAGGCGGCCGAGCGGCTCGCGCAGCTGGACGTGGCCGCGATCGGGGCGAACCACGGCGCCGGGCTCCTTGCCGCCCTCGCCGCGCTGGAGCAGTTCCAGACGGACGGCCTGCCGCTCGCCGCGCTTCCGAACATCGGCCTCGCGAGCCTCGCCGGCGGCCGCGTGATCTTCCCGCACGCGACGCCGGACTACTTCGCCGAGTTCGCCGCGCACGCGCGCGACCTCGGGGCGCGCGTGATCGGCGGCTGCTGCGGCACGACGCCGACCGAGATCGCCGCCATCCGCGCCGCGGTCGACGAGGAGCGCGCGCCGCGGGCGGCGCTCCACTTCGAGGAGCGCGAGCTCGTCGTCGCGCTCGGCGAGGAGCAGGGCGAGTCGCAGCTCGAGCAGGCGCTGCGCGCCGGCGAGTGGGTCGTCTCCGCGCAGCTCGACCCGCCGCTCGGCTCCAACGTCACAGGCCTGATCGAGGTCGCGCGGGCGCTGAAGGAGTCCGGCCGCGTCGGCTTCGTCGACCTGAACGACAACGCGGGCGCGCGTGCGGGGATGAGCGCGCTGATCGCCTCGGCCGCGATCGAGCGCGCGTGCGGCGTCGAGACCATCCCGCACCTGACCACCCGGGACACGACCGTGATGGGCCTGGAGTCGGTGCTCTTCGGCGCGCAGGCCGAGGGTCTCCGCAACGTCCTCGCGGTCACCGGCGACCCACCCGAGGTCGGCGACTACCCGGGCTCGCGCGGGATCTACGAGATCGACTCGATCGGCCTCACGCGCCTGATGGCGAGCTTGAACCGCGGCGAGGACGTCAACGGCCGGCCCATCGACGCGCCGACCTCGTTCTACATCGGCGTCGCCGTGAACCCGTCCGCGGACGACCTCGACTTCGAGCTCGACCGCTTCCGCCAGAAGATCGAGGCGGGCGCGAGGTTCGCGATGACCCAGCTCGTCTTCGACCTCGACTACCTCGACCGCTTCCTCGACCGGCTCGGCGGCTCACCGCCCATCCCGCTGCTGCTCGGCGTTTGCCCGCTGTGGAGCTACCGGCTCGCGCTCCGCTTCCACAACGAGCTGCCGGGGATCATCGTCCCGGACGCGCTCCAGGAGGCGCTCCGAGACGCCGGCGCCGACGCGGCCGACGTGGGCATGGCCCACGCGAAGCGCCTGCTCCAGGAGGCACGCGACCGGGTCGCCGGGGTCTACCTCGTCGTGCCGTACCGGCAGCCGCTGCGCGTGCTCGAGTTGCTCGACGGCTAGGAGGAGCAGGGGCCGGTCGAGACGGGCCCGCGAGCACTCGAGAGTGCGACGCGGACCGCCGACGGCGGCACCCCGTAGCCGCCCGTCGAGCCGACGCGCGCGGCGAAGATCGTCGTCTGGACACGACCGGAAGCGTCGACCGCGGGACCGCCCGAGTCGCCGTGCCGAACCGCGCCGCGGATGCTCGTGATCGTCCGCGCCACCGGGCCGTGGCCGTAGGCGTCCTGGCTCAGGACGGTGACGGTGCGGCCGATCCGGCCCGGCTTCGCGTCGAAGGGGCCGTCGCCGGGGTAGCCGAGGATCGCGACCGCGGCTCCCGGCTCCGGGTCGACGAGCTGGAGCGGGCGCGCGCGGAGGCCCGGCACGCGCAGGACGGCCACGTCGTTGCGCGCGTCGACCGCGACGGGGATCGCATGCAACGCGCCGCTCGTCCCGAAGAGCTGGACGGCGGTGTCGTGCTCTCCCGCGACGACGTGCGCGGCGGTGACGACGAGCTCCGGCCGGACGACCCAGCCCGAGCCCTCGACCGAGAGGCCGCACGCCGTGCCCACGACGCGGACGACGCTCGGCGCAGCGTCCCGCACCCCGGGGGCGTTCAGGAGCCGCGGATCGGGCGGCGCGACGCCCGCGATCGGCCCGGCGATCGACGGGAACGGGTCGACGCGCGCGAGCGCCTCGAGCAGGCGCCGCGGCGGCGCGATCGCGTCGAGCCGCCGCACGACGAGCGACTGCTGCGCGTCGCGGCGAAGCGCCGTCTGGCCCGGAAGCAGGAGCGCCGCCGCCCCGAGCACCCAGACGACCGCGAGCCCGGCAGCGGCGCCGAGCGCGACGCCTCCCGCCGAGTCGAGCGCCCGGAGCGGCGGTAGTCGGAGCCCCGAGCGGAGGGTCGAGCCGGCGAGGCTGCCGACCGCCTCGAGGATGATCGCGAGCAGGACCGCCCCGCCGAGCGCGGCGACCGGCGTGTACGGCGAGCGCGATCCGCCCGAGAGAAGGTGTGGCGCCAGCCGCGCGCCGACGAGCGCGCCGCCGATCACGCCCACGGCCGAGAGCGCGCCCGCGATCAGCCCTTTGCGCAGCCCGTAGAGCGCCATGAGCGCGACGAGCGCGAGCGCGAACCAGTCGATGCGCGTCACGCCGTTGAGGCTAGCCGGGGGCCCGGCGCTACAATGCCCGCCGCCTGGGGGCGTAGTTCAGTTGGTTAGAACGCCGGCCTGTCACGCCGGAGGTCGCGGGTTCGAGTCCCGTCGCTCCCGTACAAGAAAGGCCCGTAACCAAGCCATTTCCTAGATCGAGGCCCCGAAGCTGCCGCTGCTATGGATGGGGTCTGCATGGGACCGCTCAATCGCGTCATCGCTCCCAGGACGCTCCGATTCGCGTCCGGGGAGCAGGTAGCCGCGATTATCTCTTCACCCGACCGCGCAGCGAGAAGAAGATGAGACCGATGAAAAGTGGCCCTAGCCATCGCAGCGCCCACTCGGATATGACGCCTATGTGGGTGAGTTCGCGGCCGCTTTCCCCTTGAAGGCGAAAAAGACTCGACGTGCTTTCTACGGCAATACGCGACGCGTGGGAAAACGTGACGTGCGAGTGGAACCCCCAGGCCCAAAGAGCCAGGCTGCCCAGAGCGACGACGAGGAGGAGCCCAAGGAATGCCCGACTCGCCCGAAGGCCGTACCCGGAAAAGAGCCAGTAGAGAAGAACGACGGCACGCTCCGCAGCAGGTCGGTCGCCGTCATGTCTCCTCATCTCCATCTCGCCATAGTAAAAATCCGCCGCACCGGGAGCGTCTCCGCTATCCTCACGTCCTTTCCGCAGCGCGCGATAGACGGATGCAATGTCTGAGGGGGTTCGAGGTTCCGCTTGGTTCTCGGGGCTGCCCTCGTCGTAACGAACGACGGACCAGCGATTAGGCTTGGTCGCAAGCCTCCAATCACATTCCTCTTGAATGATCGCTCGGTTAGTTAGGCGAAGGCTACGCGGAATCTGTCTGAATGATGCTCCCGGCTCAATTTGCAGACTAGCTAGCTGATGAGCCCCGAAAAATCGGCACTTGCGCAAATCGACTTCCCCAAATACGAACTCTCCAACACGCGCACGCTTGATCGAAACGATGCGAGGAAGAGGAGACGTATCGGAAGCGGTAACAACGAGAGGCGCGGCGGCGTGCGCTTCCTCCAGAACCACGTCGGCTCCCGCAACTTGGATTATGCCACCCGTTTCGAAGGTCGCTCTTGTAAGGTCGAGGCACTGAGCAGCTAAGCTCCATGCCTGTGGCGTTACGAACTTCCCGTTCCGCAACGCCAGCGTGTCACATCTCGAGTTACTAAGCTGTAGACCCTGTGGAAAGCTTACGTGCGAGAGATTGAGGCTTCCAGTTGCCCGAACTCGTTCAAACTCAGCTGAGCCTCCGAATATCGCAGGCCCCCAGGGCGGATAGCTCGTTCCGTCAAACGTTACATCGCCGTAGAAGATAGCGTCATCGAAACGGGCACGGCCACTTATATCTATTGCATCAAATCTCGTATGTGGCCCAGCAAACAGAGCGTGAGTGAAGTTCGCATCGTCCGCGAACCTGTCCTGATTAAACGTGGCAGTCCGGAAACGAACGCGAGCGAAGGAGCTTTCCGCCTCAAAGTTGCTGCCGACGAATGTCACCGGCTCACGAAACTCGGCCCTATCAAAGATGATGTACCGGCGGCTGCGAACGTAGCTGAACATCGTTGTGCGGTGAAACACCGCCGACCTGAAATCACAACTATCCTGGAACTGACAGCCGCCGAAGAGTGCTTCCCCTGTGAATGTGCAAGCGAAAAAGTTCGCAGGTCCTTGAAACCCTGCGTACTGAACGTCGAAGTTGTCGAGCGTACACCAGGATAGATCAACCGCAGAAAACACGGGAACAAGCCGATTGCTTACCTCTGAGTGTGCTCGCGGCACACTGCTAATGATTTCCTTCGTCAGCTCATTTGAAAGGTTCACACCGCGCAATCCTTCAAGCGGACGGCCCTCCTTAAGCTGGGAGAGGTACGTCTCCCGGAACGCGTCATCTGCGTGAACATAACAACGGCCATTCGCGTCAGCGGCTTCACCAAGACACTCGGGTTCGGCGCATTTCGGCCACCACTGGTGCAGTCGGGAGTTGCCAGGAGCCTCTTCTTCATATGTTGCTGTTACCTCGCTTCCATTCGCCGAGCTAAGACGTAGACGCGTCGCACTCCGAACTGACGGAGCGATGCTGGTGAGCGCAACCGTCTCCTCGAACTCCGACCACCGATCATGCGGTTTTGTCACAAGATGGACTCGTTCGCCACTCCCGTCGAAGGGGAGCCATCTGATCTCCATTTGCCAACCGTGACGCGTGAGCACTGCGAGTCCTCGATCATCGTAGACTCGCTCCTCCGCACCACGGCGCATTTCAACAAACAACGCGGTCGTCAGTCTAGAGCCTCAACGCTCACAGGCGGACGCGTTGCAACCTCTGCCCACCAACCACTGACGGATCCGTGCCCGCGAGGGGGAGTGAGCTCTTTATACCTTCAGAGAAGGTATACGCATGTGCTTTGATCGTGTGAGCATCGAAATAGTTGATCCATCGGCTACGCCGCGCGAATTCAGGCCATTAGGTATGGGGTCTAGATGGGGCGAGTCAGTCCGAAACGGCTATGAACGGCAGTGATGCATCGGGAAGCTGCCCTTAGCGAAGTGCCTGCTAATCGAGGCTTACAGGGATCGCTCAGAAAGCATCATGAAGAGCTCCATCTGGCCTGTCACGCCGGAGGTCGCGGGTTCGAGTCCCGTCGCTCCCGTCTCTTGAAGTGCCTGTAAAACGGCGGCACGTGAGGCGTGCGAGGTCGCCGAGCGCTCCGGATCCTGTGTGCCCGCCAGCCCCTTCGAGCCGACCAGATCGGCGAACAGGACCGTCGCGAGCTTCCGCTCCTCGGGCGGCCGCTCCGCCGCGACGGCGCGTCGCAGCTCGGGCAGAAGCGCCGGGCGGGAGCGCCGCTCCGCACTCAGCGCAGAGCGGCTCCGCGAGGCGGGTCCACTCGTCCTCCGCACGGCGGGCTACCTGCGCGGGCGGGGAACGGAGACCGTGATCGGCTCGCTCTGCGTTCCCGTTGTGCTGGTGGTCGAGCAGCCGGCGGGAGCGAGGCTCACGCCGTGGCAGCGACCGAGTGCGTCGTGGACGACGGCGACGAAGCCGGCGGTCTTGCGGAGGGGGGTCTTGAAGGTGAAGGAGCCGGTCGCGTCGGTGCGGGCGGCGCCGGCGTAGGAGTCGTGGTAGACGACGCCGTCGGGGGTGACACGGCGGACGAGGCGGATGAAGACGACGCGGACGCTGGCGCGCGCTTGACCGGCGCCGGTGAGCCGTCCGCGGAGGAGGGCCGTGTGTGATCTCGCCCGGTAGGCGCCATGGAGGCTCAGCAGGTGCGGAAGGGGAAGGAGTGCGCGCAGCTCGTACGTCTTCTGCTGGAGCAGGCTTTGCCGGTCGGGGGCGAGCGGCGTGACGAAGGCGTGCCAGGTGTAGGAGCCGCGGGCGGTCGGCGCCTCGAGCTCGTCGAGCGAGAGCCGGAGCTGGTCGATCGGCAGCACCGCTCCGTTCGCGGCGGGGAGCGTGGGGAGGCAGAGCTCGAGCTCGAGCGCGGCGTCCGGGGGAGCGTCCGGCCCGGGTGGAGAGATCGCGATCGGGACCTCGAGCGGTTGACCGACGAGCGAGAGCCGGAGCTCCCAGAGCGCGATCCGGTTGCCTCCCCCGCAGCCGGGTGCGGCGTCGGGGCTGTTCTCGGCGGCGGCGATCGGGCCGGCGAGGTAGGCGGCGTCGCCGATACCGAACGAGCCGTCGGAGGCGTATGCCTCTGCCTGGCCGACCGGGCTGCCGGCGGGGCGGTTCGGATACAGGTCGAATCCTTTGGGGGCGTAGAGGACGAGCTGCCCGGGCGGGGCGCCGTCGCCGAAGGAGAGCGAGAGGTCGAGCTCGGGGTACTCGCCGCCGAGCGGGTCGACGACGAGCCAGGCGCCCTCGCCGCTCGCGGGCGTCGTGCGCGAGCTCGTCGTCGCGCTCGCTCCGCCGGCGCCGACGAGGAGGAGCGCGAGCGCGAGCAGACCGGTCGACAGCCACTTCGGCATTTCCCGGGAGGCATCGCTCGCCCGGGTCGGGAGGCGAAGACTCGATCGAGGGATTGCCGCCGCCGTGGCGCCTTTCGACCTTGAAGACTGTGCGCCTCGGCGCCCTCATCGCCGCCCTTGCCGCTCTCGCGGTCCTCGCCGCGCCGGCCTCCTCGGCCCCGGAGCGGCTCGCACGGAACGGTGCGATCGCGTACGCGGACGAGGTGCACTCGGCCGACGTCTACATCGCCGACGCGGACGGAAACGGCGCCAAGCGGCTGACGGACGACGATGCGCCCAGCCGTTGGCCGGCGCTTTCGCCCGACGGCTCGAAGGTCGCGTTCACGAGCAACCGCGACGGCACGTGGCACGTCTGGGTGATGAACGTCGACGGCTCCGGGCTCGTCGACGTTTCCGCGGAAGCGAGGCTGCCCTGGGGCTTCGACGCGTATCCGGACTGGTCGCCTGACGGCACGAAGCTCGCGTTCAGCGCGAACACCGGCGCGAACTCGGGCCTGGACATCGTCGTCTACGACTTCACGACCGGGAAGCTCACCGACCTCACGCCGGGCGGACGAGGCGACGACTGGCGCCCGCGCTGGTCGCCGGACGGGAAGAAGCTCGTGTTCGCGCAGGCCGAGTCGAGCTTCCACGTCTTCGTGGTGAACGCCGACGGCAGCGGGCTCCGGCAGCTCACCTCCGACAGCGGCTGGCAGATCGAGCCCACGTGGTCGCCGGACGGAACGAAGATCGCCTACACCGCCTGGCCGAACGAGACGTCGGACATCTTCGTCATGGACGCGGACGGGTCGCACGTGCGCGACCTGACCAATACCCCGCGCGCGATGGATACCCAGGCGAGCTGGTCGCCGGCCGGGATCGCGTTCCGCTCCGACCGCGACGGTCTCGACGGCGTCTACACCATGGGCCCGGACGGCAGCCGGCCGCACCGGCTGAGCGCGCCCAACTTCTTCGAGGGCGACCCGAACTGGTCGCGCGACGGGCGTCGGCTCGTGTTCACGAGCGGCCGCCAGGCCCAGAGCCGCATCACCGTCACTTCCCCCGTCACCGGCTTCGACAAGACGCTGACGAGCGGCCCCTGGTTCGACACCGATCCCGCGTGGTCGCCGGACGGAAAGCAGCTCGCCTTCGCCCGCAGCCCCTCCCGGAGCGTGAGCGACATCTACCGCATGAATGCGAGCGGCGCGCAGGTCAGGAACCTGACCCGCGGCCGCGGCCTCAACTGGTATCCCACCTGGTCGCCCGACGGGAAGCGGATCGCCTTCGTCCGCTTCGAGAGCTTCGGCGCGCAGATCTGGGTCATGAACGCGAACGGCACGAAGCAGCGGGCGCTCACCACCACCGGCTCCTGGAACAACCATCCGAGCTGGTCGCCCGACGGCAGCCGGATCGTCTACTCCGCCCTGAGGAACGGCAACTACGACCTGTACGTGCTCGACCTGCGCACGCACCGTGAGCGACGGCTCACGAAGAGCTACGGTCCGGAGTTCTCACCCGCCTGGTCGCCCGACGGCAAGCAGATCGCCTTCGTCGCCTGGCGGCCCGACGACGCGATCAGCGACATCTGGCTCGTCCGCCCCAACGGGAGCGGCCGCCACCCGCTCACGCACGCCTACTCCAACAACAGCTCGCCCGCCTGGTCGCCCGACGGCAAGCGCATCGTCTACGTCAAGGACGACAACTACGGCCACGACACGGGCCTCTGGACGATCAGCGCGGCCGGTGGCGAGGAGCACTACACCATCGACTTCAACTGGCCGCAGGACACTCCCGCCTGGCAGCCGGTCCGCTAGCGCCGACGCGCCCACAGCTCGTCGCTCGCCTGCCGTCCGAGCAGCGGAGCCGCCTCTCGGTGTTGGGGGACATCATCAGCAGCCCGCAGCCCAGGTGGCGCGGAGCTCATCGGCGAGTGTGGCCCCGTGCTGCAAGGTCACTCTGCCTTCGTTCCCAACACGGGGCGTACGTCGACGGTTCGATTACCTCGCCACCGGGTGGGTGGCGCGAGACGTACCGCCAGCCCGGCGGCACCAGCGGCATCGACTGCGCCCGAGCTCGTGAACGCCAGTTGCGGCCTCTTCGAGATCGCCGCCGCAAGCTCGCGCCGATGATTTCGGCCTGGTCGTCAAGTCCTACGAACGGTCATCAGCGACGAGATTGGAGGATTTCGATGAGCAAGCTCAAGCTGAACATCACCATGTCGCTCGACGGCTATGTCGCCGGCCCCGAGCAGAGCACGCAGCATCCGCTCGGAATCGGCGGTGAGCAGCTCCACGATTGGCTGGTACCGCTCAAAGCGTTCCGCGAGAGCCACGGCGCGGAGGGCGGCGAGGTCAATGCGAGCACACCCTTCGCCGAGGACATCCTCGCCAGCGCCGGCGCGACCATCATGGGCCGGAACATGTTCGGCGGCGGCCCTGGGCCGTGGGACGACGATTCGTGGACGGGCTGGTGGGGCGACGATCCGCCCTTCCACCATCCGGTCTTCGTACTCACACACCATCCCCGCGAGTCGCTCGAGATGGATGGTGGGACGACGTTTCACTTCGTCACGGACGGCATCGAGTCGGCGCTCGAGCAAGCGCGAGCGGCCGCTGGCGACAAGGGCGTCTCTCTCGGCGGCGGTGCCACGGTGGCCCAGCAGTACCTGGCCGCGGGCCTGCTCGACGAGCTCGTGGTCGCGCTGGTGCCGATCCTCCTCGGGAGCGGAGCACGACTCTTCGACAACCTGGGCGACGCCGCGCCGAAACTCGAGCAGGTCGAGGCGGTCGGCGCGCCGGGAGTCACCCACATCAGGTACGTGCGGGCGGGCTGACGCGGCTCCGGTAGTCGATCAGTTGCCGCGGCGACGGTAAGGGGGTCGAGCCAGTTAGCGGGAATCCCTCGCCGGCAGCAGACCTGCGTGGTTCATGCGTCTCTTTGGGGGTTGATGCGCGCGCCATTTTGCTGGGCGTGCTCGAGCGCACGCTCGCCGTACCACTGGGGAACGAAGTCGAGCGTGTCCGGGTCGGCGTGCTCGATGCGCACGCGCTTCAGATACGGATCGAAGTACGCGACGTCGACGAACTTGGCGCCGCGCTTGTAGGCCGCCTCGGCGGTCGCACGCGCCTGCTCCTCGAGGCCGATCTCGGCCTCGAGGAGCACGATCTGGCCTTTCTGCACGTTTGCTCCGTGCACGGAGAGCTCGGCGAGGCGGGTGAACACGTTGCGTGCTTCCCGGGAGCGCACGCGGCTGCGCAGTCGATCCAGGCTGGGTCTACGAAGACGCCGTCGCCGCCGTCTGGGCGATCGGAGCCGATGGCGATTAGCTCGAGGCCGTCGTCTCCGGCTTCGAACGCCCGCACCGTTGCGGGGTTGACGCGAACGACATCCCAGCAGCGGAGCTCGCGGATCTCGTCGTCGAGTCTGACTTGTCCGGAGCCGCTGATGACGACGTAGGCCTCCTCCTGTTCGCGGTGGCTATGCGCCGAAGGTGAGCGGACGCCGGGGCTATACCGCAGATAGGAGACGCCAAGGTGCTCGGAGTCGAGGTGCTTGCGCGCGAACCGCCCCTCGATCCCCGGCGCGCGCTCGCCCATAGAGTCCTCGACCTCCTCTTTCAGGTTCACGATCGAATACGCGCTCATCAGTTCTCCTCTCTAGTGGGTCGGTGTTAGGTACCGGCCGCCAGGCGATACGCCGGAGCACACCCGGCCTTCAAGGTCGCCGCGTTGTGTTACCGCGATGGGCGGCCGGCGCATCAGGTGGGCCTCTGACGCGGCCTGCAGCGGCGGGGATTTCGTCGGCAAGAGGGGGTCGGGTATCCGGTTTCCGAGTCGAAGGAAACCGGCTCCGGTCAGTGCCAGCGCGAAGGCGCCGCCCCACCAGATGGTGTCGGGTGACGTTCCGAGCAGCACGCCGCCGACCGCGGGGCCGAGAGCCACGCCGACCATGAAGCTGAGCTGGTAGAGCGACATGTAGCGGCCGAGCAGATGCGGCGGCGCGATTTCCGCGACTAGCGGGCCGAGCACGATGAACTGGCCACACTCAGCGATCGCGATCAGGATCGCGACTCCGGCCAAGACGGTGGTAGCGGCGAGCGTCGAGTGCGTGAGCGTTGCGAGCAGGACCGCGAGCAGGCCGACTGCGAATATGGCGCTGGTGGCGAACAAAGCGTGAGTGCGGCGCATCCGCGCGACCACCCGTGTCGCCGGTACCTGCGCTACGACGATGAAGAAGGTGTTGATGAAGACGACGACACCGATCTCACCGGCCCCGACAGGTGTATGCGCCACCGCAAACGGCGGGAGGATGTTGGAGAAGAACGCGCCGCCGATCATCACAAGCGCGAGGTTGCCCGCGATCAAGGCGAGCAAGAGCCGATCCCGAGCAACAGCTCGGAAACCCTGTGCGTCCTCGCTCGCCGACGGAGCATCCGCGAGGCCAGGATCCGGGATCCAGACGAGCACAACCAGCGCGAAGACGACGAACGTGACTGCGTCGAAGAGGTAGAGGCCCTGGAACGCCTGGAGGTGATGATGGGTGGCCGCGACGATGAAGCCCGCAACCGTCGCGCCGAGGCCGAGACCGAAGTTGCCTGAGACTCGTCGGAGCGCGGTCGATGCGGCGCGCTGCTCCGCCGGGACCAGGGTCAAGGTCAGGACTTGGCCGGCGGTTCCCACGAATCCGAAGCCGGCACCCCCGACGGCCGAGCAGACGAAGCCTTGCCACGGACGGTCGACAAACGCCAAGCCACCGAAGCCGACTGCGTTCACGACATTGCCCGCGATCAGGATCCGTTTCGCACTGAAACGATCGAGGAGCGCACCCGAAGGGAGCGTCACCACTGCGGCCGTGCCCATGATCGTCGCCAGCACCAGCCCCGCGGTCGCCGTCGAGAAGCCGCGGACCGCGTGGAGGTAGATGATCTCGAAGGGAAGGATCAGTCCGGTGCCGATGTAGTTGAGCGCATTCCCGCCCTGAAGGACGAGGACAGGCCTCGGTAGGCCCGTACGCCAGACGGCGAACACACGTGTGAGCGCGCTGCTCACTTTGCGGGCACCCCAACGTTGCTTCTGCATCAGCTCATCTCCGATTCGCGGTTGTGTGGAAGTCGAAGACACCGCGATGCCGCGAAACGGACCGGCGGTCCGTTTCCGACCGACCTGGTGTCATTGACGCGATGGCCGTCGATCTCGAGCGGGCCAAGGCAGGTGACGAGCGTGCGTTCGCGTCCCTGGTCGAGCCATTCCGGCGCGAGCTCCAGCTGCATTGCTACCGGCTGCTCGGCTCCGTGCAGGACGCCGAGGATCTCGTCCAGGAAACGCTGCTTGCCGCCTGGCGTGGACTCGACCGTTTCGAGGAGCGGGCGTCGCTGCGTTCCTGGCTCTACCGGATCGCGACCAACCGGAGCCTCAACGCGATTCGCGAACGCGGACGCCGCCCAACCACGGAGAACACCATGAGACCGTCAAAAACCCGCCGCGCCGTCGAGCCCAGCTGGCTCGAGCCTTACCCGGACAGCGCACTTCCGGATCCCGCTCCCGGACCTGAAGCACGCTACGAGCAGCGCGAAGCGATCCAGCTCTCGTTCATCGTCGCGCTGCAGCAGCTGCCTGCGAAGCAGCGCGCAGCGCTCGTGCTGCGCGACGTGCTCGGCTTCCACACCGACGAGGCCGCCTCGATCCTCGAGACGACGCCGCAGTCGGTCAAGGCCGCGCTCCAACGCGCACACGCAACGCTCGACTCGTACACCCTCGAACGCGAGCAGGCGCCGCTGCCCGACTCGCCGACCGAACGGGACCTTCTCGCCACCTTCAGCGACGCCGTCGAAGCCGGCGACACGGAGCGCCTCCTGACTCTGCTGAGCTCCGACGCTCGTGTGACCATGCCGCCGCAACCGTTCGAGCTCATCGGACACGAAGCGATCGGAGCGTTCCTCGACGATCGCGCCGAGGTCCGCGGCGCCCCGCTACAGCTACGCCCGACCCGCGCCAACGGCCAGCCGGCCTTCGGCTACTACCTACGCTCGCAGGCCCGGGGCATGATGGTGCTCACCCTGAGCGGCAACAAGGTCGACGAGATCACCTTCTTCGCCGACCCCGCGCTGCCCGGCCGCTTCGGTCTTCCCGAACACATCTAGACGAGAAGGATGGGTGCGACGTGAAATGGTAAAGGTGCCTTTTCGGCTGATCTCCTTGAGCTCGCTGCGACGGACGTAGAGGACTCTCGGGCAGAGGAGGCCGCCACGGCGATCGCCGCGTTGGCCGCGAACCGCCGCGCTCCGACGGGAGGCTCCTCCGAGCAGCAGTCCAAGCCGTCGCCGCCGCGCCAGGTGTTGGTGCCTAGCTGGCCGGCCCGACATGGAGCATTTGTGGAGCAGAGCGGGCGCAAACGGCGGCGATCCGGCGCAAGTGCGGCAGCGACCGAAACGGCCTAGACAAGCCGGATCCGTCGCCTCCGGTCGCCAATAGTTGCGCGCACAACGGAATGGTAAGGAGGGGTCGAGCGCGGCGGCGACGTATCGCGATGGGAGGTGGGTTCGCGTCTGAGGTCACGGGGAACGTGACTCCCGTATAACCGACACTCCCAAGGAGACTCCCATGCGTCGAGCCGTCCTCGTCGTTGCCGCCATCGTCGCCCTGTTCATCGCCGGAGTGGCCGCCGCAGCCCTCTTCACCTTTGGATCGTCCGACTCGACCATCTCGACCTCGCGGAACAACTGCGGGAACGGGCTCAAGAACGCCACCGTCCTCACCTCACCGAAGGCCGGCACGCTCAACACGGCCAACGGCGGCAAGGTCGAGGGCTACTACGACGGCACCGGCGCGGCTTCGGGCACCCAGAACGTCCGCATGGTCATTTACGCCATCGACGCCCAGAACAAGCCGTCCACCCTGCTCGGAGTCTCGGCCGAGAAGGTCGTGCACGCCGGGGACGCCGCCGCCTGGCAGTCCTTCTCCTTCCCGACCACGATCTCGATTCCGGCCGGCAAGATCGGCGTCGGCTACTGGTGCGGGGGCCCGACCTCGAACCTGATCCGGCCCTTCTTCGACACCCAGCCGGAGACGCTCTGGTACAACAACAACACCTACTCCTCGACGGGCAATCCGGCCAACCCGTTCGGGACGGCCAGCTCGCTCGCCCAGGGCTACGTCGTGCGCGTCACGGCTGACGACGGCACGCCCTGCGTCCCGTCCACGACCACGGTCACCTCTACGACCACGGTCACCGTGACCTCCACCGTGACCACGACGGTGCAGGGCTTCGGGATCTCGCACGGCGGAGCGCTCGTCGGCGAGGCTGACGCGACACGACAGCGCGAGCTGGACAACGTGGTCACCCTGCACGGCAGGTTCACCCGCATGGACTTCACCATGGACGGTCTCGAGCCCCAGCAGGGCAGCTACAACTTCGGCCCCTGGGACACCGCGGTCAACGAGGCGAACGCTCGCGGGCTGCACGTCGTGGCGATGCTCGGCTACGCGCCCGCATGGGCGAACGGGGGCCACTCGGACGACAAGTACCCGCCCACGAACCCAGCCGACTACGCCGCCTTCGCGGGTACCGTCGCCGCGCACTTCGCTCCCATGGGCGTCCACATCTACGAGCTCTGGAACGAGCCGAACACCGTGGACTTCTGGAAGCCGACGCCGGACGTCGCCGCCTATTCCGCGCTCGTGAAGGCGGCCTACCCGGCCATCCACACGGCCGATCCCCAGGCCACTGTGCTGGCCGGCGTGATGGCCCCGCACGGTGGCTACCAGGACGCGGACTGCGATTCCTCGACGAACGACGGCGGCTACATCGCGAACAGCGGCTACGACGCGATCGACTTCCTGATCGGCATGTACGCGAACGGGGCCGGCGGCAACTTCGACGCCCTCTCGCACCACCCCTACGACGGCAACGGGCTCGCCTTCCACCCCTGCTCCGAGTGGTCGCAGCAGGCAGAGACGAATCCCTCTCTGGTCTCGATCATGGCCCAGAACGGCGACGGTGGGAAGCGGATCTGGGCGACCGAGTACGGGAACAGGGTCTCGTGCACCGATCCCTGGACGGATCTCCAGGGCCAGGCTGATCGCCTCGACCAGGCGATGACGGCCTGGAAGACCTACTCTTGGGCGGGCAACATGCTCGTCTTCAACCTCTGGGATACGAGCGGCGACTGCTTCGGCATCGTCAACCCGGACTGGACCCCGCGTCCGGCGTACACGACCTTCCAGACGGACGCGCCATAGAAGAGCACGACGGCGGGATTGGCTAGGCGGCGGCCTCCAGGTCGACGCTCTCGATCATCGCGCCGGCGACGATCGCGAACGCTTCGCCCCACGCGCGCTCGTACTCGGGCCGCCATGCCTCGCCGGCGATCTCCTCCATCGACGCGATGAGGACGCCGCCGCCGACCGGGTAGTGCTCGGGCTGCGCGCCGTAGGCGACGTGGCGGACGCCCAGCTCGCGGAGCTTGGGCACGATGGCGTCGAGGTCGCGGAGCGACTTCCGGAGGAGGACGAGCGTGCCGAGCAGCATCGTCTTCTGCTTGCGCAGGTCGGTCCCGGCGAAGAGCGGCTTCATGGCGCCGCCGCGAAGAGGCGGGCGTAGAAGACGTCCATCAACTCGTCGCCGCGGGGAGCGACGAGGTCGAAGCTCGTCTCGAGTGCTTTCAGATTCAGGTTCATGACTGCTCCTCTCGATTTTCGTCGGGAGGAGCTTCGCCTCGACCCCGCCTACTCGGTAGGGCGTCGCCCGCACGGCGGCGGCTTTCCGCCAAGATGAGCCGATGGGAACCGCCGCGATCGGCCTCCTCGCCGCCCGCGGCGACCAGGGGATCGCTGTCGTCCTCGTCGCGTCGATCGTCGTCCCGCTCGCGATCCTGACGGGCGTGTGCTGGTTCTTCTGGAAGCACCGCCACGACAAGTGACGCTGGACTACGTCGCGGTTCGCTGCGGCGGGCGCACCGCCAGCGCCAGCCCGATCCCAGCCAGGCCGAGTACCACCTCGGCCCTCCAGAGCCAGGGGTAGTCGAGGAGCATGCCGTACCACATGCCCGACCTCGAGACGGCGAAGACGATGAGCGGCTCGGCGACGAACGCGAGGCCCACCGCAGCTGCGGCCGCCGGCTTCGACCGCGAGGCCCAGAGCCAGCCGAGCGTGCCGTAGAGGAGGCCGCTCACGACTCCCCACCGCTCGTACACGTTCACGTAGCCGGCGGTGAGCCGAAGGTCGACCCACCACGGATGCGGGCCGAGGTCGAGCACCGCCGCCTCCGCGACGTAGAAGCCGAGCAGCGACACGAGCGTGACCGCGAGCCCCGCGAGCGCGGCCGTCCGCGCCCGCGAGAAGAGCGTCCCCGCGACGAACGGCAGGACGATCCACGGCGCCGACGTATTGCCGAGCGCGTCGCGCACTCCGGTGTCCTGGCCTTTGATCACCGCGACCAGGACGCCGAAGGCCGCGCCGGCCAGGAGGAGCACCGCGAGCTTCCGCATCATGAGCCGAACCCTACGCGCGGGAGCGCCCACAGCATCAGGTAGAGGGCGTGCGGCCGACCGCGCTCGTCGAAGGCGCCGAACGTGACGGTCGGGGTGTCGGGATCGCTCGCATCGACGACGAAGGTGCGGTCGTCGACAGGCTGCGCCTCGGCCTCGATGCCGTCGGCGTCGACGACGAGACCGGCGTCGGTCGCCTTCACCTCCGCCCGCCGGTCGGGCCAGGCGTAGACACCCGCGAACCGCGACAGGTCGCCGGCTGCACCAGGTCGGACGTCGAGGCGGAGCGGCGGGACGCCGATCCCGAACGCCGACCGCATCAGCTCGGGGAAGAGCGAGCGGTACAGCGCGCGCCCGCGGTCGCTGTTCGTCATCAGCACGACCGCGGCCTTCTGCTCCGGGACGAGTCGGAGAACCGCGCGCTCGCCACTGACGACGCTGTCCCAGCCCCACACGCGACCGCCCTCCCAGTCGAACCACGCCCAGCCGAGACACCAGCCGTCGAGCCAGCCGTGGATCCGCGGTCCGGGCTGTGGGCGACGCAGTGTCGCGAGCGCCGGATCCTCGAGGTGCAGCGCCGCGAAGCGCAGCATGTCTCCGACCGTCGAGACGAGGCTCGCGCCCGCGGGGCCGTAGGTCCGCGCCTGGAGCGGCCCGACGGGGACCGGGCCCTCCGGTGTCGGCTCGTGGCCGGAGACGCGGGACTCGGAGTGGGACTCGGTCGCGAAGGCCGTCTCGCGCATCCCGGCCGGCGCGAGCAGCTCGGCCCGCATCGCCTTCTCCCACGAGCTTCCCGTCACCGTCTCGATTGCGCGTCCGAGCACGCACCAGCCTGCGTTCGTGTACGACCAGACGTCGGTCGTCGGCTCCTTCGCCGCAACCCTCGCCGCGAACCTCGCGAGCACGTCGTCGCCAGCTTCGCCAGTCTCGAAGTCGAACTCGAGCGCCATGCGAAGCGGGAGCCCCGATCGATTCGCGAGCAGGTCCCGCACCGTCGCCCGCTCGGCCCAGGTGGTTCCTCGGAGCTCCGGCACGTGCGCTGCGACCGGATCGTCGAGCGACAGCCGGCCTTCCTCGGCAAGCCGCGCAACGACCGTCGCAACCATCGACTTCGTCAGCGAGCCGACGGCGAAGAGGCTCGCCGCGGTGACCGGTGCGCCTGTCCGGGTGTCGGCGACGCCGTACGAGGCAAGCGTCACCTCACCGTCGCGGAGGACGCCTACCGCCGCACCCGGGACGCCCTCGCGGCACGCGTGCTCGCGCAGGAGGCCGGCCAGGTTCTGGTCCGTCACCTGCCAAACCTACGATGCACCGGATGGCGTCGGGAGCCCGTTGAGGATCTCCATCCTCGACGACTAGCACGACACGCTGCGCACGCTCCCGTGCTTTGCCGCACATCGGCTACGTGACGCGCGAGGAGTACGAGCTCCAGTTCTCCGAGGTCTTCGACCAGATCGTCGCCTACGCCGCCGGCAGCCCGATCAACGTCGTGAATCCGGCCGCGCTGCGCACGCTGCGGGAATAGACCGCGGCCCCGGGGGTCTCTAGGGCACGACAGCTCTACCTCCCCCGAAAGGAAAGACCATGGAAAAGCACACTCGAACGGCGGCGGTCGTCGCCGCTGCGATCGTCACGGCGCTCGGCGTAGCCGGCACCGGGAATGCGTCGCCCAGCAAGGCCGAGCAGACTCGTCACGCACACGGGCGCGCCGACATCAAGCGGCCGAAGCTTCGGCACGGCGTGTTGACGGTCGAGGGCACGAACGCAAGCGATGCGATCGCGCTTCGCCTGCGCGCCGGCGACAGCTCGATCATCGAGGTCGACGCCGGCGCCGACGGCTCGGCCGACTTCAGCTTCGACCGCGACCGCGTCACGCGCATTGCCGCCGAAGCAGGCGCCGGCGACGACGTCGTGCGCATCGACGACAGCAACGGCTCGTTCACCGACGCGATCCCGACGACGATCGACGGAGGCGACGGGAACGACACGATCGCCGGCGGCAAGGGCGCCGAGACGCTCTTCGGCGGCCCCGGGAACGACTCGATCGACGGCAACGGCGGCGCCGACGTCGCCTTCATGGGCTCGGGCGACGACACCTTCGTCTGGGACCCCGGCGACGGCAGTGACGCCATCGAGGGCGGGGACGGCACCGACATGATGCTCTTCAACGGCGCCGACGTCGACGAGCGCGTCGCGCTCTCCGCAAACCGAGGCCGGCTCAGCTTCCTGCGTGACCCCGGCAGGATCACGATGGACACCAACGACGTGGAGCACGTCGACTTCGCCGCCCGCGGCGGAGCAGACACCGTCTTCGTCGGCGACCTCCGCGGAACCGACGTCAGCGCCGTGAACCTCGATCTCGGCGCCGGCGACGGCAGCACGGACAGCGTCACCGTCGACGGCTCCGACGGCAACGACAGGCTCGACGTCGCCGGAGACGCCGGCGGGGTCACGGTCGCAGGCGGCCGGGCGCTGGTGACGATCCAGCACCAGGAGCCGACCGACGAGCTCGTCGTCGACGGCCTCGGCGGCAACGACACGATCTCCGCCGCCGGCCTCGCCGCCGGCGCTGTCAAGCTGACCCTCGACGGCGGTTCCGGAGACGACACGCTCGCCGGCGGGAAGGGCGTCGACACCCTGCTCGGCGGCGACGGCAACGACTCGCTCGACGGGAACGCGGGCAACGACACCGGCTCGATGGGCCCCGGCGACGACACCTTCGTCTGGGACCCCGGCGACGGCAGCGACGTCGTCGAGGGCGGGGACGGCACCGACACGATGCTCTTCAACGGCGCCGACGTCGCAGACCAGGTCGACCTGTCCGCGAACGGAAGCCGGCTGAGGTTCTTCCGCAACCCCGGCTCCGTCACCATGGACACCGGCGGCATCGAGCAGGTCGACCTCAATGCTCGCGGCGGCGCCGACGTCGTCACCGTGAACGACCTGGGCGGAACCGACGTCGCGAGCTTCGACGTCGATCTCGGCGCCGGCGACGGTCAGCACGACCGCGTCGTCGTCAACGGCACCAACGGGGACGACGCGATCAGGGTCTTCGGGGACGCAGGCGGCGTCAACGTCAAAGGCCTGGCGCCGGTCATCGGGATCTTCCACTCGGAGGCCGCGAACGACCGGCTCGAGATCAACACCCTCGCCGGCACGGACACCGTGGACCCGAGCGGACTGGCCGCAGGATCGATCCCGCTCTTCGTCGACGGCGCTCTCGTCCCGTAGATCAATCCAATTCGTGAAAGGAGACCCCAAATGCACACGCGAAAGCTGCTTCTCACCTTCGTCCTTCTCGCCGTCGCCGTCACGGCGGCGGCGGTCACCCCCGACGCGAGCGCAAGAAAGAAAGCGAAGCCACCGGTGAACGTCACCGTCTTCGCACCGCGGAAGGGTGACGTCGCAGGGAAGGACAGCAAGGGCTTCTTCGTCGACCTCGCGCTCCGCTACCCGAGCCTCGCCTCGAGCGGCGCCGGCTTCCAGCTGACCGGGCCGGGGGCGCACCAGAACCAGCCTCCCCTTCCCGGCGCCTTCGCACCCGGCGTCGACGAGAAGCTTCCCGGCCTGATCGTGCTCCTCTCGACTTCGACGATCGGTGCCAAGAACGCCCAGAACCTGGCCAACCTCTTCAACCTGACCGGCTTCACGAACCAGAAGACGAACGAGATCTGGGACACCTGGATCGTCGGAGCTCCGAGCTTCGGAAGGAACGTCCGCTCGGTGCTACGCGTCGCCGTCGCCGCCGACAAGAACAAGGACGGCATCTACAACGACGCCCCGGCGGTCGTCCCCGACGCAAACGGTGACGGCCACATCGACGCCTACGACCTGAAGGCGTTCGGCGTCGCTTCCAACATCGTCTCCGTTCCATTCCGGATCAGCGACTGATCTCCGGACCCTGCGACCCAGCCGTGCAAGCGGCTGGGTCGCACTGACCCGCCCGTGGAGCAGCCCGTGCATAGGCGCTGCCTATGCGCTAGCCTCCACCCGTGGCGAGGGCGACCTACACGGCGAGTGAGGCGGCGCGCGCGCTCGGGATCAGCCTCGACACGCTCCGGCGCTGGGACCGGCAGGGGCGCATCCACGTCCAGCGCGACGCCGCCAACCGCCGTGTCGTCTCAGGGGTCGAGATCGAGCGGCTGCGCGGGACCGAGCAGCATGCGCTCTCGGCGCGCAACCGCTTCCGCGGCACGGTCTCCGACGTGAAGGTGGAGGGGCTGCTGGCACAGGTCGAGCTCGAGGTCACCGAGCCGGCGCGGCTCGTCGCGGTCATCACCCGCGACGCGGTGGAGGCGCTCGACCTGCGGCCGGGGATGAGCGCGACCGGCGTCGTCAAGGCGACCTCGGTGATGG